>Ga0210057_1001266_pt1 | contig 38921 bp, 33 predicted proteins | sample CryGeyCG2114_010_2_FD_183968 | JGI IMG/M metagenome (GOLD analysis project Ga0210057, IMG submission 183968) | Groundwater microbial communities from aquifer - Crystal Geyser CG10_big_fil_rev_8/21/14_0.10 (SPAdes) (version 2) | ecosystem: Environmental > Aquatic > Deep subsurface > Groundwater ... | reverse complement strand
GCACCAACGGATCTTCCCAACCGAAACAAGTTGATTGCTTGCATAATTTTACAAAGACAACAATACATCCCTCGTCTAATTGGGCAAATTCTTTTAGCACCTATACACATTCCTGAATAAACCCTCCGACCGCACCATCCGAGTCATCCACCCCACTAGAGCAAAGTTTTTTATCTAAACGTAAAAGCGTTTTTATAATCAACTCCGCGGTCTGCGCGCTTACCGGCAAATCAGAAACGATCGCCGACAAGCGATGACAGCCCTCAGACAAAGACGCCTGATAAGCAAACCATGTTCGTGACGGGCCATTATACGGCTTGATGTATTTGATTGCCTCGCTGATCACTTTCTTTGTTTCAGCCATTTCTGTTTTTGATAATTCTCCCAATCGCCCACTACATCTTGATTCGCTATTTAATTCTTTATCTTCCGAAGCGATCGGCTTTCCGTCTAGTACTACATGAATAGACAGCGCCACCATATGCTTACAGAGATAATCGTTCTGTCCCATATAGCAATCGCAATTTCCTAATCCGAAACGACGTGCCCCAATGGTAACGTGATAATTCTTCCCGCCTTCTACAATCGCTGAATACGAGCCGATTCCCTCTTTAAAATTCTTCACCTTACCACTATCATACAAATCCACCGCCTTCTCAAAAGTTGGCGGGTCGGTGGCAAATTTTATTTTATTAAAATCAAATTTTGGAATCATGGTTATTTAAGTAATGTCATAAAAACGTTTCAAAATCTATACAATTTCCTTGTTTAACTTTGAAAAACCCGTCTTGTCCAAAAATTCATCAACATTAAATTGCTCATCTCTAATATCAAAAGCTTTTTTTGTTTTTGGATTTATCCAAAAATAATAACTAAATCTTTTGCCATGAATTTTTTTATACTTCTTTGTAAATTCCTTAAGTTTATTTGTAGGAATAACAATAGAATGAGGACTTAATGTTCTTCTGCCGATTTTGGCATCTTCCTCAATAACATAAATCAAAAAAATAAAATATTCAGCTGTTGCACCAAATATAGTTTTTTCATCCAAATAAAACCATCCGACATTGCCATGTCCATATTTACGAAGTTCGTTCTTTTTCGGTTCGAATGCTTTGCTTCCCTTAACCTGAATTGTTACTGATTTTTTGTTATCAATATTCATTAATACTAAATCAACACCTTTCATTTGTGCGTTCATCGGCATCAATACCTCCACATTTTTACTAGTCTCATCTCTGAGTATTCCGGAAACAACAGCCTCGTCTGTATTTAATGACCAAAAAATTTATATGCTACGCCCATATTATTTATAGATTATTTATTTATTATTACAAACCTTCGGTATTTCAACCTTGAATAAATTATTTTAATCATGCAGATCTACAAATGGCAAAAGTACGGCCGGAATAAAATAAACATCATTTTCTTTTTTCAAAATATCTTTGGTTACAATTAGCTTCTTTCCTACATTTTCATATCTCTCCTCAAAATTCTTCATAACCACTGGCACACTAACCTTGCTACGATATTTTACTTCGCACAAAGTTAATTTATTATCCTTGTCTTCAATTACGAAATCAATTTCCGCTCCTCCGTTGGTGCGATAAAAATGAATATACTCTTTGGCGTATTGCGCAAGCAAAGTGTTGTAAACAAAATTTTCCATTACCCCACCCTGTTCATCGACGCCAAAATTAAAAGAACGTAAAAGATAATTGCAAATACCGATATCCAAAACATAAACTTTTGGCATCTTGGAAATTTCCGAACGGATGTTTTTGAAATATGGCGTCACTAAATCAATAATATAAGTGCCAACCAAAATCTCTAAATATTTTTTTAAGGTATTTATAGAAACATTGGCTGTATTGGATAACTCGTGGCTATTTACTAATTGACCAATCTGTCCAGCCAAAATCTTAATCAGATTATTAAAGCCAATCACATTTTCCACATTCAATTGATTAATAATATCTTTATCAATATAAGTTTTAATAATCGATTTTAAAACTTCTTCTTTTTCTAATACACCTTGGGTTGTTAAAACTTCCGGATAACCGCCGTAAGATAAATAACTATTCAGACTTAGTTCTAACTTCGGTTTGAATGTTTGAAAAAATACTTCAATCTCTTTGAAGTTAGTAAGTCCATAGTGTTTAGTTTCAATACCTTCACCAAAATCAAAGTACTCTTTAAAATTAACCCGATCAACATTAAAATAAATCGCACGACCGGTCAAGTACTCTGAATTCTTATTTATCTCGAGTGCGCTCGAGCCACTAACAATTAACTGAATTTTATCTTTATATTTATCAAAAATATTTTTTAGCAATAGCCCAGCCTCGTCTAACACTTGAAACTCATCAATCATTAGATAAATAAAATCATTAGGAAAATTAAAATATTGTTCTAAGTATAATTCTAAAGTAGCTAAACTCTTGAGCATCGGCTTGTTGTCAATATCATCCGCAAATAAATAGGCGACTTTCTTTCCGCTAGCTTCCAAGTCTTTCTTGATTTCTTTAAGAAGGTAAGTTTTGCCTACTTGTCTAGCACCTTTGATAATTAAAATTTTCTCTTTGCCCAACCAAGGTTTAATCTTTTGTAATATTTCTCTTTGTATCATATATTTTCATTTATAGTAGAATTATATCATAGACATGATAAAAATACAATAGAAAACTATCAATCAAGGTATAAAAAAATAGGGTTTTATGCCCTATTTTTCTATATTTTCAAATATTTTGGCTAATATTACATCATCTTCTTCCGAATAAACGCCGGGATACCCAATTCATCATCATCTTCCACCTCGTCTTCAACAGTTGGCTTTCTCTTTACAACCTCGGCCTGAGCAATCCTCAATGGTGATGGTTTTTTACTCACCCTGATTGCCGGCACCTCATCTTCATCATCTTCATCAACCGCTGCCGGAGCATCTTCCATAAAAGTGGCAGAACGATAGCCAAGATCATCAGCAACCGCTTTGGCGGCAGCCACCGGCGATGTTCTGCTCTTGATATTGAATCCGGTTGCGACAACCGTAATCTTGATTTCATCTTTCAAATTTTCATCAATGCCTGCACCAAAAATAATCTTCGCTTCTTCATCAGCAGAAGAAGTGATAATCTTGGCAGCCTCGTTCACCTCACTCATGGTCAAATTCTTGCCACCAAAAATGGTAAACAAAATTCCTTTAGCTCCATTAATCGACATTTCCAACAAAGGAGAATTGACAGCCAGCTTCGCAGCTTCCACAGCACGATTTTCTCCGCTCGCTTCGCCAATGCCCATCAAGGCACTGCCGGCATCTTGCATAATTGATTTGACATCAGAAAAGTCAACATTTATCATGGCATGAACACTGATAATTTCAGAGATTCCCTGAACACCTTGGCGCAAAATTTCATCAACAATCATGAAGGCATCAAGAATACTGGTCTTCTTGTCAATCACTTGAAGAATCTTGTCATTTTGAATCGTGATAATTGCATCAACCTTGTCAGATAATTCTGCCAATCCACGATCGGCAATATTGCGTCGTTGACTGCCCTCAAAAGAAAAAGGTTTAGTTACGACTGCCACGGTCAACGCTCCCAAATCTCTGGCAATCTCTGCTACGACCGGAGCTGCTCCGGTACCGGTACCACCACCCATACCACAAGTGATAAAGACCATATTAGCATCTTTCAAAACTTCACGAATTTCATTCTGTGCTTCTTCGGCAGACTGTCTGCCAATATCAGGATTCATTCCAGCACCAAGACCTCTGGTAATGGTTTTACCGATATGAACTTTCTTAGGAGCCTTGTTGTAATGTAATGATTGCACGTCGGTATTCAAGGCGATGAAATCCACGCCCTTGATCCCGCAATCAATCATCCGATTGACAGCACTGCCACCGGATCCTCCAACGCCGATCACTTTGATTTTCGCAAAAGTCTCAACGACTGGTTTTATTTCAGCCATACAATTTTAGTTAATTTATCTTGTTCAATATTTTTATGCCACTGTTCACAATCCCTTGATAGGAGTTCTAAAAAGTAGAACAGCTAAATAAAAACAGGATATTATTACTCTTTATAATATCCCATTATAATTTTTTTTACAAGTCCTGCCAGCAACTCCCACAATTCTGATTATCTATGGCTTAAAGTAAGAGAATATTTTGCTAACCACACTCTTCCCCTGGGTGATCGCAGAACCGAGTTTGTTTTTGCTGGCAACATTCCCACCATGAGACTGTTCTCCCCAGGCAATCAACCCAAGTGCTGTCAGATACTGCGGTTCATTCACCTTGTCAATCACAGTTGCAATATTTTTGTTGGTTCCCAATGATACCGGTAAGCGTAAATTCTTTTTGGCAACCTCAACCAGATTACCCAACTTAGCCCCTCCCCCAATCAAAACTATTCCAGCTGGCAACATACCACTGCGATCAATGCGATTCAATTCATCATCAATCTTGGAACAGATTTCTTCCACCCGTGCCTCAATAATCTCTGAAACATATTTTTTGGAAATCACCGAAGTCTCATCATCAATATTTCCCTCGCTGATTAGGTCAGTAATATCAATTTCGTCTTTCTTGGTAAACTGAGTTGACAAAGCACTGCCATGTTTGACCTTGATTTTTTCAGCCAAAGTAATCGGGCAACGCAGTCCAATCGCAATGTCAGCGGTAATATGACTGGAGCCAATTGGCAAAACTGCGGTATGCATCAATTCCCCTTCTTCAAACACCGCAATACTGGTCGTGGCTGCACCAATATTTACCAAGGCCACACCAAGCTCTTTTTGTTCATTGCTCAACACAGCCGTAGCAGCAGCCAAAGGAGAGAATACCAAGTCTTCAATATTCAAACCGGCTCGATCAATTGATTTTGTCAGGTTCTTGATTTGACTGGAAAGATTTTGAATAATTAAAGTTTCAACTTCCAAACGGATTCCAGTCATGCCCACCGGATTTTTCACATATTCTTGATTATCAACCGTAAATCGCACTGGCACCACATGGAGAATGTCATAATTTTGTGGAACAGAAAGAGCTTGCGCTGCTTCAATCGCGCGTCCAATATCATCATTATTAATCTCACTATCACTGCGACCAACCGCAACCACGCCCCGACTGCGCTCACAGCGCAAATTCGGTCCATTGATTCCAATCCAAACATCGCCCACGGCAATCCCGACCAGGCGTTCACATTTTTCCAAACAAGCGGAAATAGCAGAAGTGGCATCTTCAATACTATTGATCACACCTTTGTTAATCCCCTCTGATGGTACGGTCACCGCACCAACAACTTGCAATTTGTCTCCGTCTTCACCCTCAACATACTGTCCGATTACTAAACGGATATCAGATGTTCCTAGGTCAAGTCCGGCAATAATTCTTTCTCCTCTCATAGATTATAAAAACAAGTTTTTTGCAAAAATTATAACTCCCACAATCAGGGCAGTAAACGAAGCGACCAAGACTGCTGCCGCAACCATATCTTTGATTTTTTTCACATAATAATCCAGTTTCGGCTTCAGAATATCACTGATTAACTCTACCACAGAATTAACCACCTCGGCAAGCAAGACCAAACCAATCACTAAAACCAAAATCGCCAAGTCAAGATAACTGAAACGAAAATAAATTGCCAAAGCCAAGACAACGACCCCAGCAATAATTTCAATTTTAAAATTCTGTTCTTCCTTAAACACTTTGCCCAATCCTCGGCAAGCATATGTAAAACTTTTGAACAGCCTTTTTGCTCTGATCATATTTTTTTCAAAAATTGTTTGGTTAATCGATCCATTTCTTCCGCACCCTGATCAGTATCATCATCATAACCTCGTAAATGCAATAGCCCATGAATTAGGATGAACAACAACTCTGCTTGTACGCTTTTTTTGGCTTGTCTTTTAATCTGCTGAAAATCAATCATTACTTCTCCCAAAAAATCTTTTTGAGAGTATTCGCTGTCTGATTCTCGGAAAGAAAGCACATCGGTCGGACGATCTTTACCCCGTAATTCCTGATTCAAACGATGCATCACCGTGTCACCAACAAAAACAACAGAAACGGTTCTTTTTTCTTTGGCTTGTTGCAAAAACTTTTCTGCGACCCTCCTGACCAAAGCAGTATTAATCTTACTCCTGGTTCGATTGCTGACTTCGACTAACATTTATTTAATGATAAAACTATTAACCAATGCTTGGAATAATTTTTCATACTCAGTCGTGTCATTTGGACCGACATTATATTCCAAAATATAGATTTTATCCGTTCCGGTCTTTTTAACATACATAATCAGTTTATTTTCCGTATAAACTCCGGACCAACCATTTTTCTCATATTTCAAACTTGACTTAATCTGATCAACATTAAAGACAGACATATAATAATTATTCAAATCAGAACTTGAATCCACGAAAAAGAGTTGAAAACGATGATTGTTTTCCCCTTGGAAAGTCAATAATTTTTGATCAGTAGAAAGCTCTTTCACCCAAGTCCCAGGATAAAGGAAAGAAATACCCATTTCATCATATTTAGCAAGATGAGAATTGGTTTCCAATTTGCCACTACCAGCCGGGTTGTATAGATTGGATAACTCACTAGCATCGGGATAGGTATCAGCATCAGTATCAACCAAGGCCTTATTCGTGCCTAATAAAGTTTCTTCCAAGTCAGTCAATCCATCACCATCAGTATCTATTCCCATGGCCAAAACAACGGCCGGAGTATTAACCACTCCCGGAATATCCCATTCTTCGCTTTCCACCTTCCAAGCTCCATTTTCTTGCTTCATGATAATCGTACCATTCAAATCTTTGACATTAGCCTTAATTACCGCAAGATTATTGCCCTTGATGTCGGCATCTAAATATTCCGACCCATCAAAATTAGGTGAATTTTTTTTAATCTCTGTCAAACTCTTATTAGCCAACTTATCTGATTCTGCCTGTTGAATCATGATTGCACTTCCGTAATTTTGCACTAAGACATAGTAATCGTTAAAACTAGTGGCGGTTGCTAAATTAATCTTATACTCTTGATAGACAGCTTTAACCTGGTCAGCAGGAGATTGATCCGCCAGACTCGGGATTTCTGCTCCAGTAATTCCTGTAACAGATGTCTCCAAACTATTCTGACTAGGAGTATTTTGAACAATATTTTGAGCAGGATTAACAACCGTATCAACCGGAGACATACCCGGCTTAATTAAGTAGTAATAGACTCCAGCCGATACCAAAGCCAGGAAGATTAAACTGGCAATCATGATCATGATCCCGTTCATTTTTCCATGCTTGCCGGCCACAACATTATTGTCTTGGAAATCCTTTGGCATAAAATGCACTTTAAAATCTTGCTCCCCTTCTTTCTTTTTTTCTGCTGGCAAATCCAAATCAACTTTTCTTTCTTGTGAAGTATTCTGATAGGCATTATTGATCGGATTATGCACATTTCCCGATTCTACCGGCTTGGGCGCTGGGGAAGTGGTTGTCTGAGGAGTTGCGATTGGTTCTTTTGGTTGAACAACATTATTCTGATTCAAATTATCCATAGTTTTAAATTATGATATTTTATCGTTTTATTCAAATTAATGATTTTAATTCTTTTTAACCTCATACAGCTTTCCTGCTCCGTTTGGATTATATCCGCCCTCCACTTCTTGACCATCAGTATATCCATCGCCATCAGAATCAGCATCCAATGGATTGGTTTCCCAAACTTTTGCTTCCTCTTTGTCACTCAAACCATCATCATCAGAATCAATCTTGTTGATATTTGTACCCAGAGCAGTTTCTTCGGTATCAGTTAATCCGTCTCCATCCGTGTCCAAATCCACTGCTTGAATTTCCGGGACTTGATTAATCAAAGCTTGTGCATCGACTGGAGCTGTTTCTGTGGTTATCTCTAAATTTTCTACCACAGGTTCATCGGCAATCGTATTATAGTCAACTCCCAAAGTGTTTTCTTCAGCAATTTTTGGAGTTAAATAACGTGGTTTCAAAATCTGTTGATAGACAAACCAACCAACAACCAAGACTACAGCCAAACTCAAAATACCAATAATTAAATACTTGAAATCACCTCGTTTGTGATCTTGGTGATTCAAATCATGCAGATTCTGCGTAACCGGCGCCTGTGAAACTGCTGATTGTTGAGTAAATGGCGAATTACCCATATTAACAGGGTTTCTTGATGTGGCAGAATTTTGGCTACCGCCGTCAACCTCTGCGAACATATCTTCGGCACTGTCTCCACTTTGTTGATTTTGTTGATTAAACATACGAGCTTGATTATTTATTTACATATATTATAACACAATTTGTCATGATTCAAAAACCCTACAAAAGTACACAGGCACAACGATTCGCACATCCGGAATCACAACGGAATTTAACCGGATCACTCAAATTACCATAGGCATCAATCGCACTGATATTTATATAATAATCCTGTGTCGCTGCATTATCAACCCCCAAGATTTGATAGACAGAACTTAATCCAAGATTAACTTTTACTGCCGGCGGTTGATTTGGTCCAAATTCCACGAGATAACTGTCAGTATCACTATTATCTAATTGCCAATTCAAATCAATTAATTTGACAGCACCGGTCATGTCAACAAAAGCAGAGGCGCCAGTCGGTTTGGCCGGAGCCACAAGGTCAGCCACCCGAATGGTTTTTTCTTCAGAATATTCAGATTCAACCCCCTTGTCATTGGTCGCCGTCACAACAAAATAATAATCAGTTTCATTGCGAAGTTTTTCCAAACGCAAAGTATTCACATTGCTCAATACTAGATAATCAGAGTAGTTTTCACTTGCGGTTCCATAATATACCTTGTAGACAACTGCACCCACAACAGATGACCAAGTCAAATCAATCACTCTTCCATTTTGTTGCATGCTATTTTTCAGCTCGGTGATCTGCGGACTATTTGGCAATTTCTCTCTGAAGAAATAGATTTCTTTCAGCAATGGTTTGGCAGCTTTGTCATCACGAGCCCGAATCACGGCATCGGAAGTAAAGGCCGGTAAATCATCAGGGGTGTTTTTACTACCACTGTCTCGACAATAATGGAATTCAAAATGATTATCAATACAATAGCTCGGATCATTCATATCCGGATATAGATCACAATTGTCTGCAGCATCACGCCAACGGAATGGCCAGGCTGTTAAATCATTGATTCCCGGCCAAGGATTTTGACAGAAGAATAAGGTAACCATGGATTGTCCTTCCACAACCTTGCCGACAGTCGAAACAGGATTGACAACATCTCTGGAAATTGTCGCTTTGGCATGCACAAAAGTATGGGTATCATCTTTTGAACCACCCGTAATTACGGCCTGGTCAGGGTCATCATTCTTTTGTTCAACCTCGGCAATACTGGCATCGTCAGAACTCCAACTCCATGTCCAGGCATAGTCGCCGGAAGAAACAATTGGATCACCAATTGCACTATATGCCTTTGCCAAGAAGCTGTCATAGACTTGATATGGTTTTTGGAATAGATACTGTTCAGGTGTAATTTCCACACGCTCAAGTTGGCAAATATCATTACCAGTGGTAAACGACCAAATTTCCGCATTTGGATAACTCACACCAGTGTTTCCTTCAGTAATTCCGTTGAAGATATAGGCATCAGAATGATTCTCACCTTTCAAACCAATTTGCCAATCACTCATCGCGCCACTGGTACTGTCCAAACGCGCATCACCCTTAATCACTAAATAATATTTGTGATTAGCATCAAGTGCTTCCAAGGGCGCAAAATTCACCAAACTGTAACCCCCATCCACATTCACCACATTGGAACTCAAAACCCTACCCTGGACAGCACAATAATTGGAAGCGGCAAAAATCGGACGCGCCAACATCGCTAATAATAAATTACGATCAGCACGCACCAACAATTCTGTATTACTTGGACAAACATCATTACCATAGTCACCAATCAACAAAATATTGGACTCAAAACTTCCTAAAGACATGGTTTGATCAAACTTGGCGCTGATCATGGCATTACGACAAGTTCCCACGGCATCAATTGTCGGAATACGCTCCACGACTTTCGGACGATCAGAGCAACAACCGTCATATCCGCAACCCTGATCCAATCCGGTACATTCGCTATCCAATTGACATCCGCAAATTTTCTCCACAGTTTTAATCTGCTCACAAATACAGGCATCAGGATCACATTCTAAATTTGCACTGATTGCTTTACAAAGATCATCATCCGGACTGCAAACTCCTCCTCCAGCATTCTTGTTGCAAGCCAAAGGACATTCCTCATCGCACTTACTTCTGGAAGTAAAATCACCTTCTTGATTCGGAGCGATACAAGAATCACAAGTAAAATATGAACAATAGATGGTCTGATCCGGAACATTGAAAAATCTTGATGCAGAAACTCCCCGGCAAGCATTGCCACGCATCCCATCAACACAACAGGAACCATGGATTCCACATTCCCCCTTGTCAGTGATCTGACTGCAATCTCGACAAGCCCCGCTTGGAACACTCAAATCACAATATTTCCCGGTCGATCCATCGCAATTGCAAGCCGCATCATGTTCAGCCTGAGTTGTACCAGCATTTGCACAACCAGAACAATATCCGAAATCACCACCGGCACCACATTCATTGTCACAAGTCAAAGGAGCGCAACAGGCTGGATTGGTTTTTTTCACAAGATCATTTTGTTTTTTGTCACAACAACATTCGCAGAGCCCATCACTCTTTTCGCAAACTTTACTGGCATTACAAGAAAAACTATTTGGACAAACAAAACGATTCAATCCACAACGACCAATATCAACATTGCCGACATTCATGCAAGAAAGATTCCCAGTGCAAACATTGCAGGTACTGTTCAGATCAACACAGAGATCATTATTACCGGCCGCCTTGGTAAAATTAGGTGGGCAGGTCTGTTTTGTTTTGACTTGCCAACGGGTCGTGCCTTGATAGTCGGCACAAGATTTCTCAATTGGAGCACCATTAACATCATTGATCATCACGTCTAAATTACATTGTTGAGGGCTGATGCATCGATTCAGATTATTATCATAACCACAAGTCGGGCAACCAAGGAAAGTACAATCACAGGTTCCGCCGGTCAAAATCACACTTGGATTGACACTGCAAGATCCGGGAGAATTCGGACAAGTATTACTGATCAAGCATTGATCCGCAGACAAACCGGAACAAGAAGCTCCCTCCGAGCAAACCGTCACTCCCAAGGCATTATCAAAAATACAGGCATTCTTACAACAACTCCCATCACCACATTGATATGGTGCAGTAATTGGACAAGTTTTTGTATCAAATCCGGTATTGAAATCCCATTCAAAAACCGAGGAATCAAAAGCACCTAAACATTTTTCCTGACTACTCTGACAACGCCCGGCTTCCGGCGTACCAGCCGGACAACAAACTTGACCTTTGTCGCACTGGTCATCCTTAGTACAAGAACCAACCGCCAGATAGATTCCGTTACTTTCCAATCCATTGGAAACTTTAACCAAACCAGACAAGGCGTTGGCATGGATCCTGGTGATTGCTTTGTCAGGCCTGATTCCGGAACTGCCGGTATCCAGACCCCAGAAAGTCAAATCAGTACCGGTCATGATTTTGTTTTGAAAGAAAATCACGCTACTATTTACACTTTGATTTCCAAAATTTTCTCCCCACAGAGTCACTTCGTCATTGGGTTGCCCAAGCTTTGGATCAATTTTACAAAGACCGGGACGCACAACATCATTGACGGTAAAATTGGTTAAAGCTGTTGCGGTATTCGTTCCAACCTCCATGCTGATTTGCAATTCTCCCAAAGCCGTATCCGGAACCTTGACCACGACCTGATCATCAGACCAAACAGAAGTGGCGCAAACTCGTGGGAAGTCGTAGACAGCTTCCACATTTCCAAAATAGACCCTACTATCTCCTTTTTTAACCCCAAAACCCTTTCCGTAAATAGTAACATACTGTCCTTCGCCTCCGTCAAGTGGATCAAAAGAAGAAATCACTAAATTATTTACTACATCTTCTGTTTTGACAAACCGCAAGAAATTACTGGCCACTCCACCGGCAGACAAAACAAAAGAGGTTGTTGCTCCGGGTTGGATATTTGGGACAGTGCCCGTGCCAGACAATGCGGTGCTGAAAACAGAAGAGTTGGCCGGAACATTACTGGCTAAATTTCCAAAATAGGATTCCCCTCCATTCAAATTAATTCCATAATAGTTAATCAAGGCATCTGTCTTGCCAAAATTCGGATCCAACTTACATAATCCCGGACGAACCACGGCGTTAACTACAAAATTAGCTAGATTATTACCACGAGCATCATTAGTATCATCTTGGCCATTGGCCGCTGACACCCTGATTGGGCCGGTTTGTGCCCCAGCCGGAACCACGACAATAATTTCCCGATCAAACCAAGTATTACCACAGAGCGGATTCACATCACCTGCCAACTGAGCTTCCAGATTAAAATCAGTACCATCCCAGAAATAGACATGGCTACTTCCCGCACTATATTTCCCAAAATATCTTCCGGTAATTGTAATCAAACTACCCGGAGCACTGTCAGCCGGATTAAATGCTTCAATTAAAGGAGGACCGTCGCAAACACAACTGGTCGGATCACAAACTAAGAATTGTCCGCAATTTCCACCAGCCTGACAGCCGGTCGTGCCGGTATCAAGATCACAAGAGTCGCCAACATCTCCTTTTGGTTTGCAAGTACAATTACTATTCGGGTCACAAAATTGATTAATATTACAAATTGTTGTTCCGGCATCACAAGCTGGAGTCAAAGTATTTTCATCGCAAGGATCACCATCTTTTTCGTCATCTCCACAATCCGATCCAATACAACCTCCCCAACCAGCATCAAGACAGGTGCGGACTCCGTCACAACCGCAATCCTTGGTTTCACCAATGATACAACTATCAGCACTTCCCGCTCCGGTCGCATTGAGGAGTCTGGAGATGAAAAAAGTGGTAATCGCAAAAGCAGAAAGAATAATCAATAGTCCAATTGCGACATTGGCCAATAATTTCTTGGCCTTTTCAATTTTGTCAGGCTCACCTTGGGCACTCATATATAACCAACCACCGTAAATAATCAAAACTACGGCAATCACACCCAACAAAGCCAAGAAAATCTGCACCAATCTACCAACAATGATCCGCGGGTCATTATTACCAAAATCAGCAAAGGCTGATTGGCCAATATTTGGATCAACCTCGCCTCCCCAAAAATTCAATTCCGCACTTACCGGTTGAATCGGAATCACAAAAATTGCCAAAGCAAAAACAATGACAATGGATCCCAAGATGATTATTTTTTTCAAATTATCTTTCATGTAATTAATAAATTAAGGACAAACTTCTTTAGCTGTCGGCTTGTTGTTACAACAAGAGGGCTGGCTCGGTGTGGCCAAACAACCAACTCCGGCACTTGGCTTGAAACAATTTTGATAAATATCTTTGACACCGGATCCGACTTGAGAACGATAGACAGTATCACCCAAGAAAATACTATGTCCGATTTGAGCAATAGTCTGATCAGGCGTCGTCCCGCGATTGTAATTACTCACCCAATAACCAACCGGCTCTTTTGTCTTGGAACGTAAATTAATCAATTGGTGTTCCACTCGCTTCACACCCTTTTCAATCTTGACACTACCGGTCGCCATGGTATTACTCATCATTAATTTACTAAAAGTAATGTCAATCATATTTTTCAAATTCACTCCGAATTGTCCGGAAGCAACACTGGTTTCAAGAATGATCGGCGGGGTCAAATCCATCACACCAGAAACACCAAAATGCCATTGATATGAATCTCCTTCTGTTGGAACAGGCAAGTTCTCATTGTAATAGCTCACTGGCCCAATCGCACCAGCATCACGATTGCCATCTAAAGAATTTTGTGAAGCATCTGTGATTCCAGCAACTGCTTTCCCGGTTGGATGACGTTGTCCGGTTGAATTAGTGCAAAAACCGCCAGCACAAGTATTAAACGGAGTTTTGGTAATACATTCGGCATCAGTCGTGCAGGTATTGGCAAGCTCGGCAGCTACCAACTCCACGCGCACCAGACTATCACCCGGCAAACAATATATCTCTTCTCCACAACCATTGACCCCGCATTTTTCAGAAGGGATAAATTCTACGGTCCGATATTGATTGGAAATCACAAAATCTCCAACAACTGGTTTTCCAGTATCCTGATTAATCACACGCAAAGAATTGCCGATCGTAGCACTGCTTCCGGAAACATTCAAGGGATTAATGGCTTCATTGAAATTAATTTGGATAATCGCATTCTTGGGGACAGTCTTGTCATCAGATGGCTTTGGAAAAACTCGACCAGACAACACTTGAGGCGGTAACTGGTCAAGTTTACTGCTGACTTCAAATTCCCAAAAAAACGGATCCAAAGGGAAAGCACTTCCGCCACTCACCTTTTCAACTTGGTCAGTCAGCATTACTGTGTACCAAACATTGGCTGAAGGAGAACCCAAATAGTTAACCGGGGTAAAAACAAAAGTTTTGTTGTCATTGGAAAGCACCAACACATCAACAACATTGGAAGCCCCATCTCCTTGTTCTTTTACAAAAATCTTGATACTTTCCGGCACTAGCTTGGCTCCTGGAGCGCATTGCCCCCCAGCCGTAATCGTACAAATACTTTCCGGCGCAATCGCCTCACGGAAACTCACTAAAATACTAGTATTACGAAAAACATCTCGTTGACCCGGTTCGGGATAGACCATTTTGACAATGCCGGCACCCAGAGCACTCATGCCCCGACCCAAACGATTGGCATCGGCATTACCTGTTCCGCCCACGCCCCCATCACCAGTAGCAGAAAGAAAACGACTAATGATGAAGGTGACGATGGCAAAAGCCGAAAGGATGATTAACAAACCAATCAGAGCATTAGTCAAAACTTTTTTAGCTGATTCAACTTTGTCCGGCGCACCTTGTGAACTCATGTAGAGCCAACCCCCGTAAATAATTAGGATTACGGCAATCACACCCAAGAGCCCCAAAAGAATCTGAATAATCCGACCGACAATGATCCGCGGATCATTGTTGCCAAAATCTGCAAAGATAGACTGACCGACATTTGGATCAGGATTTTCTCCCCAAAGATTAATTCCTTGATCGCCAGTAGTATTTAATGCCGGGTCAGTGGCCGCACTAGCTGGAGACAAAAATATCAATGAAGAGAAAATAAAAATCAGAACAAAAAAGATTGTCCCAATCAAACTTAATTTTTTCAACTGCAATTTCACAAAAATTACAATAAAATAAATACTCAAAATGACTTAAAATAAACTTCAAGTTTTTTGACTATTTCTTAACTTAAAACTATAATAATTATAACATAAAAAAATCCTTAAAGCCAAACTCAGATGACTATTGAACAGATTGTCCATCAAATCAAAGAAAATGATCCCACGGCTGATGTCACTTTAATTGAAAAAGCCTATGCTTTTGCTAAAAAAGCACATGGCGATCAGGAACGAAGAAGTGGCGAACTCTACATCTCCCACCCCCTACATACCGCTTTCATTCTGGCACAAATCAAAGCAGATATTAACACCATCACCGCCGGACTACTACACGATGTGCCAGAAGATACCAGTGTCACAATAGATGATATTAAAAAAGAATTTGGTGAAGAAATCGCCTACTTAGTGGAAGGAATCACAAAACTGAGTAAAATCAAATACCGCGGTGTGGAACGATACAAAGAAAGCCTTCGCAAAATGTTCTTGGCCATGGCCAATGATATTCGCGTCATTCTCATTAAGTTTGCCGACCGTCTACACAACCTCCGGACTTTGGAAATCTTGCCTGACAAGAAAAGAGACAGAATTGCCAAGGAAACTCTGGAAATCTACGCACCAATCGCCGGCCTACTCGGTGTTTGGCGTCTCAAGTGGCAAATGGAAGATATTTGTTTCAAATATCTCTATCCGGAAGAGTACAAAAAAGTGGAATATAAATACGAGATTGAGAAAAAGGTGGAGTTGAATCAATATATTCAGAAAATCACCACAATTCTCAAAAAAGAACTGGAGAAACTCGGGATTGAATACAAAATTGAAAGTCGCTTCAAACATCTTTACAGCATCTGGCAAAAAATGGAAAACAAAAACCGTAAATTCGATGAAATCTACGATGTATTTGCCGTTCGTGTGATTGTGCCGACAATTGCCGATTGTTACAATGTTCTGGGAATTATTCACACCATTTGGAAACCGAATTACAACCGTTTCAAAGACTATATTGCCGTCCAAAAACCAAACGGATATCGCAGTCTACACACTACAGTCTTTGGACCACACGGCAAAGCAACTGAATTTCAAATCCGCACACAGAGCATGCATGAAGAAGCTATTTACGGAATTTCCGCCCATCTTTACTACAAAGAACAAGGAGTAGATAAAAACCTCAAAGAAAAACCACCTCGTTGGGTGCAGGAAATTCTTTCCGCGCAAAGAGACGCTGCCAACACTCAAGATTTTTTGAAAGATATCAAATTCAATATCTTTCAAGATCGCATCTTTGTTTTCACCCCGAAAGGAGATGTCTACGACTTACCGCGTGATGCCACACCGGTTGATTTTGCCTATGCCGTTCATACCGATGTTGGCAATCGATGTGCTTCCGCCCTGATCAATGGCAAAATGTCTGCCCTGGACAGTGAATTGAAAAATGGTGATATGGTGGAAATTATTACTGAAAAAAATAAAAAAGGACCCAACTACGACTGGATCCGCTTTGTCAAAACCAAGAAAGCCAAAGAAAAAATCAAACAGCATTCCCGCAGATTTGATATTCAAAAGATTCGGAAGTATCTGCCGGGGTTGCATCAGTAAGGTAAAAGAAAGAGAAGAAGAAGAAGAGAAAAAAGAAGAAAGAACAAAAAAACAAAGTAAAAAAAATAGCCCTACTCCAAATTTGAAGTAAGGCTATGCCTAAGGTCAAAAGACCAAGGGCAAGATACAAGGTACTAAGCATTAAGAGCTACTTGCACACCGGCAAACGCGAAACCATCGTCACGATTCCATCTGTTGTCAGCATTGCCATAAAACGCGCTCAACCAACTGCCATCGCCATTGCGATTCGCATTGAGCAAGCTCGGATTGCCGCCAGAATCGTTGATCGGCTCATGCATCACAACAATCCAGTATAATCCCATGTCTGCGAGATCCTGATCCGTAAACATTTCACGAATTAAACAAGCTGCTTCAGCGTTTAACACCGTCAGACCGCGCTTGTCTGCTTCGGCACGGATGTTTGCAGTGATTCTATTATCATCACTAAACAACATACCTTTGAGCACCACGATTTCTGTGGTAACACCGCTGGTCGGTTTAAAATCAGGTGAACGCAAAATATATTTTGCTTCTTTGCTATTTTTTTTACCTGCTTTTTCCAAACGAGTAATCCACTGTTCACCAGTGGTACCGTCGGAAGTGACTATGAAATGGATGACACCATCTACTTCACGCCATTTTTCTGACAAAAAAGCACTTGTCAATAATCGCTTAATTCTACCAGTGCGATCATCAATTAATGCTTGTTTTTCAGCTTTGGTCATTACATCTATTGGAAAATATTCTGTAACCAACGCCAGTAATTTTTGATCCTGGCGAGTCAATGGCGACAATGTTTCTAATGTCGGCAAAGTTTCTATTGAGTTCTCTCCATGTTTTTTCATGGTCTTTCTCCTTTAATATTTCAAAAAACGTTAATTATCTGACTGAATGTCATTGATAGGTTTATATCATAAAAATAATAATTTGTCCAGTACTTTTACTAAAAACACCAAAAAAGTTTAAAGTTAGCAAAAAACAACAAAACAAAGTAAAAACAGGGTTTCCCCTGTTTTTAATATAACCTATAGAAACAATATCTATTCAATGGATTGATCTACCATCTATGTCCTTCTTCCAGTTTACCAATCTTACGGAGATATTCTTTTTCTTTCCTTAATTTCAAACCAATCAAAGCACTTTGTTTTTTCTTGATTTCGTTCTTTTCTGGCTGTCGGTAACGGTTGCTTCTGGCTTCATACAATTTACCGCTCTGTTGTAATCTGCGGTTGAATCTGCGCAAAAAAGCTTCAAAACTTTCGCCTTTCTTTCTCTTAAATTGTACCATATTACACCAACCTTTCTAGATTTGCTTGTTATTATTTATCTTTATTCTTTATTTTTGTTTCTTGTCTGTATTTTCTTACTGCTTTAATCTAACCGATATTCAATCGTTTGTCAAGCTCAGTAATCACCTTCTTGATATCAATGAATTCCTGGGCTCCAGATTCCATATCCCTGATTAAAATCATATTATCCTGCAATTCTTTCTGTCCCAAAATCAAGGTATATCGAGCATGGGAATTCTCGGCAGCTTCCAATTGATCCTTGAGATTGTCTTTGACAAAACATTCTCTTACTCGGAAGCCGGCACGACGCAATTCTTCAAAAATCAACATTGCTTTCAATTTAGCTTGCTCACTTAATTGTGCCACAAAGACATCGGCATCATTGCCGTTTTTGACAGTGATATTGTTACTCCTGATTCTGGAAATTGTTTTGTCAACATCAATGCCCAAACCACAAGCAGAGACCAGCTTACCACCCAAGTCTTCCAAGAGTTGAGTATAGTTTCCTCCTCCACCCAGTGCGGTATATTTACCACCTTCACTGATTGGCGCAAATTCAAAGATTGTCCGATTATAGCAATCCAATCCTCTTGTAGAAATCAGACGGTGATTCAGATTATATGGAATACCAAAATTATCAAGATGTTCCAAAACCTTTACAAAATAATCACGACAACTGTCGCAGAGATGATCGACCGTAGGGGGAACATCCATTGCCAACTCAATACATTTCGGATCATTACAATTCAACAATTGTAATGGATCTTTAGTGATTTGTTTGCGACATTCATCACAGAGCTTTGATTTCTTACCACGCTCCTTGTAGCAATCCATGAGTTTTTCAACATAGCCTTTGCGACAATCAGCGCAACCGACACTGTTGATTTGCACTTCCACTTCCAATTGTAATTCTTTGAAAAAATTATAGCCGATCATGATCAACTGGGCATCAGCAGTCGGACCAAAGGTGCCAAAGATATCAAAACTGAATTGAAAAGCTTGGCGTAATCTTCCGGCCTGAGTCAGATCATATTTAAAAACGGGTCCGAGCCAAAAACTTTTGAAAACCTTGCCCTGAGCAAAAATATTATGCTCCAAACCGGCACGCACCACACCGGGCATCGCATCGGGACGAAGGGCTAGACGATCACCTTTTTTGTCAGCAAAAGACAGGATTTCTTTACTCACTAATTTACTTGCTTTCCCATATGCTTTTTCAAACAAATTAATATTTTCCAAAACCGGAGTCTCAACTCTTTCAAAACTATATACTTTAGACAATTCAATCGCTTTCTTGGTGACCAAATTCCAATATTTGAAATCTTCCGGCAGGACATCTTTCATGCCTTTCAATTTAGAAACGGCATTAACCTGACGAGGCACTTTTTTAATCATCCGATTCTTTGGACCGGTTGTTTTTTTAGTTTTTGGCATAAATTATTCTTGAGTGGGATAGTTAATATCGTTAAAAACGGAAATTTTGTTGAATGGCCAACCGCGGAAAAAGACACGACCAATCACAAAGGATTTATTCACCGGACCGAAAACACGAGAATCCTTACTGGCAATCCGATTATCGCCCAAAACATAGTACTCATCATCTTTCACCACGACTTTCGCCTCAGTCAAAGAAGTTGTTTTGAGATTCTCATATAGATATGTTTCATCTAATTTAAATCCATCTGGAGATTCTTCATTATATACATAGATATCGCCATTGCGGATTTGAACAGATTCTCCCGGCAAACCAATCACACGTTTGATGAAAAATTCTTGCGGATCAAAGGGATAACGAAAAACAATCACATCACCTCTTTCCGGAATTCCAAAACGGTAGGAAATTTCATCAATCACCAAATATTCATTGTCATGGAAATTAGGCTCCATGGAAGCACCTTTCACATAGAATGGTTGAATCAAAAAATAGCGGACAGGAATAATAATTGCCAAAGAAATTACAACCATTTTGACAATTTCCCAAAGAAACCTAAAAAATTTCATATAAATAAGATATTAGATAACTAAATAACATGTTAATCAATAAAGACTGAAAAGTCAAGGGCAAAAATTCTATTTTTTACCTTTTTTTTCATATTTTGCCAAATCCATTGTAGTTCTAATCACTGTGTCTGGATTCAGAGAGATACTGTCAATATCGCAATCCACTAAGAAACGTGCAAAATCAGGAAAATCACTTGGAGCTTGTCCGCAAATTCCAACCTTGCGATGACGCTTTTTGGCAGCCTTAATCAAAAATTTAATCAAGGTCTTTACAGCCTCATTCTTTTCATTTGAAACCCCAGCCACATGCAAATTACCAGCATCGCGATCAATCCCCAAAGTGAACTGGGTCAAGTCATTGGAACCGATTGAGAAACCATCAAAGATTTTTGCAAACTCATCTGCCAAAATAATATTCACCGGAATTTCCGCCATCACATAGATCTCCAATCCACCGTGGTGTTGGACTAAACCATGACTAGCCATCAAGGCAATCACCTTCTTACCCTCTTCAACCGTACGACAAATCGGGATCATAATCTTCAAATTCTTCAACCCCATCTCATTGCGCACTTTTTTCAGAGCCAGGCATTCTAGTTTGAAAGCTTCTTGATATTTCGGATCATAGTAACGGCTCGCTCCTCGCCAACCAATCATTGGATTGGATTCAATCGGCTCATATTCTTGTCCACCGATCAAGTTGGCATATTCATTGGTTTTGAAATCAGACAAACGGACAATCACATCCTTGGGATGGAAGGCTGCGGTAATCATTGCAATTCCTTCGGCTAGTTTGTCAATAAAGAATTCCTTTTTATCATCATAGCCCTTGGTCAACTCGTCAATTTGTTTCTTTACTTTTTTGTCAGTAATCTTGTCATAGTGAACCAAGGCTAAAGGATGAATCTTGATATAGTTGTTGATGATGAACTCTTCCCGTGCCAAACCGACTCCGTCATTTGGGATAAAGGAAGAAGTAAAGGCCGTATCCGGAGTGCCAATATTCATCATAATCTTGGTATTGGGACGCTCCAAATCTTTGATACTGGTTTTCTTGACTGTGAATTTAACCAGACCGTCATAAATATAGCCATCATCTCCTTCAGCACAACTCACGGTCACCTTTGATTTGTCTTTAATCTTTTTTGTAGCAACGCTGGTGCCAACTACGCAAGGAATCCCTAATTCACGAGATACGATCGCAGCATGACACGTGCGACCACCCTTGTCTGTTACAATCGCTGAAGCAATTTTCATAATCGGTTCCCAATCCGGATCCGTCATGTCCGTAAGTAGTACCTGTCCTTTTTTGAAATTCTTGATATCTTTCACGTCCATGATTTTATTCACCTCTCCGGCACCAATCTTGCTACCGACGCTCTTCCCAACTACAATCGCCTGACCTTTTTTCTCTAACTTGTAATCTTCAATCACACTATAGTCTCGGACACTGTGAATTGTTTCCGGTCGAGCTTGGACAATATATAGTTTGTTGTCATTGCCGTCTAAAGCCCACTCAATATCCATGGCGCGCTTGTAATGCTTTTCAATAATCATGCCCCATTTTGCCAACTGTTTGACCTGGGCATCATCAATCGACGGACGATCCTGATCTTTTTGTGGCACAGGAACATCTTTCACCGGATTGTCAGCTTTCTTGTTCGGATTGTAAATCATCTTGATTTTCTTACTACCAATGGAACGATAGATGATTGCGCCGGTTGGTTTGAAGACAAAAAATTCGTCCGGGTTAACTTTACCTTGAACAATATTCTCTCCCAAACCATAGATAGAGCTTACCAAAACCACATTGGCAAATCCGGATTCAGTATCAATCGTAAACATCACTCCGGAAGAGGCTTTGTCACTACGCACCATTTTTTGGATACCAACCGACAAGGCAATATCAAAATGTCCAAAGCCTTTGTCAATCCGATATGAAATCGCCCGATCAGTAAACAAAGATGCAATACAGCGATGGACTGCATCCAACAAATCTTTTTCTCCCGAAATATTCAAAAATGTTTCTTGTTGTCCGGCAAAAGAAGCATCCGGTAGATCTTCCGCGGTAGCTGAAGAACGCACAGCAACATGGAGATTCTTTTCTTTACAAGACTTTGACAGTTTTTTGTAGGCCTTGATAATCTCCAATTCAAAAGGTCGATTTAATTTCTCTCGCAAAATTGCCTCCCGAGCCTTCTTTCCACGGGTACTTAAATTAGTCACATTATGAGCATTAAGACCCTTAAAAATAGTCCCAATTTTTTCCTTTAAACCAGTTTCTTCAAAAAACTCATTATAGGCGAAAGACGTAGTCGCAAAACCATTGGGAACATTGACGCCCTTTTTTGAAAGATGTTGATACATTTCCCCCAAAGAAGCATTTTTCCCTCCAACTTGCGGCACATCTTTGATGTTTAATTCATTAAAGAATTTGATGCGCTTAGACATAGAAGATATATAATAGTTGATTATGAATAATTATAAATAATAAAGTAGAGCCAATCTTTATAGAACAAAATCAATCTCTAACTTTCGCTTAATAGTACGAAATAGTAATGCAAAAACTTCACTGCCCTCAACAAAAAAGATTGACCAGCAAGATCAATCTTTATTATAACACAAAATTGTGATTCAAACAAAATTTGTGCAGGCGGAGAGACTCGAACTCTCAAGCCGTGAGGCACCAGCTCCTAAGGCTGGCGTGTCTACCAATTTCACCACGCCTGCATATTTCCATCATGCTTGAAATTACAATGAATGTCAAGATTGAAAATCTTAAACATTAATGATTTTAAATCAGTCTTGACATTGAGCTGGTTTTGATTTACATTTACTGGTTGTTCATGTAGAATAATATGATGACTAAAATTTGAACTAAAAATCATCGGGATTAATAATCATCAATCAATAAATAAACACAAAATAAAAATGTTAGGGCAAACAGAACAAATTTTTGAACAAATCAAAAAAGCAAACAAAACACTAATTATCGCGAACCATGATTCCAATGACAGTCTGGCTGCCAGCTTGGCGCTCTTTTTATTTTTGCAAAGCATGAAGAAGGGCGTTGACTTACTTTCCGACAATCTCAATCAACAAAACAGATTGAATTTTTTACCAGCCTGGGATCAAATCAAATCAGAAATGAGTACCAGAGACAAGTTTGTGATTTCGCTCAATCTCAAGAATGTTCAAGCTGAACAAGTAAAATACAAAATGGAAAAAGAACAACTGGATTTCATCATTATTCCCAAGTCAGGAAAATTTGAACCAGAAGACGTGAGTTTTAGTAATGGCCCGGAATATGATTTGATTATCGTTATCGGCTATGCTGATCTTGATTCACTTGGCAAAGTCTATGAACAAAATGCCGACTTCTTCTACAAGACTCCCGTGATCAATCTTGATCATGATCCAGCCAACGAAAGCTTTGGACAAATCAATATGATTGATCTCAATGCCACCTCAAACAGTGAAATCATTTTCAATATTTTGGAAAAGACTGAAAAAACCTTAATCAACGAAGAAATTTCCACCTGCTTGCTCGCCGGTATGATTGCAAAAACCAAGAGCTTCAAGACCAATAATGTCACGCCAAGGACATTAAACATTGCTTCAGAATTAATCACTCTGGGTGCAGATCGCACCAAGATCGTAGATCAACTATATCGTAGTCGGAAATTGGGCGTACTCAATCTCTGGGGAAAAGTTTTGACCAATCTCTCCTGCTCCTTGGACAACAAATTGATTTGGACAAAATTAATTCAAGCCGACTTCATTGAAACCAACACCACACCGGAAGATCTCACAGACGTGATTGATGAGTTGATTATCAATATTCCGCAAGCCAAATTAATTGTCTTGATTTTCCAAACAGAAAACAACCAAACCCAGGCAATTCTCTATGCTCCCAAAACTTTGAACTGCTTGGAGATTGCAAAAGAGTTTAATCCACAAGGCACCAAGGCCATGGTCACGATCACGCTCAACGAAGAGCTGGAGCAATCCACACAAAAGATAATTTCCTCTTTGGAAACTCGCATCAAACAACTACTGCAAGAATAGGAAAGAAGAAGAAAATAAAAAGAAAGAGAAGAAGAAAGGGAATAATAAAGAAGAAAAAATAAGAAAAAGAAAAAAGTCTTTAGAATATTACTTCTAAAGACTTTTATTTAAGGAGCTCTACAAAAATCATTCCTCTGTTTGACAAGACATTGCCATTAATAAAAATGAAACATAGCAACCGATTCTGAAAAATGACGAGATAAATATTATCCAAAATCCTGCCATCATCAGATATTGAATTATTTCAGATGTAACTGCAATCCCCCTTTCCGTCGACCAGGCCAAGAGTAAGAATAAACACCCGGCAATAATTGCCTGAATCCACGTAATCTTTTTGCTTGATGAGAGAACCAACACTTTGTTCTGATTATATTTCATGATATTTTTCTGGAGAAATATATTAACAAAGCCTTCAAAGAAAACCAAGACCAAGAACACGCCAAGATACCAATCCGGGAGAATCAAGACAACCACCAACATGCAAGCAAACATTAAAGCCTTGTCAGCCAAGGGATCAATTTTTGCTCCAAATTGAGTAACCTCACTTCCCAACCAACCCTTTCTGGCTGATAGCCCATCTAGGTAATCAGTGATCCAAATCAAACTCGTAAAAACAAGGAGTTGGAAATAACTCGGAACTAAGTACGGAAAAAGGGTTGGAAAAAGAAAAACTGCAATGATTGCAATTCCGGCAAAACCACGAATCAGCGAAAAACAATTCGCCAATGAAAACAGCTTCATGACAGACCTCTTTGATAATTTAAAATAACTATTTTTCTATTTTTAATTAATACAATCTATATCATTAAAAACAAAAAAAGTCAAGAGGCTTGGGACAAGAATCTAGTCTTAATTAAGCCTTAAAATAAAAGCTGAAGCTGACATGAAAAAATCGCTGATTTTACAATCAACGATTTTTCCTTCCCCATGTTAATAAATTTTACTGTTGGATTTGTTGAGCTGCTTTGCATGGACAGCTTTCGCCTCCTCCACACTTAGCACCACGACCTATTCCTTGGCCCTTTCCTTGTCCCATTCCTTTACCTTCCCAACCGGCGTCAATTCCAAGTTCATCAGCAATTATCTTTGCACCATCACGATCTCCACTGAACATCAATTGATGCATTTCTGCAAAACGAGGAAAATTCTCTTCAGTGATCGTCTCCATCATTTTCTGATGTCTCTGAACCATTTCATTCTGTTGAGTGGTCATCATCTGTTTCCAGGCATTGTAGTCATTGTTTGCAAATATCTTTTCCATTTCAACTCTTTTTGCTTCCATCTCAGTATTCTTTTCAGGAGCGATTTTAGCTTTACCAAACCCTTTTCCGATTCCCTGTGCATTGGAAGCTCCGGCAACTATTGCAGTAGTGATTACCAAGGCCATTATGGCGGCACCCAAATACATGGCTTTATTTTTTTTCTTAGTTGTTTCCATAATTTTATTTTTATTATTAATAATTAAAACTCAGGATATCCATCTGGTCAATAATACGCCGTTGATTTATTTTTCTTTCACGCTCACAACCGCAACTGTCTTTCACATCTTTTTGTTTACAACCACATTCCGTTGGCTTGATTTCAAATGGTCTGATTTCAAAAGCCCTAATTCTCCCCGGTCCGACAATTTCACCCATTACCTTAACCCTGTCTCCCGGCATCAAAGAATAGCTTGGCGGAAAATTGGCACGATCAAAAGAAACTTCCCATTGATTGCCATCCATATCAATTAAATAGCAAACTTGTTTTTCCACACCAACAATTTCTCCAACAATCATACCGGCAGCCGGTCTTTGCCAAACAACCGTATTATGACAGAATACTCGGTTATATGGTCCGGTCGCAGCCGTTAATGTCCGATCCAGTTTGTGACCAAATCCAAAATTGTAGAAAGCGCCACCAAGAGCAATACTGGCAGTAATGCTAATGATGATAATTACGGAAAGCGGATAATTATATCCCTTGTTGGTGTGACGGATATTATATGAAACAACAAAGGCAAAGATGATGAACAGGAGGATCCAAAAATATGGTAAAGTTAATAGCAGAAAAGTCCAAAAACTATCCGAAACATTCCGATATAAATCCCAATCATTGGTGTTTAACAAATGAATCACCACCGAAGTGGCCAGTCCGCCAACTACTACAAAAAGAATGCTCAAAGCCCAAACAAAATATTTTTTCAACAAAAACTCCCACCGACCACGTGGCTTAATGTGGTTTTCTTTAATTCTATTTAATACTTCTTCGCTGATGTTTGTCATATGATTATAATTTAATATTTGCTTTTTCCAATTCTTCTTGAAACTGTTTTTTCGCCCGACTAATCATGCTAGCAACCGTGCCCATTGGTTTTTTCAAAATATCCGATATTTCCTTGTAATCCTTTTCTTCCAAAAATTTCAAAACCAAAATTTCTTTGTACTTCTGATCCATCTTGTCTAAAATCTTGAAAATATTCTCACGCAAACTCGCTTGTTCAATTTGACCAATCAAATCAAACTCATCGGCAATGTTTTCCAATCCACCTTCTTCCAAGTCCAAAACAGAGCCCTGGGGTCGGGCCTTGATTTTACGATAATTGCTGATGACCTGATTGTGAGCAATGCGATAGATCCAGGAAGAAAATTTCAACTTGGGGTCAAAGCCATTTAAATTTTGATAGACTTTAATGAAAACTTCTTGCAAGACATCTTCAGCTTCTTCTCCCAAATTGGAAATTCTCCTGATATAGCTCAATAATTTCCCTTCATAGCGCTGAATGATATATACAAAATAATTTTGGTTTTCCAAAGTCAAAGTCACCAACTCCTCATCAGTTTTGTGTTCACCATCTTCAAACATGTAAATAGTATACAACCAATAATACGATAATTCAATGATTTTCTTCCAAAAAATAAAACAGCCCAATTAAAATAAGGCTGTTTTATACCATTTAAACATTAAATCTTAAAACAATTCATTCAAAGATTTAATGGTTTTAATTGGCCCATCGCCAAAATCATAATCATACTCCCCGCGATCAATGCGGATAAAATCTACACCAGCATTTTTTGCAAAATAACAGTCCTCATCACCGTTGCCAATATAAATAGTTTCTTGAGGTTGCATTGCCAATTTGTTGAGAACAAAATGCAAACTTTCCGGAGCTGGCTTTTCATTATATTCGCTATCACGTACTGAGAATATAAAATCATAACAATCAGGATTAATCTTAGCTATTTCAATTTCGGCAATTTTTTGAGGAGCACCCGTCACAATAGAGATGATTTTGCCCATCTGCTTAAGCTTCTTCAACGTTTCCTCTACATCATGGTAAGCAACAGTATGTTCGGAGCGTTTTTCCTCTGTGTCTAATTTTCTAAATAATTCCCAAAAAAGTTCTGGATCAATATTAAAACATTTCTTAATAGTCTGATCTCTATTAGTTTCAAACCAAAACTTATCAATATGGCGTTGATCATTAATTACCCCCTGTAATTCACTAATAACTGAGGGCACAATCTTCTGTCGATATTCCGGCAGAGTATGAATCAGCGTTCCGTCCAAATCAAACGAAATGTGTTTATAGTTACTTAACATAGAGGTTTTATATAAGTAGTCCCTAGGAGAATCGAACTCCTATTGCCAGGATGAAAACCTGGTGTCCTAACCATTAGACGAAGGGACCAAAAAAATCCCAAATGGGATATTTTTGATTACATTATACTACATTTGGCTAAAATGTCAAGTTTGCATTATTTGTGAATATCTTTTAAAATATCATTATAAATTAAAGAAAAAAACAATGTTGATACTAGGGATTGAAACCAGTTGTGATGAAACAGCTTGTGCTATTTTGGAAATAAAAAACAATCAAACCAAAGTACTTGCCAATGTCATTTCCTCTCAAATTGAAATTCACAAAAAATACGGAGGCGTAGTGCCGGAAATTGCTGCGCGCGAGCATGTTTTGAATATTCTTCCGGTAATCAATGAAGCTTTGTCCAAAGCTGGGATAAAAAAAACAGAGGCTGGAAAAAAACTAGCAGGGATTGCCGTAACCATCGGCCCAGGCCTGGTCACCTCTTTGATGATTGGAGTGGAAACAGCCAAGACTCTTGCCTATGTTTGGAATATCCCCGTGATACCAGTTAATCATATTGAAGGCCATCTCTATGCCAATTGGATTAACAACAAAACAATTTCTTTTCCAACAATCATTCTCACTGTTTCCGGCGGTCACAATATGTTGATTGAAATGAATAATCATTTGGATTACAAATTAATCGGAGAAACCAGAGATGACGCAGCCGGCGAAGCTTTTGACAAGGCCGCCAAATTAATGGGCATTGGATATCCCGGTGGACCAATCGTTTCCAAATATGCGGAAGAATACGAAAACAAATTAGCAAAACAAAAAAATCAAATAACAATTCCTCCCCTACCAAGACCAATGATGAACAAGAGCACTTTTGATTTTTCTTTTTCCGGATTAAAAACCGCTCTCCTCTACGCCCTTCAGGCTGACAAACAATGGAAGAAAAAAATACCAGCATATTGCTACGAATTTCAAACAGCAATCATTGACGTCCTTGTCAGCAAAACGATTCGTGCTGCCAAAAAAATAGATGCCAAGACAGTGATTCTAGCCGGAGGTGTTTCTGCCAACAAAGCCTTACGTCAAACCCTGGAAGAAAAAGTAAAGAAAGAACTGCCGGGAGTAAAATTCTCTTTACCAGAATTAAGCTACACCACTGACAATGCTGCCATGGTTGCAATGGCCGGGTATTTCAAATTAAAACACAAAAAAAATATTGCCTGGCAAGAATTAAAGACTGATTCCAATTTGCCTCTCTAGGCCTTTTGAATTATAATCAAAGTAAGCAATATATATAAAAAGATAACTATATGAGTAAAAAAATCGTATTCTCCGGCGTCCAGCCAAGTGGAAGTTTGCATATTGGGAACTATTTGGGAGCAATCTCTCAATGGGTTGGCATGCAAGATAAATTCAGTTGCATCTTTTGCGTCGTTGACTATCATGCCATTACAGTTGATCAGGATCCAAAACTTTTGTCCAAGAAAACAATAGAAGTTGCCAAACTATATCTGGCCTCAGGCATTGATCCTAAAAAATCATTGATTTTTCGTCAATCAGATATTCCGGAACATACAGAATTGGCTTGGTTGCTTAACTGCACCAGCGCCAGAATCAGTGATCTTCTAAGAATGACTCAATTGAAAAATAAGTCAAAAATACAATTTGATTTAGATGACATCACAGAAGCTTTCGAAGAAATGAAAAAATATACGGGATCAAAAACAACAAAAGACTTGCTCATAGCACAAAACAACGAACAAGTGACGGAATTCGTTAGAACCGCTAGTTTCGAGACGGCTAAACATTTTATAAAAGAGTTTAAAAAATCATTAGAAGGAACTAGCGTCGGCCTCCTTGATTACCCGGTATTAATGGCGGCTGATATTTTACTATATCAAACCGATGTGGTTCCGGTTGGGCATGATCAAGTGCAACATATTGAGCTGACCCGTACTCTAGCCAAACGTTTCAATAGTAAATTCAGCAATGTTCTCAAAATTCCTGAAGTACAAATCCGTAAAGAAGGTGCTAGAATTATGGCCTTAGATGATGCCACCAAAAAAATGAGTAAGAGCTCCGCCAATTCCAATAGCTATATTGCTCTCACTGACACCCCAAATGAAGCCAAGAAAAAAATCATGAAGGCGCAAACTGACTCAGACAACAAGATTAAATATGACACAAAAAAGAAACCGGCCATTTCCAACCTACTCACTATTTTTTCATTGCTTTCCGGGCACACTGTTCCGGACTTGGAAAAAATGTATCAAGGCAAAGGCTATGGAGATTTTAAAACAGATCTCGCCAATGTTGTAGAGGCCTTCTTGATTGACTTTCAAAAGAAGTACAACAAAATCTCAGACAAAGAGGTTGAAAAAATACTGCAAGCCAGCGCCAAAAAGCTTCAACCAATCGCACGTAAAACAGTTGACTCTGTAAAAAAGAAGATGGGAATTAATTAACAGGAAATTGTATTATAAAATAATTGCATTATTTAAATAATAGAAAAAATTAAAGCCCGTACTCAATTCGAATGAGTGCGGGCTTTATAATTTTAAAATGTGCTTAGAATGTTTTTTGTTAAAAAATTTAAAATAAATTACGGGCAAATCATCTTCCGGATAATTTCTATTCCGTCTTCATGATCAAAACAATCTATTTCAACTTTTTCAATTTCAACACCGGTTTGCCTGGATAGATAATCAAAAATAATTTCCATTCGCTCTTTACACATAGATCCCTCTCCACTAAAATTATTCATTTCTCCAGACATGTAGTAACCACTATTTGTTGCAACTTCAAAATAAACATGACGTTTTTCTGAATCAGGTGCATATTCTGCATAAATAATTCTTAACTTTTCGAGCCAATCCTTTTCTATTCCAATGAATATTAAAAGATCTGAAGAAATATGATAACACATCTGACGCAAACTTGATTCTGAGCCACTAGAAGCCATGTATTGCACAGGTCTTTCAATGAGACTATGCAAATTAAATGGATGATCTTTAAGTATCACTTTTTTATACTCCTTTGCTTTGAGATTTTCCGTTTTTGTCAGCATCTTATATGCCAAATCGTCTTTCTCTGTCTGCGATAATTCATGTAATGAATCCATTTTAAACTCCTTGTTTGTTATTAACTTTTAAAAATACTGTTTTTATTTTCTAAAACTTATCATATTTACAAAGATTTGTCAAGATTTGTCAATATTTGTCAATATTGGCATAAAAAAAGCCGTTTCCTTCATGGAAACGGCTGGGAATTATAGATTTTTTCTATAATATTCTAAGACTCGAAGAAATTTTACAATTTCTCGAATGGTTCTATTACATATGAATGCAGGACTATAAGCCATTCTTGATATTTCGTAATTAATTGAGATTTTTTTAGAGCTTGGGCTTCTTTATACTTTCTTTCAAAATGCTCTTTTAAGAGTTTAAAATCAGATATATCAGCCCCCTTATCATTCATTAATTTTCCTAAAGCCTGAATAGCTTTACTCACCGACGAACTACCATGACTACATTTCTTGAAAATATCTCCATAATAAAGCGTCTTACGAGAGCCATCTTTGGTTATATACACCATAGCATGAGGCTCTCCTTCCTCTAAGGCACTTTTATAAATTCTTTTTCGCACTGCCAAAACAAAAAAATCTGATGATGAAATTTGCCGTAAATCACTATGAAGTATTTTGATTCTAGGAAAGGACATTACCTGCTGATATTCAACTGTTCCTGATATTGGTATTATTTCAGACACTCTGACTCTATTGTCGGAATCATGATCCTCAACAAACAAATAAACGAATTCGTTTTGCGTTTTTCCTGATAACTCCAGATGAATCATATTCTTTCCTATAGAATCTATATGGGCTGATAATGAAGATAGCAAATCATATGGCATTCCGTATTGAAATCTTCTGATTTTTGTGATTACATCACAGATTCTATCAGTATTTTTAGCTGAGATATATTTATATTCAGCATATATGGATTCAATAACACCATCAGGTCTAAGCGATTCTAGAATCTCAGAAATCTCTGCTTTAGAAATCTCTACTTCAATATTCTTAGATTCTGATACTGGATTGTCTGGATTTATAAGTGACTCAACATCGCCAGTTACAATTTTTTCCAATGACGTACGCACAAAACGACCCACAGATGCTTCTTTTTCAGAATCCATCAGACCATCTCCACCAAGAAATCCAGTAATAAACTCATCTGTATTATTCGGACGATCGTTGGCATTGTCACCGCAATCTGTGAATGTTTCTTTTGCTTCAATTAGAGATTCCCCTGCCGACAATTCTTTTTCGTTATTAGCTAATGCCGTTGCTTTATTCTTGGCACGGATTTCAGCAATAAACTCATCTACTTTTTCAGGATGAGGCACTTCCTTTAGCAATTCAGAAAGCTCCTCAATTGTAAGTATTTCTTCTTGGACCAATACCCCCAATGTAAGATCATCTATCTGAGGATTTCTCCAAAATTTATCTATGTGTCGCATTATATTCCAAAGTTGTAATTTTGGAGATTCTCTTCCGCTTAAATGCTGAACAAGATAAGGAATCAAATCTTTTTTTGACATCCATCGTAAATGTGGATTGTACTTGAGCCAATTATCATCTCCGTGAGTGTATATAATGAGGGGAAATAAAGGGGCCAATATTGCACGATCTGCATCAGGAATATTTGCAAAATTACCCAGTTCAATAGAAATATATTCTAGAAGCATCACTTCACTTTCCCAAAAATGACAAAAGGTAGACACCCATTGTGTTTTTTCTTCAATATCCAGCCTATCCCAATATGCGAGAAATGGTTCTATCTGACCTTTGCGCAAATCATTTCTATATCTGTTAATCTTTTCATCATTATCCAGAAACTTGATAAAATCATCTATGCCCAGATAATCAATCAAACGACTTGCCGGCAATGTATGCATGATTTCAGGAATAGAACCGTTGTCTCTATGTGAATCGTATTCATGGGAAATATACCCAAGCCTCTGCGCCTGATTAATATACTGAAGATGATTATTTAGATGATCATGCTGCCAATCTTTACTCATATAGAGATGTGTCATCGGAGCAATTTGTTTTTGCAGATCCTCGGATAATTCTTCTAACACATCTAGCAATTCACCTCTTGTTTGTGTAGTATCTTGCCAGTATTCAGCATATTTGCCAATATTGTTGATGCCGATTTTAGAGATTACTTTTTCAAGATTCTTTTTATTTCGATGAATCAGACACCAGCTTTTATCCAGATAAGTATTTTCAAAATACTCACGCAGGTCACCCGTATATACATCTAGTAGATACTCGTTTAGCCAATATACCTTGCTCACAGAGATTAGAGACCGTAGGGAAATATCAGATGCTTGCTGAACTAATAATTCTTTATGAGAAACGAGAATCTCATTTCTGATTTTTTTATCAGAAACTTTTTTTAGCACTTCCCAGAATTCCAGCTCCTGATTATTCGGAACATCGTTATAGGCCTGTTGCCAGATTTCCTGCCAACGACCCTGTTCATTATCCAGAACACACGAAAGATATTTGAGAATTATTTTATTCTCTCTTTGTTTGTTTTTTTGTTGAATAATAGCCGCAAATACTCTTTGCGTCTTGAGAAAAATATCTGTAAGATCATATTTTTTCCCAGAAAAAGCTCTTTGCAACTTGCGAAAAAAATCCCTAAGACCATATTCTTCATTGGCAATAGAATATTTTTTCCATTCTAAAATATCCGACGGCTGTTTCTTGATTAATTCTTTATAAAACAGGACCACATCTTCATAGTCGTCTCTAAATTCATCCTTAAAAGACTTATGGTCATTTGTTAAGGACTCTAGCGCTTGGGTCAATATCTTGACTGAGTCAAGCATATCTCCCAAAACCTGTCTCGCGCCACCAAGTGACACAATCAAGGCACCACGAACACACCGAATATCAAAATTCAGCGAACTCGCGTGGTTTTCGAAGTTGAGTATTGCACTCATTTTGTACCTCAAATTTGTTTGTAAATGTACACATCAGATTTTCTGATGTTAGCGTTAAATTAACATAAAATATTTAAAAAATCAAGGGGTTTGGATTACACTTTTTCCTCTCTTTAGTAAGATGAGATGTGCAAAATATCTATAAAATTAATCAATCTAAACTCCCTCCTTGAGGAAAAAATGGAAAAATATAGATTTCTTGATTTTCGATAACTTTATTAAATTCCGATATTCACCTAAAGAAATGGAATTGCTAGACAATGGCAAGAAGTATAGAAATTCCTCCATAATAAAAAGCCGCTTTTGAGCTCAAAAGCGGTTTTATTTTTTTATTGTTTTTTTCGAAAGATTATAAATCTCAAATCTTTGCCAAGGATCGGGACCTCATAAAAATTCCTTCCTTTCAATACAAAGCGTGACATGTATCCATCTTTATACTTCCGATTCAATACTATATGATCTATCGTCGAAAGCTTTAAAAATTGTTTCAGGTCATCATGCACTACCACCAAATTCTGCAGTAGCTCATCACCTTCACGTTCACAAACTTTTAGCAATTCAGATTCATAGAGATATTCATCGTCCACATAATCCTTTAAAGCAATTTTATTACTGTCACCTCGATACTCTTCCGTTATCATTATGATTTCTTTTATTTTGGTCTTTTTTGTAGCGACTATTATTTTGTACTCCAGACCAAACATCTCGCCTTCACGCTCAATCGGAAAGTTTTTTTCAACATGAGAACGAATCTGAGACATAAACGACGAGGGGAGATTTAATTTACGATCTCCTTGCTCTTTTGATTTTTTTTGACTCAAGAGCTTTTCCAGCTCTTTTGCCTTTTGCAAATTTATACCGACCGGACCTCTCGCCTTGTCTATCCATGACTGATAATACTTTTGATCGTGTCTATCAAATTCTTTCGTGAAGTTTTCTTTGAAATATTTGGAATACGAAACGTATTTTTTCTGAAAATGTTCAAAATCATTACCTTTGGAACATTTATCATTACTCTCCTTAAAATGCGTTGCTAAAGAATACATCACTCCTGCTTCCGTCCATCCCTCATCTAGAAGTTTTAGTATAAAGGCAAGCGTTTCTTCATCATTTGGATCATTTTTTACTTCTGGTTCAGCCGTCCTAAACATTGGAAATTTTGTTTCCAGCTCATTGACCTGCTCTTCGCTAAGATTCTTGGCGAAATTTTTCCAGCTATGCTTTATCACGTCTTCCCATTCTGTCAGCTCATCCGAATTTAGACTTATCATTAACTGATAATAATTTTCGGGCTTGAGTTCTGTGAGCAATAAATCCGTGATGTAAATATCGCGCGCCTCCTTCATGGCAAATTCCACAAATTCATCATCATCTAAGTATTTTTCCAAATACTGCGGAGTAAATAAATCCTTAAAACGATTTACAGTTCCGGGATTTCTCTGAGGATTATGTTGCCCGCTTTTATCCTCAGCTCTTGCTTTTGCTAAATATTTCCGCACTAGGTACATGCGTCTTTTTGTGGAAACTATCTCCAAATATTTATTTTCTTCATAAGGCAAATAATAGGCGATGCTAAATTGTTCCGCAAATACTTTCAGATTATTTTCCGACAAGAAATCAGCGATTGCAGATCGACGATGACCAATCGGATCCGTCCAGGTAGAAAATAATCGACCAAATTGCTCTCCGGAAAGATTATCTTTCACCTGCAAAAAACTCTCTTGAGTTCTAAATGCCAAATCATACAAAACTTCCCAACCAAATTTCTCTACACATTTTCTTTCTACGGCATAATCCAGCAAAAGACTTTTTTGCCAATCTGTTTTGAGCCATGCTTTGGTACGATCAAATCCACGATTATCATCAGCAAAAAAATTATCCTTGTCCATCAGGTCAAAAATTGCTTTTTGCTCAAATTGCATGATCCCTTCGAGAGTATGCTTATCCTTGATCTGAGACAAAAATTCACCCAGACACCAGCGAGCCTGCTGATTGCCGATCTCCGACACCTCCTGACAAACTTCTTTCCAGCGAGAGTTCTCTCTCCTCAAGGCATATTCGAGATAATACAGATGGAGCTCATCTGTTCCCTGCTTACTCCCAGAAAAACTGTTTTCAAAAATACTTTTCAAGGGAATAAACACATCGCTGAGATCGTATTCATCGCTCTCGTCTCGTATTTTATAATTCTTTTCCCAAGTCGCCAGGCTTATGGGCTGGCTGTCCTCCAGTCGCGCCCGAAAGCGCAAAACGCTTTGCAAAACTGGCTCCCAAGACTTTTTGTCTTGCACAGAAATCACCATCTCCAAGGCCTCTTGGAGCACTGCGAGACTATCCATCGCATCTTTAAAAAATTGTCTCGCACCCCCGTCTTTATCCAAGGACACGATCAATCTCGTCCGGCCATCGCCAAATTTGGCGATATTCAAAATAGCACTCATGCTAACACCTCTTATATATATTATAAAAGAACCGATCAGACCATCTGATCTTGGGAATAGATTAGTACAATTAAAGAATTATGTCAATTTTTATCGCACCGTCTTTTATACCAAAAAATTATTATATAAAAATAAGGTCCCTGATATGATTATTACTTTGATGATATTTTTTAATTTTCAATACCTCTACCAAATTCATCAACTACAAAAAAATCCGCAGCGCTGTTATACGTTACGGATTATTATTATTATTATTATTATTATTATTATTATTTTCTTACTAATGAATCAGATCGCTATCTCTTGGGGTTACCAGATTCCAAAAAACTTAGAAAGAACATCATACTCGAAAGAAGTATAAATACTATACCAGATAAAAATAAACCTACCTTCAACCCAGACCAAATATCTATTTGTTCTAATGGAAAATGGACCCCTTGATCAGGTGTAAACAAATCCACAGCGCCAAATATTATCGGCATTATCAAAAACGCTCCCAGAACAATCCACACAACTTTCGTTCGCATTTTTTGTATTGTTAAACGAAGAGCTTTCTTTATTCTATCAATTAACATAATTGCCTCCAAATTATTAAAAAACATATCTATCCAAATCTCATAAACTGCCATTTATCATCCTTCAAAATATTGAGAATTAATTTTTCATCGTCTTTATTGACATATAGACTTATTTTTAATATATATCTAGGCTTTGTCATCTCTGGAAAAATTTGTTCCAAATATTCTCTGCTATAAAATTTTAGACCTTCTTCCACTTTACATGTCATTTCCAGATTTTTTTCCTGGAAACATTTAAGCCGTACATCGTCGCCTTTCTTCAATGTATCAATATTGATATTTTCTCCACCAATACACTCAAGAAATAATTCTTTTTTATTGAATTTCTTATCATGAATCTCTGAACCGAGATCAAGCTCAATAACCCAAGACGCATCATCTACTGGTCTATAACGAAACACTTTTAATATATCTTTTTCGCTGTCTTCTTTAATACTCTGATTCACTGATAAATCCAATACTTGAACTATTTCTCTTGGAAAATTATTCATATCAATAAGTGTATTATACTCTATACCGATTTTTTCTCCACATTCTCGATATATAGAATAAGTATAATATTCACGGAGAAGATGATAACGAAAATTGTAAAAAAGAATTTGATCTTGACCTTTCTCTATCTGCCGTTTCACGACCACCCTATCTCCAGCGGATAATGTTCTAGCATATAATGCCGAAAATCCGCGAGACTCTTTTGCGTTTACCGGCACGATAGTCCGTAACCCGATAAAATAATCCGAACTATCACTGAATATTTCTGGATGAAGAATTTTTGCCGTATCAAGTAGTTTCGTCCCCCTGTAAACCTCCAGGTTACCTTGATCTCCCGAGTGAACCATATCCATTGCGTAAAGAACATCAAAACAAAAATCATCGCACTTGAAGAATTTCTCCCCTTCTAAATCAACGATTTCAAATTTGATGGAATAATCTGAATCATTAATATCTGCCATAAAAGCTCCTAAAAATTAGTTGTAAAAAAACATTATTTATTTTAATCAATCTATCAAATGTACCTCTTAATGTCAAATTATGCTATCTTATGCTATTGACATCCATGATGTTTTACATTAGACTAGTGTCATAGCAAAATGTTAGCTATATAAATAATGTTGTTTAACAATTTATAGGAGGTTGCGATGCCAGAGAAAAACATCGTAGTAGATCCGGATAATGTTTTCGGCCTACAAACAGATTTAACTACAAAAATGCGCAGTGCTCTGAAAAGAAATGATCAAATCTTTTTTGATGCTATGTTGGCCTTGTTGAAATCTAACGAGTCTCAACAGAAAGATTTTATTAAACAAGTTTTAAGTATTGATTATGCTATACAAAAAATGAAAAAATTTACTCAACTTAGCTCAACTTCATTTATTGTACCCGGGGATTATGATCATAATAAGTATATTCAAATATTCGAACAACAATTGATTCAAAATCTTAAAGAGGAATGCGGAAATAAGCCAGGTCATATAGCCCTTACCCCAAAAATTGCGTATAGCAAATCAGACTACATATTAATACCTGGAAAATCGTACGTGGTCAAGATTTGGCTAATTGATAAAAAACAAAAAATCATACCAATGGATTTTTTAAGATTTATACAAAAAAATAAAATACTCTTTACCGGAAGACAAGGATTGCTATTGGTTTATCAATTATTACCCAACATATTTCCCGAAAACGAGATGGTAGTTTCTTTTGACACAGAAAAGAATCAATTTTTTTCTTCTAGCGATTTCAAAGTATCATATCATATGCGCTATGTGCTTAATGGAGAAAATAGATATGCTGGTGGCGACTTATCTAATCAAAATAATTTTAATTATTTATTAGGTATTTGCAAAAAATAACAAAACTGTTCTTTCACTAAATTCAACCCTGTTTCAAATTAATTTTGAAATAGGGTTTTTGTTTTTATTTTGACCAAATTTTCATTCTTGTCTTATGCATTATTTCCGATCATCAGCAAAAAATTCATAATACGCCAGCATAGACGGAGAGGCCAGTACCATCCAGAATATAAATTCTTCTA
>Ga0210057_1001265_pt1 | contig 38952 bp, 60 predicted proteins | sample CryGeyCG2114_010_2_FD_183968 | JGI IMG/M metagenome (GOLD analysis project Ga0210057, IMG submission 183968) | Groundwater microbial communities from aquifer - Crystal Geyser CG10_big_fil_rev_8/21/14_0.10 (SPAdes) (version 2) | ecosystem: Environmental > Aquatic > Deep subsurface > Groundwater ... | reverse complement strand
TATGAGTTAGGCAAGAAAATTTTAGAAGAAGAGTTTAATAAGATTAATATTGAAGAACATAAAATTAATCCAAAATGGAATTATACTTTATCTAAAATTTAGCAAGTTATTTTTAGGCTCGCCCTAACCATATTTTTTATAAAAATAAGAGGTTTATAAATCTATTGTTGTGTTGCTACTTGAGAGTTATTTCCTAACTGGTTGGGGCAGAGGTAAGTATAAAGCTCGTCGTGGATTATATTAAGATAAACACAATAACTAAAAATATAGCAAAACTATCGTCGGTGACCTTTATCCTATTTTTCAATATTTTCATAAAGATACAAAATTACACAAAAATCTGATTTTTGTCACAACGATAAAAACGGGCTCAACAAAGCTTATCGTCTATGCTTTATACTTACGGGCAGAGTTTCAGGTTTTTGGAGAACTACAAAACTCTATTTTTCATTTCATATGAAAGACTTTCTTCACTTCAAAATCTTTTGTTATCTCTTTTATTGAATGTATGAATATATTTTCGTATTCTGGAGGTACTTCTATAACTCCTGGAGAAATTAATTTTCCAGAATATCTCCTTAACAGCCCATATTTACCTGCCTTGCCTCTTAACATGTAGTGAAATCTTACTTTATCTTTCTTCTTCAACAAGTTTAAAGAGTAGATTATTTGAATTTTTGGAATGAAATTAAAATATTCTGAGAAATAACTTTTTGTTATCAGACTCCTGCCATAAAATAGAATGCCTTCTCTTGCAAAATTAGATGGTTCAAACAGAGATTGCATATCAAAGGAATTTATGTGAACTGGGATTTCAGAATTTTTTTCTAATTGTTTTTTAATTTTTTGTGCCTCATCTAACTGCTCTTTCAAAGATATCTTTTGAAATATTACTGCTATATCTACGTCATTTGGATTTTCCCGCCCATCCATTACTGATGAACCAAATTGAATAATATCTATAACCTCTTTACGATAAGATAATTTCAGCTTTTTCTGCCATAATTTTTGCATCATCTTTTATTACCTCCGCCAGCTCTTTGGTTAGTATATTCACATAAGAACTTTGATAGAAAGGAAAATCCTTATCAATTAAATTATATACTTCAGGAAAATTGGTTTTTGTAATCTGAAACCTTTGATTATGTGATGAAGGAGATTTTCCTGTCTTTTCTAGTATTTTTGCTTGTTCTTCTTTCATACTTGGTAAGAAGATTTTTTAATATAGAGGACTTTGAATAACCCCTTCTTTTTCAAAGTCCTTCTTAGAGAGTTTTGAAGATTTAGGGGTTTTTCAAAACTCTCTATATAAACCTTTTCATACTTGGTAAGAAAATTGGGCGTATTTATTTATTTTTTCTTATCTGGTAAGAAATATTGCTAAGGGATATAATTTACATATCTTGGTCGATGACTTCCTGAATGTTCTTGTGATTGTCTTTTTTTAGTAATTGTGTCAATCCATAGTTTATTTCGCCTATCAAACTAGGGTCTAAATAAATCATCCCAGTTATTAATTGGACTAGGCTTGCACCAGATTTTATCTTCCTATATGCATCTTCGATAGAGGAAGCAAAAAATGATAGAAGAACAAGGAGTGGGTGCTAGAATTTAAATAGGTCTTTTGTAGAATAAAGACATGGAAGACAAGAATTACTCAATAGATGCTGAATTGAAGGGAGATTTCTCTGATGTATTGAAGAAGGTTAAATCTGCTTTTGCTGAACAGGGTTTTGGAATAATGACAGAGATAAATGCAAAAGCTGTTTTGAAAGAAAAACTAGGAAAGGATTTTGATGATTATGTAATCTTGGGAATTTGTAATCCTCCTATTGCTTATTCTCTTTTACAAAAAGAAAGAGATGTTGGATTAGTTTTGCCTTGTAATGTTATTGTCTTTGAGGATAAAAAGGAAGGGGTGATAAAGGTCAAGGCAATGAATCCAGAAACTGCCTTAAGTATATTTGAAGGTTCTGAAATTGGAGAAATAGATTGTGAAGCAAGAGAGAAGATTGTTGAAGCAATAAAGTCTTTAAAGAAAGAATATTTAGAATAAGCATGGAAAACAAAGCAGAGATGAAATCAGATAGCTTTCCATTTTAAAGACAAAATATAAAAATGGAAAACAAAAATGTTGGTTATCTTATACTTGGAATTTCTTTAGTAATCATAGCAATAATATTCATATTTAATTCTGCCTTAAAAGAAATAGTAAAGGCGAGTTGCAATCTTGCGGAGCACATTAATTGCACAATGTATGACACAATAACAAAACAAACTTATTTGGCGTTGGCGATTGTTTCTGTTTTAATTATTATCGGATTAGTATTGATATTTTCAAAGCAAAGCGAGAAAGTTATTGTTCAGACAAAGATGGTAAAAGAGAAGATAAAAAAGAAAGAATATAATTTATTGGGATTAAGAAAAGAAGACAAGGAAGTTTTTAATATTGTTAAAGAGCAGGGAACAATATTCCAAGCGGATTTAATTGAAAAAACTGGCTTTGGCAAAGCAAAGGTTTCAAGAATTCTTGACAGATTGGAAGGAAAAGGATTTGTTGAAAGGAAAAGAAGAGGCATGACAAATGTTGTTGTCCTAAGAGATTAATCTCTTAATCCGTTCAAACTCTGAAAGAGTTCGAAGTGCTTAAGGAATGGGAAGGCTTAAATATTGATGTGTACCTCATATGCACATGGAATCACATAGTGGAAAGATGGTGTCTGCAAGAGTAGAATTAGATGAGTATACAAATAAAGTTCTCGGAATTTTAAAGATAAAGTATGGTTTAAAGGATAAGTCTGAGGCGTTGAATAAGTTTGCTGAGCTTTATGGAGAGGAGATTGTTGAGAAAGATGCTAAAGAAGAATATGTTAAAAAGATGCTCGAAATTGTAGATAAAGATATGAAGAAATATGGATATAAGGGAATGAGTCTTGAAGAATTAGATAAGTTATGTGGAGTTTAAATGTTTCAATATCGTCTTTCTGAAGAATTAAAGATAAAGTTAAACAAGTTAGCTAAAAAAGATAGAGAAAGATTGAAGATAATTAACAAAAAAATAAAGGAGATTATAAATAATGATTCTGAGACAATTAAGAGATATAAAAACTTAAGGTATGATTTAAGCGATTTAAAGAGAGTTCATATAGATAGAAGTTTTGTTTTAACATTTAAAGTTGATTTGAAAAATAATTTTATTTTATTCGTTGATTTTGATCATCATGATAGAATTTATTGATTTCTATGTGACATCCTCCTAGCCCTAAAGGGCTAGGCGTCCTTTCGTTTTACGCTTGGTTCTACTGATTCTCTATGTAAGAAAAGACTTGCTCAAATTCTGCTCCAACAGAACAGCAGAAATATCCTCCATTCCAAAAATGCCCGTGGGGATATCTCTTTCTCAAATTAGGACATATCCTAAACAAAAGATAAGCAGACAAACCTTTTATCATTTGCAAAAGCTGTGCATCACTCATTGTTCTTGGGCAATCAACAATCATATGAACATGATTGACGACGACTTTCAAGATAACAATTTCAATCTGGTGTTTTTTGCAGGCTTCTTCAATTGCAACCTTGCAAAAAACTTCTATCTTTTCTTTTCGCATCATGTCGTATCGATATTTTGTCGTTATCTGAACATGTTTGAAGTTGTTTCCAATTGAGCTTCCGTAGTTGTTATACATTTTTTACCTCCGTAAAGTTTATTTAGCGAGAGAAAGTTACAACTACATGGTTTTTATTCAGGGAGTTGCAACAAACTCTCCCTGTATCAAATAATTTCTAGAATAAATAATTGACGCAATTCATCCGTCAGCTAAAGCAAACGGATTTCTTGCTAAAGTTTAAATTTTTAACAAAAGGAATTTGAAATATAATATTGCGACATTAAGACGGATTGTAAATAAAGCTACAAAAAAAGCCGAGATTGATAGAAAGATTCATCCGCATACATTAAGGCATAGTTTTGCTACACATTTAATTGAAAATGGATATGATGTTTCTCAAGTGCAGGCATTGTTAGGACATAAAAGTCCTGACATGTCAAGATGCACTGTTGCTCTTCTTGCATCTTGAGCATGCTCAAGAACCGAAGAATAATAAAGGAGTTCTTGACACTACGATAGTTTATGTTCATATGAATTCTCCTAATATGATAAATATCAAAAGTCCTCTTGATGAGTTGTAGTTTTATTGGGTTGTGATTAATTCTTATGAGAAATTTCTTGTTCTGTTTCTGAGCCTTTAGTAAGATTCCAATCAAGTTTTATGAGTTGTATTACTGCGGGATTTTTCGTGTTTAATTTGTAAAGGTCTGATTTTCCTACCCTTCTTGTTTTTACAACTATGTTATTTCTTTCTATTTTATCCCAAAAAGTCTGGAGAGTTGAGTAGCTCACGCCTGAATTTTTTGCTATTTCTGTTAAAGGATAATCAAAACTCTGGAAGGTTATCAAAAAATCTAAGACTTTTATTATTGGATTTTGCCCGAATACTTCAACAAATACTGTTTCTTTTTCCATGCTATCTTGTTGTTTAACGAGTTTATAAATATTTCTATAACTGTTATTATATTACAATATTAGAAACATTTAAATATTTGGGAATGTTTGTTTTGTGATGAAGTTTGATGAAGACGAGAAGATTAAAGCCACAATTCTTTATCATTTAAGAAGAAAGAAAGTCATTGGAGGAGTTCACACTCATTTTGACACTGTAACCAAAGGTTTTCCCGCACATTTAGGAAAAGATATTAAGAAAATAGCTAAAGAACTAATCAAAGAAAGATTTATTTTAACAAAGCCGACATCTTATGGATTGCAAATATCCTTGAACAAAGAGAAGTTAAGAGAGATAGAAGAAGATATTAAGAAGGTTCTTGGACATGATTTTTAGTTGTTTTCTATTTCTTCAAGTTAGAATTTACTTCGTAAATTCCACCAGTTGTATATAAACTATAGAATTTTTTGTTTATATACAATAAATTGGATTTTATCTTCGATAAAGAGTTGTGAAACTAGTTTCACAAAAGCGGTTAAATAAAACTCATTCTTAGGAAAAGCATGAAAACACAAAGTCATGCGGACAAAAACAACGAGAATACTATAACGATTGACTGGAACTTTACAGCTCAATTAATAATAATTGGTGTATTGTTAGTGCTGATTGGATATAATTTGGCGGGCGGAGGAAAAGGAATTGCTACTGGGGTTGGAACAGTTTCTGCCTCTGAAATTATCCCTTCTGGAGTTCCTGCAATATATGGGGATTCATTAGGGGTAAGTTACGATGATGTTTCTCCCTCAAATCCAAGATTGGCAGATGCAACTATTGCAAAATTAACAGAATATGAAGATACGGATTTAACTGAATCAGAAATGAAAAGGTATATCGCTATTGCAGGAAGCATAAGTTGCGAGTATTGTTGTGGAGCTAATTCTATTATATTTAGTAATGGAGAAAGAGCTTGTGGATGTGCACATAGTTTTGCTATGCGAGGTTTAGCAAAATATTTATTGAGAAATAATCCTGAAATGACTGATGTTCAAATATTGGAAGAACTAGGAAAATGGAAAGTATTGTTCTTCCCGGGAATACATGAGCAGAAAGCACAGGTATTAGAAGCAAATGGAATTGACTCAAAAGATTATGTTAATCTAGCAAGTAATAAGTACAGAGGAATAGAGAAAGGGCAGAGTTCGGGCGAAGCAGGACAGATGGTTGGAGGTTGTTAAATGATGCGGAAAATATTTACTCTTGGTGGTATAGGATTTAGTGGTTTGGCGGGAATTGTTTCTGCCTGTGGTCCAGGGCATGATAAAGCTTCAGAAGTTGCTGGAATTACTGGAAATGCTATTTCCAATGGGTTTGGAATGATGGGATATGGGTATATGGGCTATGGAGGATTTTTGGGAGGAGTGATTGTAGCTTTATTAATAATCATAATTGTTTTGTTAATCTTGAATTTAACAAGAAATGATAAAAAAGGAGGAAGGAAAAATGCAAATTAAGAAAACAGGAAACACCAAAAACTTTTTGTTTTTGGATGCCCCAAGAATTGCAAATTCTTGCGGTTTTCTAACTTGCATTTTTAAAAGTGAAAGATAAAAATGCAAATTAAACGTAATACTTTAATGTGGATAATCGTTGCTGTTTTGTTGGTATTTGTATTGTATTTAACATTTGCTAATGGAGATTCCAGTGTTGTTGCATCTACTACCAGCGTGGCAACAGGCACGGCTAAAACTGCGACATCAACAGCAAGTTATGGTGGAATGGTTGGAGGTTGTTAATGGATTGTTGCACAGATAAATCTAATAAAGAGAAAAAAATGGGAAAGACAATTTGGATTATAGGAATTATTGCCCTATTAGCGGTTGGAGGATTTTTCTTAATGGGTAATAGGAGTAACGGGTATGTTGCATTAGTTTCTGCAGGGGAAGTTGATTTTTATAAGAGTGGAAGCTGTGGATGTTGCGGAATTCATGCCAGTTATTTGCAAAGACAAGGAGATTTAGATGTTAAGATAACTGAAATGCAAAGCATTTCGGGAATAAAACAAAAATATGGAATTCCTTCGGAATTAGAGAGTTGTCATACTGCAATAATTGGAGGATATGTAGTTGAAGGGCATATGCCTTTGGAAGTTATAGATAAGCTATTGATAGAAAAGCCGGACATTAAAGGAATTGCATTGCCTGGAATGCCTTTGGGAAGTCCTGGAATGCCTGGAGCTAAGAAGGGAGAATGGATAATTTATCAACTTAATAACGACGGAACTTATGAAGAGTGGATGAGGTATTAGGATGAAAGGTAAGTTTTTTGCTTTAGGTTTTTTTAGTTTATTACCGATTGTTTTTGTTTCTGGAATAGTTTCTGCTCATTGTCCATTATGCACTATTGGGGCTGGAGCTGCGGCTGCCGGAGCTGTTTATTTAGGAGTCCAAAAAGTAGCTGTAGCAGTTTTAATTGGAGGGTTTGCAATGTCTATGGGAATATGGTTTGCTCGCATAATTAAAAAAAGATGGAATTATTTTAGAGGACAGGATTGGATTATAATTCTTGGAGTTTTCCTGCTTACTATTTTGCCTATTCTCCCGATAATTGGACAGACAACAGGATATTATCTTAATTTAGGAGGATTATATGGAAGTTTAACTAATCGGACATATGTATTAAATTTGAGTTTGTTTAGTAGTTTACTTGGAGGACTAATTGTTTATATTGCTCCATCGCTTTCTAAGAAAATAACTAAATTAAGAGGGAATAAAATGATTCCATTTCAAGGGATTATATCGACGATTGTTTTGTTAATAGTTGCTAGCGCGATTGTGCATTTTAGTATTTAAAATGGGAATTGAAAGTATAATTTATTTGATAATTGGGTTATTTTTTGCAATTTTGGTAGTTAAATCTTTTCTTGGAAAGAAGGGGGAAAAGATTTGTGCTATTTGTAGTGCTTTTGCATTGACTTGGATTCTGCTTTTAGTGTTGTACTATCTTGGGATTTATGATAATTTATTATTGATTGGATTGTTAATGGGACTTACTATCTTGGGCGTTTATTACACTTGGGAAAGGAATATTAATCGGGAAAGGACCTTATTTAGACTTCCAGTTTTGTTAACATTGGTTTTGATTGGTTACTTTTTATTGACTTTGGAGAATTTAATTAAGGAATTAGGAACTTTAGTTATTTTGTGGGTTGTTTTTGGAATTTTTTATTTTTATAGGAGTGATTCTAAGACAAGAAAATTTATTGACAAAATCGTGGAGTGTTGTAAAAAATGGTAAGGAAGAAATACACCTCTCAGGGGTATTTATTAGGGTCTACAATAGAAAGATATATAAATATTGTAGACGTGCAAAAAGCATGACCTATACAGAAATTAAAGAGAGAAATGGAAGAAGATATTTTTATAGGGTTATTTCTGTGAGAAAGGGCAAAAAGGTTGGGAAAAAAAGGATTTATCTAGGTGTAAACTTAAGTGAAAAATCTTTGAAACATAAAGAAAAAGAAGCTAATAAAGAGATTATTGAAGAAGAAATAAGGAAAAATATATGCAGATTAAAGGAGATTATTGTTAAGATTCTTAAGAAATATAAAGTTAAAAGGGCGGGAATATTTGGAAGTTATGTTAGAGGAGAACAGAAAAAGAACAGTGATATAGATATTTTGATAACTCATCCTGAATCTCCCAAAGCGAAAGGATTTGGCTTTATAAGGATAGAATATGACTTAGAGAAGGCCCTAAAAAGGAAGGTTGATTTAATAACCTATAACAGTTTAAGCCCATACATAAAAGACAAGATTTTGAAAGAGGAAATAAGAATATTATGAAAAAAAGAGATGATTCTGTATTTGTTATGCATATTTTAGATAGTATAAATGCAATAGGGGAGTTTAGTAAAAATATTTCTAGAAGAGATTTAGAGTCAAATAGGTTAAAACAAAGTGCAATAGTTAGAGAAATAGAGATAATTGGAGAAGCTTCAAAAAACATTTCAGAAGAATTTAAAAAGAGACATAAGGAGATTCCTTGGAGAGAAATCTCAGGAACAAGAGATAAGATCATTCATCATTATTTTGGTTTAAATCTAGATATGATTTGGGAAATTGTAACTGAAGACCTACCTGATTTAAAAAATAAATTGAATAAAATTAAATTTGAATGAAACCAGTTTCATAAAAGGACTTTAATAAAATATTTTTCTTATTAAATGATGGATAATAAAGAGAAGAGTATTTTATGGGGTTTAATTGCATCTGTCTCGTTATTGCTATTTTTTATATTGATAGTTGGGGCTTTCCAAGGAATTGAATTCGCCTTTTTAAATTTGAGAAGTTTATGGTATTTAATTTTTCCTCTTATTATGGGTTTTGGATATCAAATTTATTTGTTTAATAGTATAAGGTATATGGCTTTGACTTCTGGTGTTGGAATGGTAGCTGGAACTGGAACAATTTCTGCAGGGAGCATGATTGCTTGTTGTTCACACTTTTTGTTAAATATGATTCCAATTGTGGGAGCATCAGGACTTGCTTTATTCTTGACTAAATATCAATCTTGGTTTTTAGTGGTTGGTATAATTTCTAATAGTGTCGGGATTATATCAATGTTAAGACATAAGAAAGGAATGATGAGAAGTATGAAATTCAATAAGGAGAAAGGAGGAAAAGCAGATTGCTGTAAATAAAATGAAAAAAGAAGTAAATTGGGGAATGATTGTTGTTTATGTTATTCTAGGAATAGTTATTCTAGGCTTAATAGTAATGACCTTCTTTCCTGGAATGATATATGCTGTTAAGGATTCAGGCGTTATTGGAGGAGATTCTGCTTCAAAAGGAGATATTTGTAGTCCTCCAGTAGGAGGAGGATATACAGAAGAAAGCTGGAGAGAACATATGAGTCATCATCCCAATATATACAAGGAGTGTTTGAGTTAAAATGGGAATTGGAAAGGAAATTGAGGAAACTGTAGAGATAATTAAGAGAGTTTTGGATAGTTGGAAATACAATACAATTATGATTGTTAGCTCTTTGATTATATTTGCATTTTTGTATTATTTGCTTGTTGCTAAAGTTGCTGATAAAGATATATGGATTTCTGTAATAATGAGCGGACCTTTCTTCATAACATTTTCAATTGTTTCTTCTGTTGTTTTGGCTGGATTGTCGGGTATTTTATTAGCAATGACTTGGTTTAAGTTTTCTGAATATAATGGGTTAGAAGGAGGGGGCTTGTTTGGATTTATTGGAGCAGGCATAAGTGCATTTGGAGTTGGATGTCCAACTTGTGGAGCATTTCTATTTGGATTGGTTGGAATGCCTTTAGCTTTGCTTTATCTCCCATTTAAGGGATTGGAATTGCAATTTCTTGGGATTGCTGTTTTGTTTATTAGTATTTGGCTTACTGGAAAGAGCATTAAGGGGGTTTGTGAGATTACAAGGTAGAACTTACATTGTAAGTTCCACCAGTTGTATATAAACGAAAAATTCTATAATTTATATACAAAGATTTAGAGAAAGTTTATTAATTGTCTTTTGTAGATATGTGAATGAAAGCAAGAGATTTAGGAATTTCAATATTTTTGATAAGTCTAATAGTATTGGGGATGTTGTTTTATTTAGATAATTCATTAAATACGCAAAACTTAGAACACTGTTTAGATAATTGTGAAATACAGGAAGGAACTTCTTGTTCAATAGAGTCCTGCCCATTTAATTTAGAACATAATAATAGTGAAGGATTTATTTTTGTAATTGGTCTTTTAGTAGCTTTCTTGGGAGGGATTGGATTTTATCTTTCATTAGCAAGAGCTGAGAAGATAATAGAACAAAAAGAATATGATTTAAGCAAGTTAGGTAGGGAAGAAAAAAATATTTTCCAATTTATTAAAAATAATAAAGAGGCTGGCGTCTATCAGAGCAAAATAGTTGAGGAATTTAAATTTCCTAAATCAAAAGTTTCGAGAATATTAGATAAATTAGAAAAACAAGAAATTATTGAAAGAAAAAGAAGAGGAATGACTAATATAATCTTTTTGAAGTAAATTATTCTTTAAATTCTAATCCTTCATTTTGCCATCCTGCCAATCCATCTTTATAATGGAAGACATTTGAATAACCAAGTTCTTCTAGTTTTTCTCCTGCGTTAACTGATGCATGACATGTTTCACTTGAACAATAAACTATTATCTCTTCATTTTTATCAGGCAACTCTTTTGGAGCTCTCTCATCCAATTCATTTGCCGGAAGGTTAATAGATTTAGGAATGTGCCTTGCTTCAAAACTCTCCTTTGAAAGAACATTAACCAATTTGAAATCTTCTCCGGAATCTATTTTCTCTTTTAATTCTTTTGTTGATATTGTTTTCATTTTTTTTAAAGGATTTTATTTTTTAAAAATGTTTGCTATATCAGATAGTGAAAAAAACTAGTTTCACCCAGTAGAACTAGTTCCACATTACCTTTAAAAGGTGTTTCTTGAATATTTATAGATGAGAGATTATGAAATCAAAATTAAAAAAAGAGTTATTTACATAGCTTTGTTAGTAGTAATCCTAATCGGATTAATTATCTTTAGTTATTCAAAAAGTTCAATAAACATAACAAATCAAGGAGCAGATACAAAAGAATTAGAGGCGAGGTTTGTTTTTTTAAGCAATGCAGGCACTAATGCGTGTGGTGGAGGAAAAGATTATATAAATCGCCTTTCTGTAGATGGGACAAGGATACAGGGTTCTTGCTGTTCTGCAATGGATTTTCATAGATATATTGAGCAAATTGAGGGATTAAAAAAATATTCTGAAAATGAACTTATTCCAAAGGATCCATATAATGTTTCTAGTGAATGGGCTGAAAAGATGGTATCTTATACTGAAAATGTTTTTTTAACAGATAAGCAACAGAAAATATATGATGGTGCAGTTAAATTGTCTCATGAGGGTGGGCCTTGTTGTTGTAAATGTTGGCATTGGTACGCTTATGAAGGATTGGCTAAAAAATTGATAGTGGACGAGAATTTTAGCTCTGAAGAGATAGCAGAAGTATGGGATATATCAGATGCCTGTGGTGGAAGTGGACATATTGAAGGAGTACATGGACATTAATTTAAAATGGCTGAAAAAATAAGATGTGAGATTTGTGATAGAAATTTTAAAGACTTAGAAGGATTAGCAATGCATAATAAATCGAAGCATCCAGAAAAGGTTCCAAAAAAGAGAAAACCGTTGCCTGTTAAAAAAATAAGGAATTGGAGTATATTTATTGTTGCTATTGTACTTCTTATCTGGGCAGGATTCGCTTTGATGCAAGGCAATGTGCCTGAAGGAAAAGATTTTAGCAGAAGCATTCCTTTAATGGAGGCAGAGCATGTTTCAGTTAACAGCCAGTTACCAGAATATAATTCGAATCCTCCGACATCAGGACCTCATTATAGTACACCGGCTCGTCCGGGTTTCCGTGAAAATATAATTGAAGATGGACACTTAATTCATAGTATGGAACACGGGCTTATATGGATTTCATATCATCCTAGAATTGGTGGGGAATCTGAAAAGTTACTGGAAATTAATAGCCCATGGACAGTTATAACTCAACGTGAAGCAAACAACGAAGATATTGCAATTGCTTCATGGGGACGTTTAGATACATTTAATTTGGAGGATGGAACTATTGATTCTGATGATTTACAGAGAATCAATGATTTTATATTGCGTTACTCTAATAAAGGACCTGAAAAAATTCCTGCTGGTAGACACGGAGGAATTTAAGAAGATGAAAGGAGGTAAAAATGAGTGAAGAATTAACATTAAAGATAAAAAAAGATGATTTGTGGAAATACAGCACGTTTTTGCTTTTAGCAGTATTGATTATCGGAGGTTTTGTTTTCCTTACAGGAGATAATTCAGGAAAGGTTGTTAATACAGGGACTCAAGGAGCACCTAATGCTCCTAGTCAGCCAAGTCAAGTTAAGGTGAGTGCTGATGATGACCCCTTTCTAGGAGATTCCAAAGCAGAGGTTGAGATAATTGAATTTTCAGATTATCAATGTCCATTTTGTAGAAAATTCTGGACAGAAACTCTGCCTTCTATAAAATCTGAATATATTGATACTGGAAAAGTTAAGTTTGTGTATAGAGATTTTCCTTTAGATAGTATTCATCCTGGAGCTACTCCTGCTGCAGAAGCTGCCGAATGTGTGAGAGACATTGCCGGCTCTGATGAGGCATATTTTGAAATGCATGATAAAATTTTCCAAGAACAGAATATTTTAGATGGAGGAGATCCGAATAATGGACCTGTAAGAGGAACTGCCTCTTTTGGAGCATCTGACTTGAAAGAGTGGGCTAAAGATTTAGGGTATGAAATATCTGATTGCCTTGATTCTGGTAAGTTCAAATCTGAAGTTCAAAAAGATTTAAGTGATGCAAAAGCTGCTGGAGGAAGAGGAACGCCCTACTTTGTCATAATCGGATCAGATGGAGAAGGAACTCCATTAAGCGGAGCACAACCATTTAGTGCATTTAAGCAATTAATTGATGCAGAGCTTAATGCCTAAAGAGAAGTTTGAAAGAAGCGAAACCTCGCTACTTTTTGATGCTGCGAGTTTCGCAAAACGAATAATTCAAACTTCTCTAAAGAAAAATTTTATTTTATTTTATCTATTTCTTTTTATTTTTTATTTTTATATTCTCTTTGTATTAGCAACAGAAAAATTTAAGTAAACCAAGAACAGGAGGAAACAGTTGAGAATGAAACCAGTTTCACAAAAGGATATAAATAAGATAATTCTTAAATATAAAAATGAGTTTCAAACAGTTTGCAAAAGAGTTGAATGGAGAAAGAGTTGAAGGCGAGTTTATTAAAACAATTCTTTTTTCTCTTACGACTTCATTCATAACTTTAGGTGTTTTGTACTTTCTTAAATTGAAATATATACCAGACTTCATGCCGAAGTATGGGTTTTTCTTATTCTTTGCTATATTAAGTTATGCGGTTGTAATTCCATCTATAAGACAAGTAAGAGCATATAGCCAATTTGCATGTATGTCTGGAATGATGATTGGAATGACTGCTGGAATGATTGCAGGATTTACATCTGGATTTTATATTGGAGCAACAAACGGAATGTTTATCGGAAGCGTTTTTGGAATGTTTATCGGAATTGTTTTAGGAATATGGCTTGGAAGTTGTTGTGGAATGATGGGATTCATGGAAGGGACCATGTCTGGATTTATGGGGGGATTAATGGGGGCAATGACTTCAGTTATGATGTTAAATGACAATCTGAAAGCTATGACAATAATTATATTTATGATTACAACAATTAGTATGATTTCTCTTAATTACATGATTTTCTTGGAAGCAAGAGAAAGCGAAAGACAAAAAAAGGAAGATCAGTTTATGACAATACTTCTTAGCTTTATACTGACTGCAATAACTATATGGTTAATGGTATTTGGACCAAGGAGTTTCTTATTCACATGATAGTTAAAAAATCAACATTATATCTTTTAGGAATTGTTTTTATATTAGTAATTGGAGGATATTTTATGCTTAAAGAGGGAAGTCAAGAGAATAGCTTTGTTGGAACTGAGGGGAAAGGTGGAGATGTACAAAAAATTACATTGAGTTATAAAAACTATAATTACTATCCAAATACAATAACTGTTAAAGCAGGACAGCCTGTTAGTATCACTCTAGATAATAGTATTGGGGGATGTTATAGGAGCTTTACAATAAGAGATTTAGGAGTTGCAAAATACACTCAAACTCCTAGTGATACAATAGATTTTACTCCAACAAAAAAAGGAACATTCAGATTTTCCTGCTCGATGGGAATGGGAACTGGGACAATAATAGTGGAATAAATATGGAAAATAATGAGGTATTATTAATAGTTGGAATTGTTTTATTAATTTTAATTGTATTTTATGGAGGGGGAATGATGGGCTTTGGAGTATTTGGTTCTAGATACGGGATGATGGATGGATTCTATGGAGGCTCTGGATTTATATTTGGTTGGATTTTCATGCTTGTTGTTCTTGTTGCTTTGGTATTATTTATTATTTGGTTGATTAAACAACTTCAAAATGACAGGAAAAAATGAAAAAATATAAATGTGAAAACTGCGGACTTCATTATGATAACAAAGAAATGGCTAAAAAATGTTATGATTGGTGCAAAAAGAATGGGACGTGCAATATTGACATAACAAAAAATTCAATAGAAGTAAAAGGAGGCAAGAAAAATGAAAAAAATAAAAATAACAATTGAAGGAATGCATTGCGCTTCTTGCGCTTTAAATATAGAAAGAAGTCTAAGAAAAACTGAGGGTGTTAAAGAAGTAACCATAAGTTTGATGACTAAAAAGGGATTTATTGAATGCGAAAATTCTGTAAATGATGAAGATATAAAGAAAGCAGTTGCAAGAGCAGGGTATAAATTAGTTGGTTTGGAGGAAGAGTAAATCTATTTAAACAAATTTTTGATTTTTAAGTAGTTATTCTTAGTAAACTTGACTACTTTTTCTGCATATTCCTTATCTAAAATGGTTCCATAATAAAGCATTCCATTTCTAAAGAATCTCATTTGGTCAATAAATTGAACCTCATTCTCTCTGAAGCCTAAAATCCGCATATATGAAACTTCTGCTTCGTGTGCTCCGAAACCAGAAGAATTATATCCATCAAGAAGCATCTTTGCCCTTATCAGCTCAGTCATTATGTCAAGGAACTTGACAGAAAACCACATCCTTTAGGATGTGGTAGTTCCTTGAGCATCCAAAGCACGAGTGCCTTTCCAAACCACGGCTTAAAAGCCGTGGTGGCACATCGTGCTTTTGATGTCGTAACATTTTTTTACGTAATCGTTCGCATTTAAATTAGTAATCCCCATTTTTTCCAGCAGTTCCAGTAGATAATTATAACTCTGATGTGATTCACTTATCAAAAATTCTGCTCTTGACTTATCTGAAAACTGCTTTTTGACTATTCCTTTTCTAACAAATTCTTCAAAGTCTTTCACCCTGTTCATAATTCAATACCCCCATAAAGAACAATCCCATTAAACAAATTTTCCTTTAAGTTTTTATGAATCTTTTGAAAGGTATCATAAAAATTGATTATTATCTTCCTACCAAGAGATCCCTCAAATCTTTCTAAATCTACTGATTTATTCTTTCTACCTATAACTGCTATGTCTATATCAGAATTAAATATATCATCTCCTCTTGAGTAGCTTCCAAATAAAATAATTGTTGCTCCTGCAAATTCTTTTTCCAAAAAATCTGCTAGGCCAGATTCATAGATATATTTTAAGTTATCTGCTCTTTTTAACTGAGTTACTTTATGGTTATCCCTATTCAGCTCTATTGACAATCTTCCTGATTCCTTATCTTTTTCAACTTTTATCAATTCTTTTTTTGTTAAGGGGGGGAGTGCTTTTGATACCGCTGGCTGTGAAACTTTTAAAGCTTTTGCTATCGCAAGTGCATTTAACGGTTGTCCAGATTTAATGAAAAGCAATCTTAATATTTCTTGTTGGAGGTTTGTTAGTTTATCTATATTAACCATAGTTAAGGCATATTAACTTAGGTTTATAAGTCTTTCTATAAACCCATTGTAAGCCATCTTTTGAATAGTTCTGCTTTCTTAGAAGGAACAGATTGGATTATCCTGAATATGCCTTCTGTATCTGCGCAGTCTGTTTCATACTCTTTATTATTTAGGGATTTTAACTTCAACCTTCTTCTTTAAGTTTTCTTTCCAAATCTTTCTCAAATTCAAACATCTCTATGTCTTAGGTATTCCTCATTCAGGAACAAAAGATCAACTTCTTGACAAAAATAAAATAGACTACCTTAACATAACAAAGGCAGTTAAATCATTAAAATACAAGTTAGAATTTACTTCGTAAATTCCACCAGTTGTATACAAATAAAAAATTCTATAGTTTATATACAAACATTTAAATATTAAAACGTAGATACGTTTTTACACAAATGGTAAGCATAACATTGTCAGTCCCTGAAAATGTAAGAGAAGAAATGAAAAAATTCCCTGAAGTTAATTGGAGTGCCTTGGTTAGGAAAGTTATAGAAGAAAAAGCAAGAAATCTCTCCTTAAAGGAGAAAATGAAAAATAAATTTAAAGATGAAGAAAATTTTAATGAGTGGGCGGTTAAATTAATCAGAGAAGGAAGAAAATAATATGAAATTGGTTGTTGATACCAATATATTGTTTAGCTTTTTTTGGGAGAATTCTTTAACTAAAGAGTTGATTAAATCAAATAGATTTGAGCTTATTTGTCCTAAGAAAGCGTTTGAAGAAATTGGGAAGTATAAGAAAGAGATAATCAAGAAAACCGGGATAAAGGAAAAAGAATTTGATTTTTATTTGAAAGAGATAAAGAAGATTGTAAAAATTATAGATAAGAGGGAGTTTTCTGATTTTTATGAAAAAGCTGAGGAAATAAGTCCTGACAAAGGAGATGTTGATTTTCTTGCATTATCCTTGAAGGAAGATTGCCCTTTGTGGAGCAATGATTCTAAACTTAAAGAGCAAAAAGAAATTCATGTCTTGAATACTGAAGATATTATCGATGTATTATTTGATTGAGCATTCTTTTTTTTTGACTTTTTGTATTTCTTTTAGGATTTTCCTTCTTAAATTTAAAGAATTTGACCATTTAACATAAGCGTTCCAGCCCTTGAAGGATTCCATTAATTCTCTATAACTTAATTCTAATTTTTCAAATAATATTATTTTATTCCTCATTTTTCTTATATTTCTTTTTCTTGGTAGATTAAAAAGATAAAAATTTCTAAAGCCGGCAAAATCAATTCCTCTTGAAAGTGGAATTATTCTTGATTTTTGCTTATGTAGTTCTAATAGTAATTCTTTTTTAAGAAAACAATCTATTTCATTCTTCCATTTTACTAATTGCTTTTTATTCCTATGTAATATTATAAAATCATCTACATATCTTATATAGTATTTAGCTTTCAAAATATGTTTAACATAATAGTCTAACTCGTTTAGATAAACATTAGCAAAGAATTGTGATGTTAAGTTTCCGAGAGGCATTCCTTTTTGGCTTTCCAGCCAAAAATCTAAGTTATTTCTCTCTTTCTGGCTTCTGAAGTTCGGTTTATTCATAAGGATTTGTTTTATGAGCCAAATTGTATTTTTATCAGATATTTTTCTTTTGATTATTTTGAGCAAAATGTGGTGATTGACTTCTTCAAAATAATGTTTTGTGTCTGCTTTAAATGCATAGCCAACAACATAATTATTGTCCATAAATCTATTCTTTGCTCTTTTTCCATTTTGAGTTATTTTTCTTAGGAATAGATAAAATCTTTTTATGGCGAATAAGTTGCCTTTGCCTTTTCTATTTGCGCAAGAATCATAGATAAATGAGGGGTCAAAAATTGGCTCTAAAATATTTACAATTGCATGATGAACTATTCTATCTTTAAAATCGGATTTTGATATTTTACGTGTTTTGGGGTCTCGTAAAATAAACGTTTCTAATGATTTTGGATCATAGGAGAAGTATTTTAATTCATAATGCAGCGCCATTAAATTGCAAAACAAATTATGCTCAAATTCTATTATGTAAGACTTTTTTGTCTTTCCCTTTCTTGCTTTTCTCCAAGCAAGATATAAATTTTCTAAGGAGATTACTTGTTTGTAGAGGTTTTTGTGTGTTTTCATTGAAAAACCTAGTTGGCTGAGCCATTCTGCAGTTCTCGTTGGCATTGTCAAGGTTGTCATTCCAATTGGCATTCCAGTTGCCGTTGTTGCGATTCAACCTGCGAACCTGTATTAGCCAACTAATCAATTTTTCACTGCCGTTCTATTTTTCAACTCATTCCTTTAAGGTAAATCATTATTTACTAAATCCAATGGCTGTATTTCATAACCCTATATGGGCCGTAATCAATTGGCGTGTGGCCCAGCCATTTTTAATGACTAGGACTTGTAAAGAGAAATATTTGTTTTTATAATTTATGCAAGAATGGATTCTGCTACTTGATTAGCTCTCTCTTCTTTGGCATCCAATTCTCTTATTCTTGTTTGATACTGTTCTCTTTCTGCTGATACTGTTCTCCCAATCGCAGATTGATAAACATCCCTTAAATTTTGCGCGCTGCCTTCGGCAGAAATTCTTCCCACCCTGCAGAGCTCGACGGCACCGTCAAGGCCGTCACCCCAATCGGCACCCCAGCCGCCGTAGGAGCGAAACAACCCGCGAACCCCTGAATCTATTTTCCCTGCGAATCTTTCTAATGCTTTTACTGCGTCTTGTCCTGTAATTAATCCATCTGGAGAAACAATTGTTGGCGTAACTCCGTATCTTTTTCCACCTTGCTTTACATCAAGAGATTTGAAAGATGCTAAAATTGGCAATTCACAACCATGTTGATTTGCTTCTGAAACTAATGATTGTGCAATTTCTTGGTCTGGAGAGTTTCCATTAAATAAAGCAATACCAAAATCAATTAATCCTCTTGAATGCAATAAACCAGCATAATCTAAAAGGAAACCTTCTTGAATTGTTGGAAGCCACATTTCTGTTTCTGTTTTAGCTGTTAAATCAGTTAGATGCCTATTAGCTTCGATTCCTCTTAATGTGCTCATGTAAACTAAAGAATTATCATCTGCGACTTGTAAACCCGGAACTTTTTCTGCAACTTTTCTTGCCATATCTCTTGGGAAAGGTATTGAATAAGTAAAATTCCCATTATCTAATTTATCAAATACAAAGATATCTGTTTCCGGTATTCTTTGATTTATTGTTCCTGCCATATTATTTTTCATAAAAAAGAGTATTTAAATCTTTCTGTTTTGTTATTACTTGAGAGTTAATATTCTTCTGTTTGTAATTCTTGCTGATATAAGTGCCTTATGGGAAGTAATAAAGACAAATTAACCTAGGGAGAACAAAACCTCTTATTTCCGAACCAGATTTAAACTGATTAGTTTGATTTAACAATAATCTCTAAGAAACATTGAGAATTTCTCATTCTTCAAAGATATTTTGTGAAACCAGTTGCACAAAAGGTATTATATAATCTGATTAATAGAATTTATTATGAAAATGGAAGAGAATATGCATAATCACGAAGCTCCTGTTGAAGATAATGAGATAAAATCTTGGAAGAAAAAGATGATTTGGAGCTGGGTTTTTACAATTCCAATTGTTCTTCTGATGTTAAGTGAAAGAGTTTTTGAAATGGTGATTGTTCCTATGAATTATATCACTCCAGTTATTTTAGTTTTAGGATTTCCAGTAGTATTTATTTTTGGATGGCCCACTATAAAAAGCGGAATGCGCGGATTGTTCACATTATACTTTAATATGGACTCTCTTATAGCTCTTGGCACGGTTATTGCTTTCTTATCTGGAATATTGAGTTTTTGGGATATTGTTTTAGATTATTCCGGAGCAAGTGCCATGATAATGGCTATTTTTACTACAGGAAAATATGTTGAGGCATTAGCAAGAGGGAGAGCAAGTAGGGAAATAATGAAACTTCTTGAGTTGGGAGCTAAGAAAGCAAGAGTTTTAAGAGATGGAAAAGAAATTGAAATAGAAATTTCTGATATTAAAATCGGAGAGGTGATGATTGTAAGGCCTGGGGAGAAGATTCCAACAGATGGAGTTGTTGTAAAGGGAGAGAGTGCAGTTGATGAAAATATGATTACGGGGGAAAGTATGCCTGTTGATAAATTGAAAGGGAATAATGTCATAGGAGCTACGATAAATCAAGATGGAATATTATATGTGAAGGCAGTTAAAGTTGGAAAAGACACTTTTCTTTCTCATATTATTAAATTAGTTGAAGAAGCGCAGGGAACAAAAGTTCCAATACAAAAGTTGGCTGATAAAATAACTTCCATCTTTGTTCCGACAATCCTTGCTATTACTATTATTACGTTTGGCAATTGGTGGTTCTTTACTGGAGATTTGAGCAGGTCAATAGGTGTTGGAATTGCTGTTCTTGTTATTGCTTGTCCCTGTGCTCTTGGATTAGCTACTCCAACAGCTTTAATGGTCGGGAGTGGAATGGGTGCTAAAAGAGGAATTCTAATTAGGAAGGGAGAAGCAATTCAAACGATGAAAGAAATTAAGATTATAGTCTTTGATAAAACAGGAACTATAACGGAAGGAAAACCAAAAGTCACAGATATTTATTCAAAAGTTAAAGAGAATTATCTTTTACAGATTGCAGGAAGTTTGGAGAAATTAAGTGAGCATCCGCTTTCTAAAGCCATAGTTGACTATTGTGAAAAAGAAGGGGTTAAAGGATTAAAGAAAGTTTCCAAATTTAAAATTTTAAGAGGGAGAGGATTGGAAGGTAAAATCGCTAGTAAAAATATAGTTATTGGAAACAGAACTTTAATGAATGAAAGGAAAATTAATATCTCTAAGTTTGATGAAAAAATAAAAGAGTTTGAAAGTGAAGGAAAAACGACGATGATTATTTCCGAAGATAAGAAAGTTATGGGAATAATTGCAGTTGCTGACTCTGTAAAGGAAGATTCTGTTTTGGCTATCTTAAAATTAAATAAATCTGGATATAAGACTGTGATGATTACAGGAGATAATGAATTAACTGCAAAGGCAATTGCAAGACATGTTGGAATTGGTGAGGTAATTGCCAATGTTCTTCCAGAAGATAAGGCAAAGAAGGTTGAAGAGCTTCAAAAAGAAGGAATGGTTGCTTTTGTAGGGGATGGGATAAATGATGCTCCCGCATTAAAACAAGCTAATGTCGGAATTGCGATGGGAACTGGAACAGATATCGCAATAGAAGCAGGAGATATTGTTCTTGCTAAGGGAAGTTTAGAAGGAGTTGTTCAATCAATTAATCTCAGTAAGGCAACTTTTAGAAAAATAAAACAGAACTTATTTTGGGCGTTTGCTTATAATACAATCGCAATCCCTTTAGCAGTTGCAGGTTTATTGCATCCAGTTGTAGCAGAAATTGCTATGGCCCTTTCTTCAATTAGTGTTGTAACAAATGCTAATCTGCTGAGACATCAAAATTTGTGATTGTTTGCTCCAAATCTTGAGTGCTCAAGAACCAAAATTTTCAAAGGGTTCTTGACAAGGAAAAGGATTTGAAATGTTGTTACGTTTGTAATTGTATTATGTTACAGGTGTAATAAACACAAAGTTTAAATATCTTGTTACGTTTGTAATTGTATTATGTTACAGGTGTAACTATCAAATGAAGTAAGCGATAAAGAAAATGAAAATAGAAGAGCATGAGAAAGCATATGAAGAACATTTAGAAAATATAAAGAGGATCATAGATGAAGGAATAGAAGAAAACCAGAGGAATTTAGGGTATAATATCTCACAAGGAAGTGTTGAATTATTTTCCATATTTTTACATAAGTTGCACTTAATCCAGGGAAGTGGAGATCAGTTAGACCATAGAGTTTTTAGGAGCAAGATTTTAAGTGAGAAAAAGCTTCCTTCTGAATTTCCATCTAAAAAAGAAATTCTTGACATAATGAAAAAAATTGAAGAAGAAAGAAATGCTTTATGTTATGGCTCTAGAAAGAGCAAGGAGAGAATAGAGAAAGCAGTTAAGAACTTTCAAGAGTTAAGAAAAACAATAAACAGGGAGTTGAAAAATGTCGAGAAGAAATGATCTTATAAGATATAGCTTGGAATTTTCGTCTTTCTTGATTTCACGAGTTGATGGGATAGATAAGATAATTCTACATGGAAGCGTTGCAAAGGATGAATTTGATGAAGAGTCAGATATTGATTTATTTGTTGACTCTTCAGAGAAGCTTGAAAAAAAGATAAAAAGGACTCTTGAAGATTTTTATAAAACTGAAGCTTATAAAAAGTGGAAATTAAAGGGGCTTGATAACGACATTTCGCTTATTGTTGGAAGAATTGAAAGCAAGGAGTGGGCCGATTTAAGAAGAGCAATTATAACTAATGGAATTATATTATACGGAAGGTTTACCTCAGATTTAGATAAAAATAAGAAGTATGCTTTGTTTTCATTTGAGAATATCACGCCAGAGAGTAAGAGGGTTTCATTATTTAGAAAGTTATTTGGATTTAAAATTAGAAGGAAGAAGTATACTGGGTTTGTAGATGAATTAAATGGAAAAAGAATTGGAAAGGGAGTTGTTATTGTACCCTTAGAGAAATCTCAAAAGCTTAAAGAAATTCTGAAAAATAAAAAAGTTGGATTTAAGATAATTGATTTTTGGACCGATAATGAGATTTAAATATCTTGGCTGTTTGTCAAGAACACGAAAGGAAATCCAAGTGCGTTAATTTCTGGAATTGTTTTGATTGTGATTGGGATTGTTTTATTATTTCAAGGAACTTGACAGAAAACCACATCCTTTAGGATGTGGTAGTTCCTTGAGTATCCAAAGCACGAGCCCCTTTGCAAACCACACCATTTAGGGTGTGGTGGGGCATCGTGCTTTTGATTTCTTGGTGTGTTTAAAATTGAAGAATTTGTTGTTTCTATATTGAAAGATGATGAAATGAAAGCTATTGCAAAGACTATAAGTAAACAAATTATGAAAAATTTTATTGAAAAATGTCCCTTTTTCATATATCTTTTAAGATAGAGGCGTTGTTAAATTTAAAACTTAGTAGATTTTAGTCAGTAAAGTATTTAAAAGAATGAATTTTTTACAAATGATGGATAGAAAGAAAGGGGTGTATTTGTTTGCTGTGGAGGTAATTGCTTTAATGGTTTTGGTTGTTTTTTATTTTGTAAATCAATCTACTGGGAAAGTGCCTCGGTCGGCAAGACAATATTCTGAACAGAATTCAACATCTATAGGCGGAGAGACAATCGCACAAGAAGAGCTTACGAAACATAATTCAGATACGGATTGTTGGATTTCGTATTGGGGGAAAGTTTACGATGTAACTTCTTGGCTACCCAAACATCCTGGTGGAGCAAAAGCAATTACTCCTTATTGTGGAACATCAAGTGAATTTGAAAATGCATTTACTGGACAGCATGGGACTTCTAAAGTTGAATTGTTAGATCAAGTTGGGACTTATAAAGGAGAATTAAGTAACTAAAATGAATTTGGATAAATATGAGAAGTATTCCCCATTTGTGCTAAGACTTGGAGTTGCTTTTGTGTTTTTATGGTTTGGAATTTCGCAGTTAAGTGATCCGACTCAATGGGCGAGAATGATTCCAACTTATGCTACAACAATTACCCATCTGTCTGCGAATACTATTGTACATTTAAATGGTGTTTTTGAAATTGTTTTTGCAATCTTATTAATTATTGGAATTTACACAAGATTTGTTTCATTCATATTGGGCTTGCATTTAATTCATATTTCTACTATCTTAGGATACGGTCCAACAGCCATGAGAGACATTGCTTTAGCAATAGTTACATTTTCAATTTTCCTAAGAGGGGCGGATGAATTTTGTTTAGATAGTAAGCGGAAAAAGAAAGAGGTAAGATAATGGAAATTGGTTTGGTTTCGCTAATTGTTTTGGCTGTTTTGGGAATAATTGACTCTGGATATCTGACATATAAGCACTTTAATAAAAAGAAAAAGTTGGTTTGTCCTATCGGGGAAGATTGTAGTAAAGTCATAGAGAGTAAATGGGGCTCTATATTTGGAGTTAAAAATGAAGTTCTAGGACTTGGGTTTTACCTTCTTGTATCCATTGTGGGGATTATTTTGTTATTTGAGAATATTGAGATAGTCAAGATTGGTTTGGTAGGTTTATCTGGAGGTAGTGTCTTGTTTTCTGGATTTTTAGTTTATGTGCAAGTGCATTTTTTGAAGAATTATTGCTTTTATTGTTTGGTTTCTGCTTTTTTGACGGTTTTGATATTTGTTAATTCTTTGTTAATAATTTAGTATAGAAATTATTCAAGAACCACCAGTCACCGCTCACCAATTTCTGAAGCTGGCTCGCTATAGACTGGTGGAATGAGGGACGGTTCAACAACCGCCGTACTTTTGATTCGCAATATATTGCCCAATTATTGCTTTATCGCTTCCGATATTATCCATGAGATATGCTGGATTCCAAAAACCGCTTCCCCAAAAATATTGTTTCTTCATTTCGGGAAATTTAATGAATATCAATCTTCCAATTATCCCTCGAAATATTTTTGCAGCTTCGGATTTGCTCCTTATCCGAATATCCACTTGGAAATGCACATGATCCGAATCAAAACCTATTTCCTGCACAGGCAGATTGTAGTTTGCAGAAATAAGATTAATCATATCAAATACAAAAGTCCTGATTTCTCGATTGTCAAACATCTTGTGGCAGTAATTTATCTTGAACATTGCATGACACCATGAATTTCCTACGCATGAGCTCGCTCTTATTAACATTTTTACCTCCGTTAAGTTTAATTATGAGAGAAAGCTACAGCTATGTCTGACGCAAAAAATTTCAGGGAGTTGCAACAAACTCTCCCTGTTTTATATTATCTCTAGAATTTATTCTTTTACACCACTAGTCAACAGACTAGTGGAATTCCTGCATTAAAGTTGATTTAGAAAAAGGAACTTGGACTATTGGATGTTATAGAGATTTTAGGATTGGGAGGGATGGGTTAGATAATGGAGGACATTCTGGAGCAGTGATTGGCGTGTTTGATAGAACAAACAATGATCATTTATCAAGTATGGCTCATTATGCCTCTAGTGCTACCCGTGAAACTAGTGATTTTGAGCCTTATTCTAATTAGCAACATTTATAATTTAACTTTTGTTATTATAGATGATAAAAATGAGGGTCGCAATAAACGGTTTTGGAAGAATAGGCGAAAGTGTGTTTAAACTCTGTTTGGAGAGAGGGATAAATGTTGTTGCAATAAATGATGTTCATGGAATTGATGATGTTATCTATTTGTTGAAGTATGGAAGTATTCACAGGAAATTTAATGGAACGATTAAAAAAGGAAAGAAGGGAGAATTAATTGTTAATGGGAAGAAAATTATTGTTTTAAGTGATAGAAATCCTGAGAATTTACCTTGGAAAGATTTGGGAGTTGATATTATTGTTGAAGCAACAGGAGTATTTACGGACAAAGAAGGAGCAGGAAAGCATATTCAAGCGGGCGCAAAAAAAGTGGTGATTACTGCGCCCGTTGATAATCCAGATATTATGATTCTTCCTGGGGTAAATGAAGGAAAGTTGGAAAAGGGAGATAAGATAATTAGTGTTGCTTCATGCACAACAAATGCTTTGGCTCCTACGGTGAAAGTCTTAGATGAAAAATTTGAAATTAAGAATGCGTTGTTCACAACAATACATGCATATACTGCAAGTCAAAGCATAATTGATACAAGTAATGATAAGAAAAGAAGACTTGGAAGGGCGGCAATGCTTAATTTGATTCCAAGCACAACAGGAGCAAATAAATCTATTTGTGCTGTTTTTCCTAGATTAAGTGGAAAAATAAAGGGGTTTGCTGTTAGGGTTCCAATTTCAGATGGGAGTTTGTTGGATTTGACAGTTGAATTGAAAAAGAATTTTACCGAGAAACAAGTAAATGATTTGTTTAAGAAAGAAAGCAAAGGAAGAATGAAGGGGATTATTGCATATAGTGAAGAAGAACTTGTTTCTACCGATATTCTGGGAAGGAGCGAGAGTGGAATTATAGATGGCTTATCGACGCAAAAGCAGGGTAATTTGGCAAAAATATTGGTTTGGTATGACAATGAGTATGGATATTCGAATAGGGTTGTTGATGTTTTAGGGTTGTTGATGTTTTAGGGTTGTTGAAGTTTTAGGGTTGTTGAAGAAGCTGAGATAACTTGTGTTCTATTCTTGCGAATACTTGGAGGGATTGATTTTTAGTGCAACGATGCCGAAGGCAAAAAATCAAAGTAATTTCAGGGCGTATTCAATCAAGCGAACACAGTGAGCCATCAAGGATAAGTATCAAGGGGCAAGATTAATAATCAAAACAGATTTTCCAAACAAATATCGGAGTGATAATTATTGTGTGATGGTGCAGTTTTTCCCTCAGTAATCCACTTTTTCATTAAAGGCAATTCATATTTGCGAATCTTAGCAGTAGCCTTATTATCTCCTTCTTCTGTTAAAAGTGCTGTATGAATTGTAAGCATACCATATCTGTTGCCGAAAACAATGTCTGTAAAAATTCTGTCTCCAAACATAACCAACTCTTTAGGTAAACAATGAAAATAATCAGTGACTGCCTCGATTCCACCAGGTTTTTTTCTGTCATGTCTTAAGACTGCAATTCCTAAGTCAGATTCAATTTTTTTTGCATCTTCATAATTTCTGTCATCTTTTGTGCCCGCAGAGTTTGACATAATTACAATTCTATCGGCGTATGTAGTTTGAAATCCTTGAAATGATTCGGAAATAGAAGGATAGATTTGGTTCACATAAGGCGCAGTTAAAGTGTTATCTTTATCAAAAACCAATCCCTTAAATCCATAATATTTCAGTTTCTCTGGATCTATCTTACTTATATCATTAACGGAAAAATGGGGAATTGCTAGTGATTTTCTAATAAATCTCGCCCATGGAAAATATACGACTGCATCAAAATTAAAACTCTGTGACATAGAATGTGAGGATTGATACATATTTAAAAAGATGTTGGAAGTTAATCTTGCCCCCTTCGCTAGCCCTGAAATTATTGAATATACCACGTGTTCTGTTCTTGCGAATACTCGGAGCGACAAGGAATAACTGCAAGTGGTTTTTGCGAACAATTATGGGGGGTGGGGATTAAGTGGACTAAAGGGGTTATAGATAGTGAGCAAAAAATTCCGAAGAGTTTCCTGCACAAATTTACATATAATTTTAGAAATTAATATTGCAGGAAATTGAATATAACATAATCACATCAGTAGTTTATGGCTGATGTGATGTCCCTGAGGGATGTTATCGTAACTTTATATATTTCTCTTTTTTCTTTGGAATTATGGATTCAATTGACAAATTGAAACAGGAAATGGAGATACGCAATTATGCTGATAAGAGCATTAAATCGTATTCTTTAGTTGTTAAGAAATTTCTTAGTTTTTGTGGGAGTTCTTCAGTTGATGAGGGATTAGTAAAATCTTTTATTCAGAAAGAGATAAAACAGAAAGGCCCATCATCGGTTTCTGCTGAGATATCATCATTGAAATTCTTCTTTGAAAAAGTGTTTGATAAAAAACTTAATTTGAACCATTCTAAGAGAGATAATAAAATTCCAGATATTTTAAATGTGGAAGAGATTAAAAGAATGATTGGAGATACTAATAATTTTAAGCACAAATTGATTTTAAAAATCCTTTATGGTTGTGGTTTAAGGGTTTCTGAGCTGACTAATTTGAGAAAGGAGGATGTCAAGATGATTAAACTTATATATTTCCCAATTCCTATTATCTATTAAGATATTCCTAATAGAATATCTGGGGTGGTCGTACATACCAACCCCTTATGTTTTCCATAAGAAATACTTATCGGTTAAAGTTTATATTACCTCAAGAACCACCCACCAAAGTAGGTGGCGTGCTTGGTTCTTGAGCACACTCAAGATTTGTGCTTGCTTTCTCGCGAGCTAAAGCGAGGAGTTTACGCAAGCAACAAATCTTGATGTATTAATTTGGAAGAGAATATCCTTAAAATAAACCTATCAAAGGGAAGAAAAGACAGGTTTGTTAAAATTCCTGAATCTATCAGGAAGGAATTGAGAAGTTATATAAGTTTAACAAATTCGGAAATTCTTTTTGAGTCTAACAGGGGAGGAAAGTTAACAACTGCTACAATACAGAAAATTGTTTCTAACTCTGCTAAGAGAGCTGGGATAAAGAAAAGAGTTTATCCCCACTTATTAAGGCATTCTTTTGCTACTCATCTGCTTGAACAAGGAACTGATTTAAGGATAATACAGAAACTTCTTGGGCATAGTGACGTTAAAACTACACAATTTTATACCCAAGTTTCACAGGCGTCAATAAAGAATATAAAGTCTCCTTTGGATAATATGTAAAGAGAGTTGTTATGATAAAAGGTATAAAGACACTTGATGATTTTAACTTTAAAGGGAAGAGAGTTTTAGTTAGAGTTGATATTAATTCTCCTTTCTCTGGGAATAAGATACAAGATAACGAGAGGATTGAAAGTTCTGGAGCGACAATAAGAGAGATACAGAAAAATGGTGGGAGGGTTGTTGTTATAGCCCATCAAGGACAGCCCGATAAAAGTGATTTTAAGAGTTTGAGACAGCATGCTAAATTGTTAAAGAGATATTGTAAGATTAAGTTTGTTGATGACCTTATTGAAAGAAAGGCCTTGGCAGAGATTGATGGCTTGAATAATGGGGAGGCAATTTTGTTGGAGAATATTAGATTTGAGAAAGATGAATATTCTCCTAGGAAGAAAGGAAATAAGATTGTTGAGGCATTTAAGGATAGATTTGATGTTTATATTAATGATGCATTTTCTGTTTCGCATAGAGAACATGTGAGTATTGTTAGTTTTCCGAGATATATGAAATCTGGAATTGGAAGGACTTTTGAGCGTGAATTGAAAAATGTTGGGAAAATAGAACTGGGCAAAACATTATTTGTTCTTGGAGGGAATAAAACAGAAGATTTGATGCCTTTAATTGAGAAGAAAGAAAATAAGATCCTTGCTACTGGCGTGCTTGGAATATTATGCAATATGCTGGAAGGATATAGATTTGGATTGGAAGATAGAGTTAAGAAGAAAGTTATTGGAAATTTGAAGAAGAGTTTGAAGAGAGAGTTGAGGCATATTAGAACTCCGAGTGATTATGGATTTTTAGTTAATGGGAAGAGAGTTGATAAGAAATTGGAAGAATTGCCTGTAAGTAGTAGGGCATTAGATATAGGTAAGGAGACAATTAAAAGATATGAAAGAGAAATTGCAAAGGCAAGATATGTTTTTATGAAAGGAACTGCTGGAGATTGTGGAAAGAAAGGATTTTGTTTTGGGACAAGAAGATTATTGAAAGCAATGGAAAAGTCAAAAGCGTTTTGTGTTGTTGCTGGAGGACATTCTAGTAGTGCTGTTGATAAACTTGGAATAAATAAAAAGAAATTAGGATATGTTAGTTTATCTGGAGGGGCTTTGGTGAAATTTATTAGTGGGGAGAAATTGGTTGGGATAAAATCTCTCAGGAGAAGATAAGAGGATATTTGATAGGCAAGTTTTAATAATGATTTTAAGTTTGTTTTCGAATGAATAAGATTTTAGAGGAAAAGAAAAAAGAAGAAACAAGAAGAGTAAGCATAAAAGAATCCGCTTTTTCTCATATAACTGCAAATTCGGGTGATAGCTATATTAGTGCATTTATCGTTGCTCTTACTAGCAATCCCTTGCCAATTAGTTTTCTTTCTTCTTTTCCAGCTATACTTTCTCCAATAGCCCAAATTTATGGGAGTAAACTGATTGAATCTAAATCTAGGAAGGAAATTGTTACAAAATTCGTATTTCTTCAGGCGTTAATGTGGCTTCCTATTGCTTTGATGGGGTTTTTGTTTTACAAAGGGATTCTTCTTACGTATCTTCCTTACTTAGTAGTATTATTTTATTCTATCCTTGCATTTTTGGGAGGAATCACCGGACCTGCTTGGTTTTCATGGGCTGGAGATATTGTTGATGAAAAACAGAGAGGGGCATATTTCAGTAGAAGAAATAAGATCGGCGGGACTGTTGGGTTGATAGTATTTATTATAGGAGCGTTTCTTCTTGATTTATTTAAAACTATAGGGATAGTTAGTATTGGTTTTTCAATACTTTTTGCAGTTGCTTGCACTTCAAGATTGGTAGCGTATATGTTTTTTAAAAAAGAGTATGAACCGAAGTTCAAATTGGAGAAGGATTACTATTTCACATTTTGGCAGTTTGTAAACAGACATGGAAATTTCTTTAAATTCACAGTGTTTCACTCATTACTATCTTTTGCTATGGCCTTGGCAGGACCATTTTTCACAGCGTATATGCTTCTTGATTTAGGGTTTGGTTATCTTACTTATACAACGGTTGTCCTGTCTTCAACTCTTTATTATATTCTTTTTCTTCCATTTGTTGGGAGATTCTCTGATAATTATGGAGATAAGCAACTTCTTTACATTTCATCGATATTATTTGCTCTTTATCCTCTGCTTTGGTTCTTTATTGAGAGTCCAATAGTACTTATCTTTCTTCCTCAATTAATTGCGGGTTTTGCGACTGCTGCGTTTTCTATAGCTGTTACTAATTTTGTTTATTCAACAGTCACTCCTCAAAGGAGGGCTATATGTGTAGCGTATATGAATGTTTTAATAGGAATTGGTGTCTTTATCGGTGCTATTCTCGGAGGAATAATAGTGAAGACGTGGCATCCTTCAAATATAAATCCAATTCTTTTTGTATTTCTTGTTTCTGCTGGATTGAGGTTTATTGTTCCGATAATTCTTATTCCTAAAATTGAAGAGAGCAAGAAAGCAAAAAAGATAAGTCTCTTAGATTTCCCGGCAATTACAAAACTGATTACAGGAGAAGGAAGAGGGTTGAAAGAAAGTATCCAGCAATCTTTGTTGATGAGATTAGTTCTGTTTAATAAGGCTGGCAAAAAGTGATAGGAATTGATGTTAGCAAGATAGTTTTATAATATATATTTTCTTGTTATGTATATAGAAAATGAGGTACGATATAATAACATTTGGAAGTGCGGTAATAGACCTATTTATGGATACATCTGTTAAGCAGAGAGGGGGGAAATTTAGTTTTGATATTGGAGATAAGTTAGGAGTTGAAGATATACACTTTAGTGTTGGAGGAGGAGGGTCAAATACTGCTGTTGCTTTTAGAAAACTTGGATTGAGAACTGGATATTTTGGGAAGATTGGAAAAGGAAGAAATAGCGAGATAATATTAAAGAATTTGAAGAAGAATAAGGTCGGTTTTATAGGATTAAGAAGTGAAGAGCATAGCGATTATAGTGCAATTTTGGGAGCGAAGAAAGGAGGAAGGACGATATTGAATTATAAAGGGGCAAGTAACTCAATAAGAGAAAGAGAAATTGTCCTTGGGAAGATTGATTCGAAATGGGTTTATTTTTCTTCTTTAATGGGAGATTCATTTAAGACGCAATTAAAATTAATTCCTAAATTGAAGAGATTGGGAAAGAAAATTGCGTTAAATCCTAGTCAGTATCAGGTTAGACTTGGAATTAAGAGATTGAAAATTGTTTTGGAGAATACGGATGTTTTGATTTTTAACAGGAAAGAAGCTGAGATATTGACAGGAAAAAAAGATTTAGGGAAGATATTTGATGTGCTTCATGATACTGGAGTTAAGATTGTTTCTATTACTGATGGAAATAAAGGAAGTGTGACTTCGGACGGAATTTATTTGTATAAAGCAAGGGCAAATAAGGAGATTAACGCTGTTGAAACAACAGGGGCTGGAGATGCTTTTGCTTCTGGTTTTGTTTTTGGAATTGTTAAGAACAGGGGGATTGAGCAATCTATTCAAATTGGACAAACAAATGCTGAGAGTGTGATTCAAAAACATGGGGCTAAGAACGGATTGCTTAGTTTGAGAGAGATAAGAAAAGTATTAAAGAGAAGGCCAGTTAAGATAATTGTAGAAAGAGGTAAAATATGAAGATTTTATTTTTTGGAGAGGAGAGTGGGAAATATAATTATATCAAGGAAAAGTTGGGAAAGGAAGGATATTTGAAGAAAAATAGTTTTGAATTTTTTGATAAGGAACTAAGCGATAAAAATCTGAAGAAATTAAAAGATACTGAAGCAATTGTTCTTTTTATTGATAAAGAGATTAATAGAAGAGTTATGCGAGATTTGCCTGAATTAAAATTTATAGCGACGATGTCGACAGGATATGACCATATTGATACCGAATCAGCGTGCGATTTTGGAATTTGTGTGAGTAATGTGCCAGTTTATGGAGCAAATACTGTTGCAGAGCATACTTTTGGGTTGTTGCTTAATTTGAGTAGGAAAATTTGGAAAGGAGTTGATAGAGTTAAAGAAGATAATGATTTTTCATTGGAAGGGTTGAGAGGAATGGATTTACACGGTAAGACGATAGGGATTCTTGGTTTAGGAAATATAGGAAGAAATGTTGCAAAAATTGCTCAGGGGTTTGGGATGAAGATTCTCGCTCTTGATAGACATCCTGATGAGGGGATGATGAAAAAATATGGAGTTAAGTATGTTGAACTTGATTATTTGTTGAAAAATAGCGACGTTGTTTCTGTGCATTTGCCTTTGTTGAAAGAGACAAAGCATTTCATTAATAAAGAGAATATTAAGAATATTAAGCGAGGGGCACTGTTAATTAATACGGCTAGAGGGGAAATTATTGAGACTGGGGCGTTGCGTTGGGCTTTGGATGAGGGCATAATTGCAGGAGCAGGGTTAGATGTTTTGGAAGGGGAAGAAGAAATACATGAAGAGATTGAAATGCTTTCTAATAAAAAGAGATTTAGTGATTGGAAGACGTTGATTGAAAATCATTTATTGATTGATTATGATAATGTTATTGTTACTCCTCATATGGCATTTTACAGCGAGGAAGCTGAAAGAAGGATATTAGACACAACTGTTGAGAATGTTATTGGATTCTTGAATAGGAAAACATGTAATAGAGTATGTTAAATTTTATTGAAGATTATTAAAAGTAATATTTAAAAGGATTAAAGTTTTTTGTAGGATATGAAAGGAATAATCTGGGGAGTGTTTGGCTTTGTACTTTTGATTTCTTTAGTTTTTATGATAAGTAACGTTAGTGCGGATGCTTGTACTTTAAGTACGAAATTGATTAATCAGGATCCTTACCCTGCAATTCCTGGGGAAGAGGTGAAAGTTGTGTTTCAGGTTGATGGTGCAGGAAATCCTGAATGTGGACAGATAACTTTTGAAGTTATTGAGAAGTTTCCATTTTCTCTTGTTCCTGGACAGGGTGGAACTATTACGGCACAAGGAGGACAAGTTAAAGATTTTAAATCATTTTTGTTGGTCCCTTTCAAGTTGATAATTAATCAAGATGCTTTGGAGGGAGAAGATGCCTTAGAAGTTAGATTTGCCAGTGCTCAAGGAGTTAGGACCGGAAGTTATACAATTAAAGAATTTAATATTACTGTTAAAGACTTAAAAACTGATTTTGAGGTTTCAATTAAAGACTATGATAAAAGCACACAGACCTTGACATTTGAAATTTTAAATACGGGGAAAAATGATATCGGGGCTTTGACTGTTGAAATACTTAAACAAGAGAATATAGATGTTAAAGGGAGTAATAGAAATATTATAGGATCATTAGATAGCAATGAAGACACAACATTTAGTTTTGAGGCAGTTCCAAAGAATGGAGAAATTAATCTTGTTCTTTTGTATACAGATGATATAAATGAAAGAAGACAGTTAGAAAAAGGGGTAACATATGATTCAAGTTATTTTACAGGAAGAGTTAAGGATCAGAATGGTGCTGGGACAAAAACGTATGTTATTATACTTGTTGTTATTGCTTTGGTTGTTTGGTATTTCTGGAGAAGAAATAAAAAGAAGAAAGAAAGAATGAAACACAGGCACCACCATAGTAACTAATTCTCCCTTCTTATTCGTACCTTAAGGCATCTACTGGTTTAATACGTGAGGCTTTTACTGCTGGAATTACTCCTGAAATGGCTCCTGTGATTGTTGCGAATGCAATGCAACCAATAAATAGATATGGGTGATAATAAGGAGCTAAGAAACCCCATCCTAAACTTTCGAGTATATTCCCAACTATTGAGGTGATACCATATCCCAATATAACCCCGATAACTCCTGCTACAAATCCTAAGAATGAAGATTCAAACAAGAAAATGTTGAATACTGAAGAATTTGGAGAGCCTACGGCTTTCATTACGCCGATTTCCTTTATTCTTTCTAAGACTGAAGTAATCATGGTGTTTGCGGTATTAACGGCTGAAACTAAAACAGAAATTAAAGCAATCAATGCGATGAATCCAATGACAATATTCAATGCTCCTGAAAAACTGTCAATTAAATCTTCATAAGACTGTATGAAGAAATCCTCCTTTCCTTCTTCTAAGCCACGATTTCTTCTTAACTTCTCCTCAATTTTCTCAATGACCTTATCTATTTCATTTACATCTTTTACTTCTGCGACTATCCACCCATATGTCTTGTTTCCTGGAAATAGTTCCAAATATTGATCCTCTGTTGTATAGAGTTGTGCGTCGTCAGGAGGGCTTCCAATTTCCTCAATAAATCCAGTTATCTTTAATTCTTCTCCGTTAATTTCTATTTTATCATTTAAATCGTATTGCCTTGGAAAGATTATATCTCTCTTTTGAAAGTTGTATCCTGCCAAAACTCTTCCTGAATCATCTTTGTCCAACCACTTTCCTCTATCAATGCCTACATCAGATAATTCAAAGAGCAGACGGCCCTTTTCTGGATTGTATCCTATTAAGAAAGTGTATCTCTTTTTTCCATCCCTTAAAACTTCTACCGTTTTGAATGAAAGTCCTGTGGCCTCCGCAACTCCTGAGGTTTTCTCAACAATTTCTAAATCTTTTTCGGTTAGCGCAAAAGTATCATCTAGACCAGGCATTCCTATTCCTTTTGGTTGAATAAGTATCTTGTTGACTGCTGTTCCAGTTGAAAGTTCTTGTATGTAAGAATACAATCCTGCCCCGAAACTGATGAATATGAATATCGTAGCTATTCCTACAAAGATAGATAGGATTGTTAATAGAGAACGACCTTTTCTGTGATTTAAATTCCTTAAAGAATATCTTATGCTTTCTATGTTTATCATCCTCTAAGTGCCTCCACTGGATTTTGTTTGGCTGCCCTCATCGCTGGAATTATTCCTGCTATGGCTCCTATTGCAAAACTTCCAACTAATGTAAATAAGATTAAAATCAAATCAATGTTTACTGAGATTGATGAGCCAATGAAATTGTTAATTGCGAGAGTCCCGATTATTCCTATTAGTGTTCCGAATAGTGCCCCTGCTAAACCTCCTATTAGTCCCGAAAGTCCTGCTTCAATAAGAAACTGAAGAAAGATATCTGAGTTCTTGGCGCCTATTGCTTTCATAATTCCTATTTCTTTTCTTCTTTCTAAGACTGAAGTGGTCATGGTATTTATTATTCCAATCGCCCCGACAAAAACAGATATTAGTGCTATGAGCGCAACGAAGGCTTTAACGCCGTTTAGAATTGAATTGACTGTTTCGAGTGCTGCTTCGGGAGTTGAAACTTCAAAATCTTCCTCTCCTTTTTTTACATTTCTTCTTTCTCTTAATAAATCTTCAATATCTTGCTTTGCTCTGTCCATTAAATCTTTTGACTTTACTTTTACTGCTATGATATCAACATCATCCCCGAAGCCTGTTAATTCCTTAAGAGGGTTTTCATTCATGTGAACTATGTTATCAAATATGAAGCTTCCTTTCTTTTCTGTTATTCCGACGACCTTGAAAGATTTGTCATTTACAATTACCTTGTCTCCTAAGTCTACTGACTTTCCAAGCCCTGCTTTGTCAGCATAGAAATTGTAACCTAAGACGACGTTGGAATCATCACTATCTGTTAACAGGCGCCCCCTCAGAGGATTTATATCTATTTCCTCATAAACAAACCTCCTATCTTCTTTGTAAGGAACACTCATTGCAAAACCAAATATTACTCGATTATTGAATTCCAACTTTCCTGAAGGAATATTTCTTCTGACAGCGCGCTCAACCGTGCTTAGTTTGTTAATTGCATCTACGTCTTGAACTGTCAGTTTTTTTGCAACTGCAGAGCCTGGGGGACCGTAAGAGTTTAGACCTCCTGCCTGAACGCTTATAATTTCCGTTGAAGATACTCCGAACTGAGAATTTACAGCCATTTGCAATCCATTTCCTAAAGAAATCAAAGAAACAACTGCTGCAACTCCTATGAAAATCCCTAAGAGGGTTAGCCAAGAACGCAAACCCCGTTTTCGCAGGTTTCGGAATGCAAGAATGAAGTAATCTGAAATCATTTACTTACCTCTCTTCTTTGTAGTTTTTCCGTTGTTCTTTGCTTTTCCTCTTGTGACTTTTTCTATCTTTCCGTCTTTAAGCCAATAAATTGTGCTGGCATACTGTTGCGCTAAATCTGGATCGTGAGTAACCATTATTATAGTTTTTCCTTCTTTGTGGAATTTTTCTAAAAAGCCCATTACTAAGTCTCCAGTTTTTGTGTCTAAGTTTCCTGTTGGTTCATCTGCGAGGATTATATCTGGGTCATTTGCTAGAGAGCGAGCAATTGCAACTCTTTGTTGTTGCCCTCCTGAGAGTTGATTTGGATAGTGGTCCATTCTATCTCCTAATTCGACTAGCTTGAGCAACTCTTCTGCTCTTTCTTCTCTTTCTTCTAGAGGCACAGACTGAAAAAGCATTGGAAGCATTATGTTTTCTTTTGCTGTTAAATTTGGAATTAGGTTAAATTGCTGAAAAATGAATCCTATTTTTTGTCCTCTTAGTTGTGCTAGTTCTGACTCTTCCATTTGTTCTATGTTTTCTCCATTAAGATAGATTGCTCCTTTTGTTGCTAAATCTAAAGAACCGACGAGGTTCATTGCTGTGCTTTTTCCAGATCCAGATGGACCCATGATTGCAATAAATTCTCCTTCTTTAATTGAAATGTCTATTCCATCTACGGCTTTTACTACAGCATCCCCCATATAATAGTGCTTGAATACTGACTTTAAATCAATTAGATTTTTCATGATATTTGGAAGAAGACAAGATTTAAAAACCTATTTTTATCTTAATGAACATGATAATACCAATTAGGTGTATGAGTTGTGGGAAGCCAATTGCACAGCTTTGGGAAGAGTATAAGAAAAAAACAGAAAGTGGAGAAGACAAAAAGAAAGTTTTAGATGAACTTGGCTTGGAAAGATATTGTTGCAGAGCTACATTCTTGGGACATGCAGATATGTTGCCTGAAGTTACTAAATTCAAGAAGGCTTAACGTCCTTTTAGAGAATAAAATTCTTACGAAGTTTCATATTTAAGAAGGCTTAAGTTTTTAATATAAGTTCTCCTTCTTTTTTGATGAAATACCCAAACAGACTCCTTGTTGATTGCTTTTTTAAATGTGGGGATGATTATTTGATTGTTAAGAGAAAAGATTCTGAAAAATGGTTCCCTTCTTGGTACGGGAGTCTTTGGAGGTCTGTTGCACCAAACTCTAATCCATATACAACACTGCAAAAATTGCTAGACGAAACTGGGTTGAACGATGTCAAAGATATCAAGTTAATGGCTGTAGCAAATAATGTATTTCATGATGTCAAGATGCTTGAGACAAACCACTCCCCTCAAAGATGTGAATCTTTGACGGCTATCAAGATTTTTCAAATCTTGAGGTTTCAAGGCGTGGAGCATCTTGAGCATCCAGAAGTCTCAAGCAAACCCACACTTTTAAGTGTGGGTAAAACGAAAAGACTTCTTGATTTAAAAGAAACATTTAACGTCTTCTTATTTGTGGTGGAGATAGATAAAAAGAAAGAAATTAAAAATCTGCCTGAAGGAGAAGAAATTTTATGGATAAATCATTCTAAACTTCTGAAGTTGGATAATATTTTAACAGAATACAAGAAAGTATTCCACATGTTTGATAAGAATCGGGTTTTGTTTTATCATTGCGAGTATGATTTTGTTAATCTCTTGAATTTTAAAGTTTACAATAGGTAATTTTACCATTTCTTGTTAATGAAAAGTATTATAAAGAAGAAATCGCATATATAATCATCAAATTAGAGGAAAAGGAGGTGAAAAAAATGGCTAAAAAAAGAGGAAACGTCATCGGTGGATGGGCATTTCTTATTGGTGTTGTTCTAGCACTTGTTCTTGGATTGATGGCAAATGTCACAGCAACAACAGCAACTATTTTGGTAGTAGCTGGATTGATTATTGGACTTTTAAACATAGCTGATAAAGAAAGTGAACCTTTCCTTTTGTCTGGAGCTGTTCTTGTAATCGTTAGTTCGTTCGGACAGGAAGCACTTAGCGTTGTAGCTAGGTTGGGAACCGTTATTGACGCATTACTATTGCTCTTTGTTCCTGCAACAGTTGTTGTAGCAATCAGACATGTTATGAACTTGGCTAAGAGTTAAGTCTTTTATTTTTATTTTTATTTTTTCTTTCTATTTTATTTTTTGTTTAGTAAGATTTATATACCTCTGATTTTAGGAGATATTGAAGACGGTCACAGTGATGAGGAAATACCTGTTCTCATTCCGAACACAGAAGTCAAGCTCACCACGTCCGTTGTGTTAGTCTCCATCAAGAGGCAAAACTCGGATGCTGTCTTCTTTATTTTTTCTGAAAAGTATGATAAAGTTTAAAAGATACCAGACTTTTGTTTGTTTGTGCATTTGTGCGGGTGTGCCGGAGT
>Ga0210057_1001264_pt1 | contig 38956 bp, 36 predicted proteins | sample CryGeyCG2114_010_2_FD_183968 | JGI IMG/M metagenome (GOLD analysis project Ga0210057, IMG submission 183968) | Groundwater microbial communities from aquifer - Crystal Geyser CG10_big_fil_rev_8/21/14_0.10 (SPAdes) (version 2) | ecosystem: Environmental > Aquatic > Deep subsurface > Groundwater ... | reverse complement strand
GATTAAATTTGCACGAGCTTCTGTCTTTTTAATTTTCTGGGATAAAGAAAACTACTCCATGACTGATTCTTAGACTCTATTGACACTGATGACTTCTTCAAGCGATTCAATACAACTAATGGCCTTTAACAATTCACTATAGTCCTTGACCTCAATCTCAAAAATGAAGCTGCCCTTACGGTCAGGGAGAGATTTGGCCAAGGCACTACGAATATTAATTCCCCCATTGGTAATACTTTTCGATATGTGAGACAAAATTCCAGGTCTGTCGTGAGTAATAACTCTGACATTCACAGGGTGCTTAAAGGTAAACTCTGAATTCCACTCTACTTTAATTTTTCGCCCAAGATCCCCGGCATCAACCCGATTACAGCCTGAGGTATGCACTGTTATGCCACGTCCGCGAGTAACATAGCCGACAATGGGGTCACCAGGGATGGGGTTACAGCATCGTGCCAGACGAACCATTAAGTCATCCAATCCGTCGACAATAACAGCATTGTCTTTACTACTTTTTTTCTTGATATTTGTCGCAAGCTTCTGCGAGTAATTTTCAATCTCTTCAATCTTTTCATTTTTTTCTTCGGCTGCTTGCGCAAAAGAGGGCAGAAGAGCGACAATTTGCTTGGGTGAAAACTTTCCATCCCCTGTTAAAATGAATAGCTCATCTTCATTGCTAATACTTAACTCCCTCAGCACGCTCTCCAAATCTCCCGATTTTTTTATCGCTTTTAAGGAAGTACCCACAACTCTGAATGCCTTTTCTAAAATTTCTTTTCCAAGCTCCTTATTATCTTCTCTTTCAATTTTAAGCAGCCACTGCTTGATCTTTGATTTAGCACGGGTTGATTTAACAATATTAATCCAGTCCTTGCTGGGTGTTTGGGTTTTACTGGTTAATATCTCAATAGTATCGCCTGATTTTAAAGTATATCGAAGAGGTACTATCTTGCCATTGACCTTGGCACCAACACAGTGGTGGCCCACTTCGGTGTGCACGGCATAGGCAAAATCAAGTGGAGTTGCTCCATGACGTAGTTCGCGTACATCTCCTTGCGGAGTGAAAACAAATACACCACCCAAGTCCAAATCGTTCTTGACCACATCCATGAATTCATTATTTTCAAGATTCTGATTAAACTCTAGAAGCTCTTGTACCCAATCCAGCCTTGGAGCGCCACCCGCCAGACCTTCCTTGTACTTCCAATGGGCCGCCACTCCTGTTTCCGCCACCTCATCCATTTCATTGGTGCGAATTTGAATCTCAATCCTCTCGGCCATTGGCCCAATTATGGTTGTGTGCAAACTCTGGTAGTTGTTTACTTTTGGGATTGCAATATAGTCCTTAAAGCGCCCAGGAATTGGCGTCCAAGAAGAGTGGATAATCCCAAGGACTTTATAGCATTCAGTAATATTATTTACGATTAGTCTAAATGCTAGTACATCCTGAATTTGGTCAAAATCGACGCCCCTAGAAATCATTTTTTTATAAATAGAATAAAAGTGCTTTGGCCGTCCTTTCACAATCGCCTTAACATCATATTCATTCAACTTATCCAAGATGACATCGACAACTTCACGAATATAGGTTTCTCTTTCAGATTTCTTCATTGCCACTTTTTCGGCAAGGCGATAGTAGATTTCCGGTTTTAAAAATCTAAGACAAAGATCTTCTAATTCGGCCTTTACTGAATGAATACCCAAACGGCTTGCGAGAGGAACATAGATATCCAAAGTCTCTTGCGCGATGGCCTTTTGCTTTTCATCATTGATATATTGCAAAGTTCGCATATTGTGCATTCTATCAGCCAACTTAACGATAATAACCCTGATATCCTTGGCCATGGCCACAACCATTTTTCGAAAGTTCTCGGCCTGGGATTCTTGCTTAGTTTTAAATTTAATTTTTGAAATTTTTGTTAGTCCAACCACAATCAGGGCGATGGCGACACCAAATTCAGATTCAATCTGCTCTGGAGTAATCTCACAATCTTCCACTACATCATGAAGCAGGCCTGAGATTATACAGTCAAGGTCCATGCGCAATTTAATCAAAGTCGCGGCCACATTCAATGGGTGAATGATATACTCTTCGCCACTTGATCTTTTTTGACCTGCATGGGCCTTCTCGGCAAAATAGTAAGCCTTCTCAAGTAAATTAAAATCCGCCTCTGGATAATAGGCCTCGACCCTTCTACGAAGTTCCTGAATATTTAAATCTCGCTCATGTGAAAAGTCTAACGGCCTATACAATCTTATCTCCCTGTGCCAATTATTTTTCCAACTGTATTTTTCAAATCTAAAAATGCTTTTTCAATCTCATCATTTATAACCAGATAATCATAGTCTTCTTTTCGTGCCAATTCACGTTTAGCGTTAGCTAGGCGTATCTTTATTTTTTCCTCACTCTCTGTTTTTCGTTCGCGCAATCTTTTTTCCAACTCCTCAAAGGAAGGAGGACAAATAAAAATGACTTGCGCCAGATTTCCAAAATAATTTTTTATAGCGTCTGCGCCCTGGACATCCAAATCAAACAATATCGAACTCCCTGTCTGAATTTGGGATTTAACAAAATCTTTAGATGTGCCTTTGTAGTCTCCATGAACCATGGCCCATTCTAAAAACTCTTCCGCTTGAATTTTTTGCTTAAATTCGCTCTCTGTAATAAAATGATAGTGCTCCCCATCGATTTCAGCGGGACGCCGGGCACGGGTAGTAAAGGAAATTGACTCTCTTATTTCAGGAAAACATTTCTTTATTCTTGAGATGAGCGTTGATTTACCTGTCCCCGAAGGGGCCACGATCACAATTACTTTACCTTGTTCCTTCGTCATCTTTAACTCTTTATTCGCCCTATTCTAAATTCAATCCCTGCTCACGAATTTTTTCCAGTTGCACCTTCATTTCCACCACCGCATCCGAAATCTCTGCATCAGAAGATTTAGAACCGATGGTGTTGGTTTCTCGATTCAACTCTTGAATAAGGAAATCAACTTGGCGCCCAACCTCATCTCCGCTGTCCATCAGCTGGTTCAACTTTGAAAGATGAGTTTCGATACGGTTAATTTCTTCATGAATATCAAGTTTTTCAAGATAATAAACGACTTCTTGAAGAAAACGGGGGGTATCAATTTGTAGCTCTTTAGAAAATTCTTGAAAGCGCTGACGCAATCTTTCCTCTACTTTGGGACGGTTGCCACCAGCAAGTCCTTTCACTTTATTAAAATTCTTTTTGAAATTTTCAAGATGCTCTTTTAATATCGCGATTAATTTTGCGCCTTCATTGCTTCGAGATTCTTTCAACGATGCCACTGCATTTTGAAAAGCCTGTAGCAAAAGGGCCTGCTGCTGTTCTTGCAAGCTTTCATCATTCTCACGCCCAAATTCTGCACGCAAAAAATCCGAAGGAGCAAAGGTAAAATTAGTTTGCGTCTGGATACTTAATTTTTTGAGTTTGGAAATAAACTCCATGGCCTTGGCATCATCAAAGTCAAAAAAACCGGCATTGCCATCTGTTTTCTTAAGCCCGACAAAAACATCAAAAGTCCCGCGTTTGAAATCCCTATTTAATTTTTCTCTTAGATTCATCTCTAAGGCACTAAAGGCAGAGGGGAGACGAAACCTAAAATCCTTAAACCTGTTATTAACGGATTTAATTTCACTGGTCACAACAAAATTTGCACCTACAGACTCCCCTCTTCCAAAGCCTGTCATTGATTCTATTGCCACTTTCAAACTCCTAGAAGGGTTTCATTTCCCATGATTCTAAATTTTTCCATACGCTGTGAAATACGCTGTTCAATAGTCTTGCCAACTTGTTCACTTAAGCTCTGTTCAATACTTTGCCCCAGAAGCTCTGCTGCCAGTTCCCAATCACGATGGGCGCCACCGGCAGGCTCAGAGATAATCTGATCAATAATTTTTAGCTCCATGGCCTTGAGGGGTCCGAGTTGAAGGGCATTCGCCGCGATATCGGCCTTTTTAGGATCGGCCCACAAAATTGAAGCACAAGACTCCGGACTGATCACACTATAAATGGAATATTCTTGCATCATTACTGAATCAGCAATGGCAATGCCTAAAGCTCCCCCCGAGCCGCCTTCGCCAATTATAGCAGAAATTATAGGTGAAGGGATGGAAAACATTTTTTCTAAATTTTCTGCAATGGCAGTTGCCTGTCCCCGCTCTTCCGCTTCTACTCCAGGGAATGCTCCGGGTGTATCGATCATAGTTATGATGGGAATCCCAAAACGTCCGGCCATATCCATAACCCTCAGGGCCTTGCGATAGCCTTCTGGTCTGGGCATACCAAAGTTATGGGTGATTTTTTCTTTTGTCTTTCTTCCTTTTTCAATCCCAATAACGGCCACCTTCTGGCCCTTAAACTTTCCAAATCCCGCCACGATGGCAGAGTCTTCCAGGAAGCGTCTATCACCTGCCAATGCATGGAAATCTTCAATTAAAAAATTGATATAGTCCATGGCATGCGGACGATTGGGATGCCTAGATAGCTGAACCCGCTCCCACGGTGAAAGTTGGGTGTAAATATCTTTTAAAAGATGGGTGACCTTTTTTTCAAGTGCCTTGATCTCCTTTGAAAGATCTAGATCAGGCCTTTGGGCAACCTCTTTAAGCTCTTTGATCTGCTGTTCGAGATCCCTAACAGGCCTTTCGAATTCCAGGGTGTAACTATTTAGAAGTTCACTCATATGAGTATCCTTTTGCACAATTTTTGGTATAGCTTAAAGCTGTCATTGCTATCGCAAAAGGATTTAAAATTAACTACGCATTTTGTTATTTTGGTAAATTATTCCTGAACCCAGCCCTGGACTTTTCCACCCTCAAAATAGATATGCTTGACGATTCCCTCAACATAAAAAGTCCACTTTTCATTTTGCAAACCGGGATTACCAGCAATCTCCACCTTCTCTGGCCTTCCCCACCTCTGAGTGACTTCATTTTTTTCCATTCCTAAATATATATCTGATCTTGTTTTTGTGTAATTTCGAAGTGTTGGCCAGTTTTCCTGATAGGGCTCCTGATTTCGAATTTCTTTGTGTCCCATCAATCGCAAATAGCGATTTTTTTCATCTGCTGACAATTTCAAAAAATAAATTTTTTCTGACACACTCCCAATCTCTGGTTCGATGCGTCTATATTCTATTTGGTCCCACTCGGACAACTTCGACTCAAGCTCAATCAACTCTCTTTGCAAGGATAAGTTCTGTTCCTGATCTTCTTTTTGTAGTCTAGAGGCCGGTGTTCTGGCCATGAGTTCTGCATCTGACATGCGAACTTCACCAGTATCCCCTGGAACGACTGGAAAATCTTTGCCCGCCCCAAATAAGGTCGCGTCCTCGTGCTCCATGACGTCATTAAAAGATCGCTTATTGAGCAAGGCCGAACAGCTTACAAACAAACATACCAGACAAAATATCTTAATTATTCGGGTTAATTTGGTCATTCTTCAGTCCTCCGCCAGTAAAAAACTCTTCGGTAATTCACATATGCCAAAAAATTATTTGAAATTTAAGAGTCAGATGGGAACATCCTGCCGGTCATACCAGAGTGATAGCGTCAGGATAAGCATTAAAGTCGCCTAAAGCTTAACAGAAAATTCAGATATTCCGATGAGATAGTGTGGAGCTAGCATGAGTATAATTAAACAAGTAGAGGCTCTTGAAAAATCTTTTAACAAATTTTGGACCAAGCTGACAGCTTGGCTAAACGTTTTATTTTCTAAGCTTATCCCCAAGAAAGTCAAAATCGTTTACGAAAAAACCAGTAACAAGACCAAAGCTAAACTAAATAATTTCTCTAACCAAGTTTCGCAAAAGGCAAAACAACTTCCAGGAAAGTTTAAACAGCACTCGCAAAAGATTTCTGAACTTTCACATAAAGTCAGTCACAATCTTGAAATCGCCACATCAAAGGCAAAAAGCTTCAATATCAAAAAAGTTAGTGGCAAGGCCATATTCGGAGGATTATTTGCCACTATACTCGCCCTATTACTCAAAGTTAAAACTTGGTATCTCAGTCTAAGGCCAGAAGCTTTTCTTGGGATTATTGTAACTGCGACCGTTGGCAGTCTGGCGGGAGTTAATATTTATAAATCATCACAAAAAATTATTGAAGAAACGAGTAAGGGAAAAGCCGAGCTGGTAGAGAAAGTCGAAATGGCGATCGTGCCGAGTCGCCGCCCCGGATACTATAACCTGGAAAGAAAAACCTTTTTAGTCGCAGGACTTGTCATGCCCGTAAACTTTGAGGAAACCAGTGGTGCAAATGATATTAACTCTTTAATGCTAGACGTAGAGATCGTCTGCTCTAATCGCTACATACGTGAATATTTTTTAAAAAATGAACATGTCCTAAAGGACAAAATCAACAAAACCTTCAGACCTATTATCCCTTCCTTCCCCCTCTCACGAGAGGGGAAAGACATCGTCAAGGAAAAGCTCATTAAGGAAATGAATGCATTAATCAAGGAACTTGGAATTGATGGTGAAATAAAAGAGATTCATTTGGTTAACGTCATTGCTAGCTGACTTCAAGCAAACCACGTAACGTAGATGGAGCAACTCCCAGGACGCTCGCACTTTTCTTCACATTCTTACCAAAAGTTAAAAATGTTTTTAATACGTAGTTTTTTTTAACTTGATTTAGCGATGGCCATGTCCCCGTTTGATATGAAAAGTCATCGAGATGATCACTAGAACAAGTATTTAACCTAAAGTCACACTCATCAGGGACAAAAAATTTGTTGTCAGAAATCAAATACTTTCTTTCACAGTGTGCCCGCAATTGCCTATAATTGCCCGGCCAAGGTAACGCTTTCATCAGATTTTTAAAATCTGAAGACGCAGCTATATAGTGCTTACAGCAAAACCAATCTAAAAATCGCTCGATCAAATCTGGATTCTGGCGAAGCGAAGGCAAAAAAATGTGCTGACCACTATGCAAACGATAATAGAAGTCCTTTCTAAAAAGATTCTTTTCCATCAAAACATCAAGTGATCGACCGGAAGCAAAAATAAATCTTGCATTAACTTTGAATGATTGTTGTCCACCAACTGCACGAACTTCTTTATTATCTAAAAAGATCAACAGCTTGGTTTGAATTGAAAGCGGTAAAGAATCGATTTCATCTAGAAAAATTGTTCCGTTTTCAGCCTCTCTAATTGCACCGAGCTTATCTTTTACACAACCAGTAAAAGCACCCTTTACGTGACCCCAAAGTTCCGACTCTAAAAGGCCCTCGGCAAATGAAGCTAGATTTAAGTGTACGAATGCTCCCGTGCGACCACTGCTTTGATGAATCATTTTTGCCAGACTTGTCTTGCCCGTGCCGGTTTCGCCTTCCAAAAGTATATTCATATCAGATTGCAAAACGCCGTGGACTGGTAGCAATCTCATAAGCTCTGTATCAAAAATATCAATCCCCTTCCAAGCCTCACTAGTCTTGTTTGCTCCCGTCATATTTTCCTTGGGAAAAAATTTAATAATATTATAGCCGAAAGTAATTTCGGATCCTTTTTCGACAAACACTTCTCGGGCAAAATGATTTTCGCATCTAAACGGTATCTCACCCTCGGCCTTCAGAATGTACCTGAAGTCCTCTTTCCCATTCACAGCGGTAGAAAAACATTCCAAAGTCATACCTGAAATTTCACCGTCCACGGAAGGCAAAATAAAAGTAATCCCAGATTTTTGCTCGACTCCAGTGGCTTCTGGCGCGAGCTTAAATGAGTAGGAAGTCCTGGTAAGAACAATTCGTTTTCTTCTCCCCACTGCTGGATAAATTTCCATTACATCTTGCAACCTAACACCATTTTCTTTTATTTTGGTTCCAGAAAGAGAAAAAAAGCTTCTTAAATTACTCATACGGCCTCCTAAAACTTGATCCCAGCTATAATACAACTTGACCTAAACCGCACGTTTGAGGCATATCCAGAAGTGTTAATTTTCTCTAACGAAACAAGGAATTCCCTGATTTATGGAAATTTACAGAAGCGCTACCAAATTTCTTCTTGGTCATACCGACCCGGTTTTATTGCAAGAATGGTTAGTCGACCATCAAGACATCACTGGTATTGTCACCGTCGGCAGATCAAACGTTGGCAAAAGCTCGCTTATAAATGCTATTTTTGGCAATAATACTGCCCGCGTTTCCAAGACACCTGGAAGGACTCAAGAGATCAACTTTTTTCACTATTTTCTAAAGTCCGAAAAAAATCAGGAATATCCCGATGGCTTTATATCAAACCCGCTTTATTTATTTGATCTGCCTGGGCACGGATATGCTGACGTGCCTATCAAACTTAAAAATAACTGGCAGGAATTACTCGATGTGTTTTTTGCCAATTTACCTCCAGGTGTGCTGATTTTGAATATTCAAGATGTTCGCCATCCGATGCAAACATCAGATAAGCTTTTGCTCGATTATTTAAAAACTTTCAATCACTCGATGATCATGGCCTTCAATAAATTAGATAAATTAAAAACTCAAAAAGAAAGGGCGCAGTTAAAAAATAATATGCCCACACTTTTAAAAGGAGCGAAGGCTCCCAATCAAATATTTTTTGTCTCAGCAGAAAAACGGACAGGCCTAAAAGAGCTTGAGACTTCCATTATCAACCACAGTTTGGACTGGATTAGACTGAATTAGTTGTGAGTACCTTTATTTTTTTTTGAACTCTCGCCATTTGAAGATTTGTCGTCCTTTTCAAAACCCTTGTGCATTTCGGGACCAGCGGCAAATTTGATCTTACTGACTTCACTATCTATCAACTCAAGATCTTTTTCACAGGAGCTGATAGTGTTTATTAACTCTTGGGCCTTGGCATTTTCCCACTTAAGTTCCCCTGATTCGAGTGCTTCCGCCGTCAATTGTCCCAATTCCTCATAAGCATCATGCAAGCAGGTATTGGTACGTGAAGCTGACAGCATTTTCTTGCCAATTTCAGTAGTTTTTTTTATCTCATCATGACAAACGTTGAGCAATTCCTGAACTCTTACTTTCCATGCCGGATTTTTTTGCATAATTCCCTCTAGGTCAAAATTCGTCAATACTCAGGTAAATCGCTTGATTATTAGTCTATACACAAGCCTCTGCAATGATAAACTCTATTCTCATCCTTGTTAAGAGTGAATTTTTTGATATATTTAGCTTCAGGCTAGAGTACAAAAGGGTTAAGCTAGTGGAAATCACTAAACTATATGAGCTTATGGAAAAATTTATTAAAGACCAAGTCCTAGACAAGGTTTTAGCTTTTCTTCCAAAAACGATTTCGGACAAAAAGCTGGACGAAATCTATTCGTTTTTAGAGAAAAAATATCCTCTGGGTGAAGATCCGTGGGGGCTGAGCTTGAAGAAGTCCAAGCTGGCCATGAAATATAGCTACCCCCTTTTCAAGCACTACTTCAAAGTAAGAGTTATTGGTAAAGAAAAAATCGAAAATAAACCATATATGATAGTTTCAAATCATACCGGACAAATTGCCATTGATGGCATGTTAGTAACAGGTGCTTTCATTTTGGATCTGCCTGAGCCGCGAATAGTACGTGCCATGGTTGAACGCTTTGTTGGAACAATACCTTTTTTCGGCTCTTTTGCCATGGCCAACGGGGCGGTCTTGGGTGACCGTGCTAATTGTTATCATTTACTCAAGCGCGGCGAATCCATCCTCGTTTTTCCTGAAGGAGTACAAGGAGTAGCCAAAAGTACTTCCGACTATTATAAGCTTCAAAACTTTACCTCCGGATTTTTCCGCATGTGTTTAAAAACTGGTACCGATATCTTACCAATTGCAGTGATAGGAGCAGAAGAATTTTATCCCTTTGTCTATCAAGCAAAAAGTTTGGCCCGCAAACTCGGTCTACCGGCGCTGCCTCTGACGCCCTTCTTTCCGCTACTCGGCCCCTTGGGCATCATGCCCCTCCCTTCTCCCGTTGATATCATTATCGGTGACCCGTACCCGATTCCTAAAGATCTCTCTCCTGATGCTCCCGACAAGCTTATAGCTGAGCATGTAAACAAAATTGAAAATACCATTCGCAAATTGATTGCTGATGGAAGAAAAAATAGAAGAAAATTTTGGGGTTCCCTTTTATTACCAGAAAAAATAATTTCAGGGGAATCTAAGAAAAATGGAAAATAGCCAAGTTAAATCCATTCTTATTATCGGCATGGCCGGTGGTCTGGCAAAGATCACTGGAGGGTTGCTACTGAAAGAGTATCCCAACGCTCAAATACTTGGGGTGGATTCTCGCTATGCTGATATGTTTGTCAAAGATTCGCGACTTAAATTTCAAAGAATGCGATATACACGCTCAAATTTTGAGAAGCTTTTTCGCAATAATGTTTTTGATGTTGTCATTCACCTCGGACGAATTAGTCATAGCAACGCCAACCCACGTGCCCATTTGGCACAAAGGCTGGATCTTAATTTAATGGGGACAGGCAGAATCCTAGAACTCTCACTTCATTTTAATATAAAAAAAATTATTATACTGAGTACATTTCACGTTTATGGGGCATTCCCCGACAATCCCATTTTTGTAAAAGAAGATTCGCTTTTACGCGCAAGTATCAAATACCCTGAATTACGCGACGTTGTGGAAATGGATCAAATGGCAACCAACTGGATGTGGAAATATCAACACCAGATGGAAACAATTGTTTTGCGTCCTTGTAATATTATTGGGCCGCAAATTCGCAATTCCATGACTCAATTTTTAACCACAAAATATGTCCCGGTCCCTATCGATTACAACCCCATGTTGCAATTTATTCATGAGTTCGACATGGCCAAAAGCCTGGTTCACTGCATCTCGCATGTACCGACAGGAATTTATAACGTTGCTACTAATGAATCTATTTCTCTTCGTGAGGCAAAAAAAGCTGTCGCTGTTCCCTTTATCAACGTTCCTGTATTTTTAATCGAGCAAACGGCGAAACTTATTAATAAAACATTTTGGAGTTTTCCTAACTACCTTATAGACTATTTAAAATACCCTTGTGTTTTGTCTAATTCTGAGCTGAACAAATACTTACCTCCACACTTTTTCAAGTACTCTATACGAGAGGCATTAGAACTAATTAAAATTGATTAGAGGATTTTATGACTCAAAATATTGACCACCAAAAGCGCGTCTATAACTCTATATTGGAGCTGCTTTGCAATGAAGAAAACCCAACACCACTAGTAAGACTCAATCATGTTACACCTTTAAAAAAAGCTCAAATTTTTGCCAAGCTCGAGTGGTATAATCCTTTTGGCGCTGTCAAAGATCGCGTTGCCAATAATCTGCTACTAGATGCTGAGCAAAATGGCCGCTTAGATAATGTTAAAAGTTTGGTGGAGCCAACCTCTGGCAATACTGGATTTGCATTAACTATGATTGCTAATGCCAAACACTTGGGCATCAAATCCCCTCTTTCATCTATGATCCCACTTGAAAAAAGAACTTTGCTTAAATTTTTTGGCTGTGATGTGGTGGAATTGACGGATACGCTTTGCCCCGCTCCCGGTGCTCCTGAGGGTGCCATCGCGATGGCAATGGAAACCGCCACAAAACCGGGGTTCCTGATGCTAAATCAGTATGCCAACGAAGCCAACCCCATGGCCCATTATTTGACAACTGGCCCGGAGATTTGGAAACAGACTGATCAAAAAGTAACTCACTTTGTTGCGGGTCTTGGTACCTGCGGGACAATCACAGGCACCGGAACTTTTTTAAAAGACAAAAATCCCGCCATCAAAGTCATAGGAGTCCATCCTGAGGAAGGCCACGATATCCCTGGGGTACGAAGTATACGCCAATTGCAACAGACAAAACTATTTCGCCCCGAGCTGTACGATCAATTAGTACAAGTGAGCAATCGCGAAGCCTTTGATATGTGCCTGCGAATTAACCGCGAAGAAAGTATCATTGCCGGACCTTCTTCCGCTATGGCCCTGGTCGGTGCCTTGAAAGTTATCCAAGATGAACCAAATGCTGTCGTCGTGATTATTTTTCCCGACAATGCTTTTAAATATGCCAGCTCATTCCAACGCCATTTTCCGCAGATGTTTGCCAATACAGTGGGGGCATCATCCAACCCCAATACGCAAAATACTGCCAGTGATGAAAGCTTGAATAAAATGATAGAATTGTGCCGAAATGAGTTTAACACCATCGATCTTGAACTGGCCCACCAATCAAGAAACAGAGAAAAGCCAATCTATATTGACGTTCGCGATCCAGAGCAATTCAAGACCTCGCATATCGAAGGTGCTATCAATATCTCCAATCAAACCTTGCTTGAAGGTAATTCCAAATTGCCACAAGATAAAAATCAAGCGATTGTGACTGTCTGCAATCGCGGAAATATCTCGCTCAAAGGCCTGTTGATTTTAAAATCTCTTGGCTATACCAATGTTAAAAGCCTCAATGGCGGAATTATTGGATGGCAGGAAAAAAACTATCCTATGGTTACTTCTCAAAAAAAATAAAACTAATATCCAGTTATGATGCCAGACCAATTATGACTTTCGGATCGGTTTAAAATTTCTTGTAACCTTGAAGCCGGCACCTCTATTTTCTCCACCCATGAAAGCGGTAATTGAGCTGCTACTTTTCCCTCAAGATAACCCAGTCTATTATCATCCATGGTTTTCCAAAACTCGTGTCCTGACTGAGCATTGAGCAGGGTCTCTTCCAGCTGGGGCCGTTCACTATCATCCTTTGAGCGCAAAAAACTTATTAGCGAAAGCTTAAAAAATTGCTGCCAATCGCCCTGGGTGTATATATTGTGCGAAAAGTGCAAGCGGTCATCTGCTGTCGCCTCATCCTCGCCGTGTGGGTCGCGATTGCGCTGGCTGGAGACAAAGTACCAGCCGCTCTTTAAACTTCCCCACGCCTGCAAGGGCGCATCTTTTTTTACATGAATGATGACATCTCCATAACGATCCCGCCCCTTAACTGGACCGACAGAAACAAATACACAATCATGCCCACCAAAAAGTGAATCTTCTAAACCAGGAGTAAAGGGGGCGTCCAAAGGAATATCTCTTCGCTTGGCCTCTCTAGGCGCCAATAATGCCTCTTGTTTTAAGATGCTTGGCAATCTCTCAATCGGCATTCGGTGGATAATCTGATAGGGGAACTTATCAACAAGGGCACTTATCTTCTTTTCTCTGTCTGATAATTTACCAACGGCAGTCTTAACTTCAAGTATATTGGCGGGGGAAAAAGCTGCTAATTTTTCAAAAATTTCAGAGTCAGGAAGGAGCGATTTTGAAACGGGAAAACCGCTCGACTTAAGTCTTGCCAGCAAACTAGGTAATCCACATTTTCTACTCTCATCAACATCGGCCGATTGAGCCGCTGATAGATAAAAGCAAACCATTAAAATTGTGAAGGCCTTCTTTGTCATGCTTATGTCTAATCCTATTTTTATAGTGAGTTCGGCATATTAGCTTCTTCGACTGCTAAGTATAAGCAGGCCTGTACTTTTTATAAGATTAACGCAGTCTCGCTACCAAAAGGGTGCTGGCACCTTTTTAAACAAAAAACCTGTATTGGCTAAATATTAGACAAGTGTATCGAGCCTAACGGTCTGATAGTGCGTTACCTGCATTGGCTACGGGGTTGCAATAGTAGCAAGTAACGGAGTGAAGGGAAGTGAGGTCTATATGTTTAAAAGTGGAAGTATTGCCTTGTTTATTTCTATTTGTTTATGGATTCCCATGCTGTGGGGTCAGGACGTACAAACGATCTTGAGACTTGATCAAGACGTAAGTAGCGTCCCGGGTCTTAATTTTGATTATCACGGGCAGACAAAAATATCGCAAGAAGAAGCTCAAAGATTATTGGCCCAAGCGGCCAGAGGACATCAGCGCCAAGCGGTGGAGGCCTCTCATGCCAGTACCGCCGGAGTCAATTGCCCGCAAGGTGGCCGCTCTAGGAGAGCAGCTAGTGGCCAATTATGGTGATTCCAATGCCGGGACTTTTGTCAGTAGGTTTGAACAATACGGAAGACTGAACGCTGGAACATCAGTTGGTCAGTGTAGTGATATTCACTTCGCCATGCTTAAGGCCTACAAGCAAATGGTTGGACCTAATGCCAAAGCCTACTTAGTTAATTTCCAAACTGGCGACAATTTACATCATACGAACTTACTTATCGAGCGCAATGGCAGAGTTAACATTATTGATTATGGCAATATCACCACTTCAGATCCGGGACAACTCGACATGTTGGCACAAAATCGCAGGGGTGGTCACGGTCTGGCCTATCGAATCTTTACCGACGATGGTGAGATCGACAGTATGGTGGCGCACATTGATAGTCCTATGGGAAAATTTTTACGCGAAGTCTCAACTGGTACTTCATCCTTTAATCCCTTTGAATCTCATGACTACACCTTGGTTACGGCCGGTCTACAAAATTCATCTGGTTCTCACGTTAAATTATTCTTTGGCGAACTAGGCGGTGGTGATGCCATCATGGGCGTCGCCGTCAATTTTAGTGGCGTAGCTGATTTACCCGCGGGATTCTCACTACAAGGTTATATTTCTGGAGCACTTGCATACGCTCACCGTACCTTCCACGTCGACAACACTAGTGAAAGCCTGCATTCAGGCATCATATATATCAATACCGGTCTGGGGATCGTATCGCCAAAATTAGAGCTAAGTAATTTTACCTTTCAAGCGCGCACAGATTTAGTGCTTGAAGGTGGTGTCTGGATAAAGCAGTACTCGGCCATGGAGGACGACGATTCAAGATATGAAGGTGACTTCAATTTAGTCAGTCGAACCAGGGTTGATATGACCATCCGACCAACACGCAACTTCCAAATTGCCGCAGGAGTTGAACTGGAACTGGTCCCCTCATTTAGAACTGCATTTCCAAGTTCAACTGACGGCAGTAGTGGTGTTGATGGCCTAGGCCAAACCTTGGGCGTATTACCTAATCGCGTGACAGCTAGCTTGGATGCCACATATACCTTTCCTAGCGGTGTCGATCTGACTGCTGGTGCAACCTACCAGCACACCCCATTAGGCGGGCTTGGTGAAGCTCGAGTTGGCGTTGCCACAGACATTTTTAGAGGCAATATCTTTTTACAAGGGGCCTTGGACCGCGATGAAACACCCATTTTTCTACCGGGAGCACGGCGAGAAGTTGGGTTCCTTGGCGAGCTATGCCCCGAGGGTCGCTCGGCCCCCAGAGGTGTTTGTATAGCACTTAATGGCTCAAGATCATTAGAAGACAGTACCTGGTCCGGTAGCTTTACCTTGGGCGGGCACTTTTAATTATTTACTGAATAACTCACACGGCCATGGATTGTTCTATTGACGAAAAATATCTGTTTTCTTAGTTTGTGCCATTCAGTTCAGGCCTCTGTGGCGGAATGGTAGACGCAGTGGATTCAAAATCCACCGTTGGCAACAACGTGGGAGTTCAAGTCTCCCCGGAGGCACCATCACTTTTTCAACTCTAGCGCATAAAATAAGCCAGGTATTTTGTTGAAACAGCATGCTGCTCGCAACAAAATCCCGGCCATTTTTCATGCCGCTTATGATTAGTGTCTAATGGCAATTTTTTTATGATGAGTATCTACGGTTGCTGATTTTTCGAGCTCTACTGTAAGAACCCCATCCTTTAACTTGGCCTCAACTTTTTCTTCGCTGATAGCATCATCAAAAGGAATGTCTCGGCGAAAGGAACCATAATAGCGTTCGCTGCAAACCACAGGCCCAGTAGTTTTGCTGGATTCTTCTCTTTTCTCCCCCTTAATTGTCAAAATATTGTCATGCAAATCAAGCTGTATATCCTTTTCTGTTAATCCGGGAAGATCGACTTTTAAAAGATACTTTTTGTCTTCATCAACAATATCAACTGCAGGATAAAATGCACTCTCTCCATCTCCGACCAAAGAGCGTGGTCGCAACATAAAGTCATCCATCATGCGATTCATTTCTCTTTGAAATCTTGAAAAAGTTGTATCTGGATCGCGACGCGGTGATGATAACCATCCTCTGGTTGAATCTGGTAATAAACTCATAGTAACCTCCTCGTATATAAATGTGTTGGAGCTAAAATAGCAGACGCACTTAAGTAGCATAGGATATTAAAAGTCCATCCAATTGATTGTTATCAACAACAAATCTCACTCCCGAATCTGATAACGTTTATATTGTTTTCAATAAAAAAATAAATTATATTTTAGACAACAGAAGCAGCAACGCTAGCCAATATCCCGAGGGTGAAAGTCCCTCGTGGCAAAGTTGACCAGTTATTGCCCACGCTCATACCAATAAAAGAAAGGGAGACCTTCTTTTATAAGCTGGTAAATAAACCATTGGCTTTAATCCGAAGTAGTGGGGAGCGATTCGACAGGTTGTAATAAAAAGTGAACCTACAAAGTTCGATAATTTTGGTGTGGATAACTAAAATTAGAAAACGTGCCGAGTCAGACGTTAATGACGAAGGCCAATGATGTTGCCCAAGAACTGGTTAAGTCGCAAGCAACATACATTTTCGGAACTGGATTAGGATGACATGTCGATAAGGGATATTGGCGAAAGCATGGAACTACTTTGGCAGCACTATACTTGTTTCGAAGTATAAAAAACATTTAACATTTTTATCATTTGTTAATGTTGCGAACCAAGTAGGGCGAATGAGGTCGGATAAGTGAAGATCATGTAGGAGAGCAAAACTTACATGTAGCGAGGACCTCTGGGGTTAAGAAATTTCTCATGCTCAATATGAGGAACTTCTGAGTGGCAGTACTTCAGATAAGCCTGAGGGACTAGAGATGGAGCCAACTTTATTTTGCATGTGTGCATGTTCGAAACTAACTTAAACAATGCAGAATAAGGGAATACTTCATTTTGATAGCCGGCCATGTAACCGTACTGGGGAAAACCCAATGTGCGGTTCGATCAACAGGTCTGGTGGATAAACGTTGCCGCGGTAACGTTTATCCACCAGTACTTTGTATTCTCTATGAATTTCTATTCATCAAATGAGGAAACAATCGTGGAGATTTTATATGACCCATATTTATGCCATTTTCATCTTGTTGTTTGCCTTAGTCTCTCCCTTCAATTCATATAGTACAGAAGAACCTATTAATCAGGCGCGACTTATAAGCAAGGCATTTACATCTGTAGCACAAAAAATTTCCCCCGCAGTTGTGAATATAAAAGTAGAAAAGAAAACTAGCCAAATGCCTTTCTCTGACTTCTCATCACCATTTGATAATTCAGAAAACCCCTTAAATCAATTATTGAAAAAGTTTTTCAATCGGCCAAATCATGATGACGACTTGGACAAACCACAAAATATTATTGTAGGACAGGGATCAGGATTTCTAATTTCTAAAGATGGCCTGATCCTGACAAATTTTCATCTTGTTGGTAATGTCGATAAAGTTGATGTCAAACTTTTGGATGGGCGCGAATTTGTCGCCAACATTGTCGGCAGTGATTCACTCTCCGATATTGCCGTTATCAAGATCGAAGGCAGCGAATATCCATATGCTTCATTTGCCGATTCAGATGAACTCGAGGTCGGAGAATGGGTCATTGCCATTGGCAATCCATTTGGCCTCTCACATACCTTAACTGCAGGTATTGTCTCTGCCAAAGGCAGAAGTGGTGTCGGCATATCAGATTATGAAAATTTCATTCAAACTGATGCGGCCATTAATCCCGGAAATTCAGGAGGTCCATTGGTTAATTTGGACGGTCAAGTGGTAGGCATGAACACCGCGATTATCAGCCGAACAGGTGGTTATATGGGCATTGGTTTCGCCATCCCATCCAATATATTAAAAGATATCAAGGACCAACTAATTGCTTACGGTAGCGTTACCAGAGGATATGTCGGCATTAGCATTCAGGCCTTGACACAAGATTTGGCCAAGGCAATGAAGATCAAGCTCAAAAATGGGATTCTGGTATCGGATGTACTTAAAGATTCACCTGCCGAAAAGGCGGGGCTTAAACGCGGAGATATTATTACCTCTTTTGACGGCAAAATAGTCAACGATGTTGGAAGTTTCCGCAATAGCATTTCACTTATGCGTCCAGGCACAAAAAAAAGTATGGAGATCTACAGAAATGGCAAAAATCAAAGCATAAAAATAACCATCGGCAAACTAATCAGCAAAAAATCTGTCGGCCCGGCCAAAACTCCGCAATCATTGTACAAAAAATACGGCATAAAAATCGAAACTTTTACCCCCGAATCGGCGAAAGAGCTAGGGATTGAGTATGAACCGGGAGTACTCATCACCGAAGTTAACCCTTACTCGATTGCCGCAATCGTGGGACTTAGAAAAGGCAGTTTGGTTTTGGAGGTCAATAAGCATAAAGTTGAGACCTCAAGTGATTTTGAAAAGACTGTGAAGAAGGCCAAAAAAACTGAAGGGCTCCTATTACTCGTCAAAGAAGGCGAATTCACTCGCTATATTGCGTTGAAATTTAATGAATAGCTATTAACCTTGGGTCCGCAGTAATATTTAAAATAAAATACAAAACTAATTTTTCAAATCGTTATCTTTGATGTCATAATTTTTAAAACCAATTAATGAGGATAAACTATGCGCAACAATCTTGTGGCAATTTCCTTTGCCCTTCTATCACTAGCGGCTTTTGCCGATAGCATGCATGTCGGACCTTTTTTACAACAACCGGGCCCTTCATCTATCATAGTCAGGTGGGAAGGCGTGTTTAAAAATCGGCCAAAAGTTTTTGTGCAAGAAGCTCCCGCGGGGAAAATCCGTAGCTTTCCCGCCACGCCAGTTCGCGACCACGTTTTTACTGTAGACGATGTTTTGACTGCAAAAAATATTCTATTTACTTCCAGCATACAGGGACTAAGTCCGAATACGACTTACCACTATTGGCTGCAATCAGATTCCTATTCGGGCAAGAAGTATCAATTTAAAACGCTCAATACCAAGGCCGAGGATTTTGCCTTTTTGGTAATGAGTGATGCCCAAAGTGGATGGGAAGTGACCACCCGATCAATTCGAGAAAGTGTCATGAAATATGCTTTTGATGAATATCCAGATGAGGCCAATTTTCCTATTCGAACCGCTTTATTTGCAGGCGACTTAGTCCAAAATGGTTCTCAATACTCACGCTGGAAAAAAGAATTTTTTGATCCCATGCAGCCTCTTCTGGCGCGGATTGGAACATATCCAGCTTTAGGCAATCATGAAGAGGATGACAGGCTTTATTTTAGCTATTTTGACCTTCCTACCAATGGCAGCAAAGGCTACTTAGAACATTGGTATTATTTTGATTATGGCAATGTTCGCTTTATCACCCTCGACACTAACACAAAGTACCGCGTGCAAGCGCAACTTGATTGGCTCGACAAACTTTTAGAAACCTCTGCCCAAGACCCTAAAATTGATTTTGTAATTGCCCAATTTCATCATCCCCATAAGTCTGAATTATGGCTTGCGGGAGAAACCGCTTACTCTGGCGAGCTAGAAAAGCGCTTAGTCGCTTATTCTCAAAAAACCGCAAAACCAAGTCTTTATTTTTGTGGCCATACTCATGGTTATTCACGTGGTCACCATCCCACTGCTAATCACAGCATGTTAATCATCGGCAGCATCGGTGGCGATACAGACAATTGGGGAGACTACAAACAAAGGGATTACCCCGAATACACAAAAACACTTGACGAGTTTGGTTGGATGCTGGTCCAAGTCCATGGCGGTGAAAAGCCTACTCTATCAATCAAGCGCTACAGCTTTGGAACAGATGGCAATGCTCGTGACTTAGGTGTTGTAGATGAATTTGTGCTTAGACGCTTTGATAGTCTACCTTCAACCCCAAAAATTCTTGAGGCCCAAGTGACAACTTCTGGCAAAAAAAGTTTTATTGATTTTTCCCTATCCGACTTCTCCGACCTTGATCTGGAAGACTTTCATTTGAGCACTATGGTTCAAATTTCCCAAACTGCCAGCGACACACCTACACTTGTACATGAGTACCTTCAAAACAATGAAAATTGGTACAACGGCCGCGACCAAAACCAGGGGCTCTCACTACAAAAATTTAAATTGGAATTTGGTCCAGAGCGAGATCAAAAATATTATATTCGCGCTAAATACCGTGATTCGGCCCTTGGCTGGAGCTCATTTTCGCCCTGGAAACCCATTAGTTCACGCTAATCAGACGCCACGCACTACCAAAAGGTAGGCCGTACCTACAGTCTTCCTTTTGTTTTTACTTCCTTGAAATTCAGGTATTTCTAGTTACAATTAAAGCGAGGATTCATAATTTTTTTAGAGGTTGTAAATAACCATGGCCGCAAAGAATATAGTCGAAATCGATTCGGATTTAAAAGAAATCATGGCCCCATTTTTAGTCAATCGTGAAAAGGATATGACATCTATCACCGAGTTTCTGGCATCTAATAAAATTAAAGAAATTGAAGTGCTGGCGCATAAAATTGCTGGAAATGCCGGAGGGTACGGTCTGCCAGATCTGGGAAAAATGGGCAAAGCGATGGAATATGCCGCGCAGAAATCTGACATTGAGAACATCAAGAAACTACACCAGCAGATGAAACAGTATTTGAAAGATCTTGAAATTAAATTTGTCTAAAAAATCCTTTTTGGGAGATAAATGGAGTCAAAAAATAAAACGATACTAGTTGTTGATGACGATGATGATTTGCAAATTCTCCTATCCAAAATCCTTAAAGGAAGCGGCTTCTCCACTATCTCTGCCAATTCAGTTGAAACAGGTCTGGAAGCTTTAAAGAGTCATGTTCCACATCTTGTTCTCGTTGATCTTAATCTTGGCGAACACAACGGCTATCAATTTCTCCAAGCCAAAAAAGAACTATCCGGATTTGAGGACGTGCCTGTCGTACTTTTGACTGCCCACACAAATAAAAAGGCCATCAGTCATGGACTGGCTTTAGGCGCACTTGATTTTATCGCCAAACCTATTTCTTCCCTGGTCCTGCTGCAAAAAATTAAAAAACATTTAAAATCCCATCAGTTCCCAACTATTCATTTTCCCAAACCAGAAATGATCAGCATCACCACCGATGCCAGCTTGTCACATATTTGCGAAGTCGGCTGCCTAATAAAATCTCCCATAAAATTTGCGAACGATACGAATATTGATATTCAAAGCTCATATCTGAAAGAACTCAAGATTGAGAATATTAAATATCATACAGTTGGTGATAGTCGTTATTCTTCCACGGGCACCTACCAAACGGAAACTGCATTCCTTGGGATATCTGAGAAAAATGCCAAACAAATCAGGACGCTAAAAACCTATGCCCGCAAAAACTAGTAACTTTACTCCACTCATTTTGACTCTGGATGATGACCAAGATTTTAACAATCTCATGCACCATACCCTGGAAAAAATAAAAGCTAAGTCAGAAACCTTCACTGATACCAAAAAATTTATTCAAAGAGTGGAATCCAGCTCCCCCAGTCTTGTCATTATTGACTTGAATCTTGGACTTAATTTTGGTGAAGGCTTCTCGGTCATACGACGAGTTCGAGAGCTTAAAGGCGAAGGCCTGCCAATTTTTGTTCTGTCTAGAAGATCGAGCCAGCAAGATATCTCCAATGCTTTTGAACTGGGGGCCAGTGACTATATCACCAAACCACTTGATGAGATCATCCTGCTATCCAAAATAAAGCAATTTATTATTATTCGCGATGGAAAATTTATCTCTCCTTCAGAGGAGCAGGAGGACTTTACTCTACGCTACAAAACCATCAGCGAAAATCACTCTCCCTGCAAAATTAAATTTGATCTCCACATGTCAGAAATATCTGAATTTGGCATCACACTTGTAGGAAAACATTTTTTAGCGCGCGGAACTTCCGTTTTACTCGACAGCCCTCTTCTGCAAGAAATTACAGGCGTTGATCGCGTAATAAGTATGACGGTACATAACAACTGGATTGATCATGACACTGGACAATGTGGTAGCTTTCTAGAGTTTAATGCCCACAATGATCTGCTCATGACATCCGTCAGAAAATGGTTGTCAAAGAACCGCACTAAATACCCTCTGGTTGACCCCCAGGCAGAAAGGTGAGCCAAGATTTATGAGCTATTATTTATTAAAGGCCCTGCACATTATTTTTGTTATTACCTGGTTTAGTGGACTTTTCTACATCATCAGACTTTTCATTTATCACACCGAGGCCCAGGAGAGGCCAAAAATTGAAGCCGACATCCTAAGTCGCCAATTCGAAATCATGGAGCGCAGATTGTGGTATGGAATCACCTGGCCTTCAGCGGTTTTAACATTTATTTTTGGTGGCTCCTTAATTTCCCGATTTTTGCCCCTCTCTGATAACCCCTGGCTAATAGCAAAATTAGGCTTCTTGCTACTTCTTTACGCATACCACATGAGCTGCGGCCACATTCTTAAAAATCTAAAAAATGGAGTCTTTCGCTACTCTTCTAACCAACTGCGAATCTGGAATGAAGTCGCCACCATACTGTTGTTTGCCATTGTATTTCTAGTTGTCATGAAAAACCTTGTCCATATGGGCCTAGGCATCCTTGGTCTAGTGATTTTTTCCGCTCTTCTGATGGGGGCAATTGGGATTTATAAAAAAAATCGGACCAAATAAGTTGGTTGATTGATTGCCTAAATTTTCTGACCACGCCTAACTTTAAAGAAAGAAAGTATAAGTAGGCGCTATTTCTTTAAAATCATACAATTTCTTGTCCATAAAATTACGGATGATTGGATTTACTTTTAACAAGGGATTGTTGCATGAAGGGTTTATTATTTTCGCTCTTTTTATTACTTTCGGGCATGTCATTGGCGGCCGATCACTCGCCTGAACGCCTCTTGGTCAAATTGCATGATGGAACATTATTTCCTGAATCAAATTTAGTCATTTCCAAAAAAGAACTTATGCCAAATTTATATTTGGTATTTTCTCACAATATTGAGAAATTAGAACAAGAACTGATTAGTCACGGTGAAGTAAAGTATGTTGAGAAGGATTATTATGGAACCAAGAACAAATTATCCAAACTCGATCTGTTCACTCCCAAGTCAATTAACCTAGAAAATCAAAGCACCTTTAACGACCCATACTTCTCTCGCCAATGGACTTTAGCTGCTTCTGAAAATAACGGTATCTCGGTAACTCGTGCTTACGAGGCCCGCCGTGCCTCCCCAAAGCAAAAGATCATTGTTGCCGTCGTTGATACTGGCGTCGATGCCAATCATGAGGATATTCCTATCTGGACTAACGCCGGAGAAATTCCTGGAAATGGGATTGATGATGACAACAATGGATACATTGATGATATCCACGGCATCAATACTTTAGTACGCGATTCTCAAGGTAATGCCACCATGGATACTTCTGATGCCCATTCTCATGGCACCCACGTTTCTGGATCAATTGCAGCAAAACAAAATAACGGCAAAGGCATCGTGGGCATTGCGAGCAATGTAGAAATCATGGCGATTCGTACCGTTCCCAATAGCAGCGACGAACTTGACAGCGATGTTATTGAGGCCTTTGTTTATGCCGCAAAAAATGGCGCTAAAGTGATCAACTGTAGCTTTGGTAAGGACCATAATGAAGGTGGCAACGCCGTTAGTGAAGCAATTGACTACATTGGAAAAGTATATGGCGTGCTTGTTGTCGCTGCGGCAGGAAACGATTCCAGTGATATCGATCGCAGATTAACTTATCCCGCCAGTTTTACAAACGAGAACCTATTGGTGGTTGCATCTACCTCGCAAGGTGGCAGCATGAGCTATTTTTCAAACTATGGCGCTGTAGGCGTTGATGTTGCGGCCCCTGGTTCAAGCATTTACTCATGCCTTCCAGGTAACCGCTACGGCAGTATGTCTGGAACCTCCATGGCAAGCCCTAATACTGTCGGAGTTGCCGCGCACCTGCTCTCCTTGTTTCCAGAGCTTTCGGCAATCGAGTTAAAAGAGTTGGTTATGCGTTCTGTGACCAAAGTCTCGGCCTTTTCTGGCAAAATGGTTAGTGGCGGCCGTATTGATCTCGACCGCGCAATTCAGATGGGTATGCAGCTTAACGGACAATATTAATTTCATTTAGGGGGGTAAAACCCCCTTTCTTTTTACAATGCCTCATTTTAACATTTCCACCCATTGATTTCTTTGCTAAATGTAAGCCCAAATAAAGGGAAATTATGCAAAAGTTAAAAAACATCGCCATCGTGGCACACGTGGATCATGGAAAAACGACTCTAGTAGACGGGCTACTTCAGCAATCAGGGACGTTTGACGCCCGCTTTGAAATGGTTGAACGAATCATGGATAGCGGAGAGCTGGAAAAAGAGAAAGGTATTACAATTACCGCAAAAAACTGCGCCCTTTACTGGAAAGAAACCAAGATCAATCTCCTTGACACTCCGGGCCACGCCGACTTTGGTGGCGAAGTGGAGCGATCGCTGACCATGGTAGACGGTGTTTTACTGTTGGTTGATGCCTCAGAAGGGCCTCTTCCCCAAACTCGTTTCGTACTTCAAAAATCAATGGAAAAAAATATCAAGATTGGTGTCGTTATCAATAAGATCGACCGACCAGATGAAAGAATTGCAGAAGTTAAGCACGAGATTGAAGATCTCTTTTTAGATCTTGCCACTATGAATGGAACTGAAGACATGGCGTTCGATTTTCCCATTCTTTATGCCTCTGCTAAAGAGGGCTGGGCAACTCATGACCCGGCAATCAAAGGCAAGGACTTATCACCCATATTGGACTTATTTTTAACTGACTACTACCACCCTCCAGTAATAACTCCTGGTGAAGGACTGCAACTTTTAGTCACAAACCTATCTTACTCCAGTTACTTAGGACGTTTGGCCATTGGTCGAATTCAACGTGGTATTCTGAAAAAGAATGCCTCTTACGTCTGCATGGGCGCTAAAAAATCAACCACCTTTAAGGCCACTTCCGTTCAGATTTTTCACGGACTTTCTACCAAGGAAGTTGACCAGGTAGGCGCGGGAGAAATTGTTCTCTTGGCAGGAGTAGAAGAAATCACCATCGGTGACACCATCTGTTCTCCAGATAAATTAGAGGCATTACCCAGAATTAGGGTTGAACCACCCACCGTTTCTGTCCACGTTTCCGTCAATACATGCCCCAATTCTGGACGCGAGGGAGAATATCTAACTTCACGAAAATTAGAAGAATACCTACAAAAGGCCTGTCTCATGAACGTGGCCTTACAATATTCCCCTACTAGCGATCCCAAGATCTTTGAACTCAAGGGGCGTGGAGAACTTCAACTTGCTATCGTTTTTGAAGAAATTCGTCGCGGTGGATTTGAGCTGATGGTGGGAAGACCACAAGTTCTTTTCAGCCAAAATGAAAGTGGGGAGAGATTAGAGCCTTTCGAATTAGTAGTCTTGGATGTTCCTGATGAATTTGTTGGCACCATCACAGAGACCCTGAGCAAGCGCAAAGGAATTATGAAGTCACTTCATCCCTTTGGCGACAGCCGCACCCGTCTAGAATTTGAAATTCCTTCGCGTGGTTTGATTGGTTACCGCGGCAACTTTTTAACTGAAACAAAGGGAGCCGGCATCATGTCCTCCCAATTTATTGGATACAGGCCTTACACTGGCGATATGCTTAGCCGTCAAAATGGCGCGATCATTGCCGACCGTGAAGGCAAGGCAACTGCTTACGCTCTCTATAGTCTCCTCCCCTCTGGCCGCCAATTTGTTGTTCCTGGTGACACCATTTACTCTGGTCAAGTGGTTGGAGAACACACCAAAACTAACGATATAAATGTTAACGTTGTGAAGGAAAAACATCTCACCAACGTCCGTACCGCAGGTAAAGATACCAACCTGACTCTTCCTCCTATTCAAAAGATGTCACTTGAAAAGGCCATGGACTGGATGGACGATGATGAGTGGGTTGAAGTCACGCCTAAGAATGTTCGCATTCGCAAAAAAGAATTGGATAAGAATAAAAGAAGCGTCATTCGCGGCTAATAGTCGCTGTATTTTTTGGCGCTTCCCCTGACCTTGTCTGCAGGATATTTTTTAGCATTTTCCTGCATCTTGTCTTTAAAACATGTGACCAAGTCTAAATCCAAGACAGTGCAAAGGCGCATAAGGTAGACAAAAACATCGGCAACTTCGTCGCCGACCTTCTTTAAAAAGTCTTTGTCACGCCTTAAAGTTAGCTGCTTAATCTCATCATCGGAAAGCCATTGCATAATTTCTAACAACTCTGCGGCCTCTACACTCAGGGCCATGGAGAGATTTTTTGGCGTATGGAACTTCTCCCAATCCCTTTCCTTGGCAAATTCAACCAGCATTTCTTGCATTTGGGTAAAATTAGACATCAAAACCTCTTAAATATATTTAATTTAGCTATCAAACATCTCAAATAACGAATAGAATACTAAACATGAAGATTCTTATTCTGGATGATGATAAAAATGCTCAGGCACAATATCAAGGCATTCTGAGTGATAAATTTGAAGTCTCAATATTCCAAGCAGCAGAAGATCTCCTTGTTCAGCTTGAAAAGAAAACTGAGCTTCCTGAAATAATTTTGCTAAACTTGCAGATAGAATGTAAGTGCCTGGTGGCCTTGTTCCGCAGGATTGTTGAAATAACACAGTCCGCCGTTCCTATCATCATATTAACCAGTGATTGTGAGGCTGAGCACTTAGGCACGTTTATGCTCATGGGAGTTACCGATTTCATATTAAGGCCTGCCTCGCCCTCTGAATTAATTGCTCGAATCCACAATAACATCGCTCTACATGCCAAGTTGCGTGATATCAATCTCCTTAAAGTTGGGCCATTTTGTCTCGATCTAGCAAATAGGGTGCTTGAAGTGAACGGAGTAGAATCGCCCCTCACTCCTACCGAGCACAAGTTGTGTCTAATGTTATTTAAATCACCTAACACGCTGATGGAAAAGGAAGTTATCACAACAGCTTTGTGGCCGGAATCACAACCCAAAGAGCAGTCACTTGATGTACATATCAGTAACTTTCGAAAAAAACTGGGAAAGCACAATAAATTGCTCAAGACGGTTCGAAAAAAAGGTTACTTGCTGGCCATTTGATCAATCTCTTTAATAAGAAAATCTAGGCCATTAGGCGCCATGGCCGGCTTTTGCGATGACTGCGCTAATTGTCCAAATAATTCCTTCAAACTGATATCATTGATAGTTTTTTCTTCCACAATAATTGATCCAAGTTTTTGCTTGGCCTCTAGGGCATTAAAATATTGTTCATTTTTTTGCGCGTGCGGAAGCGGAACCAAGATAGAAGGTTTTCCGAGTGCTAGTAATTCACACACCGTACCGGCACCGGCGCGAGAAATCACGATGTGCGAAAGCTTAAATAGGTCAATCATGCCTTTGGCCACAAAGGCCAGCGGTAGATAATTTGATCTTGTGAGCTTTGCATAGTCAGAATAAAAAAGACTGCCGACCTGATGAATAACAAAATATTCCACGCAGAGCCAATCCAAATTTTTCTTAATCCATTCATTTAAGGGACGAGAGCCATTCCCACCACCGGTAATAAAAAGAATAGGGCGGTCGAGATGAGCTAGATTTGTGCCAGCTATTTCATAGCTACGAATTTCTTGATCAAAGCATTCATCGCGCAAGGGGTAACCAGAATAGACAACTTTCGACCTAGGAAAATATGCCAGTGAATCCTGAAAGCTGACAAAAATTCGGTGAGCAAAGATTGCGCCAATGCGATTTGCCAAGCCTGCTCGTGAGGTTTGCTCATGCAAGAAAACAGTATGCCCCATGATCCTGCCTGCAATAACCATAGGAACGCTGACAAATCCTCCTGTTGAAAATACTATGGAGCGACCGGAGTTTCTAAACTGAAAAGCAAGCTTCAAACTTTGTATGAAACCATAAAATAAACGAAAAATATCAAAGAGGTTTTCTAAAGATAGATAGCGACGCAATTTTCCAGTCGAGACAGGAAAATATTCTATACCTAAATTGCCAATGATTTCTTTTTCAATGCCTTTGTGCCCACCTACATATTTAATCTGGTATTTCCCATTCTCTCGCAGCCTATTAATAATAGAAACTGCTGGCAGCACATGACCGCCACTACCTCCGCCGGTAAAAATAATATTCCATGATTTTGCACCACTATCTGTCAGATAAACCTCTCTGGAATTTCCCCCGCCCGCTTAGAATAACACATATCTAATACCTTTTTTCCCCTTTTCCTTGCAACCACATTACTGGTTTATAATAAATTATATTCTCTTAATTTAAAGAGAGTTCAAAAATAAAGGTTTCAAAGTATGAGAAGGGGTTTTTTTATTTTTTCTTTTCTAGCATGTGCACTCATCATCGGCTTAGGTTTCTTAAACCCCAAAGCATATTGGGCATTTATTGTCATTGGCCCGATCGTAGTACAAGGCATGATAGATGCCTTTGATCGCAAGCATTCTATCATTTCAAATTTTCCTCTATTTGGTCGCTTCCGTTATGTCATGGAAGTTCTAAGGCCTAAAATTTATCAATATTTTATTGAATCCGATACTGATGGAACTCCCATTAGCCGAATTTTCCGATCAGTGGTTTATCAAAGGGCGAAACAGGATAATTCAAGCACACCTTTTGGAACCCAACTGGATGTTTATCAACCTGGATATGAATGGATCAATCACTCTCTTTCCCCTCTTCCCTTAAATTCCATCAAAGTTAACGATCTGCGCGTGCAAGTAGGCGGGCAGGATTGTAAGAAGCCTTACTCGGCCAGTATTTTTAATATTTCGGCCATGAGCTATGGCGCGCTATCAAAAAATGCCATTGAAGCATTAAATAAAGGAGCCAAGCTGGGCAACTTTGCGCATAACACTGGCGAAGGTGGTATTAGTCCATTTCATTTAAAGCATGGCGGTGATCTGATTTGGCAAGTAGGTACGGGCTATTTTGGCTGCCGCGATGAAAATGGAAACTTCTCCGAAGAACTTTTCATACAAAATGCCACACTCCCCAGTATCAAAATGATTGAAATAAAATTAAGCCAGGGAGCTAAGCCTGGACATGGAGGGATTCTTCCAGCAGCTAAAAATACGCCTGAAATTGCAAAAATCAGAAGAGTCAAACCCTACACCCGGGTTGACTCACCATCTAAGCACACTGCTTTTGATGGACCCGAAGGCCTACTGCAATTTGTAAAAAAATTACGCGATCTCTCAGGAGGAAAACCTATTGGCTTTAAATTGTGTTTTGGTATCCCTGAAGAATTTGAAGATATTTGCCGTGCCATGATCAAGCTCGATATTTTGCCTGACTACATCTCTATTGATGGCGGCGAAGGTGGCACAGGCGCTGCTCCTTTAGAATTTTCCAATTCGGTTGGTATGCCTCTGCGCGATGGTCTGGTTTTTGCTGTTGATCTTTTGAATAACTATGGTCTTAAAAATAAGATTAAAGTTATGGTGGGTGGAAAAATCCTCACTGGTTTTGAAATTATAAAATACATGGCACTGGGTGCCGATCTTTGCTATTCCGCTCGCGGCATGATGCTTGCCCTCGGTTGCATCCAAGCACTTGTTTGCAATAAGAATGAATGCCCGACAGGGGTCGCCACTCAAGATCCGCAACTTATGCATGGACTTAATGTTGAAGACAAGTATAAAAGAATACGCAATTATCACCACTCAACCATAGAAAGCGTGGCCGAACTTTTAGCCGCTGCCGGCATTCGACATACTAGTGAATTACGGCGTAAACACATTTGGCGTAGAATTTCTCAAACTGAAACAAAAAGCTATGACCAATTATTTCCAGCTAAAAGTGTTCTCAAGGCTTCATAAGGATAAAAATGGCCGATCATCTGCCCGAGTATTTCGACGAATTACTTAAAAAAAACAACCTAACTCCAGATGAAGTTAATGCCGCCATCGATGACGTTCATGACATCCTAGTCAAAATGGAAAAAGGCCTGGCCATTTTACAAGAGATGGGACAGGCGCCTGAAAAAAAAGTGCTGGAAAACCAAAAAAAATTTAAAAAAGTCCTCTTGGCACTTGAAGACTACTTCTAAGGTGCCAGCACCCTTTTGGTAGCTACAGTGCATTAACATTGCCTATTAGATCCAATATCAGTTCAAAAGAAAAAGTGAAATCTGGGGAATGAAAGTGATCAGGGCCAATCCTATGAGTAAAACAAAAACCAGAGGGATAATGCTTTTAATCACTTTCCCGATCGGCTCATTAAAAATGCCGCTCGCTACAAAGAGGTTGATGCCTACTGGGGGAGTTAAGTAGCCGATCTCCAAATTGACGATCATCACGATACCAAAATGAATGGGGTTGATGCCAAAATGCACGGCCATCGGAGTAAGTAAGGGGGCAAGTACCAAAATGGCGCTCATGATGTCCATGAAACATCCAACAAGAAGGAGAAGTAGGTTTACCCCTATCAGAAAGCTGAACTTGTCAGAGATTTTTCCAGAAAGCGCTTCGACCATATTTTGGGGTATTTGTTGATAAGTCATGAATTTATTAAGCCCTACCGCTAAAACCAAAATTAAAAATAATGTGCCCAACATCTCAGCTGTTTCTGCCAGAATGCCAGGTATTTGCCTTAATTTTAATTCGCGATGAACTGCAAATTCGATAATTAGGGCATAAAGAACAGCGATACCTGCCGATTCCGTGGCGGTAAAAATACCAGAATAAATCCCTCCCAAAATCACCACCGGCATCAGAAGAGAAAGGATGCCTTCTTTAAGAGCAACAAAAAATTCCTTGGCATCGAAGGGAGTTCTAGCGCTCCAACCGGGTCCCTTAAAAATGCCGTAAAGAACAAGCAAAAATGTAAGTAAAATTCCTGGGCCAATGCCGGCCTTAAAAAGATCAGTAACAGAGACGCTGGCCATAATGGCAAAAACGATCATGGGAATACTTGGAGGAATAATAATGCCAAGGGTTCCGCCGGCCGAAAGCATGCCAATCGAGAGATCTTTAGAGTACCCCTCTTGCATAAAGGCCGGGTATAAAATGCTTCCAATAGCGATAAGGGTAACCGGACTACTGCCCGAAATAGCAGCAAAAATGGCGCACGAAAGCACGCCTGCAATGGCCAGTCCCGAAGGAATAGGATTGGTGACAGCTCGGGCCAGACGAATCAGACGCTTGGCAATTCCTCCTTGGGTCATAAGATTGCCGGCCAATACAAATAAAGGTATGGCGAGCAATATTTCCTTATCACCTGCAAAGAAGATATCTCCAATAATAACTTGAATATCCTCTGCCGCATAAAAATGAAAGCAGTAGGCAGTAACTGCGCCAATCATAACAAATAAAGGTTGGCCGAACAAAACCAGAAGCAAAAGTAAAAGCACTAGGCCAAGAGTAATCATCAGTGACTCCCTCTTGTTGCTGCTGGCCTAAGTTTAGGCATGAGGGCGTAAACCAAAGCACGCACACCACTGCTTAAAAAAGTTAGCGGTATAATAATTTGAACAACCCAGAGTTTTAAATTTAAAATAGGGTTAATATCAGCCAGTTCAAAGCTTTCGAAAACGTAGAGGTAACCATACCAAGTAGCCCCAAAACAAAAAGCTGCGGTCAAAAGGTGGCGAGCAGTATTAAACACCCCATGATACTTCAGCGGCCATAATTTATCTGCAATCTCGGGGCGCAAGTGTAGACCCTTATGCGTTGTCATACTACTACCAAGAAAGCCGGCCCAAATCATCAAGTAGACGGCTGTTTTTTGCGCCCAGACTAATCCGGAAGAAAAAAGTTCACGGCCGGCAATATCTGCCAGAACAAAGATGGTTAAAAGAGCAATAGCAATTGAAGCAATTGTCTTTTCTAACCTGTAAGTAAGATGGAGTAGCTTTTCTATTTTCTAGCCCCTTTTTTATGAAATTCTGCTTTGCCTTTGACAATCAGATCATAAATTTTTTGCGAATCTCCACCCAAAACTTTGACCACTTCTGCTTCAAGACCACGAATAGCAATTTTATATTCCTTTCTTTCACTCTCGGAAAGTTTATATACATTGATGCCTGAAGATTTCAAAACCTCCATCAACTCGCTGCCTAGTGCGCGAACAGACTTACGGCTTGGGGGGGCCATGGCATTCCCCTCTCCCATCAAAATTTTTCTTTCCTCGCCAGATAATTTGTTCCAGAATTTTTTACTGTAAAGGACTGCTGCTGGCTGATAGATATGCTGTGTCACTGTGTAATATTTAATACCTGTGTGCCATTCTGCTGCTAAGGTAAAAAGGGCCGTATTGTCAAAGCCGTCAACGAGCCCCGTTTGCAAAGCAGAAAGAACCTCTGGTACTGCAATAGGTACAGCGTTGGCACCAACTTTTTTCCAAAATGCCAGATGAGTTTGACTTTCCTGACTACGAATTTTAACCCCTACTAGATCTTTGGTAGATTTAGCGTACTTAGTTTTTAAACCTATATTGCGCCAGCCATTTTCGGCCCAGGAAACAAAAACTAAATCCTTGGCCTCAAAAAGCTTCTTGAATGGTTCCACCAAAAAATTATCCAATACGTAATCAGCTTCTTCGTAACTATCAAAAATAAATGGAATCTCCAGCACATTCAGTTCTGGAATGACACTGCCTAAAGCAGCCGAGGTAATTCCTCCTCCCTGGATTCTTCCGCGCCGAATATCGTTAAGAATTTCGAGTTCTCCGCCTAACTGGCCTCCAAGATAAACATTAATCTTGAGCGTCCCTTTGCTCTCGCTTTCAACTCTTTTCTTGATTTGCTCTAAAGTATCTGCCCAAGGAGTGCCTGCTGGCGCAACAGTTCCAAATTTCACGGTGATAGTTTTTGCAAAAAGAGCAGCGGGAAGCAGTAATGATAGCAGAAGTAAAATTTTTAAATTTTTCATTTCAATCAAACCTCAAATTAGAAAAGTTCTTTCATTTTTGCCAACAATGCCTTGGCCTTGCGTTTTTCAATCATGTTCTCAGGTGCAATGGCCTTGACCTTTCCAGCATCGGCCTTAAGAACATATTCCAATTTTTCTTTAAACAATTTTTTATCTCCCTTCTTCGTGGCATAGACTTCAGCATAAAGAACGTATGTCCCAAGATAATTTTTTTCTGTTAAAATTGATTTCTCATAACTTTCAGCACTCTTTGCCATATCTCCACCGGCAAAACCAGGAGCCACTGCATAATATGTTCCCCAGTAACGATCAAAGGCACCAAAAAAGAAATTGCGATCCAATTCACCAACTCGGTTAATCATGGCCTTAATTCTTGTCTTGTACTTTAAGACAGTAGCGATATTAGAATTTTTTGCCCATTTCCCAAGGTTAACGGCAGTCCAATAAATCGCCTCTATATTATCTTTAGTAAGGGTATCAAGAGCATCTTCAATTTTACCGTCTACTTTCACTACTTTTTCTTTAAATGCCGGATTAGTGGTAAGAGCTCGTTCACCCCAAGTAATGCCTTTTTCCCATAATCTTTTCTTTTCCGCCATGTCTTGAATATGACCATCGGAAAGTAAATAGTAACCGCGGCAAAGATAAACTAAATATTGATAGTTCGATGGGGAAGCCTTGACTAAATCCTCAAAAATTTCTAGTGATTTCTCAAGCGATGCTTTGTCATCGCGCTTGTCCCAATAAACCATGGCGCTTTTGAATAATTCTTTTTCCACCTTGCTATTCATTTGTGAAACTTCTTGCTCTTTTTCCCAACCAGCAGTGCGTTTAGTAGCACAACCGGAGAGGGCAAAATTTAAAACTAGGATAACACCAGCGAGACTTGCTAACTTAGACATAAATCACTCCTTTCTATTTTTGGCATTAAATTCAAAATATTCTTTAACGATGGGATCAATTTTAAATGTAGAGTCTGTTACCAAACTTCTCAAACCTGATATGGTATTGACTGGCCATGATCTTTGGAAAATATTTACCAGCCACTTCGGCACAAAGCCTTTTGGATCAGCCAAAATTTCCACCACAATTTTTGTACTTTTACCATCAGGTGATGCCACCATCTGATAATAACTATGCTGTAGTGTTCCCCTAACAACTGATTCTCTTTCAGGTGCCGCAGGATCTTGAGCATTCTCAATCAATAAATCAAAAGTCTTTTTATCAGGAGAAAGAAAAAACTTTGCGCGATAAACAAAATCCCGATCATCCAAAGGCCAGGGAGTCTTGCTCAGATAATATTCCACTCTCTCATTACGATTGGAGTAACGAAGAATCTTGATTTCTTTCAAATCGTGCATCCACTCTCTTTTTCTTTCCATATTATAGAAAGCTGCCACTAGCTTTATGAGGGGTGCTTCAATGACTGATTCACCACGAAAGGCGACAACGTCAGAGCCTGCAATTTCAGCTGCAAAAACCTTAACTGCATTAGCCCCACGCACTTCTTCCCACTTGACACCTAGTCCCTCATTGGCCTGTGAAAAGGCCATTAGCGGTAGCATGAGCAAGAATAAAAAGAAGTTCATTTGCAGCCTAAAGCGTAAGCTAAAAAACATAGCAATCCCAAAATTCAATTGAAGCCTGATTCATACCAAGGGATATATTTATTGAAAAGTTATGCTGGAAATAATTACCTGTTAGCTGAGAAAATGAAAAGCAAGAAATGCTCCTAAATACCCAAGAGTGCCCATATAGAGAAACATCCCCGTAGGGTAAAGCCAATTCCCCGTTTCTTTGTGCACAATGGCCAGTGTACTCGTGCACTGCAACGCGAAGACAAAAAAGATCAAGATAGACCAGGCAACGGCCAAATTAAAAACTGGTCGACCAGTCACAGGGTCAACATCCTTGATCATTCTCTGGCGCAGCCCTTCAGATTGTTCGTCCACATTACCTAAAGAATAAATTGTGCCCAAGGCTGAGACAAAAAGCTCGCGCGCCCCAAAAGCGACCAAAAGTCCGATTCCCATCTTCCAATTCATACCAATTGGACGTAAGGCCGGCTCCATCGCCTTGCCCAACTTACCCACCATAGAATGCTCAAGACTTATGGACGCCACTTCGTCACTACTTTTCCCTTTCACCATTTCATCTGTCACTCTCGGAAAAGTGGACAGGACCCAAAGTAAAATGGAAAAACCTAAAATAATGGTTCCGGCCTTGCGTAAAAAAATCTTTCCTTGGCGCCAGCTATTTTTAAACGCTAATTTTAATGAAGGCATTTGATAGAGTGGCAGGTCGAGAAAAAAACTCGAGCCCTTGCCTTTAAAAAAACTCATCCTAAAAAATTTGGCCATGACTAAGGCAAAAAAAGCGCCGAGGAAGTAGAGGAAAAAAAAGGATAGGGCCTGAGAATCAAAAAATCCCCATATGAGCTTTTTAGGAACAAAAGCACCAATCAATAAAATGTAAACAGGCAGTCTAGCCGAACAGGTCATCATGGGAATAGTCATGATAGTGACAATTCTTTCCAATCGGTTTGGGATAGTTCTGGCCGACATAATAGCAGGAACAGCGCAGGCCAATCCAGACATGTAGGGCAAAAATGCTTTGCCATTAAGCCCAAAAAAACCCATCACCCTGTCAGTTAGAAATGCTGCGCGACCGATGTAACCAGAGAGCTCCAGCAGGGATAATAGAAAAAAGAGAATCATGATTTGAGGCAAAAATACGATAACACCACCAACACCGGCAAATATCCCATCCACCAATAAACTTTTAAGCAGTCCATCGGGCAAGCTACTGGCGGCAATCCCTGAAATAGCTGAAACTCCCCCGTCTATTAAGTCCATGAAGGGAACTGCCCAGACGTAGATAGAGTGAAAAATCAGATAGAATATGGCAAAGAAACACAGGCTGCCCCACAGAGGGTGAAGTAAAACGCCATCCATTTTCTTAGTTAAACGCGAAGCGCGGTTTCTCTCAAGGTTGATAAAACCAGATATCATCACTCTGGCCTTTTTGTGATATTCCTCAATATCCTCTAGAAGTTTAGCTTCAGCGTCGTCATCATAAAATTCTAACTTCAAGTCTGGAGGTAAGCTGCCTAAATACTCACGTGATTTATTGGTAAACCTGACAGCTCGATTAAACTCAAAATCCCCTGATACTATATTACTGCGTAAAAATTCATCTATCTTCAAGTATGAATCTTTCAGCGCGCTGCAAATAAAAACTCGCATACCAATTAACTGTTCAAATTCTTGCACTCGGTTTCTTTCAAACAATTGTGCCCGATCAACCTTATTAATGATCAAAACGACTCGATTGCCCAAGATATCCCGCAGCTGCAAGGCCAGGGCCAGGGAAGCTTCTAAGCGATGTATATCGAGGACCACCGCAACTTGGTTATATTTTGAAATTCTTTTTTCTAGCCCAAGCAGGGCACGAATGGTCACACCCTCATCTAGACTCTTGGGATTGAGTCCATTGATTCCGGGCAGATCGACAAGGGATATTTTCAGACTGTTGTTGTCATTGCTTAGTAGCTCGCCAATGGCATTATCGACAGTAACACCTGAATAGTTTGAAACTTTTCGATGCTTGCCCGATAACAAATTAAAGAGTGTAGATTTTCCGCTATTGGGTGCTCCGATAAGAAGAATTGTCTCCACTGGATTTTCTACTCCTAGACTCGCTATCTACTAAATATCGTCCTCAATCAGAATGAACTGCGCATGATCCTTTCTTAAAGCAAAAAAATTGCTTTCACCGTGTTTAACCGCCACAGGACAGCCAAAAAAACTTTTCCCCAGAATCTCGACTGTATCCCCAGGCAAAATTCCAAGCTCTAATATCTTTTCTCTGGCGTCAACTCCGCCAACAATTTGCTTCACTCGCGCGCTCATTTTTCGCTTAAGATCAACCAAACTTCTGGCCATCGGACTATCTCCTTTTTGAACTCACCAACCTTGTACTTCCTGGGAGTTTGATATGTCAAACTTTATTATACCTGTACATACGATAGAAAACAAACTCCTATAATTTCAGTCCGTTATCTCGAGCGTGATCATTCATTTCTGGCCATAAATTCCCCGAATACATCACTCGGTGATTTTATGGCGCTCATTTTCATCCTAACCTACTAAATTTACGCAAGTGCTCTTTGGCATCCCAACTGCAGTAAAAACTACGCCCGATTAATAATCAAAACAAGGAGGTTTTGGTGAATCAGATAATCGTTAATAAATTTCTGGCAAATTTTCTTCTTCCCCTCACTTTTATTTTGATCCCATTGCAAGGCGCTCAGGCTCGCTGGTTTGAAATACCATCACCAGAACAGGCAATTGAACAATTTGGTCACGCCAGTGAATGCTCTGGATTAGATGCCCACTCCATTAATGTATTTGTCTGGAATATTTACAAAGAACAAAAACCAGATTTCTATAGCGAGTTCGGGCGCCTATCACAAGGCAAGGATCTGCTACTCTTACAAGAGGGCTATCAAACCCCCGACTTCTTAAACCTAGTTAATGCTAATAGTGATTATTTTTTTACCATGGCGACTTCCTTTATTTATAGCAAGAAGAACATCGCAACAGGTGTGGTCACCGCTTCACCTGTACAGCCGCTAAAATCGCAGTACCTAGCGTCGCCAGGAAAAGAAATTGTAGGGGGAACGCCCAAAGCGGTGCTACTCACTTACTTCACTTTCAAAAATTCCCATGAAACTCTTTTAGTCGCTAATATCCATGCCCTCAACTCCGTTACGAGCAAAACTTTTGCTAAACATATCGATCAGGTTGCAAATGTTTTAAAAAATCATTCGGGGCCTGCTATTTTTGCTGGAGATTTCAATACCTGGAGCAAGAAAAAGCTAGGTTATTTACAATCAAAAATGCAAAAGATCAAAATGCAATCAGTTAGCTTTAGCAATGGTGATGAACGGATGAAAACCTTTGGGCATGCCCTGGACTGGATTTATACCCGCTGTTTTTCACAGCATTTTACTCATGTGGAATCCCAGTCCAAAGGGTCTGATCACAAGGCCTTAAACGCCAAGTTGGCGCTAGACATGCAGCGCTGTAGATAAAGAAAGTGCACTTAATAGGACGTTTTTGGTTACCAAAAAGGGCACCTTCCTTTAACATCATAAAATGGATTTGGGCGCAGCTTGTTTGGCACTATTAGTTTCTATTGGAATGAAAATTCCCATCATGCTGATTGCTGGCAATCTGATTTATCGCATGTATCGCTCTTCTCATAATGCTCCTCCCACAAAGCTATGGCTCATTATTCCAAAAGAACATCGAAAAGAATTTAAATGGCTATATTTTTCGCTCATTGCTTTTTTTATTTCTGAATTTTTTTGCGGTATTGAAACTTGGATACTTATGCGATCCGATGCAAGTATGCGCGCCATTCATGCCGTTTCGTCCTGCGCCGGCATGGGGCTCTTTGCGGTAGGAACTTACCTACTTTTTGACAAATATATTATCTTTTATGGCGAGAAACGTTGCGCCCTCAATCGAATTTGTCGCGGTTGTACCCTTCTAGAAGGAGGCACGTGTAAATTTTCCGCCAGTGTTTTTCTATTTGCAACTTTCATATTACTCGCCATCTTTCCTCCCATGTTTGTCAGTACAGATATCATTACCGCCAACCCCACCAAGTTTATCCTGCCTTTTGACTCGCTCAATAATTGGTATGAATACACGCTCCTGCCTATAGTGAAGAGTATGGACCCAAATTATAAACCAATTGGGGTTGCTTTTTTTCTGCCAAAGAGCACACAAATCTTGGAAAACAAAATCCTTCCGGCCTTAGTCGGCATAATCGAAGTGATCGGAATGTGCTTATACGCCAGTAAAAAAATATCACGTAAATTAAATGGTTTTAATGTCATCCTATTTGGTGCCGGCATGTTGTGTTACTCGTACTTTGAAATAATTTTGAACCGTGTTCTCGGAGACCTATTTCTAGGTGCCATTGGCCATGAGATTGGCGAATTCGCCTTTTTACTTTTATTGTCTGAATTTTTAACCGTTACTTTTAA
>Ga0210057_1001263_pt1 | contig 38979 bp, 52 predicted proteins | sample CryGeyCG2114_010_2_FD_183968 | JGI IMG/M metagenome (GOLD analysis project Ga0210057, IMG submission 183968) | Groundwater microbial communities from aquifer - Crystal Geyser CG10_big_fil_rev_8/21/14_0.10 (SPAdes) (version 2) | ecosystem: Environmental > Aquatic > Deep subsurface > Groundwater ... | reverse complement strand
GACCATTCTTACAAGAAATAAAAAATGACAACTTGGAAACAAAACTTATTGGTCTCACGGGAGGAGAACCTTTTTTAAATCCATCAATTATACCAATCATAGACACTATACTGTCTTTTGGGTTTGATCTACTCATTCTTACTAATGCCAATCGTGTTATCAAGAGACATCAACACTCACTATTAAAAATCAAAGAAAATTATGGCGATAAATTACATATCAGAGTCTCACTAGATCACTTTACCCCTGAACTTCATGATAAAGAGCGTGGGGGCGGTAGTTTTGAGCGAACATTGGATCAGATGCATTGGCTTTATGAGAATGGATTCAATGTTTCTATTGCCAGCCGTTCTCTTATTGAAGAGTCCCCAAGTGTATCTCTTGAAGGACATAAAAAGTTACTCGAATCTAAGGGAATAAATCTAGATTTAAAAAGTAAACTTGTCATTTTCCCTGAAATGCAAAGTGGAAGAGACGTTCCTGAGATTACTACGGAATGCTGGAGTATTTTAGATATTAGACCAGACGATCAAATGTGTGCATCAGAGAGAATGATCATTAAGAAAAAAGGAGAAAAACACCCAGTAGTTATGCCTTGTACACTTTTAGCTTATGACGAAAAATTTAATCTCGGCAAAAGCCTAAAAGAAGCTAAAAAGGATGTTTTTCTTAATCATCGTTTCTGTGCTGAGTTCTGTGTTTTGGGTGGCGCAAGCTGCTCTGGAACAAAATAAAGACCTTTTATGATGGAACCATCAGTTTTAAATTCTCCTTGGCTCCGTCCCTCGATTTTTATTATTTTTTTTGCGATTTTCTGCCTTCTTGAAGTCATCACCCCAAGAAGAAGATTAACTTCCTCGAAAAAGAAGCGTTGGATGAGTAATCTAAGTCTCTCTTTATTTAACTCACTCATTCTTAAATATTTTATGCCCTTTACCTTAGTTATCTTTGCCCTCAAGGCGCAAAGTCTTAATATCGGTTTATTTAACATCATAGATGTCCCACACATCTTAGAAATTGGTCTAAGCCTAGTTATTTTTGATTTTTTTATTTATTTGCAACACATCGCCAGCCATAAATTTTCTTTTCTTTGGAAGCTTCACCGAGTCCATCATGCAGATATTGATCTTGATGTTAGCTCTGGGAATAGGTTTCATACGTTAGAGATTGTTCTTTCCTTCTTTTATAAAAGCGCTCTGATATTTATAATAGGACCTTCGGCAGCTTCCATTATTTTGTTTGAAATCATCCTCAACACAATGGCCATGTTTAACCACTCAAATATTAATATCCCAATGAAGATTGATAAGAGTCTTAGATTTTTTGTAGTGACTCCCGACATGCATAGAGTTCACCATTCAATTGAAAGAAGTGAATATAATACAAACTTCGGATTTAATCTTTCCATTTGGGACTTTCTTTTTAAAACTTATAAGAGTGCACCTATTCTTGGTCAACAAGGCATGGAAATTGGTCTTAAATATTTTCGAGAAGAAAAATACATTTCTCCGCTTGTCTTATTAAAAATGCCTTTTCTAAAGGGTCATGATGATTCTTAGAGCTTATCTATTATTTTATATTGTCATAATCCCACATTCTGCATGGGCCGTTGATATCAGCCTTGATTTGGCAAAATGGCACAAAGTAAAATATGCAAAGATTAAGGCCAACACTTTTAGACAAGCTGAAAATGGACTGCAAGTTTCAGTTAATAACTCATCCTCAGCTCTCGTATATAAATTTGATAAACCTATCTCGATTAAAGAGGTTAATATCAAAGCAGAACTTAAAGGAAAAATAAATTATGGTCAAAAAATCCCAGGAAGTAAGCAAGCTGACGATTTTCCGCTTCGACTTGGTCTCATTTTGAAAGGAAAGAATAAACTGAACTTTTTCCAAAAAGCAATCGCTCCAAATTGGCTTACAGAACTCAATGAAATATCCTCTAGCGCTGGAGGATTAGATAAAGTTTATAGTTTAATATTCTATACTGAAAAACCTAACTTTGAAAAACGAGAGCACCCTCTTAGTTCATACTTTTTTGAAGAGATTGGCGGAAAGTTTATAAATTCAAAATTAAGGGGGAAGTATTCGCTTTTAACAAAAAATAAAATCATTGGATTATGGCTCAGTTCTGACGGTGATGATACTCATTCTTCTTATGATGTTATTATCGAAGATATAATTATCAACTAGGCGTTATTCATTATCATATTTAGAATTTAGACTAGTGTTTTGCTCATAGAGCTTATTCATTTGGCGATGATTGGCATCCAAGTGAAATTTGATCTTTAAGTACTGATTCATTATAGATTGTCTAAAAATTCCATTTGTCTTAAATCTAACAGCAGATGTCGTTACTTTGTGAGGCAAGATTTTCGGCTTTCCAAATTTTTTGAGTAATTGATGGCTTAAAATAGTATCTTCAAAAATATCTACAAAGGGAAGTTCCCCAATAGATATGGCCATAGATTTTTTCAAGAAAATGCAGTGGTCTAAATAGAGTATGCCAGAAAGGCCTCCACGAATATGATTTGAGTACCAAGAGGTAAATTTCAAAATAGGATGTTCTAAGTCAAAAGAGTGCAAAAAACCTCCCCAACTCAAATCAGTCATATGTTGATGAAGATACTCGAGCCCTTCCTTGGAAATTAAAGAGCGAGGATGTTGAAGCAAAATCATTTCACTTGATGACTCTCTTATCCCTATATTTATTCTTTCAGCACGACTTGTCGTTTTATTGCTTAGATACTTTATATTAAACCTTGAACAGAAATGAGAGGTGTTGTCCATGCTACCACCATCCGATACGATAACTTCGATTTCTTCATGGCCTGACAATGATTCTAATATTTTTATAAAATAAGGATTTTCTTCTTCATTTAGGGTTGGAATAACAACCGATAGTTTTGGCATATAATTACTTTGCTTTTTCTAAAATTGTATCCAGACTAGGATGATCTCCAATATTTTTTCCATCATAACGATATACAATTTCAAAATTCTCATTAATGAGAAACTCGCTTGGTAATCTTGAAATTTCTCCTTCCATCTTTCCGGGCATATGCCCACTCATCATCGCTTTCATTCCTTTGGCCATAACCGAAAGGCTAACAAAACCGCCATACGATTTTCCAACATTATATAATTTATAAATATCCTCTTTGGGATCACAAATTATCTGAAAGGGAATTTCGTCCTTACCGGCGTATTTTTGTACTTCAGACGGTAGGCTTTGAAATACTGGAAGAAATATAAGTCCTGAATTTTTGACTTCATCATATCTTTTAATGATGTCGTGTATATGTAAATTACATAGTGGGCAGCTTGCATAACGGTAAAAGGCAAGCCAAATTTTTTGTCCTTGATAGTTTATGAGTGATATTTCCTCATTCAGATGAGTTTTCGCTTTAAAGTCCTTGGCCCTCTCATTCATTTTAATCCCCTTTTGATTTTCAAATTTAATGCTTTTAGCCTAAAATTCAAACTGATATGATCTTTGGTCTATTAGTGTGATAAAAGGTTGAAAGATTACATATAAGTGGAAAAAATTTGAGCAAATCTAAAAAAAGACAAGAGATGTACGAGTTATTAGATTTCCCCAAGGTTAAGGCCTGGAGAACTCTTATGCACGCGTACTCTCAGATTTACCGCTACTTGGAGTCGGAATTACTAAAAGAAAATTGCTCAATTTCAAGATTTCAAATATTTTTTTATCTCTACTTCCATGGCCCCATGTCTTCCATAGAATTAGCTCAAAATCTCAATGTGACACGAGGCAACGTGTCCACTTTTATTCGGCGTTTAAGCGAGGATAGTCTTGTAGAAATTAATGCTGCTGAAGGCAGAGGTGGAAAACAACTTATTGAAATCTCTAATAAAGGGAAAATGCTTTTTGAGAGTTTCTTTCCTGAACATATAAAGCGAGTAACTGCTGTCATGCCGGAAATATCCTCTAAATCACTTAAGGCCTTGTCAGAAATCAAAGTTGATTTTTAATTGGATTTCTATCTTGATTTTGTCTTTGAATATCTTTATGTTTACATGTAAACATAAAGATATATAATTGAGTGCCTATGTCAGATAGTACGTATAAAATTTTTGCATCTTCCGAATTTGTTGAAAGGCTTATAAGCCTTGACCATCTTGCTATTGAAAAGGTGGTTCGCGCTTATACGGAACATTTATTTAAAGGGTCTCTCGGACTTGGATTTAGTGAGCAAGAAGCTACAGAGCTTGTTCAAAATGTCTGGGGAACTTTTTTCGACGTTCTACCCAATTTCAAATCCAATTCCCACATAAGAACATTCCTTTTTGGAATTCTCTACAACAAGGCTAAGGAATTTAAGCGAGAGAAGGCAAAAGCTAATCAACATGAGTCGATTGACCAGGTTATGGAGGAGCGATTTGATGAAAATGGCGGCTGGAAGAATCATATCGTTGATCCTGAACGTTTTATGGTTGCCAGCCAAACTCTTGAAATTATAGAAAAATGTATAGAGAAGCTACCTCTCACTCAAAAAATGGCCTTTTGCCTCAGGGAAATTGATGATCATGGGACGAAAGATATTTGTAAGATTCTTGACGTTACCACCACTAATCTGGGAGTACTCCTTTATAGGGCAAAAAACCGCCTTCGGGAGTGCATCGAAACTAAGATAAAGGTGTAACAAATGCTCTCGTGCAAAGAAATAGCTCACATACTTGCTTCAGAAGAAGATTTGAGCATTATGAGGAGAACGGAACTCCGAATGCATTTATTAATGTGCAAACATTGCTCAAATTATAATAAGCAATTAAAGTTCTTAAGAAGTGGAGTAAAAAAACTATTCAAACAAAAGACGAATATAGATCAGGAAAAAGTAAAAAAACTTGAAGATGAAATTCTAAAAAAGGTCTCTTCTGGTGATTAGAAGGAAACCCAAATTCAATGGATCAACATTGTGCCCACCAGACCTAGCAAAAAACCACATATGGCCCCCAAGGAAAGAAAACTTTTGTGCTCTCTGTGTGCACTGGGTGCAATATCCTCGAATATTAGATAAAGAATACCACCACTAAAAAACAGGAGGATCATCGCGGGGTTGTACTCGCTCGAAGAGAACCACTCGAACCCTAGCCACGCAGCCAGAGGCCCAACCAAAGGAACAGTAAGAAAAATAATTAGTAAACGGCTTCTCGTTTGTTTACTTTTCGTCAGTTCATTATAAGCGGCAAATCCTTCAGGCATATTCTGGAGCGCTATCAAACCCGCAAGAAGATACACCATATTGGAATCGTTTTTCGCCAATGCGCCTAGTAGCATTGCCTCCGGGAAAAAGTCCAGCAGCATGGCCATGAATTGTGATGCCGTATTCTGGGTGCGTTTCGTCCAAGCGCTGAATTGCCAGAACAGAAGTGCTCCCGCTCCGAAAGAAATGACCACAGAAAGCACTGACCCATTCCCGATGCTACGTGGAATAAGAACAAGTGCAATGGCAGCCAGCAATGCACCACCACCGAAATAGGACACGAAACTGTCCAACTCCATGCGACGGCATATATTATTCAGGAGAACGTTTGAGGAAACCAGCGCCCCCGCCGGGATAGATAAGCCGGCCATCAAGGCCAGCCCTAACACCCATTCTAGAGACATGGACGTCATTTACTTTTCTCCTTTTACAACGTCTGTACTTTGTAAATTATAGTAAATTAAGAGCAGCAAGATGGGTCTTTTTTATTGGCGCTTTCCTCATCTTGATCTTTAAAAACCTTATAGGCTTTTAATGCCCACATTTCTCCAACACAACCACCCATCGTTGAAGCAATCGCCATAAACTCACCGAATTCTTGCTCGCTTATATCGGCTTCTTTGGCCTTTTGAACATAGAATTTAAAACAAGGTTCACATTTTGTTGATATTGCCCAAATAACTGCCGCCATTATTTTATTTTTTTTGCTGACTACACCTTCAGTGAAAATGGCTTTTTGCCTCATCTTATCGATATCTTGGACTGTCCCACTTGATACTTTTGAGAAGTCTTTCATCAGCCCCAATGCTGGGTCAATTTGTTTCATATCCATTTTCTCTCTCCCTTCATTTTTAATATACAATATAGATACTTTTTTTAGAAAAAGTATTAACCATCTTTTCAAGTGAAATAGGCTCAGTTCTTTGATCAATTTCTTCTGGGGAAATATTATAGAGGGTCATCATCGTCCGATTAACAAAAATTTTAGCACCTTTGTCTTTAATAAATCCAAGATACTCACCATAATTTTTAGGGATTTCGTCCAACGGCGTGGAAAACTGTTCTGATAAAGACTTCCGCTCTCGTTCAGGAAGCTTTGCCTTATCCATTGGGGTAGAGTCCCCAAAGTTAAACCATCCCCAACCTTTGGTAATTGATGTTACAGCACTCGCATCGAATAAAATAGTGACATTCTTACCGCTCTTTAATGCTGCCCAAGCAACATTGGGAACGGCACAAGTTTGGGCATCGTCGATATCTAATGCCGTTTTGACATGAATTAATAATTTGTTCTCAGCCTGAGCATAAATATCATGAGAAAAAAATATTGTGATGGTCAAGGATAGAGAAATCAAAAAATTAATCATTAATTAGTCCCTTTGCTTCCTTGATCCATGCAGTTATGTTGCCAAGACAACAATTGCCTTGTGGATTAGAGGTCTCGCAAAAACAGCCTGGGTCTTTCATCTTTACCTTAACATCATCAAGTACATTTGTTTTTCCAGTGGACTTCAATTCATCAAGCACACTTTGTCTGGTGTGTCCAAAACAGTAGCATACATTGACATCAAGACCGGCATCTTTCAGTGTTGCCTTAACCCTTAGCTCATCTTTGGTGAAAAAGTGTCCTTTTTTGCTTGAGAAATAAACGACCTCACACTCTGAATTTTTACAAAACTTGTACGGGATATCCCGCTCAACTTCGCTTTGACAGCACTCTTTCAAAAGGCTTTGAAGGGTGATTGTTTGAACCTTTGTTCCTTTGTCTTTGCATTTAGGACAGACAAGATCCAAACTTTCTTTTTTCTCCTCACCTTTATCAATTATTTTAGGATTACAGCAGCTCATTTTCTTTTCCTATGATTTACATGCCCTTTGAGTATGATTTTTATCTATATAGACCTTAAATTCGGTGAACTTTTCGATGATTTTTGAAACTTCACAGTCGGTTGAACTTTCTTTGTAGTCTTTTTTATCAAACTTCAGCACCGCTTCTCCAACCGAGATATCCTTATCTATAATATTTAGGCTTTCGGCCTTTCCAAGGGCCATTTTGGCGCCGATAATACAGCCTCCACAGGTCATCCCTTTTACAAAGTATTTCTTGGAAACAAATTCAGAGCTTGGAATCACTTTTGATTCCTTCGCATTGCAGGCACTCAGAAGAAATAAAGTACTCATAATAAATAAAAAGCTTCTGCCAAATTTACGCATATAAAAACTCCTATTAAACTAAATAAATACTCCAATAAGGAAAAGTTAAAAAAGCAACAATCAGAACGGTCGAAAACCACAATATTCTCTTATTCCACTTGTCAGATTCAGGCCTAGCACAATAACTTCCTTCCACGCATTCTTCGGCAGGCCTTTTCCGGTAGGTGAAATAGAAAGCAGCTCCCAAAAGAAGAATCGTGATAACCGAAATATAAGGCCTATAGGCTTCTAGCTTAGTTAAAAGCCCGGCACTGGATATACCTAAAAGTGCAAAAACTATCGGCCCTATACAACAGGCCGAAGCCACTATTGCAGCAATGATGCTTCCGATTAGAGTTCCTTTCTGAGCTTTATTTTCCACGAGTGTTTCCCCTTATTAGCTCTAAGAAATGACAAGATTGATTCGCATCAGATTGCTCACACTTTTCAGAGACTTTTCTTAGTGCTTTCTTTATTTTCTTTAATTCTTGTATCTTTCGGTCAACATCATTTTCTTTTGCTTTGATTTTTTCCAAGGTCAAAGAGCATTTACCTCCCTTTAAAACTTGAATCTCCAATAGTTCTTTTATTTCAGAGAGCGTAAAACCCAGCTCCTTGGCAGACTGAATAAAACTTAGAGTGTGCAGAGCTATTTTACCATAATAGCGATAGCCACTTTCCGAGCGAGATTTTGGGGTTAATAATCCTTTGTCTTCGTAGAATCGAATGGTGTCGATACTGGCACCTGTCTCTTTAGATAATTCTCCAATTTTGTAAAGATTGTTCATTGGCTTCTCCATTGTTCTATTATAAACCATGGAGTATGGTCTAGACTCAATAGTTTTTATCCTTATTTAACTTGCTAATATTACGGAACTTTATTCAAGCTTAAATCAATCTTGTTCATAGTTTAAATCACACAGAAGATGCCTATGGTTTAAACATTAAAGCTAGTTCTGTTGGCTTTCTTATTTTTTAATTTGCTTATATTTTGTTTTTATTGAAAGCCCCTTCATTGGCCTTCGGCTTGGGTGAAAGGGGGTTCCAATGAAAAGCATTGAAAGCGATAACAAAATTATCTTAGAAATGAATTTTAAATTTCAAATGAAGGACTATAGACTAAGGTTTGTATCTAAAAGAGCTTGGATTTGCGCATTGATAATCATCACACTAAGAATTGCAGTTAGCTTCATAGGAAAAGCACCTTCTTAGGTGTTTTTCCTCATTTTGCTTTTTACACGTCGAAGCTGTTCTTCGATTTCCGTATCATCTTCTACGATGTCCATTGCTTTTAAATAATTTGTCAGAAAAGAAGAAGACATAGATTCAATGAGTACACCTAATAAGTGTTCGCTATTTTCTTTAGAGCGCATATCTTCGCTTATAGAGATTTTAACACTGCTATCTTCATCAAGTGAAACACGGACAAGATTGTCATCTTTTTCGCCGTACTTGCAAACCATTCCTTTGCGGAAAGTTTCAACGAAAAAGCTGTACTCTTCCTTTTTGGTCAGCTCTCTTTTGGCCTTTGCTTTTTCCAATCGCCGCCACGTATCTTCTAATATTTCAGCCTGAGCTTTTTTGAGTTCTTCTGCTGTGGAGAACGGTGTTCCCTTTAGTTTGTCCTTCGTAATGTTCTTTGACTGGACTGCACTGGCCTTTGTCGTCTTTTTCCTAGATTTCGCCATTATATAAACCTTCCTTTCCTAAGATCGTCTCTTAATAACAGCGTCTTATCAAGAAATTTTTGTAAATTTTCGGAAATTTATGGAAATTCAGTGTGAAGCAAACCAAAAATATCTAAAAATAACTGGAAATATTCGTTAAATTGTGGAAAATAATAGCAATTACAAATAATAACAGGAAAATACGGGAAATATGAAAAGCTACATACTTGGTAACAAAAGTGAGTCTGAAAGATTAAATTTCCAGTCTCGACAACGTAACTACTCCCCACAAACAGAAATCAGTGCGCAGGAATTGGCCCTGTTTGAAGATGCTAAGGTTTTGGACGCTGGTTGTGGAACAGGATTGTTTTCGAGATATATAGCAGATTTAAACGCTGGAAAAAATATCGAAATTTTTGCGATTGATGCCTCAGAACAAAGGATAACTGAGGCCAAAAACGACTCTGAAAATTCCAACTACAAAAACATTACTTTTAGTAAGCAAGACTTAAGGAACCTAGATTTTCCAGATAATTCTTTAGACATCGTAGTATGTAGATTTGTATATGAGCATATCAAGGACATTTGCCAAGAAGTTAGTAATGAGCTTTTCAGAGTTTTAAAACCTGCTGGTAAGTTATTTATTATTGATTCTGATGGAATTTTATTCAATATGGACTCCGAAGATGAACAACTAGACATCTATCTCGATGAGATCAAATCGTCAGAAATCAATTTTGAAGGATTCATTTGCCGAAAAATCCCTCGCTACCTTCAAAGGGCCGGATTTCATCAACAAAATATAAAAATTTCTCCTAAACCAATGCTTTTCTTTGAGGAAGAAGATCGCAATTATGAGAAAACTTTATGGCAAATGAGATTCAATCAAATAAAACCCGTGTTTACTCCAATCCTTGGAGAAGAAGGCTACTCTGATTTCATTAACCGCTTTATCTCAGAGCTGATGAACCCTCAAAACTTTCTTTATTATAACAAGTTTGTTTTTGAGGCTATCAAGAAGGATGAAAGGAGTTCCCATTGAATAATGTGGTCAATTTCACTGATTTCAAGAAATGTTCTTACAAATCTAAACTTAACGACTTTTACCATTCTCTTGAAAAGGAATGCTCTCGTTCAGAATTGAGTACTGAGACAAAGAAATTTTTATTTAATAAATTTTGTGGCAAGTTTATTTCTCTTCACAGAAAAAAGAAAAATGCATTTAAAAAAGAAGTCGCTGCTTTTTCGGGGTTATCTTTTGAAGATTACACGGCATTAGAAATTGGGAATCTTTCAATTTCTGATAATACTTTCTTTCGTCTGTGCAACTATTTAAACGCAGCAAATGAAGTCTCTATTTTTCTTGAAAGAATCGAAGAAGCATTCGATCCATCAAAAAGGAAAGCAAGATATGAATTAGCAATCACCCTGAAGAATCAATTTGGGATTCAGTTTGCTGACTCCAAGAAATATATGAAAAATACTGATAATAAAATAATTGCGTTTACATGTGTAAATGAAAAACCACGGAATTAGGTTTTTAGGAGAATCATGGATGAAAATTTTAATCGTTGAAGATGATAAGCAGCTACTCAACCTCACAGAAGGGTTGATTCAGGGAATGGGACATGAGACTTGTTCGGCTAACAATGGATGGAATGCCTATGAAATTCTTAAAGATGACTTTACCTTTGATGCCATAATTTGCGATTTCAATATGCCGATTATGACAGGGCTTGAACTAAGATTAAAAATCGACTCAGAGTTTGAATCATGCCCTCCATTTATTTTAGTTTCGGGAAATATTGAGCAAATAACGGAAATAGAACACAAAAAAATGTTCTATTGTCTTCTTAAAAAGCCAAGCGGAATTTCGTTGATAGAGGAAAAGCTCAATGAAATTGCTAAATTATCAATGCTCTAATGATTAATACAGTTTAAGAACGTGCTGCCCACATGGTTTTTATCAAAGCGTCTTTTACAAAGTATGTAATTAAAAGTGATCTTGTTTCGCCAGTAGATTTTTTTGTTTTCTTTTCTACGGTGGTCACATAATCCCCAAGGAAGATTACTTCTAAAACTTCGACTGATTCAAATTCCTCTGTTCCGAAAGAAGATTTTAAATGGCTTCTTAAAATATCTTTGCCTTTAAAAAGAGATTCATTATTTGGAAGTAGCAATACTTCGATCTCGTCATCACAATACGAAAGGCACTTTTCAATGTCTTGGTTGTTGTATTCTTCTATTTGTTTAAGGACAATTTCCTTTGAATTCATAAAACCTCTAAAAACTACTTTGTAGATACCATAGAGCCATTCACGCATAGCACAAAGCCCTAAATACTATAAATTTTACACTGTAGTTAAGACTTTAATTATCAGTTACGAAACTTCGTAACTCTTGAATATATTTATAAAAAATCTTTTAAAACAAATAGTTAAAAGAAAATTATCTAAAATTTATTTGTTTTCCTTTTACATAATACGAAACTTCGTAATAGTCTGACAAGCCGAATCAAACCCAATAGTAACAATTACTTGGGATGGAGAGCAAGGGACTTAGGAAAAAAGTTACGAAAGTTCGTAATCTAGGATTGAGTAAAAATGCTGTGGGACACCAATTATCAGCAAGTTACTTGATTAAAAAATTGGCACAGCCCTTGCTCTACTGGCATTTGAATTTTGTGGAGGAACAAAATGATTTTTAGAAACGTAATAGCAATTGATGATGACGGCCTTGCTGGTGAAGCCATAAAGATGGTCTTCAGCAAGAAAGGAATTTCAGTTGATTTCTTTGACTCACCAAAGAAAGCGATTCTCCACATTAAAGAACACCCCAGAAGATACAAGATGGCCATAGTTGACTTTCAAATGAAGGAGTCAAGTGGTGACAAAGTTGTTAAAGAAATAAAAAATATAAATGGGAGTATCCTGACGGTCGTTCTGTCTGGTGACGATTCACTCGAAACGATAAAAAGGTGTCAGGAAGCCGGAGCTGATAATTTCTACTCAAAAGGTCATGCGCTTGAAAATTTGGCATTACTAAGTGAAGTAGCTAAAGATAAATACGTTGAAGGAAATCCTGAAGTCTTAAAAGAACTAAACGAAGAAAAAATTAGTTCAATTTTAGCACTAAAAGGAAGATCGAATGAACTGGCCAGAGTTGCAGACCTAGTAAATACCTTTTCCACAACAAATGAACCTGTTCTTATACAAGGTGCTTCAGGAACAGGTAAAGAGCGTATTGCAAGAGCTGTCCACAATAATTCCAATAGAAGTAAAAAACCATTCATTGCCGTTAACTGCGGTGCTATCCCCGCAAACCTTCTTGAAAGTGAGTTATTCGGACACGAAAAGGGATCATTCACAGGGGCAACAAATGCCAAAGCTGGAAAATTTTTAGCCGCGGATGGTGGCACTATATTTTTAGATGAAATTGGAGAAATGCCTTTAGATTTTCAAGTAAAGCTTTTAAGGGTTTTACAAGAAAGAGAAGTCACTCCTGTTGGAAGCAATCGTTCTATGAAAGCCAATTTTAGAGTTGTGGCTGCAACAAATAGAAATCTTAAAGAGGAAGTTAATAACGGTAGATTCCGAGAGGATTTGTTTTACAGGTTAAATATTTTACCAATAGAAATCCCATCCCTTGAAAATCGTAGAGAGGACATTGTTTCAATCGCAAGTTTTATTGTTGATGAAAAAAACAAAGAAACAGGTCAGGCAAAAAAGCTGACTGAAGATGCTCTAGGAATTATGAAGTCCTACAATTGGCCCGGAAACGTCAGACAACTTGAAGCAGTTTTAAAAAGGGCCTATGTATTAAACGGAGTTTCAATTAATGACAAGGCTATTGAACAACAAATTGAATGCAATAATTCTGAAAATAGTTACAAGCATGGAATTCAATCTTGGAGTGAGCTTGAAAACGAATTCCAAGAAAGACAAAAAGGCTTATTGGAAGAAGCCTTAAAACTATCAAGGGGAAACAAAAAAGATGCAGCAAAAATGTTGAATCTTGCATATACGACTTATATTTCTAAAAGATTTAAGTTTGGATTAGATACAAAAATAAATTCAGCTAACAGAGGATCACTTTAAAGGTGTAATGAAGTTTAGGAGGATGTATGAATAAAAAACTTGCTTATTTTCTTGTTGCTTTAACGGCTACTTCAGGTGCTTATGCGCATGACTGTGAGAACGAAAAACAAAACAAAGATAACGAGAAAAAAGAAGAAAAGAGTGGTGTTAGCATCAGAACACAGAATTTAATCAGAAGCTTGGTAGGTCGTGGTGCCTTAGTTTATGACGATGAAAAAGAGAAAATCGACATAGACTTAACCAAGTTAACTTCCGAAGAGTTACAAATGTATATTAAATCCAGAGAAACAAATGTTGATCTTGATAAAAGCACTGTTTCTCTAATTCCTGAGTTTTCTCGATATATCATTGAGCAGAAGCTTCTTAAAGCTGATGAATTAGTGCCTAGCTTTAGATCATTAAGCGAAGATGAAATCATGGATGGACTTTTAAGAAATGTCTCCCCAAATATTGGCAACGATATTGCACTCTTTAGAGATCATTCATTTGCTTAACAGGAGAATTAAATGCAACTACTTTTGGGGGTACTACTAATGATAAGTACGATTTTTAGCACAAACGCATCTACGGCTTTAAACGTCGTTGTTGGTGATAATGGGAAAAAACCATTTTTGCCATCAAGTCCTGTTCAAAGCTTGATGACAATTCAATCTGCTGTTTTGGGGCAACTTATCTATACTGAATCTTCCTTTGATCTCAAGCCGGGGTTGTTAGAATCGTATAAGTGGAATTATAAAGACCAGTCTTATGAGCTTACTCTAAGAAAGGACTTAAAATTTCACAATGGCCGAAAAGTAACTTCAGAAGACTTAGAATTTTCTATCCTGAGAGGTTTCTTCACGCCCAATGGTACTTGGTTTAAATCGTTCTTTAATAACATTGAAGGGATCGACACTTTAAAAGATAAAAAAGAATTTAAAAGTGGAATGGTTTCAGGTGTAAAGATCATTAATGATAATAAGATAAAGGTTAAACTAAAAAGGCCCAATCCATCTTTTCTACACTCAATTGCAAGAACGACTTTTTCACTAGTACCGATTGAAGAAATGAACTCAGATTACGATTCTTGGAAAAAGCATCCTGTTGGATGCGGAAACTATAAAGTCGAAAAAGTTGATGACAAGAACAATGTTCATTTAAAGTATATTGGAAACACGCCAAGCGTTGCTAAAGAAGTAATTCTATCCCCAAACGGAATTAAGAGTAATGCAGACATTATTTTAACAAGTCCAACTAAGAGCAATAATATTGAGCTTTTTCACTCGAAAAATGCCGCTCGTGTCACAAGCATTTACTTTAACTATAAGAACAAGCTCGCTCAAAATTCAAATTTCAGAAAAGCAATTGATTTGTTAATAGATCGAAATAGTCTTACCAAAGGTGTAAATGCTTATAAGCCCACAAAGGAATTTTTGGCTTCACACTTTTGGGGAAGAATAGAAAAGTATGAGGGAAAAGATGTAGAATTAGCAAAGAGATTATTAAAATCAGTTCAAGGACTTGATCTAACCAAAACATACAATATTCCTGCCTACAATAGTTTCTTTGGAAATAAAGTATTGGGTCGATATTTAGAAAATTTAGAATATCAATTCAAAAACGCTGGCCTAAATATTAAGTTTTTCAATTCTGATGAAAAATTTATTTCATCGGATGACAAAGATTCACTATTTAAAGTTTTATCAATGGGGGCCGACGTTGTTGATCCAACTGTTTTATTCTCTTTGATAAGAAGTCCATTTAAACAACATTTCCCTGAAAATGATGCGAAATACTTTGATCTTTTAATTAGAGCAGAGTCTGCTCTCTCCTTAGATCAGAGGGTAATTGCTCTAAAAGCTCTTTCAATGCACATGTACGAAAATAGATATGTCGTTCCATTATTTGAAAGGAAGTCTGCTATTGGAATTAATAAAACCAAAATCAAAAGTATTGGTGAGCAAAACGGTGGAATAGCCTTTTATTTAGATAGGATTACTGTTCAATGAGCCAATGGTTAACTGGAAATACAGGAGTTGAAAAGCTTGCACTTCTAAATGAGAGGTTTGAAAATCTTTGTCTGACTCGGATAAATAAGGAGCTTAACTCAAACTTCTCTCACTATACTCCTTGCATGAGTTTAGACAAAGGAAGAGATAAGCTTCCCAAAATATTGCTAGAAAAACAAAATCTTTTGATAAAAAATAATAATTACTTATCTTCTTTAGCCGATTTTTATACGCCCCCTGCCAATCAGAGAATTGAAGGGAAAAATACCGTGGAATTTGAGTTTAGCTCTAGTAACGGTGACATTTTTAATTCAGCTATTGAATTCTTCGAGAGTAGTAGTTCATTTGTTGTTGATGTTTATAAATCAATAATTACAAATATCGTTCCAATGAATACGATTAAAGGTAGCGTCCGCATAGAAGGAGCTGGTAACAGTAATCATGAATCATTAGGTGCCATATATTTGAGTGTACCTTCACAGCACCCGATGGAAATACAATTAGCGATTAACATTGCTCACGAAGTTGGCCATCAAGCTTTAATGCTTTATCAAACGTCTGATTCAATAATTATCCCACAAGAATTGGGACGAAATATATATTCAGCAGTAAGAAAGACTAATAGGCCTGCGATACAGTCGTTTCATGCGTTAGTTGCACTAGTTTTTATGAGAGATTTTATAGCATCTATTAATAGAACAGATTTATCTCAAGAGAAATCTGTATTTATTGAATCACAACTTGCGAGTTACAATTGTAGCCTAAAGACCAATGTGCTGGATTTTAAAAATATTTCTTTTACCGGTATTGGCAATAGAATATATGAAGAAATTTTTGAATACGTTGAGAAGATAAAGTTATGAATGAAACATCTATTGTAGATTATGCCCAGCAAACAGCTAATAAACTCGCTCTAAGGTTTAGAGCGATTGGTTTATTCATTGGGCTTATCTTAGCAATTGTGTATTCTGTGTATCACCATTTCTCAGTAGCGGATACTGTGTTAAATGTTGCAAAAACGAACCTAGCTCAGTCAATCCAAATTGGTGGTACATATTATCAGGCGAGACTCGCTAACAGCATGATTAAAACTGACGTTTTTGAACATGTATGGATATTTGATTCTAGTAATGAACTCATAATTCGTGAAGGAAATAGGATTAATAACATAAAGCCAAGCTCTCTATGGGAAAGGAAATTTTATGTCAAAGATTTTTGGCCTTATACTTTAATAAGGAGCAAGATAAGTTATCACGGAGAACATACTGGAACATTATTTGTTGCTTATAAACTCCCTTTGATAAGATCATTCATAATTTTAAGTTTAATCACGACTATTTTTTTAATGTTGTCCTACTATATTAAAACTCGTGTACTTAATATGGGACAGAATATCGCCAGCCCAGTTTTTGCTTTTATGACTACTCTTGAAGAAAGCCTAAAAGATAATAAGTTTGCAAACAAGAAAAAGGGCCGATCTTTTGAAGAGCTGGTAAAATTTGAAACATGGCTTAGAGATTTCTTTGTACAAGCAAAAAAATCTGAAAAGGTGGCAAGGAAAGCTCTGGCCGATGCCCAAACCGCTAAAATTGCATCTCAAGTACGACATGACATACAAGGTGCATTGATGATCGCAAACTCTGCCTTAAACAATATAAATGAACATAAAGACGAAGTTAGAATACTTAGGGCATCATTAGATCGTGTTAAATCTACAATGCAAGATATACCAAAGATCGCAAATCTTGATGATGACGACATTGATAGCATTATTGGGCGGCCTAAAAAAGTTTTCCGCAAAGAAAGTCTTGAGAGCTGTCATTTGCTTTCGATAGTTACCCAAGTGGTTTCAGACCTTTCATTAACAAATAATAAAATAAATTTCAGCTACGACATTTCTGATGATGCGGATAAGTCTTATATAAAGGTAAACTATAAGAGATTTGAGCGAATATTACTGAACCTATATAAAAACTCTGTAGAGTCCATCTTAGATGAAGGAACTATTTCGACGCGGATTTACAGCGATAATGATTTTGTTACTTTAGAAATAGAAGACAATGGTAAAGGAATGCCAAAGCATGTCTTAGAAAAACTTGGTCAAAAAGGTATTTCCTATGGAAAAGAAGATGGAACTGGCCTTGGAGTTTACGATGCATTTGAGCAGTTCAGTAAATGGAATATTGGAATTAAATACGAGACGACTGAGGATTCTGGAACTATCGTAAAGATAAAATTTGAATTAGTTGAAGAAAACCCATTGTTTCCAGCCGAAATCCTAATACCAGAAAAAAGCACAGTCATTGTTTTAGACGACGACCCATCAGTGCATGAGTCGTGGAAACAAAGATTCAAGACGTTGCGTGATGATTCTGTAACCTATAAATACTTTAACCACCCCGACATGGCAAAAAAGGAATTACGTTCTTTACTTGATAATAATAAAGAGTTTCTTTTTCTTGGGGACTATGATCTCAGAAATGACAAAACAGATGGAATTCGATTTATAAAAGAAAATAATCTGATGGGATACTCAATTCTCGTCACTTCTAGTATTGATTCCGTCTTGGATGATTGCAGAAAAAATAATATCCCTGTAATATCAAAATCAATTCAAAGCTCTATTGATGTTTATACAGTTTCATAAGTTTTTCTACTTTCTCACTTTTATTTTATTCATATTTAGACCTCATTCGGAAGACTGATGTTACCCTCAGAATCAATCGGAAAAGTTGAATTATAAGCGACTTCCCATAAATGCCCTTCTGTATCCAAAAAATACCCCGAGCGACCACCCCAGAAAGCCTTTCTCGCTGGTTTTGCTATCTTTCCTCCAGATTTCAAAGCCAGTTCAAGTACTTGATCTACCTCATTTTCATTTCGGGTATTGTAAGCAAGCGCCACAGCAGATGTTTGTGGGGGGGCGAATTCTACTCCTGCATCTTTGGCCAATTCCTCTCTCGGGTAAAGACCCAAGACAATTCCATTGAGTTGATAAAAAGCCACGCCTTCCTTGATTCCTTCGTAGCGTTTCAACCCCATACTATTATAAAAGTTTGCTGCTCTTTCTAAGTCATCAACACCTAGAGTGATTAGAGAAATTCTTTGTTCCACTGCACCTCCTCCTTATAAACTTTTCGGCGATTGTTTTTCTCATACTATTTAAAGTTTTTCAATTAATCATCATACGCCTTCTTAAAAGTGAGATTACGAAACCCAAAAAAATACGAGATTTCATATTTTAGTAACCGCTTGATAATAAAGAACTTTCTTGGTGCCTTACGAAGTTTCGTAATATTCACTCTAACTTCAAAACATTTCACTAAAAAAACTTTAATTATTTCAACGGGATATAAAGTTGGCACGTTTGGCATTATTGGCACCATTCTCGCTTTATAGATAAGTGACTGAGCAATTAAGGAGGTCACTAAATGAAGTTATTGAAAACAATCAAGGCAATTTTTAAAAAATTATTTTCCGCAAATGAACCAAGTATAAACCATAAGTCCATCGAGGATCATAAGAATGAAATGATGCTTCGGTATTACTACCTCGGACATGGAATGAACTGCTAACGACAACCTAAGACAGGAGGAAATGAAAATGACAAAGGATTACTTAGAAAATTTAAAAAGACTCTTTCGTGAATGGTATGGGTCTTTGTCCGTCGAAGAACTTGTATCCAATCACGAATTAATCGAATTGATTCAAAGAATTGAGTCACGCCTAATCCGTGCAACATCTTGAGAGGGTTTAAATGAATATTAAGAATATTAAAGATGATCTAGTAATTAAAGAAGCTATAGAAAGGCTCGTAGAGCGAGTCAAAAGGAAAACTGGTGTGAAAATCAACTTTGGCAATTTCATTATCAATATGCATGAAGGCCAGTGTGCAAACATCGAATTCAACCTTAAAGACAGATGCTTTAGTTCAAAGATTGCAAAACTTCATGGAGTTAACAATGGATAATGTAATAGCAAATGATCTCGCCTTGGCCTTTCAATTGGTAAGTGAGAAAGAGAAAAAAACCAATACTAAGATAGTAGAGATTGCGAAGGAACTTGTCTCAACTCTATTAGAATTTAAAGAACTAAAAAGGAAGAAAGATGCAAAAAAATGATATTTCGCTTGGGACAGCGTTAATCTTATTAGTAGTTATGCTTGGAGCATTCTTATGCTTAAAAAACTATGAGACCATCATGGTTAACTGGGAAGCTATAATTAAAACAGTTGAATTAGATCAAACCTTTTTACTAATTCTTATCTCTTCTTTGCTTGCAAATATATTTGTAGTTTCACTTGTGGCAGATCGAGCTTTGGGCTACAAAAAGCAAGGTAGTAGACTGAGAAGTATCAAAAAAGATAAAGAGCCAAAATCTTCAATTATCCTTAAATCAGTAATTTCGATTATCATTGGATTTGTTTTAATTGATACAATTAAGACCTACGCTATCTTAAATAGTAAATCAATTCAGTTACTATTTAATAAAGAGCTATACCTCGGACTACTCGATATTTTTACTTATTCTTTATGCCTTTTATCAACAGTAACAAGTTACTCATTATTATCACTTTTCTCGAAAGTTTCTGGTGTTTTTAATGTAGGCGCACGACTACCTCGAATCTCAACCAAGAAAAATCACTTAACTCTTGGTTCCATTGGAGAAGAAAAAAATGAAATTGATAAAATTAAAAGACCTACATGGGTGAAAATTCCTAAAAAAGCTTTGAATGGAAATATTCTTGTAACTGGCTCTATCGGTACAGGTATAACTCAAGGAACGATCATTGCTTATGTAAAACAAATCTTTAGGCAATTTGATACTAAACCAAGTGCGCTTGTTCTCGATCCGAAGGGAAGTTTTATTCCTGAAGTTGTAAATATACTTTATCAAAATAATTTAGAAGAAAAGATCGTTTACTTAGGAGATGTAAATGCAAACATTTAATCCAGTTTATATTGAAGATACGCTTAAGGAATCAAATTACTTAGAAGTAACAAGCATGATTAGGGCCGCTGCCAAAAACTTTTCAGGTAAGGCAAAAGAGTCTCCGATCTGGGAAGACTCGGCCTTTAACTTAACTAAAAATGTTGTCGTCTATTGCGCTGCTGTTTATGGGTATTTCACATTAACAGATTGTTATAAAACCATGCTCAAAGCTGATTCTGATGAGGTTATTGAGAATTTAAAAACAATTTTATCAAAGAAGAATGCTGCTGCTATTTATGATGAGGAAGAAAAATTCAATATATCATGCGCAATACAATATTTTACTGAATATGCCCTTTTTGAAGATAAATTCAAATCTGGTGTTCTCGTATCAGCAACCACATTTCTAAACCAATTCCAAGATTACAATGCCGCAAAAATATTTTGTCCACCGAAGGCCCAACTAACGATTAAATCAATGGATGAGATTATTGATAAAGGAAAAATACTTCTCTTTCATGTTAAAAATGAAGCTCTGGCTAGATCAATGGGAACATTTATAAAACTGCATTATGAGCGATCTGTACTAAATCGTCTTAAATACCCAAACAGAAAAAAAGATAGGATGGCTGCCATAATCGCTGATGAATTTCAAGATTTGGTTTCTGTTGGTCAAGGTGGTTCCATTGGGGATGACAAAGTATGTGCCAAAGGCCGAGAGGCTAATTTTTTCCTATTGGCCGCTTCACAAAGTATTAACTCTATTCATAATTCTATCGGAAATGAAAAGGCGGCCAAGGAGCTTATACAAAACTTTAGAACACGAATAGCTTGTCACTCATCGGATATTGACACGATTAGAAATTTTAAAGAACTAATGGGTCAAGAGGATATGGAAAAAACAAGCCATAGCGTTTCTGAAAATTCTCAAAAAACCACAAGGAACTTTATTCTAGGTGGTTTTGACTCAAAAGATGCCAATATCAATGAATCAATAAGCACGAGCAATCATAAAGAGCATCTTGTAACAGGAAAAGAGTTTTCTAAACTAAAGTCATTTGAGGCCTTTGCTCAAGTCTATGATGGTGTTGAAACTAAATTTTATAAATTATTTTTAAAACCATCATTTTTGAAGAAGCGACATACAAAACATAAAAAAGTTTTAAAAATGCTTAAAGAAAAAGAGCCATCCCTGCTTTTTTCCCGAGTTAAGAAACTATTTGTAAAACGAGGGGCAACTGTTGCCAGCATTGCGTTGCTTTTCCTTTCGGTAAATTCTTATGCCTTTCCAAATGTGTGTTCAGTAGTCAATGCAAAGGAGTTCAATTCGTGTCTTAATTTTAGATATACCTTAACAACTTGCGGTAGTTGGCCTTTTGTCAGACCGTGCTACCGATTTACATACATGGTTCCTCAAACATTTATCGAGGTAAGCCCGAATGCTGGAAGCTCTTATTTTTCAACGCTTCCGGGGGCGGCAGTACAATTAGCAAGTGCAAAAGCTCTCCCTCCATTTGGCACTGAGCATGACGATGATACACAATCATATCATGCAAGAACACTTTCAGTGCCATTCGCGCAAATTCCTTTCAATATGCTTCCGTGTGGAGGAACAAGAATGCCCAAACTCTGCTTTGACGGCATGAGTGAGCATGTTGCTGAACATTGGTCTACTGGCATTAGCGATAAGTACCAGCCCAAATTTCTAGCTTGGTCACTTGCTCCAAAGGCCTGTCTTATAAAAGGAGCTGCGACTTCGGCCACTGGTGGAACCGATGTATCATTTGCTTCTGACTCCCCGATGTGCAGTATAAAACTTCCTACGATACCTAGTTTTCCTCCTTCTAATCACTCTGCATGTAATGGTTGGGGAACCTTTTATCCAAGAATGGGTAGCTATAACGGGCCGGCATCTCTTACAGGGGCCTTGATGATCGCTTCAAGGATGAAGTCGATTTCATCAGAAGTGTTTAGAGCAACACCATCAAGCTTTGGAGAACAGTGGCAAATGATTGGCCCCGGCTCTAGCTCATGCTTTAGAGAGGGACAAAACATAGGAATCTTAGACACAGTTAAAAATGTCAGAGAAATCGGAAGGATCACTAGCGGCAAATTTAATGGCCATCTCTTTGTTGTATGGAAACCAGTTTCATGCACAAGAGATATTCCTTATCTAGCTACTTCAAAAGCTGCAATAGCAGCAATGAAGCCGATGTGTGCAGGACTTGGGAGATAGAATGGGAAAACTAACAATTGAGTATAAAGAAACGCATGAGGAAAGAATTGCTAAAAAATCACCATACACATCTCTTTTCAGAGAATGTTTGATGGAAGCACACAAAACCTCTGCAAGTGATATTCACATAGAACCGAACTCGGATTCCTTAGTGATAAGGCTTAGGGTTAATGGTGATTTATATACCTATAAAACCCTAGATAAAGAATACAGACTCAGCTTCATTCAGGAAGTTAAAAGACTTTGTAATATATCAATCTCAATAAGTAATCGCCCTCAAGATAGTCGTTTGTCATTACCTTCTTGGAAGCTGGCCCTTAGAGTTAATTGTACTCCGACTTTATATGGCGAAAAAATAGTTCTTAGACTACTGGATATGACAACGGACTTTGATTTAAGCTCAGTCAACTTGAGTAATGATGTTGTATCAGACTTAGTAAAGTCAGCAAAAGAAAAAAATGGTGTGATAATTGTATCCGGCCCGACAGGAAGTGGTAAAACCAGATCATTATTTAGTCTTTTAAACTCTCTTGATAAAGAAAAAAAGAACATCGTTACTCTTGAAGATCCAATTGAATATTCCTTTAAAGGGATCAATCAAATTGAGATTAAAAAATCACTGACTTTTGCTGATGGACTGAGAGCAATTTTAAGACAAGACCCTGATGTAATACTTGTTGGTGAGATTCGTGATTTTGAAACTGCCGATCTATGTTTTAAGGCATCAGCAACAGGCCATCTTGTAATCTCTACTCTTCATGCCAATAGCGCGACAAAGGTTGTTGAAAGACTTAAAAATATGGGCGTTGAACAATATATGATTGATTCAAACCTGAAGTTTTCATCTGCACAGCGCTTAGTTAAAAAATTATGCCCTAGTTGCTCAATAAAGGTAGATGCTGAAATTTCAGAGCAATTATGTACCAAGTATTCTCTTTCACAAAAAAGTGATTTTAGAACAATCAACAATAAAGGATGTGTGAAATGTAAAAACGGTATTAGCGGCAGAGTTCCCGTAATGGAATACTTAACCAAAAAGGAACTTGAAAATGTCGTCAATTTAAACACTAAAAAGTCATTGTTAGATGAATATATAGAAAAAGCTCATCTTGGGCTTATTGATTATAAGGAGGTGCAAAACTATGAATAATCTAATCACACTATTATTCCTACTCTGTCTAGTTTCACATCAGGCAAAAAGTGAAGACCTAAACTTTTTTTCTGATGGTATCAATTATTGGAGCGACGGAAAAAAGAACTAGGAACCACGACCACAAACGAGTTCCCAGAAAAAAAAGAAGCTGTTAAAGAAAAATCATTCAAATGGTCAAAGTATTTAGACCCTAAAAATGATGAGTTCTTCAAAGAAGGTAATTACACGCCTCCAAAGCCATTTATGGAGTTGGCCAGAAATCCAACTGATACAAATATCAGTAATTGGATGGCGTATAATAAGAAGAAAAACGCTTTAAACCAAAGACTTCAAGTAAGAATGCGTGAATATTTAACGAAAAACGCAGAGCTTACTCCTGAAGTTAAAAAAGTTGTTCAAGCTAAAACAATCAATACGCAAACTCAATTTGATCCTTCACGCTATCGAATCAGAATGTACTTTGATTCAAAATGTCCACATTGCAAGCGTATGTTTAATACGCTTCTCGCATTACAAAATCGTGGAATTTATGTGGAAGCACTTCAAACTGATGACGCGAAAATTAGCAAAGCCAGTTATCCAATTCCAACGAGAAAAGCATCTGCAAGTGAAATTAAAAAACAAAACATCAAGGCAGTTCCACTAACTTTAATCGCGGATTTAAAGAAGAAGGAGCTTTATCCACCAATAAAGGGCTTTCAGAGCATTGAGGCAATGACTGCATTAATTAAAGAAGGAGAATCACTATGATTTGTTCAATTTGCAAAACAATTATCACTAAGGGGGAAAAATGAATATGGTACTTGCCAGTTCAATAATCAATACTACCGAGTTTTCCAGCGAAGACCCTAAGTTTCCACATTTTTGGTGGCTATTGTTCTTCGCTTTGATTGCATTGACCTCGGTGGTTCATGCAGGCCCAAGGATTCCTGGGGCCGATGCCGCTGATAAGCTAGAAGCAGCAGGAACAGTATTAAGAATCGTTGATACAGCACTGTTTAAGTGGGGCGCAAGATTGTTTGCAGGAATCAGTATTTTATCTGCGGGCTACAATCTAAAGGAGCAAAGGTTCGGTGTCGCTATTATCTGCATAGTCGCTGCGATCATTTTAGGAACTGCACCAATTTGGGTTGAAAACATCTTTTCAATCGGTGGTGGTAACGGAATTTTTAACTAGGAGCGAGAATGTACGATTACACAGAAATTAAAGAAAAGTACGGTAGAAAAGTAAGTCAGACTATTGATTCACCAATTACAGTATTTGAATTTTGGGAACTAAGTGACATTTTCATCGCACTTTTTGTTGTTTTAATTTTTGGGGTCATATTTTACTCATGGTGGACAATGTTTATCCTCTTGGCATTTTTTTTAGGATTAGGCCCTTTTATTAAGAGAAAAAATAATAAAGGGATTTTCCTACACTGGCCATACAGCAGGATGAATATGAGTTTACCAGCTCTTATTAACCCAAAAGGAAAACAAAAATACTCAGACTAACAAGGAGAGAGTTTAATGGCACATAGAATTGAAGGAACACTTAACAAAAATGAAATCGGTCGCTGGGAGATTAACGACCATGAATTCACATCGGGTTCTTGCTTAGAGATATTGCTCGATAATAAATGGATTCGTGGAGTTATCGAATACTGGCACTCTCGATCAGATTACTACTTTTACACAAGACTTGAAGGGATTCCCATTGGCCTGCTCCAAGGAATCACAGCAAGAGTAACTTTGAACTATTAAAAGGAGAACAAATTATGAGTAACGAAAAACAGAATTCAAAACAAACTAATGGAGGATACTATGCAAGAAGGCCTATTGAAGAAATCAAAGCTTTTAAATCTAAAGATGGAAAATCATTCGTTGTTCAAGTTATTAAGACTTGTGTTTTTCCGATTAACTATGCTCGTACAATCATTGAAAATGAAAGTCCATACAGTAACGGCACCACAGCGGATGAAATTGGCACTAATGAGCAATAATATGATTGGAGCAATGGAAAAAGGAATAGAAGCTGCACAAATATCTGCTCCCCCGTCAGGTGTATATGACGGGGTTGATTTATCTGTAATGCCTAAATATCTTTGTTTTAAAGCTGCTCTTTTAAAAGAAAAGATTTTGCTGAAAAACTTAATTCTCATTCTTGTTGGAGTATTTAGTGTCTATTTTTTGGTTACAAGAAATGAAATTAGCACTTTATACTCAAAGCTGAGAGAAAAAGAATATATCCTCGCACCGGGGGTTATTGACTTTACCCCTGCATCACCACAGACAGTTACAGATGGATATGTTGATAGTGCAGTAATGACATTTATAAGAACTCTAGGGAATATAAATTCGATGAATATCGAGGATCAATACCGAGAGCTTTCAGGTTATATGTCCCATGACTTAAAAGTTCGCTTTGACATGGAAACGTCTGATTGGATTGAAACGGTGAAACTTGAAAATATTTCTGAAATTCTTAAGATTGCTGACAAAGAAATCATTTCTGATGAGAAGGGCAACTATAAGGTAGTGGCGATTGTTACGAGGGAAAGATATGCCAATAATGAGTTTCTCGGGAAAACAGATGAAGTTGTTGAGATGATTGTTAAGCTCATGCCCCCGAAGCAAGGAAAAAAGTGGTTTTTACAAATTACTTCCCTAACTAGAACTGAGGCAGATTCTTTTCGAGGCAAAGAAATTCAATCTAAACCAAACCAAGTGGAGAAATGAGTATGAAAAGATATTTAATTTATATCATTGGGATGATGCTGTTTTCGGTCATCTCGCAAGCTAAGGACATTTACTACGGATCAACACCAGAGTTAGTCAATGTTTCAAAGGAGACAATATTCAGATTTCACAAGCAAGTTAGAACAATCTCACAAGCTAGAAAATTTGATATTAAGCCTGCTGATCCAAATGATCCCGACTATTCTGTGTTATCCATCAGGCCACGTTTTTCTAAAGGAACGACTAAAGTAGCTTTTGTTCTTAGTGATGGAAGTGTAGCGACTCTTAATCTCAGAATTGTTAAAAATCAACGTGGAAGTGATGAACCATTCTATGATTTAAGGCCTAAAAGTATGTTGATTGAAAGGTCTGAAAAAAATCTACCCGTCTTAACAGTAATGGAATTTATGAAATCCATAGACAAGGATGACAATGTTGTTGGCTACAAGCGAGAGGTTAAAGACAAATGGATTTCTACAGGATACATCAATGGCGTCTCTGCAAGGCTTATTCGAGTTTATACTGGCAAGGATTACAAAGGGTATGTCATTGAACTTAGAAATAAGTACAAGACCAAAAAGTATGAAATTGCCATTGATAAACTAAAGTTTAGCGATCCGTCTATGGCGATCATATCCCTTGTCGATGATGAAATCTTAGTCCCAAGGGGAAAAGGAACAAGCAAGACACTTCTTAAAGTTGTTTCTAAGCCAACATCATCCATAAGTAATCTTAAACTTCCAATTTCAGTTTTAATTGAAGAAAAAGGAGAATCACTGTGAATTCATTTAATCATTATGTGCCAAAGAATTTTATGAGAAGCTTTAACTGTATCAAAGAGTTTTTACTGCAAAATCCTAAAACAAGAATCGGCCTTGTTGCTTTTTTGATGATCGGGTCTATTTATGTTGTAAGTAAGTTCTCAGAAACTCAAAAAATCGTTTACAAAGACCATAGAAAGCCTGTTTTTACCGAGGGACGAATTTTTGGCTCTCAAGCAACTTCATATCTTAAAAGTAAAGAAGTCCAACTTGGCAAAACAGCCCGAAAAATTATGGCAAAAAATAAGGCGTTAGAGGAAAAATTGAAATCACTTGAGAAAAGGATTGAAGCAAAGTCCTAGCACCACGACCACAAACGAGTGCTGATAACGACTTAGAAAAAAATGAGAATCAAGTAGTAGAAGAAAAAATATCTACTAGTGATGAATCCGTAAGAATTCATGCTGAAGATGCTAATTTCAAGCAATCGACGGTAAATAATTCTGTAGCTTCATTTAACACTAAGAGTTCTAAAAAAAGATACAACGATGGCCCAAGTGTCATTTCTTTTCCTGTAAAGCAAAAGAGAGTCGAACAAGGAATTACATTACCTACTGGTAGTTATGTAAAAGCCAAACTTATGACTGGCATAGATGCCCCAGAGGGGAAGACCTATCCAGTTCTTCTTGCTCTTGATTATTCATACGTTGGGCCTAATAAGCACAAAGTCGATCTTTCAGGTTGCTTTTTTATTGCTAGAAGTTCCCCGTCAATGGCGACTGAAAGGATTAATTTTCAGGCCACCCGTCTTTCATGTGTTTCTAAAAAAGGAAAATTCTTTGAGCGCAAGATTAGCGGGTTCGTCGCAGATAACAAAGACAATACTTTTGCAGTAAAGGCAGAGCTTAATTCCAAGCAAGGCCGTGTTGCCAAGATGGCATTCTTAAAAACCGTTGTTGATGGAATCGGTGAAATCATTACTCGAAAGGCCCAAAATATTGGAGGCAAGAATCCAGATTCGGCAAATGTATTAGTTCAAAATGGTGCCCAAGGGGCAGCATCAAAAGTTAGTGATTGGTATTTAAAGCAAGTCACATCACTAATGCCAACATTATCCGTTAATTCAGGTCAAGACGTTTGGATTGTAATGCAAGAAAAAGTCTTGCTCCCAAATGACTTTTTTAGAAAAAACGAAAGGAGAACAAGCAATGCAAAAGTATTTTCATATCTTACTCGTATCATTGATTAGTTTCAATTTTTTTGGGTGCGCTCATAATTCAAATAAAGATGGAATTCTTGAAGATCGGGCCGGATATAACATTGAGAAAGAAGATCAAAATATTCCTAATCCTGTAACGAGAACCAAGGGCAAGGTTAAAAAGGCATGGCTACACGCTCATGAAATGCCTACGGGTGATTATTTTGGTGGAGCTTGGGTCTATCTCCTTGTTGAAGAGACAAGGTGGGATTTTTCAGAAAAACATTAAGGAGGTAGCAATTGGAAGAACAAAAAGAAAAAGAAGAACAATTGAAGACAATAAATAAAGCAATGACTAATAGATACAAATTAGCAGAAGCCTTATTTAAGCGATCAGAGTCTTTAAGCAGTTTGCTTCCATATAGCGAGTATGTGGAAAAGTTTAAGATTTTCATTAATAAAGATGGAAGTCTTGGAGTTGTGCTAGAGGCCGATCTATTTGAACACGAACCAATGAAGGCAAAGGCCGTTACGTCAACTGTAGGCTCTTTTAAAACTCTCTTTGCACTACCTGAAAATTGTGTTCTGCAAGTTTTATACGATCAGTCTTTTATATCAAAGGAGGATAATCTCTGGGACAATATACTTTCTGAATATAAATACGGACATGATGTTTCAAAATTACTTTTTGAAGAAAAAGTAAATATGATTCGTGAGCAATGCAATTCAGATCACGAATTATCCCCATTAAAACGAAAATCCTTAATCTCAATTAGATTCTTCCCTAAAAAGTCTGCCCTTGCAGAATGGAAGGATGTTTTATCCAAGGGTGAGAAAATTTTATTTGATCAAATGAGTGAGTTTGTTAAAGAAGTAATTTTTTTCGAGCAAGTTATTAAACAATACATTGCAAATGCGAAAATGCCGCTAAGACAATTAGATGCACAAGAATTAATTACTCACTTAAGACAATTCTTTAATCCAAAGGAATTTTACAAACGCGAGTTCGCAAAATTTAACACTCATTTACCAATAGCAGATCAGTTAATTTATAACAGTCCACTGCTTGATTATAAAGGTATCAAACGTGAAGGAGTGAAAACTAGAACTATTACTTTGAAGACGAGTCCACAGTTTGCCTATGCCGGAGGAATGGCATATTTCACTAAACTTAACTTTCCATATAAGATTTCTCTTAACTTTAGCTTTCCTTCAAAAAACAGTGTGAGAAAGTTTTTTGATTTAAAGGCCTTTTTCCTAGAGAATTCTGTTTCAGAAAAAGCAAAGATTCAAAAAAATGAAATCAAAGACGCTCAAAACAGGTTCGCTCTCGGCGAAAAATGCTTACACCTAACTTTTTGTATTATTCTTGAAGGTGAAACAGATGAAGTTTTAGATAGCAGGACGAGAGAACTTGTAAATATCTTTCATAATGACTTGGAATGTGAAGTTATTATTGAAGATGAGATTGGTTTAGGGCTTGCTATTAATTCACTACCCTTGAATTACTCTTCTGAGGCAGATCGTTCTTCACAGAGATACATTAGAATCCTACAAAATGATGCAATTATGTTTTTGCCATTTTTTGATTCTTTTAAAGGCCTTAAAAGCCCTCTGCAATTGTATCTGTCACGAGAAAAGAACTTAGTAAACTTCAATCTTCTGGAAAACGAAACTTCAAATCATACTGTGGTGCTTGCAGATAGTGGTAGTGGGAAATCGGCATTCATCATTGATTGTATTCAATCAGCCAAAAAGCTTGATCCAGAGCCTTTGGTATTTGTGATTGATAAAAAATCTAGTTACAAGGGGGTTGTTGGCCCCTACAAGGGCGAGCTAACAGTCTTTGATCCTAATGGAGAAATGCCATTTTCACCATTTAGAGGTGTTTTTGATGATGCCAAAGTCGGCTTTCTAACAAAGCTATTAACCACGGGAATCAAACTTACATCTCCAACTTTTGAAATTGAAAGTGAACATCTCTCAAGCATCTCAAAAGCACTAAAGCTGGCATACATAAAAAAATCAAAGGAATCATCTCTTTATTACATTGATGGAGAAATTCATAAAAATGAAAAAGACGATCAAGATGTAGAAGTCACAATAGATGATTTTATCGCTTCAATGGCCGGACTTACTGCTGATCCTGAATTTGAATCAATGAAAGATGAAATTGAAAAAATTCTTGTGAAGCTAAAACCTTTTTACGGTGATGGAATTTATTCTAAGTATTTTAAAGGGTCAAATGGCCATAAAAAGGACTCTTCGACCATGCTTTATGTCTATGACCTAGATGCCTTAAAAGATGAAACTCTTCAAACCTTAATGACAATGAGTGTGATTGAAGAAATTAGAAGTTTTATTCAAACACCTGATAATCAAAAAAGAGGTGGCTTTATTGTTATCGAAGAACTTGGAATGCTCGGAAGAGATAATCCTGTAGCAAAAGATTTTATCATTGATGCAGCAGAAACCTTTAGAAAACTTGGATTCTGGCTCATTGGCCTAACACCAAGGCCACAAAACTACTTTGAAATGGAAGCTGGTAAGGCCATGTGGTCGGTTGCCGATAATTTTATTTTTTTAAGGATGAGTCCTGATAATGCAGATTATTTATATGCTCATTCAAAACTAATAGAAGAAGTTGAGGCTGATATAATCAAATCTCTCAAAGTTAAAAAAGGTCAATATACAGAAATTTTTTACTCGAACAAAGACAAATCCAATCAGGGGGCCTTCAGGTACTACCAAACTCCTTATGACAGGTGGTTAGCACCTACGAATAATGAGGACTTACTCGCTTTAGAATACGCAATCAACGTATTTAAAGGAGATGCTTGGAAGGCCCTTAAGTTCCTCGTTACTGAGGAAAAAGACAAGAAAAATGGGAGGCAAAATGAAAGTAATTAGCAGTCTAATTGCACTCATATTTTTATCTGATTCTGCGTTAGCAACGGAATTCAACTATAAGCATAGCTCGGAGATGTCTTCCTCTGATTACTTGTTTAAAGAAAGGAGTAAAGAAAATGATTCTGTCTTTGATAATTATCAAACTGTAGATTTAGGGTTCAGTCTTGGGGTTGGTGCTGATTGTGGAAAGGTCGATTTTAAAAGCACTTTGCAGACCTCTTTGAAAAACCTTTTAGATGCAAAATATTTTGAGTCTGTCGGAAACAATATACTTGCGGCAAGTCCTATGCTTCTAACTTGTTACCTCAGCCCTACATGGTGTTCAATTCTAAAGCATACAAGAGTCAATGCTAATTTTCTCTCCCAAATGCGTTTAGATCAATGTGCTTTGATTGATAAGTATGTCGATAATCGTTCAGAAGATTTTAAAAAAGAAAGACAGGATTGTGTTCATCAGGCCATTCAAAGAAATGGTGGGAATATGGAACAGGCCATGAAGGAATGTCAATCTAGTTCAAATTATTCTGTCGATCTCGCAAATTGGGCCGGAAGTCATTTTGGAAGCAAGGCCGGTAAAAATAAGCTAATTGAATCTTCTGCAAAATGGGCCGGATTTAATTCAAGTGAAGCAAAAAAATCAGTGGGACTTTTAAAAGCATTAGTTGGTGATACGGTCATAGGAAAAGGTCGAATCTCAGTGGAGTATGGCCCAAAGAACAGGGCAATTACACCACGAACGAGGCTTTATGAGCTAGAAAAAGATACCTACGAAAAGCTTTGTAAGGGGTTACTTAAAAAGATTGACCGCAATGCTAATAGAATCAGTATTGATCGGCTAATTGGTAAAGAAGAACTCAATGAGATTGGAGGAAATAAGGAGGACACTTATATTGATAAGCAGACCCTTAGATACCTCTCATACCTCCCGTTCATTAAAAGAGGTTCTTATTGTCGTAAATTGGCCGCATCGGTTGCCATGACAAAGTTCTCTGATGAAATGAATAGCTCTTTGGATATGCTTAACATACTTGAGCAGAACCCTAATCTACCTGAAACAAGAAAGCTTGAACTTGCAAAGAAAAGAAAGAACCTCAAAGATTCGATTGAGGCTACTCTTCAACTTCAAGAAGCAAAGAACACACCATTAAATACTGTAGTCTCACAGATCACCAGTGAAGGCCGTTTCTACCAAGGCAAGGCCACAGAAAGGGCCTTCGATAATGAGTCCAGCAGAATCAATTCTAGGCGTTCTCGGAGCGAATTATTTGACTGTGCCGATGGAATCCTGTGCGACCAAGGAGGTAATTAACATGTTTAGTAACACTGCTTATGAAGCATTGTACCAATACTTAGGTCTTGAGCTTCACTCTCAGTTTATAACTGCGATCACTTCAGAGGTTTTCTTTAAGGCCATGGTTCTTATCATTTTTGGGGTGGTCTTTTTTGTAGCGACTATTAAGTTTTTCTCAAGGTATATGCCAAACACTCTTGTTTCAAAGAAGCACCTACCTCTGTCTGTTTTCGCTAAAATCATCTTTTGTTTATTTCTGGGCCTTGCTTTGCTTAGAGTCGGTTCTAACACGAATGTTAAGAACTACTACGGTGAATCATGGAGTGATAATCCATATATCAAGACAAGGTATGGAGATGTCAAAGACAAAACAAGAGTTAGTTTTATTTTTGATCTTTTAAGTCGAAGTGCTGAAGAATCAAGTGCCTTTCTTGGCCGAATTATTGACAAAATAATGGCAAAGAATCACTCACAACTAGGTGCTCCCAACTTCTTTTATAAGGCAATTATGTACTCCGGTACAGCTACGATTGAAGATGGAAACCTAAGAGAGCTTGTTCACTTCTATACCGAAAATTGTTTTGAAAAGGCCCTACCGCTAATTGGAAATGCTCATGCTAACGACAAATTAAATACGTTTTTTAATCGGGATACAAGCATAGATCAGAAACTATCTGAGATAGAAATTAAAACAGAAGATAGCGTTTCTTATTCATGTCTTGACGTAAAAAATGAAGTCCGATCAAGTTTAAAGCAGTACGCTATTGGCCACCATGTGCGCTTTGTTCGTTCAAGCGGAAGGCATGTCTATCCAATAAAAGATGAAGCAGCTCAGAACATGCACATGGCAAATATGCTGGTTAATCACTATGTTGATGGCAAAGAATCTGTCATGGGCATCATGAAAGGCTCTCAGCTCCCCGGAACAACAGGAAGAGTATTTCAATACCTAAACCGTCTATTTTCTTTTGATGCAATTCTTTCGATCTTTGGATTTTCAGAAGAACATGGAGCATCTGAGGCAGCAGTGAGAAGTCAAAAATTTAGTGAACATCTGGCCCGTGCCCCACATGTTGCCGGACTTATTAAATTGGCCCTCGTTGCTGTTTTTCCATTTCTGATTTTCTTTATTGTTGCCGGAAAATGGAAAGTTCTAATTTATTGGTTTGCACTTTATTTTTCTGTACTTCTTTGGACTCCACTGTGGGTTTTGTTTTATCACATAATGACAAGCATTGCTCAATCAACAGAGGTGATGAGGGAGTTTGGACATTTTTCTGATGGTATCTCCCTCTATGGAGCGAAGCTAATCAGTTCCAGAATGTACTACTTCTACTCTATTTATTCTTGGATTCAATTGCTTGTAGCAACACTGACAACAGGAAGTGTCTTTTTCTTTTTAAGACCAATGCTAATGGAGAATAACGAAGAGTCTGCACCTGAATTCATTGGTGGTGCGAGTGATACGGCAAGCACTGCGACGAAGGCAGTTAAGACAGTGGGGGCCGTATTATGAGCAACAAAAAAGCGAGTTTAACGAGCGTAATGGAGCAGCGAAGCTGCTCCATCGGGGGTTTGGGGGCTTGCCCTCAACAAGTAAAAAAAGGGCCTGCCCTTTGCTCGGAACGAGTTTTTTTAAGGAGTGTGGCGCCACACTCCATGCTTGCATAAGAAAAAATAGAAAAAAATAGAAAAACAGACAACAAATTAAAAAAGGACAAAAAATGAAACAAAACAAAAAACTCAAAGTAACAAATCTAAAACTAGGACTACTAATAACAATAACAGCAATTACCACAAGCTGCGCAACAAATAATCCACATAAAAAAGTGGCCCTCAAAATAATTAAAAATAACAACGTGATCCTAAAAGAAATTCAAAAGGAACGAAAAGAAAAAACGATTGCACCGTATATAAAAGACTCACCCAAACTAAGCAAAGCTGAAAGGAGGTTAATGAGTGCAATAAACGCCGTAATTAAATCAAATGACTCTCTAAAAAGAGAATTTACAAAAAACAACAAAAAGGAGGTTCAAGTTGAACGAATCAGAAGAACAGAATATGGCCAGCGATAATTTAATGAAAGCTATAGGAAAATCAGAAGTGCTAATCGAAGATCACGAGGATGCACTAGACGAGCTAAACGAAGAAACAGAAAACCTTGAAGGATGGCTAACAATATTTTTCAGGGCAGTTAGAAACGCATTACTTTAATCAATAAAAAAAGGAATTAATATGAGCAAAGAAGAACAATTAGAATTAAATCTTGGTGGCAGAGCAAACGTCCGTTTTTCTCCTACTGAATACAAACAAGTTCAAAAGGATAGTTCTAAACTACGAAAAACGGTTCCAACACTATTGAGAGATGCCTATTTCAATCGTCTTCCCACAAAAGTGCTTGTGAGCCAAAAAGATTTGGAAGTTATAAGAAAAGATATTAATCGCATTGGTAACAACCTAAATCAAGTAGCAAAAAAGTTAAATTCTGGCTTTATGCATGGCTGGAACGACACTTTAGACAAGGTACTTGAGGAATTTAAAACTTTAAACAGTCTCATTTATTACGGTCATGGCGTACATCAAGGTTAAGTGGAGGAAGGACATTCCCAAAAACCAAGAAATGTCTGCAAGTGATTATGAAGAATACTTATTAAAAGACAGAGGAACGGAACTGGTGACAAACGAAAACAATTGCGTAGCTGGACAAGCTATTGACACATTTAAAAACACGCAAGCAGAATTTTCAAAAAATGCTATGCAAGGAAGAAAAAATGTCAATGTAGCCTTTGAGGTTATTCATAGTTTTAGTCCTGATGAAAGTAGCTCTCTTAGTGCTGAAAAAGTAAACTTCATGGGAACGGAATTAGCTAAACGCTATTTTCCAAATCATGAGTTTCTTGTCGTTACCCATACGGACACTAATAAGACTCATAATCACATTCTTGTAAATCCTGTTAATCATGTTACAGGTAAACGAGATGTGACAGACAAAAAGAAGCATTTGTATAACTTGCGATCACTTTCAGATGAAATCGTCATTGAGCATGGCCTTTCGATCATTAAAGAAACTGACAAAGACAGAAGTAAAAAACTGCCGGAAAAAGTAAAAGGAATAAAGACAAGAGGTGGAAACTCTTATCGACTTGATCTTTTTCAAAAGGCCGATTTTGCTAAGAGCTATGCGACGAGCTTTGATGAGTATGTTGGTGTTTTAAATGAATTATCTGTCAATGTGGCCATCACTGATAAGAAAATCACATATTTCTATGAGGGGCACAATAAAGGCATTAGAGGCGACAAGCTTGGAAAGAGTTATGACAAAAAGGGATTGATCCAAAACTTCAAAGACAATGATGAACTGTTTGCAAAGCAACCCCAAGTAAGGAGGAAAATTAGAGATGGAATCAGCAATTTCAAAGATGGAAAAGGAGATTCTTTGGGAGTTTCAAGCTCATTACTTTTGGGTGGAGGAACTGCACAAGATATTAAAGGAAAAGATTACGAAGCTTACACTAAAAGTAATCGCCGTGGCGACAGGACTCCTTTGCCTTCAGATCACTATCTTAGGAATTCTATTATTCCAATTAGTGAAATAAGAAAGGCGTCGCAAAGTGACATTTTGGAGTATTGCAAAAAGCACAAAATCCAAACTGAAACGAATGAGAAAGGAAAAACTTTTTTAAAAGGTAAAGAATTTATTTCTATTGATGGTAATAGATGGACGAATACCAAAAACAAAACTACAGGCTCACTTATTGAGTTTGTCAGCGGCCACGATCAAACTAGCTATTTAAGAGCTATTTCAAAAATTACCAATAACAAAAATCTTTTACTTTTGGAGCAATACTATGGTGAAGTAAAAAGACCTTACACATCATTTTATATTCCAAAGCAAAAGCAAGAAAAACCTGATCTTGCAAAACTCAAGGTGAAAAAGTTTTTAAAACATCATGGCATTAACGAAAATGTATCTGAGGACTTATTCAGACTTAAAAAAGTACAAGTTGATAAGAAAGGAAGCATTTGGTTTTATGCCGATGATAACGACCAAGAGGCCGTTGAATTCTCTTTAGACAGCGACAATAAGTACAAGTCACAGCGTCATGGAGATACTTCAGGCCCGTTCATTAAATCTCATAAGAATGAAAAAAATGTGACTATTTTCCCCGACTTCCTTAGTTTTTTAAAGGCCAAGGGGAAAAAGTCATTTGAGGACAAGAGATCAAATGCCCACCTTGTATTGATGGGGTTAGAAGAAAAAGCGTTGCATATTTTTTTAGCGACTAATTCCAATGTAAAAGACATTGAGATTGTAGCGCCAAAAAATAATGACCTGAATAAGAATCAATGGAACTTCATAGACAAGGTCAGAAAAGACCTCAAGTCGTATGGAATTACCGTTAGTTCAATTTCTTTTGATAAGGCCATCAAGCAAAAAAGAAGTCTTGATCTTGAATTTTAAACTTAATTATGGAGAAAATTATTATGGAACAAAATACAGCAAATAAAACTTCAAAATCTACTGCTAAAAAAGCCGATTCTACTGCAATTCGTTTCGATAAAGCATTTATGAAACAAGTTTCAAAACTTGTTGATAAAGCTAATAAAAAGCAATTTGGAAGAAAGGTAAAACCTAAAAATATTCTGGTTAATTTATTGAATCTTGCAGACGACAATTTGATTGAAAACGTCATCAAAAAGGTTCAAGAAGATTCTCTTACTAGTAAAGATCACGATGCCCTTTTTTTAAAGGAAAATTTGAGTAAATTCCAAGGAACAAAGGAAGAATTTGACGAGAAAATGCGACAACTGATGGCCTCTTTTTTGTCTCAAAATCCAGCGTAGTTTTGTGACAGAATTTAATGATTTCATGGCCTTTTTTGCGTGTTTTGTACTTGGCCTATTTAGGAGAATTTGATATGGTAGATAATAATAAAAATCAGAGCGTAAATCACGAAATGTGTAGCTCTGATTCGCTCTTTGACAATTTAATATGGATGACGACCGAAGATGCTGCAAAATATCTTCGGAAAACAGTAAATGCAATCAGGATCATGGTTCATAGACGAGTTCTAAGAGCTAGGAAATTCCGAAACAGATTGTATTTTAGACGAGAAGAATTGGATGAATTGCTGGAATCCTCTTTCCTACAAGGAGGAATCTAATGGCAATAACATCTTATAAAATTAATGGTGAGACTTACTTTAAAGTCTATGTCCAAGCAAGAGGTCAAACTGATGTATCTTTAAGGCTTCAAAGAAGGCGATTAAAGATTAATTCTATGGCCGAAGCTAGGAAGATAGAAAAGAAGCTCTATAAGACTGTCTATGAGGAAATAGCAAAGATCGAAGGCAGAGGCCTTAAGTGGGTCGATATTATCGACAGATGGGCCACAAGTGCTAAGTTGGGTTATCTTGGAGATCGTTATTCTCAAGATCATCAAATTAGCGAACATACCAACCGCTTAAAGCGGTACACAAAAGAATGGTTAAATGTTCAAGCTTGTGACTTAACTAGAGGTGATGGACGTAGAGTTTTAAACTTCGCCGAGGAACAAGGATTAGCTCAAGCTACCATTAGAAGTATTAAATCTTCTATAAACATGGTTTACAAATGGGGCATTGAAGAAAAACTAATCGTTGGGACTCACACCACGCCAGTAGAAAGACTAAGCGTAAAAAAGAAAGTTGAAAAAGTTGTTAAGATTTTATCAATGGATGAAATCAAGACTTTTTTAAATGAAGCAAGGAACTTAAAGCATCCTTGGTATCATATCTGGTCTTTTGCTTTTTATACTGGAATGAGAAGTGGTGAGCTAATGGCGTTGCAATGGAAAGATATTGATTTTGAAAAAGTCATTATCAATGTTTCCAAGTCTTATAAGCGAAGCCACAATCTTTTAAAATGTACTAAGTCAGGATATTGGAGAATGGTTCCCATATCGCCAGAGCTTATGAGCATTTTAAATGAGCTTCGCAAAGATAGTCCTAATGAAGACGACTTCGTTTTACCGAGGCATTATGCTTGGACAAATGGAGAAGCTGGAAAGGTTCTAAGAGGATTTTTAGAATCGTTAGGAATTGTAAGGCCTGTTAATTTTCATTCCCTCAGAGCTTGTTTTGCAACTCACATGCTTGCATCAGGAGTTAACCAAGCAACGGTAATGAAAATTGGAGGATGGCAGGATTTGAAGACATTTCAAATTTACGTCAGACTCGCAGGGGTTGAAGTTAAAGGTGCAACCGACGCACTGCAAGTTCTCTCACCGTTCCAAGATAAAACCACTAATAACGTCCTTACTATGGTTCGTTAAATTAATGAATAAATGGGGTCTTTTCTAGGCCCCCAATTCTACACCAATTCTACACCAAATCTACGTTTTAACATTTCAGAACATTTCTTAGATTTGCTCTTTTTGGCTACTTCTGCCATACTAATCCCAACAAAAACCTTAGGTTGGTTCGATTAAGCTCGAATCCACCAAATTTCTATAAAAGAAGCCGATCATTGATCGGCTTTTTTGTTTCTGCTGACATGTAATTGGACAAACAAGATACAGATCATTAATTGACTCCAATTGTGTTAGTATTTCTCTATGAAA
>Ga0210057_1001262_pt1 | contig 39033 bp, 41 predicted proteins | sample CryGeyCG2114_010_2_FD_183968 | JGI IMG/M metagenome (GOLD analysis project Ga0210057, IMG submission 183968) | Groundwater microbial communities from aquifer - Crystal Geyser CG10_big_fil_rev_8/21/14_0.10 (SPAdes) (version 2) | ecosystem: Environmental > Aquatic > Deep subsurface > Groundwater ... | reverse complement strand
GGAAGTGCCCTCAACGAGTAATTCAACGGCTACGGGGTCGGGTTACTTAGTTTTTGATGTGACCTATCGGGCGCGAGTAAAAGTTTGGGACAGTAACGGAAACGAGTCCGGCTGGGTAACCTCAAATACTTGGAAGACCCCTAAGCATGACTATCCCAGTGTCGCTTTCAATTGGTCGCCAACGACACCATTTTCCGGTCAAAGTACGGCTTTCACCGACCAGACCATTTGTACGCAGAGTACCTGTAACTCTTGGAGTTGGAACTTTGGGGATGGGAGCGGGGCAACAAGTCAAAATCCCAACCATGTCTATTCAACCAGTGGCAGTTATCCGGTTAGCTTAACCGTAACGGATAGCACGGGATTCGTTTGTAGCACCAACCAGACCATCTCCGTTCAGGGCCCGCAACCGCCGGACTTTAAAGAAGTCGCGCCGTAATCTTGAAGAAAAGCCCGCCCCGACTCATAGCGCGTCGGGGCGGTTTTTTTAGCACTCTTGACGCTTGAGTGCTAATTGTTAGAATGGGGGTATAATAAAAAAAGATGGAAGAGCGAAGCGAAAAAATCTTAGGGATTATTATCAAGGAGTATACCCAAAATTCTGAACCGGTCGGGTCTCAGCTTTTGAGCGAAAAATATAATCTGGATATTAGTCCGGCCACAATTCGAATGGAGATGCATAGCCTTGAAAAGCAAGGTTATTTAAAACAGCCACACACTTCAGCGGGCCGGGTGCCAACCGGTCGGGCCTATCGTTATTTTGTCGATCGTCTTGAAGCCAAAGAGAATCTCGGATCCGCCCCAGAGGCTAACCCCGGCCTGAAGTCCCTCGATCAAAAAAGGGTGGATCATTCTTTGCGAGAAACAAATGACCCGCGATTGGTGACCCAGCAAATTGCTCAAGTTATCGCTCAGATTTCCGACAACTTGGCCATAAGTGGAATTTTAGATACCGGCGAGTTTTATAAAACCGGTCTCTCGGGCCTACTCGACCATCCGGAATTTCAAGAATTTCAAGCCATTCGTCAGGTGACGGACTTGGTCGATCATTTTGAAGACTATATTGACCGGCTAACTAAGAAATTCGATGCCCCGATGGAGGTTTTTATCGGCTCAGAAGTTCCGTTACGGCGGTTATCGGGAGGCACGGTTTTAATTTCCCGCTATCCCTTGCCGGGGGGGATGCGCGGGTTGGCGGCGATGGTCGGGCCGGTTCGAATGAATTATCAAAAAAATATTGCGCTAATGAAGTACATTACCCAGGTTATGGGGCGAGGTACTTTTTAATAGATTATGGCAACTTGTGATATTTGCAGAAAAAATCACGCGACTCGATCAGTCACCCGGATCCATAATGGGGTTCGAGAAACGACAAATATTTGTGCCAGTTGCGCGAATAAGCAGTCCGGGCGAGAATCGGAAGCGAACTCGGGGGGCCAGTTCGGTGATTTAAATGATATCTTCGGTAATATTTTCGGAGATATTTTTGGCAACATCGGCAACCAGGGCAATGGCGGATCGGGTCAGATTCTTCCCGGTCAGATGCGCCAGCGCCAGCAGGAAAGTGTTGGTTTTAAAGACTATCTTTCCAACAGCGGAGAGACAACCTTGGAACAGGCCTTGAATTTTGGGCGACGGTATAATCATCAAGTGGTTGACACCGAGCATCTTTTATTGGCTCTTTTAGAAAATGAGATTGTTCAAAAGATTTTAGATCAGCTCAAGATCAATTCCCAGACGATCAAGAAGCAGATTGAGGGAGAACTTCATAAGGAGCGTCAGGAACCCGATCATCTTGAGTATTCACCCCGGATGAAAAGGATCTTTGATTTGTCTTTGGATGAGGCCCGCGCCATGTTTCATAATTATATTGGCCCGGAACATTTATTGTTGGCTTTGGTTCGAGAAGGCGAGGGCACGGCGGCTCAGATTTTAAAGAAAAACGGTTTGGAGTTGACGCTACTGCGCCAACGCGTCACTAAGATTGTTGGGAAGGGGGAGGAGAGTGAACAACTGATCGCGATGAATACCCCCAACATCGACAAATATTCTCGAGATTTAACCGACTTGGCCCGAAGGGGAAAATTAGATCCGGTCATCGGCCGATCAAAGGAAATAGAAACGGCGATTGAGGTCTTATCTCGGCGGACTAAAAACAATCCGGTTTTGATTGGAGAGGCCGGAGTGGGGAAAACGGCGATTGTCGAGGGCCTGGCCCAGAGAATTGTCTCCGGCAGTATCCCCGAATCACTCTATGGCAAGCGGGTCGCGGAACTTAATATCGCTTCTCTTTTGGCGGGAACGCGCTTTCGAGGTGATTTAGAGGAGCGGTTAAAGCAGGTCATTGATGAAATAGTCGACAACTCCAAGTCCTTAATTGTCTTTATTGATGAGATTCACCTTATCGTGGGGGCGGGGAACACCGGCGAGGGCGGTATGGATGCGGCGAATATCTTTAAACCAGCCCTGGCGCGAGGTGAACTCAATATAATTGGGGCCACAACTTTAAACGAATATAAAAAATATATAGAAAAAGATCAGGCCCTCGAACGACGTTTCCAGCCGATTGTGGTGGCAGAGCCGAGCCCGCAGGAAGCGCTCCAAATCTTGCGCGGTCTCCGGGATCGGTATGAGTCCCATCACCGCGTCAAGGTTTCCGACGAAGCGCTTCAGGCGGCGGTTAGCCTCTCGGATCGTTATATTACGGCTAGGTTTCTGCCGGACAAGGCGATTGATCTTTTGGACCAATCGGCGGCTCGAGTTCGAATTCAGTCCACAACCGAGCCGGAGGGGGTCCGGAATTTTGAAGAGAAAATTACGGACTTGAAGAAGGAGCAAGAAGCCTTGGCCCGGTCAAAAAAATCGAAAGAAGTAGAGGCGGTTAAAAAAGAAATCCTAAAATTAGAAAAAGATCGGGACAAAGCCTTTGATGATTGGCAAGAAACTCGAGGCCGAGCGATTCCCACGGTGGAGCGAAAAAATATTGCCGAGATTGTTTCCCGATTGACGGGTATTCCGGTGGCTGACTTAACGGAGGCGGAGAAAGATAAACTTCTTAATTTAGAGGGAAAGTTACGCGAGCGGGTTATCGGTCAAGAAGAAGCCCTCAAGTCAACCGCGGCGGCAATCCGGCGTTCCCGGGCCGGTTTGAGTGATCCCCATCGGCCAATCGCCTCGTTTATCTTTTTGGGTCCGACCGGAGTCGGGAAGACGGAGTTAGCCAAATCCTTGGCGCGAGTGATGTTTGGGGAAGAAGACGCCATGGTTCGAATTGATATGTCCGAATATTTGGAGCGGCATAGCGTGGCTCGGTTAATCGGCGCTCCGCCCGGTTACGTTGGCTTCGAAGAGGGGGGTCAACTAACGGAAGCCATCCGGCGACGTCCCCATTCGATAATCTTATTAGATGAGATTGAAAAAGCTCACCCGGATATTTTCAACATTCTACTCCAAGTCCTAGATGATGGGCGCTTAACGGATGGCCAAGGTCGAAGTATCGACTTTACCAATACCATCATAATCGCAACCAGTAACATTGGTTTTGAAATTATCCAGCACGAATTGGATCAGCCGGAAAAGAAACAATTAAGCTACGAATCTTTGCGGGAGAAGCTGATGGAAGAGGTCAAAAAACATTTTCGGCCCGAATTTCTTAACCGACTTGACGAGCTGATTGTCTTTCGAGCTTTAAGTCAAGAGCAAATTAAGTCCATTGTTAAAATTCAATTAGCCGATCTCCAGAAGAGATTGAACAATTCCGGCCTAGATTTAACCATAACGGCGGCGGCGATTGAGCAAGTCGCCAAAGATGGCTATGACCCTCATTTCGGGGCGCGAGAATTACGCCGAATCATTCAACAGTCGATTGAGAACAAAATTTCAGAGCTGATCTTATCCGGGGGCGAGATGCGGGGCAAAATCGTCAATGTTGACTATCAAGACGGTAAATTTATTGTATCATTAGGGGAGGGGAATAAGAAAAAAATAATTGCCTAGTGATCTAAACTATCAAAATAAGCGGGTTATAATTATTATCGCAACTTTAATCAGTAGCTGGTTCTTTTGGGTGGCGACAAAGATTTGGATTCATAACCCCTTTCGCTTTGAGGAAGCGGAGATTTGGTTAACTCCGGCTCTATTTTTTGTCTTGCTAAATGTCTTTGTCGCTTCCGGGTTTATTCTATTGGGAAGGGATCGGGAGAGATTCATTATAGTCGGGTTGGTGGGCCTGACCTTTTTGGGAGTTTTTGGATTTGAGCCGATTTATCTTGGAGGGCTGGGAGCTTTGATTTTATTCCAATATCTGGCGATCCGAACTTTTAAACGCGAGGCGACGGATCATATAAAATTTAATTTACGCCTAATCCTTCGGCGGGGCCTGCCCTGGTTGATAACCTCTATTCTGGTGATGATTTCGCTGGCCTATTATTTAACGCCGAATGTTCAGGGCTTAGCCGGGGATCGACAACTCCCGGATTTAGCCAATCGGATCGTTATCGCGTTTACCAATGGCGGAGTTAATGGCACTATAGTTGAAAAATTTGTCGGAGATTTCCTTGATCCCTACTTTCGATTTTTCCCGCCCTTGGCGGCTTTCGCCTTGTTCTTGGTGCTTCAAGGGGCCAGTTTAATTTTTATTTGGGTTATTATCGGCTTGGCTCATCCTGTGTTTTGGCTCGCTAAAAAAAGTGGTATAATCGCAGTGCGTAAAGTTCAACGAGAAGTCGAAGAAATTTACCTCTAAAAACCAATATGGATGTTCAAAAAAACGACGGCTACCTTACTGACGAGATAGATTTTGAAAGAACCGACGGCCTCTTCGTGCCCTTGGCGATAGCCCAGAAGAGCCCAAGAAAAAATATCAAGAAGATGATCATGGATAATATCGAGATTGTCGTAGAAGAATTACTTGAAGATATTGGAACAGACAACCTCTAATCTTAATGTCCGACTTTATAGGTCGTTTTTCTCAATGGGTAACGGGGCTAACCAACTCCTTGGGCCCGGCAATTCAGGGCGGGATTGGAAGCGGTCGGCAAGACGCAACTCTTGTCACGACTTTTAGCGGAGGAAACTCCGAGTTGCTTATCATCGGTTTTCTAGCTTTTGCTTTTTTTGTTGTCGGGATCACCCTTGGTCGGTCGCGTCTGGTGGTTGGCGTCCTGAGTCTTTATGTGGCCGCTTTTTCGGAGCGACTTTTCCCTTTTCACAATGAAATTCAAAACTCGTTTGGTGATTTGCAGACTTATTGGGTTCGAGTCGGGGTCTTAGTTATTTTTTACATACTGGTCTTTATCGGCCTAAGTCGTTCGGCGGCGGGCGCTCGATTTAGTTTGAAAGAAGCCTCCTTTTTCTCCGTTTTGGTGATCAGTATTCTCCAAGCCGGCTTCTTGGCCAGCCTCATCATGGCTATGTTGCCGGACTCTGTTTTGGGGACTCTTTCCCCGTTTGTTATCCGAGTTTTTCAAATTGAAGAGGCCCAATTTGTCTGGGCTGTGATCCCGATTCTTTCTTTCGGTTTTTCGGGCCGAGCGCGTAAGGCGAAAGATTAAGCTTGAACTCGTTCGTTGTATTCTTTGGTCCGGGTATTCACCCGGATAACATCGCCAACATCAACAAAAAGTGGAACATTGATCTCGGCGCCGGTTTCCAGGGTGACTTGTTTCGTCCCGCCGGTTGCCGTGTTGCCCTTCACCGCCGGTGGGGCCTGAGTGACTTTCAGGTCAACTTTAACCGGGATTTCGAGGCTAATTATTTTAGCATTGAATTCGAGGGCCGTGACAAGGGAATTCTCTTTTATAAAGATTCGAGAATCGTCCAAAAATTCTTCGGGAAGAAAAAATCTTTTTCTGGGATCAGATTTTTCGGCGAACCAGTATTCACCCCGACGACTGTAGAGAAAGCGAACTTCTTTTTTGGCCAGCTCCGCTTCCTCAAAATTATCCGAAGACTGAAAATTTCGATCAAGAACTTTGCCGGTCTTCAGATTTTTAATTCGGGTTTGCATGACCGGTCGCCGTTGTTGCATCTTCACGTGTTGAGAAGTTAAAACTTCATAGGGGTCACCTTCGAAAACAAAATAAGTACCGGGCTTCAGGTCGTTCATTGTTAACATATTTTTAAATGGGAATTAATTTAGACTGATTTTTTCCAATTTGGCTCCAAATTGGGCTAAGGTCTCGGGCAGTTTTTCATAACCGCGCTCAATGACCGAATTTTTGTCGCGGAGAATAGTCTCTCCTTGAGCCGTTAAGGCGGCGATTAAGAGGGCCGCCCCGGAACGAATGTCCGGACGAGCGAAAGTTTCAAGGCCTTGGAGGGGGGTTGGTCCACTGACGCGGATAACATGGGGGGGGATTTTCTTCTATTTTTGCCCCCATATCTTTGAGCGATTGGACGAAGGTAAAGCGATCGTTATACATGTACTCGATGAATTTTAGCTCTCCGTGACACTGGGTGGCTAGGGGGACAAAGAGACTCATGACATCCGTCGGAAAACGAGGCCAAGGCTCCGCTTTGATCGTAGTTAGTTGCGGGTGGATTTTATAGTTACTCTGAGAACCTTGGACGACCCAAGTTTTAGCTTGGTCATCCAGTCGGGTACTGATTCCAAGCCACTGGAGATAACGATCGATAAGTTTCAGGTTTTTAATTTCGGGGCTATTGAGGGTGATGTCGCTTTTGGTTATAGCGGCGGCAACGGCGTAAGTGGTTAGCTCCATAAAGTCATCGTCGATTCGGAATGGTTCGGAGGGCGGGCCGGGGTCTTCCGGCCAAGTGATTTTAACTAAACTTGAGCCCGATCCGTCTATCCGCGCCCCCATTTGGCTCAAGAGATTTGCTAGGGTTACAATATGGGGTTCGGTCGCGGCGCCATAGAGGGTCAAAGTTGACCCGCGGTTCAGAAAGGCAGAAATGAGCATCAAGATCTCAGTGGCGCTGACGGACTGTTCGGTTAGCCAAATTTCGCCGGGATTTTTAATTTTATTCTCATGCCGAGTGATCAAAAGAGAGTCTTGGGTTTCTTGAATTTGAAAGCCTAAATCCGAGAGGGCGATAATGTGGGCGGTTAGGGGGCGAGAACCAATTCGATCCCCGCCGGGTTTTACAAGTTTATCCAGGTTATATTTCCCCAAGAGGGGGCCTAAAAATAAAAGCGAGGCCCGAATTTTTGACATTAATGCGCCGATTTTCTCCGGGTTTAGATCGGGGGGTTTAGATCGGGGGCTTGAGTCGAGATTAGGGTCAGTTCAAGGGTGTGAGCGTCAAGCCAACGCGGTTCGATATTAAAATGGCGGATTATCTCCAGAAGAACTTGGACGTCGTTAATCTGGGGGATATTTGTGAGAGTTAACTTATCGCCAATTTTATCCAAAAGAAGCGAAGCGGTAATGCAGGGCAAAGCTGAATTTTTATTGCCATGAACCGAGATATCTCCCGCAATTTGGGTTGGGCCGGTTATTTTCCAGTTAGCCATGTTATTTTAAAAATTTTCCGATAAGCCCAGTATAGCCGTTTATAAACTCTTTTCCAGATAGGACTTTTCTACCACTAGGTTGGATTTTTTCAATTTCAATTAGATAATCTTGAGCGCTGACGGCAAGATTATCTTCGGTTCTTATTATCTGGCCCGGCTTCCCCGGGGCGATGGTTGGGGTAAGGCGGGCTTTTAGAATTTTAAGAATTTGACCCTCGGGGTCGGTGGTCCAAACTCCCGGTTCGAGGCCTAAAGCTCTAATTTGATTAACAATCTTTTGGCCGGTTTGAAACCAATCAATCCGACCGGCGCTGAAGTCTATTTTTCTTGTAAAACTGGCTTGGGCATGATTTTGAATCACGGGCGTCAATTCATTTTGGGCGTACCGCTTCAGGGTGGGCCCGATCAGCTTCGCACCCAAGGCGATTAATTTTTCAGTTAAGTCGGCCGAAGTCATATCGGGTCCGATACTTATTTTGCCTTGATCAAGGATTGGGCCGTGGTCGGTCTCCGAATCCAGCCGGATTATAGAAATACCCGTCTCGGAGTCGCCGTTAAGAATAGCTGTCTGGATCGGACTAGGTCCGCGATACTTGGGGAGAAGGGAGGGGTGGATATTAATGAACCCCCAGCGGGGGATATTCAGATAAGAATCGGGAATAATTTTTCCATAGGCGATGACCACACAGATATCCGGGTTCAGGTCGGTTAATTCCGGGAGGAAGCGGTTATCTTTTAAGGTAGTCGGGGTGTAAACGGCCAAGCCCTGATTTTGAGCGAAAACTTTGGTGGGGGAAGGGGTAAGTTCTTTCTCCCGCCCGTGAGGTTTGTCGGGGTTGGTGACGACGCCGACAATTTTTAAGTCGGAGTCGGCCAACAGGCTAGACAAAATCGGCAAACTGAGTTGCGGGGTGCCCCAAAAAACAATTTTAATTTTTTTTGACATAATCGCTGATCAACTTGCCCTGAAGGTGGTCGAACTCATGTTGGAGAACTCGAGCCAGAAAACCGCGGGCTTTGAATTTAAATTTCTGCCCGTTTTGGTCGATTCCCTTTATCATAATTTTTTTAGAACGGGGCACCTCCGTGTATAGCCCCGGGATTGAGAGGCAACCTTCTTCCAGAAGAGCTTTTTCCTTAGAGAAATTAGTTATTTGGGGGTTGATATAAACCCAAGGCACATTGTTTTCTTTGGCCAAATTCTCATCAATGATAAAAATTTGATGATTGAGATTAACTTGATTGGCGGCTAGCCCAATCCCTTCGGCTTTGACCATGGTTTTCTGCATCGCTAAAACAATCTCGACGATATTATCGGGAAGAATTTCAATTTTATTTAATTCTTGTCGCAGAATTCGATCAGGTTTTTTAACTATTTTCATAATTTAATTTGCCAGCCGCGACTCGGTAGATAGCGAAGTATCTGATTCCGCTCGCGGATTTGTTCGGGGCTGACATAGCCGGGCCTTGGAAGGGGAATCTTTAGCAAGATTTCCCAGAGATATTGGCCACGTTCTTGGGCGATACTCCCCGGAACGGGGGGGTAAAGTTTTATCTTAAAGCCTCCGGTGGTAATAATTCGATTCAGCTTTTGATAAATGACTTGGGCCTCGATTTGGCCTTTGGCTTTGTTCGGGTGGTGGAGAATCAGTCGAGTTAGATGAACAAAAGGCGGGTAGCCAAAATTCTTTCGAAGGGTCAGCTCTTCTCTCAAAAAAATATCGGAGTTATTCGTGGCAATTGCCGTAATCGCGGGGTGTTGGGGGTTAAAGGCTTGAACCACCAATCTTTTTGCCATAAGGGCCAGATTATATATGGCCTGGGCCACGCGAAGTTCCGTCTTAAAGTCAATGAACGGGGTTAAGGCGTCTGCATTCAGTATGCCAATGTCTAGGCCCTCGAGCAAGTATTTATAACTAAAGATTATGGGGCTGGCAATCAGGATCGCCCCCGGGGTCTTATTAAAGGTCGCAACGATCGCCCGCCCTTCGGCCGAGGTTGCCGAGTCTCGATTTAAGACAAAAATGGATGGCGCGGACTCGGTGCGGTGTTTAAACAGTTGGAGGATTGCCTCGTTGACCCGCCGAGCGCCGATTCCCCGAGGTTTGAGCTCGTAGCGCCCGCAGTTATCGCAGAGGCGGGGGATTTTATCCTGATATTGGCAGTGGTGACAGCGAAGATCTTTTTGGAGGTCATTTTGATGGACAACAAGGGAGGCCTGACAATGGGGGCATTTTTTAGCCTGTCCACATTTTTGGCAGACGAGACTTGGGGCGTAACCTTTCCGGGGAACAAACAAAATCGTTTGGGCTCCAATTTGAACATTTTTCAGGAGCAGGTCTTGGATTTCTCGACTCAGAATACTGAAGCTTGCTCCAAATTCACGAACCATGTCGATTATTTTTATCTTTTTATCTAAATTGGGGACAAACCAATCGGCTTTTTGGCGATGGAACAGAGCAACAGAGGGAAAGCTAGCATTGGCGATGCAGTCAGCCCTATAGATTTGAGCGAGATACTGAGCCAGCGTGGGCGCTTGGTAGCGGGGGGTACTGTCTGATTGGTACATCTCGTGGGGGAGGTCATCAATAATTATCAGGCCAAGCGAGTTGAATGGGAGAAAGAGGGCGTTACGGGTTCCGATTATAAGTTGGGGAGCGTTATCTTGAATTTTTGACCAGATTTTAGCGTAATCTTTATTTTTTAAGCCACTGTGAACGATTATGGGATTGAATTCGGCATAGGGCGCTAGAAAATAATCGAAATAACTCGTTTCCGGAACCAAAAGCAGGACTTGTTTTTTATTTTTTAAATGTTTCCTAATCTCTTTTTGGTAGTTCTTGTAGTGATTTTTGAAATTTAAGGTTGGGATGACTTGAGTTTCTCGAGAGGGAGCTTTAATTAGCGGAGTTTGGGCCGATTGCTGGTAACGTTTGATAGACCAGAAAGGAGGGAGGACGTGTCTTAAAACCAAACCAAGCGGGGCGGCGTAAAAATCAGAAAGCCAGAAGGCGGTTTTGATTTGGAGAGGGTTCAAAAGAGGCTTATCGAAGATAACGCGACTAATCGGTTTAACCGAAAAATCAGATTGTTTTTTTAATTCCAGCTTGGCTTTTCGGAGGCTTTCGGAACCCAAAACGATTGCGGGTACTTTCCGATTTCTCAGGGGGACTTCAATCAGGCTTCCGATTGGAAGAGTTGTCTTGAAAATATAGGTCAGAATCTGAGACTGATTCTTGGGGATAGCCACTAGGGGGGCGATTTTTAAGACAAACATGGTATTTATATTCTAACAGTAATAAAGCAAGAAGTCGGGATTTTTCCAAGGAATTCAATGTGATAGAATGAGCTCATGGAAGTAAGAGTTCGCGTCGCGCCATCACCGACAGGTTTCTTGCACGTTGGAACCGCTCGAGCGGCCCTTTTCAATTGGCTTTTTGCTCGAAAGCATGGGGGAAAATTTATTTTAAGAATTGAAGATACCGATCGAGAACGGTCCAAAGAGGCTTTCGATCAGGATATTCGAGATGGGTTAACTTGGCTGGGGATCGAGTGGGATGAGCTTTATCGCCAGAGCGAGCGACTCGGGGTTTACCGGGATTATTTGCGAAAATTGTTGGAGGAGAAAAAAGCCTTCTGGTGCTATCACACCAAGTTTCAACTGGAGTCAGAGCGAGAGGCCCAAATGAAAAACAAAGAGGCGCCTCGACATATTTGTGAGCATAAATTAAATCCCCCCGAGGAGAAAATCGGCGGAATAATTCGTCTTAATGTTATGGGTAAGAATCGGGCTGAGGCGGTTGTTTTTGAGGATTTAATTCGAGGAACGGTGGAATTTAAACGAAACACGCTAGGAGATTTTTCCATTGCTCGAGATCTGGACGATCCCCTCTATAATTTCGCTAACGTTGTTGATGACCATGAGATGAATATTAATCATATCATCCGGGGCGAAGATCATATCCCCAACACGCCGAAGCAAATTTTAATTGCTGAGGCGCTTGGTTTTTCAATCCCATTCTTTGCTCACTTGCCGTTGATTTTAGGGGAAGATCGTTCGAAACTCTCAAAGCGGCATGGCGCGACCGCGTTGAGCGATTATCGTCAGGCGGGTTATTTGCCGGAGGCCCTAATCAATTTTATTGCTTTGTTGGGCTGGTCACCCGGAGGGAATAAAGAGATTATGACGCGCTCGGAGATGGTCAGCGCGTTCTCGTTGGAGGGGATTCAAAAGGGCGGAGCGATTTTTGATTTAAAGAAGCTTCGCTGGATGAACTCGGAATATATTAAAAAAATGCCTCCGCAGGGTTTAATTGAATCCCTAAAACCGACCGCCAAAGATCTCTTTAATGATGGGGGCGAGATTCTTAGTAAAATTATTCACCTTGTGCAGGAAAGAATCGAGGCCTTTTCGGATCTGGGAGAATTCCATTACTTTTTTCGGGAACCAGAAATTACTCCCGATTTATTGATTTGGAAAAAATCAGATGCTCAGGGAGCGAGGAAAGCATTGACCTATATCGAGGCTGTTTTAGAAGACGCAGATAATTTTGAAGATGAGAAACTAAGAAATCGGCTAGACGCTATCGCCGAAAAAGAATTTGAAGGGGATCGGGGGGCGGTTTACTGGCCGTTTCGAGTAGCCTTGAGTGGTCAGAAATTTTCACCCGACCCGGTTGAGATGGCTGTGATCTTTGGCAATAAAAAGACCCGCGAACGGGTCCAAAGAGCGCTGACCCAACTGGGTTGATTAAGCGATAATCAACCCGATGTCATACATGATCCGGGGATAGATCATCGGAAGTGGGGGATTCTTTCCCCGCTTCCGATGAGGTCTTTTCCCCTTCTTGGTCCCGCCCCCGTCTAACGGGGGAGATACCCGAATAGGGCCCAAGCCGAAATCGAATAGCATAGTGCACCTCCTCCAATGGACTACAAAAAGAATAAAATTAAATTGAATATATGTCAAATCAGACGAGTTTTTAGTCTGGGGGCAATTTTAATTTTATTATTTTTGGGATTAAGCGCTCGGGCGGCCGATAATCCGAATCAGCGGATTTTAGATTTAAGAGAACAAATCGCCGAGCTAGAACGCCAAGCGGAACAGTACAAAAAATCCATCACCACCAACCAGAAAAAAGCCCAAAGTCTTGCTCGGGAGATTTCGATCATCACGGATCAGGTTCGACGTTTGGAGACGCAGATTGTTTTAACGGAAAAACAAATTGATAAAACCGGGGTGGAGATTGAAAATGTTAACGCGGATATCTTTGATACCCGCAAACGAATCGTCAATGAGCAGGAGGTTTTAGAGAATATCATCTCGATAATTAACCGTCGGGATAAAGAAAATGTTCTGATGGTTCTTCTGAAAAATAATGATCTCTCGGATTTTTTTAACGAGATTCAAAATACGCGTAACATTCAAGAGCGTCTTTCGCTAACACTGGGGGAACTAAGGGTAAATCGAGAAAGTTTCGAATCGCAGAGAGAAATTTTAGAGGGTAAGAAGGCCGAGCTTCAAAGTTTAAATCAATCTCAAACTTATCAACGATCAGGCCTTTCCAGTACCCGAGTGGCCAAAGACGATCTTTTAGATAAAACAAAAGGCGAGGAGGCGCGCTACCAATCCTTATTAAGTGAGATCGAAAAGAAAAGCGCCCAGTTTTTTGATGAACTCCAGGCCCTAGAACGTCAAACGATAACTTCGGGGGCTTATATTCTGCATGTTACGGCCCCGGGCATTCCGGCCAAGGGCCCGATTTTTTCTTGGCCCCATGACGGTGTTTTCACGCAGGGCTACGGTTTTACCACTTTTGCCAAGAGAGGGGCCTACGGGGGCTCTCCACACAATGGCGTTGATGTCTCGGGTGGTTTTGGAACCCCCATCGGTTCAATCGGAGCGGGGAAGCTGTTGGTCAGTGGGAAAAGCGATGGCTGGGGGAACTGGGTGGCGGTACAACATGATAACGGGCTGGTTAGTATCTATGGTCATATGCAATCCCCGACGGGCCTAGCTAACGGCACGCGGGTCGAGCGGGGGAGTATTATCGGTTTTGAGGGTTCAACGGGCTTTTCAACCGGCGCGCATGTTCACCTTTCTCTCTACCATGATTTCTTCACCTATATAAATAAAAATAACGGTCAGATCTATTTCAATTATTTTGAAGGAACTTTGAACCCACTGGATTATTTACCTTAAGTCGTGCTTTTTACCCATTGTGATAGAATGAGGGAGCTATTATGCATAAAAATGTCGTCGTTATCGGTGGGGGATTCGGGGGAATTCAAGCCGCCAAAACGGCCAGAAAAAAATTAGGTTCGGGTTTTTCGGTTGCGGTGATTGATCGTTCTCCGGAGCATCTTTTTTATCCGTCTCTTTATGAGATTGCTTCCGCCAGTTTGGTAGATAGGGGAGAGACCGATTTTGACAAAAGTCTCTACGGAGTGAAATTACGAAGCTCCGTTTCCATATCTTTCAGTCAGATATTTTTCGGAACCGGAATTGATTTTCTGCAAGCTCAGGTAAAAAATCTTAACATTGAAAAGCGAGAAATCAGCCTGGGGAGTGGGGAAGTGGTCACCTATGACTATTTAGTTTTAGCGCTTGGGGCGGAAAGGGCCACTTTTGGCATCCCGGGGGTTGAGGAATATGCTTATGGTTTTCACTCGATTAATGACGCTTTGTTAATTCATCGAAGGATGCATCAACTCCATGAAGCGGCCAAGAAAAGCGGATTTTCAAAACCGATTAAAATTGTTATCGGCGGGGCCGGCTTCAGCGGAATCGAGTTGGCGGCCGAGATGGTCTGTTGCAGTAAAGTTTTTGGTCGGATGTGCGGGGCGGATAAAATCTGCACAGAGATTACCCTTGTTGAGGCAGGCAAGATGTTGACGACGATTTCAAATCGAGAGCGGCAAATCGTTCGGCAACGTCTTCGGGAGCTAAAAATAAAGGTTTTGGAAGACCGGCGGATTAAAAAAATAACCGCGACCAGTTTGATTGTCAATGAAGGGGAGGAGATTGAGGCTGATTTGATCATTTGGACAGCCGGCGTCAAGGCCTCCACTTTCGTCTCTAATATTATCGGACTCCACACGGATGATCGGCAGCGAATCATCGTTGATAAATACCTTCAGGCCAAAGATGCTCCGCGCGTTTACGCTATTGGAGATAACGCGGGTTTCATTGACCCCAAAACTCAAAAGACTGTCCCGGGGCTGGCTTATGTCGCCTCGCAACAAGGCAAAATCGCGGGGTATAACATCGCTTCGGCCCTGACTAAGGCCGATCTGAAAAAACAATACATCCCGGAATATGACGCTTGGGTTTTACCCGTGGGTGCTAAGTACGCGGTTGCCCATCTCGGGCGATATTTATCGGTGGCCGGTTTCTTCGGTTGGGTGATTCGGATGCTTATCGATCTCAGATATTTTGTGACGATTTTACCTTTTTTCGCGGCGGTCAAGTTATTCTATCAAGATATTCAGTTATTTATTAAAAACGATAAATAGGGCTACATGTCAAGTCAGAGTAGGGGAGGGGCGGGGCTTCCCCGCCCCCCGTTATTTTTCAGGAAAGATTTTTTTTGTCTTCGATCAGTGGTTGTTTTTGACGGGGTGATGGGGAACTAGGGGAATAAGGATTTTTTCAAATTAAATTCAATTTCTCAAATTCTCTTATTTCTTAAAAAATTGATTTTTTGGAGAAGTCCCCGAGTTTTTTAAAACGAAGAAGGCCAAGGGGCCTTGGCCGGACAGATCAGAAGAAAAAAGGATGTGAGGTACAAGCCAGGGCCTGTTAATCGATCCTAGGGCCTTCTAGGGGCCACCTAAACCAAGGGATCAAATTGAGGGTCAAGAGGTTTGGGGCGGAATAAACGTCGCATAACCTACATTGTGCGACGCCCAGTTATTTAATTGGGCAGGATCCGCTAGGCCTCGTCTAGGATAACACGATCATTGAATCTCCCCCGTTCCGTGGCTTTCTTCTCTCGAATCTGGTCAATTTTTGACATATCGAATTTCTTATATGAACCAATCGCATCTACCACCTCAAGAATTGTTCTCCTAACTCATCACCGGGGGCGTTCTTCCCTCGCGTCCCGGGCCTCATTTTTATTTGGTACAATTACCCGCTAGCGTGTATCCCCTATTTTGAGCTTCAAGCTCATTAGCGAAATAAATTTTATTTTCTTCTTTGATGCTTTTTGAACCCGAGCACCAGAGGAAGTGATATTTAGTTGAATTTTTGGAGACGACGACTCTTAAATCAAGAGCGGGGGTTGATATGATGGGGTTTTGGGGGCTGTCTTTTTCGGTGAGATCCGGATTGGAGTGATAATCATAAATTTTTATCGAGTCCTGAATTCTTGCCGGGCTCTTAATTCTGCCGATTTGAAAGGCGGTAAAAGCAAGAAAAAACATCACAATTCCCAAGACAAAGGTTTCCTTGTTTTTTGATAAAAACTCCGGCATCGTGTCCTTATAGCCAGATTATATTATAAAATTGCTTAACTTGACATATCCAATCATTTTTATAGAATATTATCTAACCAAGAGCGGGAATCTCGAGGTGAGCAAAAGAGATAATGCTGAGAGTGCCCGCAACTATATAATCTATGGCACATACAAAGGCCAAGGCCACGACCAAAAATAATCGCGATTCTCGTCCAAAATATCTGGGGGTAAAGCTTCACAGTGGGCAAATCGTTAAGCCGGGTGATATTATCGTTCGACAACGCGGGACGCGCTTTGTCGCGGGCTTGGGAACGAAGCAAGGCAATGATGACACCATCTTTTCGACTCAGAACGGTCGGATCGAATTTATCTCAAAAAACAAAATAAAATTTGATGGCCGAAGAAAAATACTCAAATTCGTTAAGGTTGTTCCGGCCGAGACTTCCGGAATTTAATTTATAATCCCCCTACTCTTCGGGTTGGACGTCTATTTTAACAACAATTTTGGAGTCCTTGTCTAATTCAACTTCGAAGGTTGACTGACCGAGGGTCTTAATCGGGCGTTCTAATATAATCATCTCGGGCTCAATCGCGTAGCCTTCTTTTTTGAGATAGGCAGAAAGCTCTGCGGGGTCAAGACCGTCATAAAGGGTCCCCTCTTCGTTGGCTAGCCGGTGTATTTGGAAAACAGCCTCACTCAACTTTTGGGCAATAATTTTATTTTGAGCCGCCTCTTTCTCAAAGACCTCCCCTTGTTTCTTTTTTAAGGTCGCGACCTTTTCCAAAGCCTTGGGGGTCGCTTTTTCGGCTAAATTCCGGGGGAATAGAAAGTTGCGAGCATAACCGCTAGCAACTTCTTTGACATCCCCGATTTTCGCAACATTTTTGATATTTTCTAAAAATATAACCTTTGCCATAGTTTAAGGGAAATTATCACAGATTTTTGATGAGGTCAATGGCGGACTCCAATTGCGGATCGCGGTCGTTTTGAATATCTTCCAGCGTTCGCTCAACGGCCAGCGTTGGTTCGATTCCGTTATTGTGAATAGAGCTTCGATTCGGAGTTAGCCACTCGGCGATGGTCACCTTCAGCTTCGATCCGTTGTTATCAAGCTCAAAAAGACTTTGAACCGATCCCTTCCCAAAGGTTTTTTCGCCGACAATTTTTATATTGCGGTTATCTCGAAGCGCCCCGGCAAGAATTTCCGAGGCGGAGGCGGAGCCTTTATTTGTCAAAATAACCAGGGGGAGATGTTTTAGACTTCCGATATTACCTGATTTTATAACGGTTTCTTGGCCATCGCCAAAGCGTTCAATGACAACGGGCTGACCTTCGGGCAAAAACCAAGAGGCAATATTAACGGCTGAATCCAATAATCCGCCCGGATTATTTCTGACATCAAGGATGATTCGGTCGGCTCCTGATCGTAAAATTTCTCGAGCCACTTCTTTAAAATCATTGTCAACTTTCTGATTAAAGGAGAATATCTGTAAATGCGCGATAGATTTATTTTCTCCGACAAACTCTAACTCTACGGAGGGAATTTCAATTTGATCTCGAACTATTTCAAACTCAAGCGTTTCGGGGGCATCTTCTCGAGCTATGGTCAGGGTCACTCGTGTTCCCCTTCTTCCGCGAATCAGGTCAATTGATTTTTGGAGGGAAAGATCGATCGTTTCGGTATCGTCAATTTTTATGATGATATCGCCGGCCTGAAGGCCAACTTTAAAAGCGGGGCTATCTTTTAGGGGGGCGATAACCGTCAGACGATCATCTCGGACCCCAATTTCTATCCCTACCCCGCCGAACGAGCCTTCTAAGTCTTGTTCAAATCGTTTGCCGATTTCCGGGTCAAGAAAATTAGTGAAGGGGTCGCCAAGAGAATTGACCATTCCCTCAATCGCCCCGTAAACTAAGGCCTGCGTGTCAATGTCGTTTCGATCAATATATTTTTCCTGGAGGGTGTTCCAAGCGTGCCAGAAGATACTAAAATCAACCGTTTCGGGTTTACCCAGCTCCTTATTCTCGAGGGGACGAAAGCCGCCAAGGGTGGGGCCAGCTTGGAAATTGTTGTAAAAAAAGCCTCCCAAGAAGCCGATAACCAAAAAGACGCCGGCAATAAAAAGGTGCTTATTCTTCGTTTTTAGAGGAGAAGGGGGAGTATTTTGCGAATCCATATTTACGGAAATATTTTATAGCGCTTCGGACATGCCAGCGAGTTTCTTTTCGAATTATAAAATCCAAGATATCAAAACCGGCCTTTGAGCGTTGCTGGTGATAGTGGTAAACCTTTGCGGTGGGTAAATAGGTAACCGTGTATCCATTTTCCCAAAAGCGACGCGCCCAGTCAACATCTTCGAAGTAGAGAAAAAATTTTTCATCCATTCCCCCGACTTTTGCCAAAGTTTTCCGAGGGAGGAGAAGGATCGAACCCATAACCCAATCGGGGTGTTGAATTTTTTCCGGATCAGTTTCGGCCATTAAGAAGTGTTGAACTATTTTTTTAAATTTTGGGAGTCGGCCCAAAATGGTTCGGCGCGCGATTATGGTCATTGGGCGATAGAATCTAAAATAAGAGTCTTGTTTTTGCCCGTTGAAACCAAGCAGTTGCGGGGCGACAATTCCGGTTCGAGGGTGGTTCTGAGCGTAATTAAGAAGCAAATCGATGGCTTCGCGATTCAGAATAATATCGGGGTTCATGACTAAAAGGTAGTCCCCTTGGGCGGAGTTCAAACCGAGGTTGACCCCCCGAGCGTACCCGAGGTTTTCTTTGACGGGAATCAATTTTGTTCCCGGGAAATTTTCTAAAACAACGTCCTGAGTTTCTCGACTGGTTTCAGAGTCGACAACGATAATTTCATGGAGGGACTTATCAAGACCGCAGTTTTCAATGGAGGTTAAACATAGTCGAAGGAGCTCCGGTGATTTATAGTTGACGATAATTACGGATAACTTCATTTTCGTCACTATACTCTAGCTAATTTGACAAATCAAGTTATTTTCAACCCTATCAGATTATGTTTTTAATTGCCGTGCTGATCTCTTTATAGTCATTTAATTTGGGGAGGAGGATGTAGGCGCCGGTTTCCGTAGTCTGGTAAAGAACATTTTGAGTGGTTAAAACTAATTGTTTGGGGGGCTTGTTCTGAGAGTTTAGGGATTGACCCAGGCTGATTATCTCGGGGATATCAAAAATTCCCAAATCGGTTTTAAGGCCATCACCGAGGGCCAAGGCCAGTTCCGTCACTTTCTTTGGATTTGACAAAAAGCCAAGTTTTAAGGCTTTTTCCTTTATAGCCAGAATGATTTGCTGTTGCCGGCGAGCCCGATCGAAGTCGTTGCTACTAAATCGAGAACGAGAATAATAGAGAGCTTGTTCGGTATTGAGATTATTTTCTCCGGCCGGCAGAAAGAAGGGTTCGCCCCACTGGATTTTTTCCTCAAAAGGTACATCTAGGGTGACGGTAACTCCGTCAACGGCCTCAATAATATTACCAAAAGCCGAGAAATCAAAGACCGAAACATTGTCGATATAAACACCAGTTACTCGGGAAAAAGTATCTTTGGTAAAACTAAAAGCCCTACCGGCGATAACGCCTTGTTCATAAACTTCGTTAATCTTTCCCTGGAATCGATCCGTCAGATTGAGATAGAGATCTCGGGGAATTGAGACCATGGCGGTTTCTCCGGTATTTTTATCAAGGCTAAACAGAATTATAGAATCGGTCAGCAATCCCCCGTTGGGGTCGTTTACCCCGCGAATTCCCAAAATTAAAACATCAAATCGATCCGCCTCTTTTTTCGGCAACGGCAGGTCTTGCTCATCAATAACATCGCGGAAGTCACCGAGGGTAATTATCGTCCCTTGAAAATCAGAGGGAGGACTATTCAGGATGGTAATCTTTCGATAGGCTAACCCAAAGTTAATTGCGTAATAGCCAAAAATAATCAACAAAACCAACCCGCCAGAGACGAGAAGTTTTTTGCGATTGATCCGAGTCGGTTTAGCTAATTTTTCTTGGGTAAAATTATTTTCCATCTTTTATTCAGGGTTTATTTAAACCAAATTAAAATATCATCGGCTGATCGGCGGGCTTTTTTCATAATCTGGCGGCGACTTCTAAGAGCTCGAGGGATTAAGCGAACCAATTTCGGAATCTCTAGTAAGACCTGTGGCTCAAAGATTAGGGCATAACCCAAGACCGCGATTTCTCGATATAAAATTTTTGGCAAATGGCGAAAGACATTCTTGAAATGATCGTTTTTTATTAAGGCGAGGCGGATATTTCGCCAGTCTAAGCGTCTTTTCCGAATCGGGATTTGCTGACGTTGTTTAACTCGGCGCAAATAGTCGCGCCAATTCTTGCGAATACTGGTGGTGGTCGAGCGATGATGCCAGCCAATCACCCCTGGAGCAAAAATTTGCTTCCATCCGAATAAGTTGATTCGCCAACCCAAGTCGAGGTCGTCACCATACCAGAACATGTTCTTATCAACGATCCCGTCTTCCAGACGACAATCCTCGAGGGTTTTTTTCCGAAATATCGGAGCCGCGCCTTCGACGGCAAAAATCTCCTTTTTAACTTGGAATTCGGGTTGATCGTTCTGGCCATGGCCGATATTGACAATCCGCCGATTTTTAAAAATTTCAAATCCACAGGTGTCGATTCGCTGAGTCTTTCTTATTCTATCATGATTAAATTCGAATTGATAAAGTTTGGGCTCGATGGCCCCAATCCGATTATCGTCCTGAAATATTTCTACCGCTCTCGCGATTGCCTGCGGATCTAAAATAACATCCGTCGACAAAACCATGATGTATTCCCCGCTGGAATAATCCCAGGCTTTTTCCTGAGCGGGCCACATGCCGTAGTTTTTATCCAATTGAGTTATCTTAAACTCGGGAAAATTATTTTTAATAAAGTTTTGGGAGCCATCGGTTGAACCGTTATCCCAAATTTGGATCTCTAAATTTGGATAGGTTTGGGCTTTGACTGCGGTGAGGCAGGGACCCAAAAAAGGCTTTACGTTGAAAGTGACAAGATTAATTGAAACTCGGGGCGCTCGGGTAGCTTCATTTGACATAATGTTTAAGCTAACGTAGCATAACCCCAGCAGTTTTCCAACATTTAAACATTCATCTAAACATTTTACTGGAGGCGAGAGGTTATGGAAAAAAAATTGCCTCGAGTGGGATGTAGCCGAGGTTTCCGGAGCGATTTGGCGGCCATTCAAGAGGCCACGGCCTTGACGCGGGCTTTCCTAGAGACCTTCTTGGGGATAACGGAAGAGGAAGAATCTGATGGACTGGGGCTGATCTTTAGGATCGGTCTTTCGGTTGATGAGCTGATTACCAATGCGATCAAACATGGCAATCAGTATCAACCGGACCGACGGGTTAACTTCGCCCTGTCCCTTCGCTCAAGAGCCGTGGTCGTGAAGGTGGACGACTTTGGAGCGGGCTTTGACCCGAGTCAAGTTCCGGATCCTTGCACCCCCAAGGGCCAGAAAAAAAGCTCTGGCCGAGGGCTGTTTTTAACAGAAAGGCTCGGGGGTAGGATAAAAACCCGAAGGACTAAGAATTTCTTTCGGGTGACTGTTGTTTTTCTTGTCGACTGACAGACTCGAGCTGAGGTTCGGGTCTTTTTATTTTTTCATAGAGACTGAAAATAAGAGCGGCGTGAACGGAGAAAATTAGAAAAGCCCGCTCGTCAAACAAAGCCGCGTCAGTCAGGAGGTAGGCGAAAATCCAAATTAGATAGAAAAGGACGCTCCCCAGATAGATTTTAAGAAAGGGCCGGCGGGTTTTTTCAAAGGCCCGGATTCCTCGAAGTAGCAGGCTCCAAAGGAAGGCAAGGGCAACGAACAAGCCAACCAGGCCGATTTCGGCGGCAATATTTAAATAAAGGTTATGAGCGGAGGAGCCAGCCTTGGCCTGATCAATATCTTGGTCAAGGACGACCGGAAAATTTCCAATCCCCACTCCGAGGAGGGGCCGGCTATAAATTGATTTAACGGACGCCGACCAGATCTCAAGGCGATCGCTGTTCGAGGTTTCTCCAAAGTCAATGATTGATCGGATCCGTTGCCGAAGCAGGTCGTTGTTGCCTTTGTCCAAGAGGAATTGATTCGAGGTTAAAATTGGGTTGGCGATCAAAAACAAGATGAAGAAAGCGATGGAAAATAAAGAAATGTAGCTAAGTATTTTTTTAGTCGGGATATCGCGAATCTTTTTTCGGATGAAGGGTAAAGAGATTAGGGGGGCGAAAACGGCCAGCCAAATTCCCCGGGTTCCACTCAGAATTATAGCAAGATAAAATACTGGTAAAAATAAAATCCAAAGCGAGGCGCGCCCTCGAACCAACTCTCTCAGGGTCGTCGCTCCTTTGACAACCCGGGTCAGCGCTAGGGCCAGAATCGAGGGAATGGTCAGAAGAACAAACATGGGGAAGGTGTGGGAGTCGGGGAAAATGGAAAACATTCGCAGAGACAACTGTGGCCCGAAGTAGGCGAACCAGGTGTTCCCTTCAACAACGATCCGGGCCCAGAAGGAGCCGTACCAGGATTCTTGGATAAATTGCCAGATTTCGATAAAAGCAAAAATATCGAACCAATAGGTCATCGCCAATTGGATAAAACCAAGAGCGACAACAATCACTCCGGGAATAACGAGGTTTTTTATTAGGCGCGGGGCAAGGTTATCGGAGCTTCGGGCGAGGTCAAAAATAACAACTCCGACTAGACTGAGGTTTACCAGGTAGATGATTCTCTTTATCCCCGCAAACAGATCCGTTGCCGTCAAAAGAGACAATAGGCTCATAAAGAAAAATATTGCGACCGCGGTCGTGATCTGGTGGCTTAAAAAATATTGGATCGGTCTTTTAATGAGGTGGCCTAGCTGTTGCCGGATTAATTGAGAGATATCTTTTGTAAAGAACCACTTTAGAAAGATAAGCCCGGCGGCGAAGCGCCAGATGTTAAAGGAATCAAAATAACTCGTGAACGGGATAGCAACAAATAAAGGGATCGACCGAACGAAAAAAACCAGAGCGTTATCTAAACTATCAATTAAAACATAGACCGAAACCAGTCCGGCTAGAATTAGGATTAACCAGCGCGGTAAAATTCCGCCGGCAACAAAGACAACCAAGACCAGCTGAATAATAAAGACGATGTTTAAGAGTAGTGGCGATTTTTTAAGCGTTTGCATTTTTCTCGAATAATTTTAGCATTATATCCGCATGGCGCTTCCATGTATAGTAGTTTACCCGGCCTTGGCCAATTTTGAGCTTCTCCGTTCGTTTTTGAGGCTCCGCCAGCGCCCTCTCTAGGGCCTGACGGATACTCTGGGGCGTTATTGGATTTGAGACAAAAAATGCCGAATTTTCGAAAATCTCTCGAGTTGTCGGTGTATCGGCGACAAGCGGGACGGTTCCGGATGCCAGAGCTTCCAACGGCGGTAAACCCATGGCTTCCGATGAGGAAATATAGGCAAAGAGGGTCGCCTTTTGGTAGAGGTTTTTTAATTGCTTGTCCGAAACCGAGGGGTGCCAAGCAATTCGGTTCGGGCCGATCCGCTTTTCAATTTGTCGGATCAGGTAGCCGATAATGGGTGGATTGTATTTATCGAAGCCAATGGCCACGAAATTAAGATTCGGGTGTAGGGGCGCGAGCGCCTCAAAGGCGAGCAGGGTTTCTTTAAGGTGCCGCCTCGGGAAGGCTTGTCCGACGTAAAGAATGAAATTCTCCTTGGTTTCAGTTGTCGTTGGCTGAAAATCTTTCAAATTAACTCCCAGCGGGGCAACGGCAATCTCGAGTTTCGGGAGATTAAAAAAAAGACTGACTTCTTCTCGCGAGGCCTCTGTCTGAGTTACAATCTGGGTTGCTCGCTTAGCGGCCCAATTACTGAAAAGTTTATAGCCGAGGCGGTATCTTAGGGGGAGGCTTCCTTGGGTGTACTCGTAGTAGATATCGTTGGTTAAAAGGACGATTGATTTTCCGATGAAAAAGGCCGGGAGCATAAAGCCCGCGAAAAAAGTCACATCAACTTTGTCTCGCCAAACAAAAAAGGGCAAGGCAATATGAAAAAAGATATTGAAAGAGGGCCGGAAAAAGGGTAGGAATTTAGGCAATCTGGCAACCTGGCAGATAAAGATGGAGTTTTTTAAAAAGGGAATGTCTTCCGGAATTCGCCCCTTAAAATAAAGATAGAACTTGTATTCCCCCGCTAACTCAGGGCGATGGCTGATTTCTTCAAGCAGATTGAAGACATGCCGGCCAATCCCCGCGCGCTCGTTTCCTTGGGCATCTTCCAGTTTATGACAGTCGAGACCGATTCTTTTCATAAAAAAGTTTTTTTAATCTGCCCGAATCTTCCCAAATAGAAATCGATTATTCCTTGTCGAATTGCTCGAGCGGTTTGTGATTTTTTGGGCTGAAGAATTGACTTTATAATTTGCTTTGAAAATTGCCAAATAGACCAGAGTGGGATTAAAAGACTTAAGCCCAAGGGCATATTTTTGGCTTGGAAAAGAAGCGCATTACGATAATGATAATAAAGCAGTTTATTTTCTCCGAGTCTTCCCGTACTCGCGGAAACAAAGTGTTGAATACCGGTATTTGGATCAATTCCGATTAAGAAACCAGCTCTTTGGGCTCGAAAGGAAAAATCGGCGTCTTCAAAGTAGAGGAAGAATCTTTCGTCCAATAACCCGACTCTTTCAAAAACTTCTCTCCGGATTAACATGGCTGACCCGGGGATATAGACAATCTGGTTGGTCGAAGCGCTTGGCTTTGTTAGGTGCTTGAGTTCACTTTTAAACCAGTTTACTTGGCCCCCAAAGGTTTTCTGAGGACCTTCTTGACTGACTGGTCCGACGATTCCCAGTTGCGGGTTGGCATTCAAAGTTTTTAAAAGTTGGCTAAACATCTCCGGAGCGACCAGAACATCATTATTCAAAATAAAGACAGCCTCGACTCCTTGAGACAGGGCTCTCTTTATGCCCAGATTGTTGCCCCCCGAGTAGCCACTATTCCCCGAGCTCTCGATCAATTCAATTTCCGGCTTATCCGAGATGAAACTTTTCAGGTTACCCAGATGCTCGGGGTTGGAGGCATTATCAACGACGATAATTAAATCGGGTCGAATTAAACTCTCAAGAATCGAAGCCAAACAGGCTTTTGTGCTTTCGGAGTTATTGAATTGCAAAACAATGACGGCAACTTTTTGAATCGATTTTATTTTATTCACGAGCAATTTTATCAACCAAAGCCTTAAATTCAGAGTGAAACCTTTTTACGGTAAAGCGATTGGCTGTTTTCTTGATCAGCTCGGGGCTATAAGTGGCAAGATTTTCACTGAGTCTTCGAACGCCATCGGCCAGAACTTCCGGGGTGGGGCTTTGGAAAAACTCGCCGTTAATATTCTCTAGGATATATTCTTTGGCGCCTCCCCGATTCAAGGCTAAGACCGGTCGGCCATGAAACATGGCCTCGATCGGGGTCAGACCGAAATCTTCTTCTTGAGGCATGATAAAGGCTAAACACTTACTATAATAATCGTGAACGGCGGAGTCATCAAGGAAGCCCAGAAAAGTTATATTGGCTCCGGATTGCTTCTCCAGGTTTTTGCGCTCCGGGCCATCACCAATTATAACCAAATTATGCCCAAGTTTATTAAAAGCTTGAATCGCGATGTCAATGTTTTTGTGAGCGTAAAGGCGGCTGACAATCAGATAGAAGGGTTGTTGTTGCGGATGTTGATTTTGGGTCGGCGGGATAAAATCAACCGGAGGATAAATAACCTCGGAATCTCGTCGGTAATATTTTTTTATTCTGGCTTGGACAGTTTTTGAGATGGCCACCATGTAGTCGGGTCGCTGAGCGGCCTGCTGGTCCCAAAACCGAATAGTGTGCTGGGCCAACGCGCTAATCAACCCGTAACGGTTTTGTCTCTTATATTCGGCGTGCCAATCCCATAGAAAACGAGTCGGGCTGTAGCAGTAACAAATGTGTTTTGTCTGGGGGTCGGTAATGACCCCCTTTGTAAAGGAGGCGCTTGAAGAGATGACAATGTCATATCCGCTTAAATCAATTGATTCAACCGCGGTGCCCATTAGGGGTAGAAGAGTTCTGTAACGGCGCCCTCGCTGAACTGATTTTTGCAGGAACGTCGTCTTTATTTTAGCTTGAGGGAGAAATGCGTTGGTAAATTTTTCACTTCGAAAAAGTGTAAAAATCGGGGCTTCCGGAAATAACCGATGCATTTCTCGCAGGGTTTTTTCTGCTCCGCCCAGAGCCATTAGCCAGTCATGGACAAGTGCAATTTTGAGCTTAGAGGCCATATTATTTTTTCGAGACGATATTACGTTTATAGACATCGAGGCTATCCAAGACGACTCCGGTCCCCTTGGCGACACAAAGAAGTGGTTCATCGGCAATCTGGGCCGGTACGCCCGTAACTCGAGTGACGAGGGTGTCGATATTTTTAATCAGGGCGCCCCCGCCGGAAATCATAATCCCCTTATCCATAATGTCCGAGCAGAGTTCGGGGGGGGTGTCCTGAAGAACATTTTTTACGGTCTGGATTATCTCCTGAAGTTGCTCCTGAATCGCCTCGGTTATTTCATTGGAGGTAATTTCAACAATCTTTGGATAGCCGGAGGTTAAATCTCGCCCCCGGATATTTATTCGTTCTTCCTGTGTTTGTTTAACGGCGCTCCCAATGGCGATCTTTATTAATTCGGCCGTCCGATCCCCAATCGCGAGGCCATGATGCTTCTTAATATAATCAACAATAGCTTGATCAATTCTATTCCCGCCGATTCTGGCCGAAGACGAAGTCACAATCCCGCCGAGGCTGACAACGGCAATCTCCGTTGTCCCGCCCCCAATATTTAAAATCATGTTGCCCGAAGGACTGTTGATTGATATCCCGGCCCCGATGGCTGCCAAGACCGGCTCCTTAACGAGATAGACCGATCGAGCGCCGGCATTTATGGTTGCTTCAATGACGGCCCGTCTTTCGGTGGAGGTAATCCCGGCCGGGATGGAGACAAGGACCTCGGGTTTGAAAATGTTAAAACTGCTACTGGCTTTTTTTATGAAGTAGCGAAGCATTGCTTCGGTTACTCGATAATCAGCGATGACGCCCTCTTTCAGGGGTCGAGAAACAATAATACTGTCCGGGGTCCGACCAACCATCTCCTTGGCTTGATCCCCCACGGCCATTATCGAATTATCCAAAACAGAAATGGCAACCGCGGAGGGTTCGCGGATAACGATACCCTTATTAGGTAAAAAAACCAGAGTGTTGGTCGTCCCTAAATCAATGCCGATTTTTCGGTTAAACATAAATTGGAGGTCTTATTGCGTCTCCACCCTATCATTTCGACCCTAACGAATCAAATTATATCCAGAGGCCTTTATTTGAAATATGCATAAATTTATGGCATAATAAAGTCATGGAGAAAAGAAGTCGAAACATCCTATTTTATTTGTCTCTAGGGGCCTTTATCCTCATCAGTATCGGCGTTACTCTATATGCTCAGGGCTATGTTTACAGTTTCGCCGAGGGAAAGATTGTTAAGACCGGGTCAATTCGAGTCAGTGCCCAAACTTCCGGCAAAGTTTTGTTTGACAATAAAACTCAGAGCTCCCTCTCCGGGCTGAGTGATGTTTTTGAAAAGGGACGTTTACGTCCGCGGGATTATCAAATAAAAATAACTAAGGATGGTTTTTATGACTGGGGGAAAACGGCTACGGTTCGGGCCGGCGAATTAACCAATTTTCCCTCGGTTTATTTGGTCACAAAAACTCCAAAGATTGAAATAGCTTCCGTCTCGGACGAGTTGGAATCTTTAGCGGAGGTCATTGACCCAAATTCCGGGACTTTTGAAACGATTAGCCAAACTTTGGCTGTTGAGCCAAAGGCCGTAAAGAAGGTGGAGCGTCTGGGGGGAGTCGATATTGTTCTGATTAAAACCGCCCGGGGAGGCATTTTATACAAACTAACCGGAGACAATCTTGAAGTTATGGAATCCGGCGTGGATGATTTTGTTATCAATAAACGAAGGGATCGAATTGCTTGGCGAAGCGCCGATCAGGTAGGGGTCATCTGGTTGAAGGATACTTCTTATCAGCCGATTCACTTGGCTGGAGATGAAGAAATAATTTTGGAAACCTCTTCGGAAATAGACGCGCTTGATTGGTTCAAGACGGATGACCATCTTTTTGTGAAAGCCAGGAACAATATTTTTTTCGTAGAGCTTGACGGTCGAAGTAACCGGAATGTTTATACTGTATTTACTGAGGCCAACATAGACGAAATTAAGTCTCAATCGGATGGTCGCCTCCTGATTAAATTCTCGGATAAATATATCTACTTAGAAATCTAAAAGCCTTATCGCTTGCTCCACTGCGGCGCTCGGCGAGCTTTTTTAAGGCCATATTTCTTCCGCTCTTTAATTCGAGAGTCCCGTGTTAGAAAACCGGCCCGGCGCATTTTCTTCCCAAAATTGTCATCAAATTTAACTAAGGCTCGAGAGATGCCGTGCCTAATCGCATCGGCCTGTCCTCGGATTCCCCCGCCAGAGACTTTAATGATGGCTTTAAATCGATCAATTGATTTGAGCCTTTGGAGAGGCGATTCTACAATTTGCTGAAGTTCCGCCTGGGGAATATATTCCGTGTGGGGCTTGCCGTTTATCGTTATTTGCGCCTGCCCCTCCTTTTGGGCGTCAGTGACCTTTTGGGTGATAATTCGAACTCGCGCCACCGATTCCTTCCGTCGGCCGACAGCTTCATAGTATTGTTCATCGACTTCGGGGGTCGCCCCTTTCTCCTTTTTTGTTTTTGTCTTTTCTTCAGCCATGTTTATTTTATAATTAAGTTTTTAATAATTTCGCTCCGGAGTTTATTCTTGGGCAACATATCGAAGATAGTCTTGGTCAGAACTTTTCTAGAGTTTTTAGACCATTTTTCATCTAGGATTTCTTTGGTAATCCCACCATGATAACCCGAATAGCGATAATATTTTTTGGAGGTAAATTTATTTCCGGTAAATTTTATTTTGTCGATATTCTCAACGACAACCTGCTCTTTGGGCATTATGTGGGGCTGATAGGTCGGCCGAGTTTTACCAATTAAAATCTTGGCCACCTGGCTGGCTAACCTTCCAAAGCTTTGGTTTGTTGCGTCAATGTTAGTCACATTCATAATCTTAGGAGACGAATTCAATTATGGCTCGTTCCGAACCATCACCTCGTCGCGGGGGTAACTTTGTGATTCGGGTGTAGCCCCCGGCTCGATCTTTAAATCTTTGGCCTAGGTCGTCGTAGACTTTTTTAGCGGCTTTTTCGGGTAGCTGGGTAGCTAATTGTTTGCGGTTGGCTAAGGTTTGCATTTTTCCCTTAGTAATTAATTTTTCCACGAAAGGTCGCAAGCTCTTAGCCTTGGCAAGGCTGGTCTCAATTTTTTCTTGCATTATAAAATCACCGGCCAAGTTTCGGATCAGGGCAATTCTTTGGTTCCTAACTCTCCCGAATTTTCGACCTTTCTTAAACTTATTCATGGTTATTTCTTCGCGGGCTTCTTTGTTTTGGGGGTCTTTTTCGGCTTTTCTTCCGCCTCGACAACTTTGGCGGTGCTGAGTTCTTCTCCTACGATAGATTGAAATCCATTTATCAAAAGATAGCTTGCCCGTTGAAGCGCTTCTTGTGGAGAGATCGTCCCGTCTGTCTGGATATCGAGCATCAGTTTGTTGTAATCGGTCCGATCACCGACTCGAATATTTTCAACTTTGAAATTAGCGAATTGGACCGGAGAAAAAATTGCGTCAACCATAATGACCCCAACACTCAATTTTTCTTTCTGCTGTAACTCTGCCGGGACGTAGCCCACTCCCCGCTCAACGGTTATTTCCATATCTAATTCCGCTTTTTTGTCGGTAAGGGTGGCAATAATTTGGTCCGGGTTAGCGATCTCGACATCGGCAGTGGTTTCGATATCTTTGGCGGTGACTTTCTTTTCTCCCTTAGCTTTAACCTTGAGGGTAATCGGTCCTTCCGTAAATAAATTCAATCGAATTTGCTTTAGATTGATGATTATCTCGATAACGTCTTCCATTGATCCAGCCAAGTTTGAAAATTCATGGTCAACGCCCTTAATTTTGACGGAGGTTATCGCCGAGCCATCTAGGGATGACAAAAGAACTCGACGAATCGCGTTTCCGATGGTCACGCCATAGCCCGGGTAAAGGGGCGAAATTTCGAAACTGGCCGTATGGCCACTTTCGGAGATTTTCTTAAATTTTTCTGGTAGCTGGATCATAATTATTTTTTGCTATCGGAGTCTATCGAGAATAGAACTCAACGATAGTCTTTAAATCATTCTGTTCTAATCCACTTTCTTCTAAATTTGGAACGCCGGTGATCGTTGCTTTTTGAGATTTTGTATCGACATTCATCCACGACGGGCAACTTATCTTTTCAATCCAATCAGGGACTAAGGTAGAAAAGAACTTAGTCTTCTGGCTCCCCGGTCGAATAGAAATAATATCCCCTTTCTTTACTTGGTAGGAAGGAATTGAGACCTTTTTCCCATTAACTAAAATATGGCCGTGGTTTACAATCTGTCGAGCTTGATCTCGGGACTGAGCGATGCCGGATCGATAAATAATGTTGTCGAGCCGTTGTTCCAAAGACCTTACCAGTAATTCAGCCGTTTCCGATCGAGATTTCATGGCTTCATCAACATAGCGTCGGAATTTCTTTTCCATGAGGCGATAAATGTACCGGACTTTTTGTTTTGTCTTAAGCTGGGTTCCATATTCAGAAAGTCTTCGCAGGCGCTTGTTCCCGTGCATTCCGGGAGGATAGGGTCGGCGAACCATTGCCGCTTTAGGCGAAAGAGAACGCTCGCCTTTTAGGGAGAGTTTCACACCGATTCGGCGTTCTAATTTTTCTTTGGGTCCTCGATAGCGTGCCATAATATTTATTAAATCTTAAACTCGGCGAGCCTTTCGGGGGCGGGCGCCGTTGTGGGGCAAAGGGGTCTCGTCGCTAATTTCCGTAACTTCTAAGCCGGCGCTAATCAACCCCCGGATAGCGGCTTCTCGACCGGGGCCAACTCCGCGAACTCGAACGGCCACCTCCATTAATCCAGAAACTTTTGCTTTCTCGGCAGCGTTCTGGGCGACGAGGGTTGCCGCGTAGGGGGTTGATTTTCGAGCGCCCCGAAAACCTAGATTGCCGGACGAAGACCAGGCAAAAACTTCGCCATTTGGGTCGGCGATAGAGACGATGGTGTTATTAAAAGATGACGAGACATGAACAATCCCGCGAGTAACTTTTCGCTTGCGGGCTTTTTTGGAGACTCGAACATTTTGTTTTGAGACGGAGCCTCCTTCTTTTGTGACAATTCTTTTTTTACCCATGATTATGTTTTCTGAGCGGTCGGTTTTCTACCCGAACCGGCGGAGCGACGAACGTTACCTCGAATGGTTCGCGAATTGGTTTTGCTTCGGCCATGAATGGGTAATTTTTTCGTGTGTCGGGAGCCGCGCCAAGTATTGATATCGCGAAGTCGTTTTATACTATTTGTAATTTCCCGTCGCAAGTCTCCCTCAATCGTATAATTTCTATCAATCACCCCTTGGATCGCGCTGACCTCATCGGCGGTTAAATCTTTAGTGCGTTTATTGGGGTCGATTTTGGCCGTTTTCAGTATTATATTGCTGGTGACATTGCCAATGCCAAAGACATAAGTCAGGGCAATCTCTATTCTTTTTTCTTCGGGGATATTAACCCCGGAAATTCTTACGGCCATAAATTAATTTAGCCTTGACGTTGTTTATGTTTCGGATTTTTACAAATACAGTAAACCTTCCCGTTTCGGCGGACGATTTTGCATTGCTTACACATCTTTTTAACGGAAGTCCGTACTTTCATGAAACAAAAATCCACGACGACCCGAATAGTCAGAAGTGGTTAACACAATTAAATCGTTATTTTCGATAAACGATCCTCCCTTTTGTCTGATCGGGACTTAGTTCTAGTTGAACCGTATCCCCCGTCAAAACTTTGATATAGTTGAGGCGCATCTTGCCGGACAAGTACGCGAGGATTTCTTTGCCACCCTCTAATTCGACTATAAATTTTGTATCTGGCAGGGTTTTTGTAACGACCCCCTCGACTCGTTCCTTGTTGTTTTTCTCAGACAATTTATTAAATAATTACCGAAGTATCCTAGCAGTTAAAGCGCCCGACGTCAATCTTTTTGGGAGATCGGGTTATTCGTAGGATATTTCTACTTTTACTTTATTGGGGTCCTCGGGGATTCGCTTGACCCAGAAAGGCGACAAGATAATTCGAGCGGATTCAATCTCTTGGATTTGATTAATGACTTCGCGGATCGCGGCTTCCCTTAAACCGATTAATTTCTGAGTGAGGATTTCGGTATCTATCCGGACTCCGGCTCTCCCCGTTACCTTCATGGTGAAGTCCAGGGTTTCATTCTCCTTGTCAATTTTTGGATTTTGATAGTCAATATTTAAGGCGGATTTGACCAGCTCAAGATCGCCGGTTTTTTGAATAAACTGATCAACCAAGGCGATGGCGTCGTTTTCTCTAAAGGCAATTGTGGCGACTCGCAAAGTTAAAGTGAGACTAACTTCATCGGTTGCTTCTCCGACTTTGTGACTGAATGTTTTTTCAATTATCTCGGGCTCAACAGAGTCAATGACCGTTAGTTCACGGGATTGCCCGGTGACGGCTTGGGCAACTTCACTCTTTAATTTCGATGAAAGAGTGGTTTCAATTTTATCTAAATCACTTTGTGTGACGATGTTGGCAAGACCGACAATCCCCCCCGAGAAGGAACCATTTGGGGTGGCATAGAACTTATCGAATTTGTCGCTCCCCTTGAATCCCGGAATGGTCAGACGGCCTGAAGCGACGTTATAATTTTCTCCGGGCTGATCCGCGATTACTTCGATCTCAATTTTCCCCGGTTCAACTATTTTCCCGTCAGAAACTTTTGCGCCGGGGACGGTTATCGCCTCGGGCGTTCTAAAAATTAAGCCGTCGGTGGTCTCAAAGCGAGTCGTCGCGACCAGCCTTTGAGGCTCCGTCCCCGACTCGTTAAATACGGTTATTTTCCCGCGGGCTTTTTGAGAAACCTCTTTTTGACCACTTGCCTTGATTGTCTCTTGTCCCGATTTTTCAATACTGAAGAATTCTCCGGGAATTGTGTTAAAAGAAGTGTCCACCCGGCTAAATCGACTTGAGGTGCTGGCATCGATTTGAAAATCAAGTTGTTGGGTTTTGGGAGTAACGATAACCTTGGCCTCGCCAAAGGTGCTGTAGATTATTAAAGCTAAAACGATTAAGGCCCCGATAACAAACCATAGAATGCCCCGTTTCTTTTTAGGGGGCGAGACTTTTTTGGATTTTGATCTTAAATTGTCATCTCCGTTGCTTTTTTTATAAAACCGTCCCAGCCATGCCTTTGACATCTTGTCGCGCTCAGTTTCGATCAGCGCCTTCGGCGAGTATTTTTCTCCCGGTTGCGGTAACACGGCTAGAGGGACAGACTCTCTTTTAGCTACCCCCTCCTTCTTGATTTTTAGCGACCGATCCCCCTGATTGGGCGGAATAATGTCGGTCATCCCGGCCCGAGAAGCCGCCAATTGGGCAACCGCCTCGGATTCATTTTCAGGCGAGTCAATAACCGCGGGCTCACTGATACTTTGCGGATCATCAAAGTCAGTTTCTTCAATAGGTGTATCTTCGCCAAATTCTTCCTCCAATTCCTTTTCAACCTCAAAACTAACCTCGGTGTCTTCTTCCTGTTGCTCTTCGACCTCATCGTCGATCGCCTCAAGGGTCTCTTCTATCTCCGATTTTGACTCGACAGTTTTTTCGTTAACTTGAGAGGGGACAAAATGAAATCCGAACTCAGTCGCGACTGTTTCTAGATGGTGACCGCCCATTATGGTCACATTTTTTTTCTTCTTGTCAGCGAGCGATTTTAATTCTTCAAAATTAGTCTCTTCGGCTTCAAATTTACTTGATTTCGGGAATATAAAAATAACTTCATCCGCCTCGGCGCCCTTTAGTTCTGCCATTACCTCTTCAAAGGTATCACTCTTTAGAACGTGGATAATCTTGGTGGCCATAATTTACCTTTAAATTATAGCATGGGCTCTTGAAAACCAATCAAAAGCTTATCCCCAAACAAAAAACGGCCGAAGCCGTCTACTCCCTTTCTTTATTGTAAAACAGCTTTGATCCGGCGGACACCCGCGCCCACCGATTCTTCTTTCTTTATCTCAAAACTACCTAGTTTCGAAGAGTTGTCAATGTGGGGCCCCCCGCACAGCTCTTTGGAGATAATCTCTCCCGAGTTGGTTGCAATAGTATAAACCGTCACCCGTTCGGGATATTTTTGTTTAAAAAAGGCCAAGGCTCCGCTTTTTATGGCCTCGTCATAGCTCATCTCTTGTTTGGTTACTTTGAGTCCTTCTTTTATAAAATGGTTAACATTCATCTCGACGCGCTCCTTTTCTTCATCAGTTAGTTTACGCTCAAACGAAAAATCGAACCGAAGTCGGTCCGCGTTTATGTCGGAGCCTCGTTGTTGGATGTTCTCCCCCAATACTTTTCGAAGGCTGGCTTGGAGTAAATGAGTTGCCGTGTGGAGTCGCGTTGCTTTCTTTAATTCGATCTCATCGCCGGCTTTCAGCTCGCCGGTGTCTAGAATCAAACCATGTCCGCCGAACTTACTTTTTGAGTTCTGGCGAGAAAGTGTCTGGTGTTTTTTAAATTCAGCCCTAAAAACCCCGTATTCAACCGCTTGTCCTCGCTCTCGGGCGATTTCCTCGGTCAATTCAAATGGGAAGCCGTAGGTCTCGTAGAGCTTGAACGCGAGCTTTCCGTCCAGTTGTTCTACTTTGGTGATTTCCTTCAAGCCCTTTTCCAGAGTTTCATTGAACTTGTTGACTTCCGCGAGAAGTATTTCTAGGTTGCCATTTCTATTTGAGATTAACTCTGGATAGAGATCGCCATAATGTTCGGCGATAATTCCAACCAGATTTTTCCAGACAACGAGATCCTTTATCTGCAATTGATGTAACTGTAGCGCTGAACGTCGGATGAGTCGTCGGAGAACATATCCCGCCTCTTTGTTCGAAGGCACAATGCCATCTTGAATCATGAAGACAGCCGCCCGTATATGATCGGCAATAATTCGTAAAGGAAAATTATTGGCCAGATAGTCTACGGAAGCATTAGCCCCGAGCCGTTCCAGCTCTTTGATAATTGCTTCCAATACTTCAACCGCCTTGAAAATATCAGCCTCGTTGTTAACAGCCATGGCGATACGCTCTAATCCTCCTCCAAAATCGACATTTTTTTGGGCGAGCGGAACAAACGTTGTTTCATCCTGTTTCAAATATTCCATGAAGACGCTGTTCGCAATTTCAACGTATCGGCCACAATCACAATTGACATGACACTCCTCGCCAAATTTTGGATTATGCGCAATGTCGCTAAACTCGTAGAATACTTCGCTGTCCGGACCGCAGGGGTCGCCGATCGGGGTTGTCGCCGGACCGGTTTTACCCCTGTTCCACCAGTTCTTTTCACCTCCGTAAAATGAGATGCGTTCTTCCGGGACGCCTAATTCTTTCCAAATCGCGTAAGATTCAGTGTCCTTAGGAAGTTTAAACTGATTATCGCCTCCAAAACACGTAACATAAAGTTTGTCCGAATCGATCTGTAATTCCTTAGTCAAAAATTCGTACAACCAAGTCAGTTGTTCTTTTTTGAAATAGTCACCGAAAGACCAATTCCCCAGCATTTCAAAGAAAGTTGTATGACGACTATCGCCTACCTCCTCAATATCAACTGCCCGGAAACATCGCTGAGAATCAACGATGCGCCTCCCAAGGGGGTGTTCTTGCCCCAGAAGATAGGGCACCATGGGTTGCATTCCCGAAGAGGTAAATAACGTTGTGGGGTCATTGTCCGGCACAAGCGAAAACGAGGGCACGATGGTGTGGCCTTTTGCCTCGAAGAAGTCGAGAAATTTCTGGCGAATTTGAGCACTTTTCACAAAGCCAGTATAGAGAAATTGTCTTTTTATTGCAAAAAAGAAAGACGGGCCTTTTTTATTTGATCAGAATGGCAATATTGGCGATCAAAAGGATGAAATCAAATTCCCAGCCGGTAGTTTGCCCGCTAGAGAAGGGGGTCTTAAATTTTCGAATTTTAAAGAAAATTGCGCCGATCATTACAATGGCCAATAAAAGGGCGGAAAAACGAATGAAGAAAGTTGACCCAAAGATTAGGCCGATTCCTCCGAGAGTCTCGACTAAACCTAAGATTAGTACGGCCGTTAAGGGCATTTGCATCATTTTGCTAGTTTGGCCTAGCTTAATAATTTTGGGTAAGCCGTGATAAATAAAAATGATCCCAACTCCTAATTGAATTAGAGGAAAGGCGTACCTGCTGAATTGTGCCGAGATATTAAAAATTTCCATATTTTCTTGGCCTAGCCTCGGATAACTTTCAGAGGTTTAAACTTATGCCACTTAGTGATAATAGCCGAAGGCGGCCAAAAGAGCAATTAAGGTGCCCCCGGCGATAATAGTGGAGATTAGCCAAAAGAATATTTTCTGAAATTTCCGAATTCGTTTTAAGCGCTGAATTGCCTCTAGGCGTTCTTCCTTCCTTATCTTTTGGCGAATCTTCTTGGGTAAGTCCCAAAGTTTTTTACTGAACTCAATTTTCATTTCTCTTCTACTTTATCAAATGGTTCAATAAAAATAAAAAAGGCCGTTTCGCAAACGGCCTTGCAACTCATTATTCTGATCTAAGTCGGGGGGGGCTAGTTTAAACTCGCGAGGGCGTCATCTAGGCCTTCAAAAGTATCAAAAGTCATCGCCAATTTTGTAAAAGTAAGGCTGTCAACCTTCTCCCGAGACATGGCATATATTTTAATCTGACCACCGTTGTTTGTTGTGGTTACAAAGGCCCGTACAAACTCCCCAATTCCACCGGAATCAACACATTCCACCCTACTCATATCGAGCAAGATTTTTTTCTTCTTATTTATCAAGAGGTTCAGAACTCTATTTTTGAACTTAGTCGATCCACCTTCAGAAATAGTTATTCTTTTGTCCAGATGAAAGACGGCCACATCACCGTGCATTGTAACTGAGGATCTATTCTCCATCTGCGTATCCCCCCACTCTAAAAGTTGTTAAATGTTTGAAAGTTCCAAAAATAAAATACCCCTTTTATCCAAAAGAGTCAAAGAAGCTCTCGATGATTCTCTCTTTATAATTTTTAGAGATGTTTTCGGCAAAAGGAGGTTGGGATTTTTGTTTGCAAAAATTTTTGTCTGGGGGTTTGCTTGGTGTGGGATGTTGCAACTGCAATATTACTTCACTCGACAAATATTAAATTCACCCCAACCATTATAACTGCCCGGATCACCCCCAATTAAACGACACCAGGCTGAATTAAAAACTATAGGATAAACTTTTACAAGATATTGCTCCTCAGGCCCGGGGCAATAATCACTGCAAGCGAAGTGTTCTGTCACCATAATTCTAGGTAAAATAAAAAGCGTAACTACTAAAGTGATTAATATCCGGATAATATTTTTTTTATTCAAGTTTACAGGCTTCATGGGGTGATCGATGGGATTCGAACCCACAACCACCGCTGCCACAGAGCGGTGCTCTACCATTGAGCTACGACCACCATTTTGATTTTCGACCTGTCGGGCTGGTCGGATTCGAACCGACGACCTCCTGCTCCCAAAGCAGGCGCGCTAAACCGCTACGCTACAGCCCGAGGGAACTATTTAAATTTAAGCGGAATTTAGTATAACTAAATCTAAATTATTTTACCACGCTTTCCATTTACCGGCAATGTCTTTCGTGGTATAATATCCGAACATGTCCCGGTAGCTTCCCCCTTCTCCGCCAGTCGGCGGATTCGGGGGGCAAGCGTTTTGATTATTAACAATTTATATACTTTAAATGGGAGTCATGTTATTCAAAAAATATATGTCCCGGTAGCTCAATCGGAAGAGCAACAGCCTTCTAAGCTGTCGGTTGCAGGTTCGAGTCCTGCCCGGGATACAAGCGACCGAAGGGGAGCGCAGTACTCGCGCCACCAGGCGCGGGTGCAAGTTGTCAGAAATCGGTAGTTCTGCTCGCCCCACTGTTGATAAATAAAAGTTTTCATAGCATAATTTCAAGATATTATTTGGCGGGCCCAAAATTAACGGGCCTGCCTCGCCGAAGCCTCGAGATTTTTATGGGGCGCAGGCGGGTGTAGCTTAATGGCAGAGCTCTAGCCTTCCAAGCTAGTGATGAGGGTTCGATTCCCTTCACCCGCTCCGGGTTAACAACCAATTTATTGGTTGTTAAAGGAATCGAAAAGCGGAGCGATGTTCCGTCAAAGGGTGGAACAAGCGAGCTGGGGTCGAGAAAATCTTGAACGGAAGTGAAAGATTATTCGTGACCGATTCCCTTCACCCGCTCAAAATTTGTTCCAAATTTTGAGCGAGGTCCGCCCCAAACGGGCGACCCGCTCTCAACAGATTAGTGTTTTATATTTATATCCTAAAAAGCAATAAGGATAACAAAACTTATGTCGGCTATACAAATAATCTGGAGGAGAGGTTAAAGAAACATAATTCGGGACAAGTAAAATCTACTAAATTCAGGCGCCCATTAGATCTATTGTTTTCTGAAGAGTTTAATACATCAATAGAGGCAAGAAAAAGAGAACTATACTGGAAAAATGGAGGTGGGCGAAGAAAGCTCAAACAAATCTTACGGACAATTTAACCTATGGGAAAAAATACTCATAATAGCCATTGTTTAAAAAGAAAATCAGATTTTATGTGGTAAGATCGAAAAAGGGCCGAGGTAGCTCCCACCTCCGATTGAACTAATCCCCAAGCTTCGGCGGGTCAGACTTCGCCCGAGGCTTCGCATGACAAGCAAGGTTATCTTATTTCCGACTTGTCCTCCGAAGCCTCCGGCGAAGGAGGAAGCTTTGATCTTAATCAAAGCGAG
>Ga0210057_1001261_pt1 | contig 39053 bp, 34 predicted proteins | sample CryGeyCG2114_010_2_FD_183968 | JGI IMG/M metagenome (GOLD analysis project Ga0210057, IMG submission 183968) | Groundwater microbial communities from aquifer - Crystal Geyser CG10_big_fil_rev_8/21/14_0.10 (SPAdes) (version 2) | ecosystem: Environmental > Aquatic > Deep subsurface > Groundwater ... | reverse complement strand
GGATTCGTGATTAAAGAGAATGCCATTTGATGCATGAATACCGTACGCCTCGCGATAGTTCACTGTAGTCCAGTAAGCAAAGACCTTGGCGGCACCATAGGGACTGCGTGGATAGAATGGGGTTTTTTCCGTTTGCGGAATTTCTTGAACCTTGCCAAACATTTCTGAAGAAGATGCTTGGTAAAACTTTGTCTTCACCCTTGATTCGCGTATTGCCTCTAGGAGTCTAAGTGTACCGACACCCGTTACATCTGCGGTATATACAGGAAGGTCAAAGCTGATACCGACATGACTCTGTGCGCCAACGTTGTATATCTCATCGGGATTAATTTTTTCGATTATACGGGCGAGATTAGCAGAATCTGAAAGATCACTGTAATGCAAAAAGAGGTTGGAAGCGTGCTGAGCATCTTGGTAAATATGAGAGATACGATCCCTATTAAAGCTACTCGAACGTCGCACGAGACCATGGATTTCGTAACCCTTGCCGATGAGAAGCTCGGCGAGGTAAGAGCCGTCCTGTCCGGTTATTCCGGTAATGAGCGCGACCTTTTTTTTTGTTTTTTTCATAATGTGTAACGCGAAAGAATATAAGTCCGCAGTGAGGCTTTCCAATGCGGAAATCTCGGAAACTTAGTATTGAGTAAATACGCATTGCGCGGAAGAGACGATGAAAAGATCCCCGTAATCTGAGTTTTCTTGACTGTGTTTTTCGGAAGTTTAAGAATCTTTAGTGCTTCTTGAACAATATCGAATTTACTCATGGACTTTGTGCTGTGGTTGATGAAGTGATAGATGCCGGAAGGATACCGACTATTGTGAATAAACAACTCTTCAAACGCGACCGCAATATCGCGCGTCCATGTAAGGACACTCCATTGATCAACGATTGCTAAAAACTGTTTTTTTTGCTGCACATCCCTAATTGCGAGGTCAACCAGAGTCGGTCGATACTCACCGTACAGCCACGAGGTACGGATAATATAGTACGCAATGCCCATCATCTTGGACTGCGCCGCAATAATGGACTCACCAGCAGCTTTTGAAGCACCGTAAACATTGAGGGGCTGTGGCTGATCGTCTTCCTTGAATTTATTTTTGTTGTTCCCAAAAACGTAAGCGGAGCTGAGCTGTACGAAAATTGTTTTAGAAAGGCAGGAGGCGTGGATGGCTTTCAGTATCTTCCCTGGTGCGAGCGTATGGAGTTCGTATGCTAAAAATGGCTTTGCTTCACAATGCTCAACGTTTGTTATCGCCGCACAGTTAATAACTACATCCGGCCGATGGGATGCGAGTGTCCGCTGTAAGTTTTTTTGACTGAGGATGTCAACATCACGATGAGAGAATGGCACTACCGTAAATGGTTTTCTGTCTGCAAAATAAACAGCCAAATCCTGCCCGAGGAGGCCAGAAGCGCCAAAAATGACTATCTTAATGGGTTTTTGCTTCATGAAAGGGGTGGGCATCCCTAAAAAAAACGATAATCCTTGCAGCACGATTATACCAGCTGTAGTGCCGAATATCAACAAGTGCTCCCTTTCTTATTTTCTCTGCAAAGTCGGGGTTCCTAAGCACTTTGATGATGCCATGCATTAGTTCTTCTCTCTTATCCGGATCGACGAGCACTGCGCTGCCTTCATGAAGAACTTCGCGCACACTGGGAAGATCTGTGGAAACGACAGGCGTACCACTTGCCATATACTCAAAGAGTTTGAGTGGTGACATGAAATTAGCATAGTGTGGCATGTTCGGATAGTTCATGACAAGCACATCTGCCGCCTTCAGATATCGCATGGCGATATGATGCCTTTGGTGAAGGATGATCTGGTAGGCATCCTTGGGCACCCCACAAAAACTAAAGAGCTGCTCTACTTCGGTCAGCTCACATGGATCTATGCCGACCAGCAGCAAGAATGCATGCGGTCTTACCCGAAGAACTGTTTGGAAAACCACGATGAGCTCCCCCACTCCTTTTTTCTTTCCCATTGTTTTATACTTACCAATGTACGCGACAATCTCCCGTTCAGATGGGAGATCTAGTTCTTTACGAAGGAAGTTTTTGTTGTCGGGAATGGCGGCAAAGAGTTCAAGATCTACCGCATCAGGAGACACGAGAAATCGATTAGTCGGCACCCCCCTTTCTTTAAAAAACTTACATAGACCTCCGGAAATAGTAACGAGACCAAGCGCCTTTTTGAGTACCCTCCTCGTTATGGCACTATATCGATTTGTATGAATCTCATAAAAAAAGGGGTAACCTATGGCCCCCAGGAACATGAGAGGAAGGTCATCGCGAGAATACACAATGCTACCCTTACGACGGAGTGCAAAGACAAAGGCACGAACGGCGTACGAAAAGGTTCTAACCCAATACCCAAATCTTCCTAATCCAAAGAGATCAATATTCCATACCTGGACGATACGGAAATTTTTGCGTACGCCGTAAAACTCAAAGATATCTTCTTTGCCCATATCCCATCGCCGTGGTACGACGAGCTCTACTTCTGCGCCGTTGTCTGCGAAAGCTTCGCACATTTTCATAATCTGGAAACCATGCGCTTTGCCTGTCGGCATGCGAGCATTGGCAAGATAGAGGATGTTCAGTGGTACGTTATTCATCCAATTTTCGTAAGCATAAGGTATAGTTCGGTGACCGCCTTGGCAGCCTTGTCCCATGTAAAGAGCTTGGCACGCTCTAGACCCTGAGCGATCATGTGCTTCTGGATCATCTTGTCGGAAAGTACTTCCTCCATCTTTTGAGCAATCGCTTCGACATCGGTGGGATTTATGGTGATGCCCGCGCTCCCAGCAATCTCTGGCATTGAAGTCGTGTTGGAAGTTATGACTGGCGTTCCCGCGGACATGGCCTCGATGATTGGAAGACCAAAACCTTCGTTAAGAGATGGAAAAACAAAAAGTTCGGCGCCAGCATAGAGTTTACCGAGGTCATATTCGTCGACATACGAGAGAAAGAAGATGTCCTCTGTATACTTTGACTCTCTAGCAAGTGCATAGGTCTTCTCGTAGTTGAACGTAGGAGCACCTACGATCAGTAGCTTCTCCTTTCTTTGTGAATGCTCTCGAAAATGGATATAACTAGTAATAAGTCTGTCTATATTTTTGTGCGGTTGCAAACGAGAAACATCTAGTATATATGGACCTCCTATGTCGTACTTCTGCATCATCGTGTTTCTGCTTTCCTCCTTACGGAGAGGGCTGAACTCTTCCCCACCTCCAATCCATATAGCATGCGAACGGGCTTCGTCAAAATGATAATGTTCCATGATTTCTTTCTTCCCAAACTTCGAATCACCAATGATAGCATCTACGCGCCAATTAAGTCGCGCAAGAACAAAATTGAATACTCGTCGTGAGAATACAAATTGTCCTGGGGCAGTAATATCACCAGCCCCGTGCGCGGTCACTACGATTTTCTTCGCTGGGGCCAGCCAGTAAAAAGGGTACAATCGCGGCTGGAACCAATGCATGATATCGAAAGACTGATTACGATAACGAAAGAAGAAAAGCATTTGCGAGAAAAAACGAGAACCGATGGGGAGGCAGATTTTCGGCATGATGATTTCATCTGCATTCTGATAAATCGACTCATTCGACTTTTCGTAATGAACCAGCGTAAAGTGAAATCGCGGATCAAGAATTAGATACTCGATAATTCGCCTAGCAACTCTCGCGGATCCCTTGGCATGCCGACCATCTAGTGCATAGCTCATAAGAGCTACCTTTATTTTTTCCTTTTTTCTGAAATCTTTTTTTGTAAACACATACATGATGTGTTGCAGAACAGCCTGGTGTGGTATGCCAAAAATACCAAGCACCGCTTTGAGCAGTCGCTTCAGGATGTTGCTGGTTCCACCTCGTTCAATAATGCGCGCGAACGCAAATGGTGCATGACTAGCATTCACCGCCCGAATCATGCGCACAAGCGCAAGGTGGGAATAGAAATGCAGATTGTATTCCACAAGCGGGTTTTTACCCATAATCCGCACGTACGGATTACGCAAAGCCAATGGGAGATAGGTGAGGAACCACAAACCCGTATGCGTCTCTTTTGGCCATAGACGATTTGGGAAAGCAAGGTAGAACTTCCCTTCCGGCTTGAGCACCCGGAGAAGTTCGCCCATGTACTGTTGCGGATTGCTGGTGTGCTCAAGAACACTCACCGACACGATGGCATCAAAACTGTTGTCTTTAAAGGGAAGACGCATGCCATCATAGACTAGAAATTTTGGCGCAACTCCAGCAAGCTTTGCTTCCTTGGTAGCAACTTTCGCGAGTGCGTCTTCTATCTCAACGCCGACGACATTCGCTCCCGCTTCAGTAAAGGCGATAGAGAGTCCACCGCACCCCGACCCTGCATCAAGCATCCGCATACCATTAGGGTCCCCAACACGTCGCTTAAAGTCTGCTACCACACCGCGAGCAGTTGAGAGCTTGCGCGCCCAGTCAGTAATCATTTTCTCCTGCTCTGTTTTTGAGGCGTTAGGAAAATGAGTTGTTATGTAGGCTCGCGCGTTTGATTCACTTATCGCGTTGTTCATGGTTGAAAGATAAGCAGGTGTTCGTACTCCTTCACTTTTTCACGAATAGAAAACTGTTCGGCGGTATCTTGCGCACCCTTTGCAAGCTCAGTGAGGTTTGCATTATGCATGACGGTGAAACCAACCAGTACGGCCGCTAGTGTCTCTGCGGTGATGAGGTAGCCGTTCTTACCCTGCACAACAAGCTCGTCGGTGCCAGCAGTTTGTGTTGCCAAGAGTGGCACCCCAAAGGCCATGCCCTCAAGAAAAGCGATTGAAAGACCCTCTATCTTTGAGCTTGAGGCAAAGTAATCGGCACTGGCATAATATGGATAGACATCACGAATCTCACCAGTGAAGGTCACTCTATCCTCGAGATGCAATAAGTATTTCATAGTTTCTAGCTCGGGTCTTAGTGTTCCATCACCAACAATGATGAGTTGATATTCCGGGTGCTCAGGTACCCACTCGCTAAACGCTTGTAGGAGGAGCCGATGGTTTTTCTGATCGGTCAAGCGCCCGATATTAATGATAACACACGAGCTCTCGGGAATGTTAAGCAACTCACGAGCACCTCTACGATCAAGAACCGCGCGCCGAGCGCGGATGGCCTCCATGTCGAGGCCATTATGGATGACTACAAATTTTGTACGAGGGATACTGGCCTGTATACTCGCGAAATTAGCAACACGATTCGACACGGCAATGATCTTTTCGGTAAGCCGTGCAAGTACACGATCAACCAAAATCTGTGCCTTCGTTTTCGTTATGTAAGTATTGTGTTCAACGATAAGGACTCTGTAACCGCAAATCAATTTGCAGACACGAAAAACCGTATTGCTAAAAAACAGATGCGAGAGAACAACATCCGGGCGTAACTGGCGCAGGAGGCAAATCAGCTGATACCAGTTAAGAATGTCCAGAAAACTCTTGAAATGGAGCCGGATGACCTGGACGTCATCCGGCACTAGCCGATAGAAACTATCACGCTTGTCGAACTGAAATAGCGTAATAAGGGTAAACGTAAACTTCGCCCTATCAAAAAAACGAAGTTGATCGCAGATCAGCTTTTGTGCACCTCCGACCGTGAAGTCATTAATGCCAATCACCACTTTTTGGTGCGGTGCACCTTTATATTCAGACATAGAACTTGTGTCGATTGTACCTGATGTCGATCCAAATGACAACGCAAATGCAAGGCGGGAGTACACAAAAAGTAAACGACCACATGACTTAAGTCCTCTTTACGTTTACTTTTTGTATCTATTGCACGAGTGCTCATTTACCGCTACAATTTTATCCATGATAAATCATGGTGGCCGATGGCTTTTACTAATTCTCCTTTTAGCCTTTTTGCTACGCCTTTCGGGCATCGCTTTTGGACTTCCTTTATGGCTTATCCCTGATGAGCCCCCTTTCACGGCGGCTACACTCAAGATGATGGAGTTGCGGACCGTGCTGCCCGTTCTTCACGAGGAGGCATTCAAGAAGGTCATCTACTTCCCTCCGTATCTTTCCTACCTTTACCTACCACCCTTTGCAGCCATTTTGGCGACCAAGTACATCTTGTTCGACGGTACCCTCGAACAGTTCAAAAATTACATCGTCAGTGACCCGTCATTCTTGTTTCTCCTGGTACGTTTTTTCAATGTGATTTTTGGGACACTGACCGTGTTGCTCAGCTACAAGATTTCGAAAAACGTCTTTGGGCGCGAGCGTAGCGCGCTCTTGGGAGCTTTTTTCCTTGCGGTAAGTATCCTGCATATCAATCAATCGTTTGTCGGTCGCGATTGGGCGCCGGTTACTTTTCTCTTTGCTCTGGCCATACTCCTCCTAACGCATAAAGACTGGTCTCCCAAGAAGAGATCTATTCTTGCAGCGCTTATTGCTGGCATCTCTTTTGGCGTGAGTCTTATGGGCGGTTTCATCATGGCCTTCATCCTCTGTTTCTATCTCTTCTACGAGCGCCACTCCCTCCAAGATGCCATTAAGGAAAAAACACTCTATCTCGTCCTCTTTCTCTTTCTCATCCTAGCAGCTGTCTCTATTGCCATATTCCCCTTTGGCTTCGTTTTCCTTCACTACACATCAGTGGCTGATCCAAAATCGCTTGCCGAATTCGTCTGGACTGCTCTTTACTTTTTCATTCCCATCTTCCGTTCCGAGCCACTCCTGGTGATTGGCGCACTGTTGGGACTTGTCTTTTGCTACAAGCATCTACGCCACTACTTCTGGACAGTAGTTTCCTTTATAGCAATCTATATCGTGATGTTTTATTTTACCTATCACTATCAACCCCGTTTTACTGTTTTTCTTTTCCCTCTCTTCGCCGGACTCGCCGGCTACGGTTTCAGTCAGTTTTATGATGGTCTACACTTTCGGGCGCGTAGATTGCTTGCGGTTCTCGTAATCGGTACAGCTACCGTCTTTGCAATGGTCTTCATGGTGGTCGTTATAAAAAATGACTCGCGTATCGCGGCACGCAACTGGGTGATGACAAATCTTCCCGAGGGCGCAAAGATTATCGTGGAAGCACGACTCTTGCGCTTACCTACAAGCAAAGTAGCTATCGAAGAGCAGGCAGCCATTGACCCATTGTCATTGCGACAAGTTGATCTTGCAGAGAAAACTTTTGAAAAGAGTCCGCGCGGCGAAAAGCGATTCCACGCCCTCAATCTCTACACTGTGAGTAATGCAGATGCGCTACTTGACTTTGCAGAATACGCACAGAAACATGAATACGACTATCTCCTTATTGATGCCCATATCACATCAGGAGATGTAGCGGGATTCGAGCACATCCAGGCACTAGAACAAAACGCAACACTATTAGAAACATTCGGAAAGCGACAGCTCTCGCAATCAGCAGAAAGCGGTGCCTTTAGTTACCCATGGGAATTCTTCACCATGGACCGCTTTGGTCCCGAGTTGCGACTCTACCGCCTTAACCAATAACTGCTTTAATCTTAGTCGCAGATGCTCTGGCGTAACACTCAACTCTCTCTTGCAGTTTTTCTTTAACAAAATCTATAAGCGTTCCGGGAGAAATCTCGAGTTTTTGCTCAAACTCAGTCCCATCAAGATCTGTGAGCAGCAAGTTAGCTTCGTCGAGCGCCTTGCCAAAGTACTGCTGTTTGAACGAATCAAGAAACTCAGCTATGTTTGGTTTTTTCCGCACCTTCGCTAATCGTTCCCGAGCAGGCGTAAGGTCAGTATCGCTCGTAATCACATCCACATAGTGCATAATCTTTTCTTCCAGAGCGCGGTTTTCAAGATAGACTGGATCAAGACTCTCAGGGATATTGCTGTGTGCAAGCTTGATGATTTCGTCAGGTACTCCGTATTCGGCGAGCAGACGCTCATCATCTCCTGACGTCGTCGCATAGCCAGCCGCACCACCCTTTTCTCGCATTGCCTCTACTTCTTTACGCTTATACCAATCATGCAAAAGGATTGCCATAACAATTTTTTTGCGATTTGCACCTAAATGTTCAGCAAGAATATCTCCCGCAACAGCCTCAGCAAGACAGTGCTGGGAAACATTTCGCCAATCCCTCCCACCTTCACCAAGTACGCCACCTTTTTCTAAAATGCGCATCTCTCGCATATGCTTTAGAGCAAAGTGCGAAAAGTATGCGAGCTTCTGGCTCTCCTCGGGGCTTCACTTCACCGGCAATGATTCTTCCATGGGTATAGATTAACTTATAACAACTCTACCACTCTTTGATTGCTTTTTCCCAACGCTCGAACGTGCCGCAATCGTGGAAACGAACGTGGTCAAGTTTTACTCCTACCAGTTTTCGTTCTTTGGCGAGCTGTGGACTGATGTCGGTCTCGATCATCATAAAGTCTTGGCCATGGATTGCATAGTCTAGAATCTGCGGCTCAAGGAGGCTAAAGCCTATTGAAATATATCCTTGACCAGTGCCATCTTTGCAGTACTCGAACCCGATCACATGACAACCATCCATGGTGGGGATGCCCACTGAGCCTTTCATTCCCTCAACTTCCATCAGAGCCAGCGTCAGTACTGCCTCGTGCTTTTTATGTAATGCGAGGACCTGTGGCAAATCAAAATCAACCAGATCATCGCCATTCACAAACGCGATGGTTTCTTCACCCATCCACTCTTTCATGTAGGGCAGATACCCAAAGGTACCGAGAGGTTTTTTCTCTTGAAAGAGATCTATTCTTAACTCTGGGATACTTTTTACCAGCTCCTCCTTCCATCGCGCAAAGTGCACGCGATGATCGTGCTGTACGATAACGCCAATCTCTCTGATGTTGTGCTTACAAAGAAATTCAATAATGTGGGAAACAATAGGTCGTCCTTGCACAGGCAAGAGCGGTTTTGGTATCTCAAGGGTTACAGGATGAAGTCGCGTTCCCATACCCCCAGCTTGAATAATAGCTTTCATAAAGATTAAAAACCAAGCTTATCCTTAACGGTATCTAAATTGCGTAAAAAATCAAAAATTGTATTAAAAAGAATAGCTGTCGTAACCCACAGAAGCACTTTCTGCTCGCTTCCGCTTTTTTTCCATCCTTTTTCCCACAAAACAGCGAGTGCATATCCAGCGAAAAGGGCAAGTAAAGGATAGAGCGGATAACGATAACGTGTTTCAACCACGATCGGTATAACCGAAAGAGGTGCCGTGAGCGCAAGAAGAAGCAACCACCGATATAGCTCACCCTTTCGCCACAATAAGACAGCCCCTGCTATTCCAAAGGAAAAAAGAATGAAAGCAAAAACGCTAGAAAGGAAAATAGTAAGTATCTGGTTGAGACCATGTTGATGAAACCAAAAAGCAGCCGGGCGGGCAGCACTAAAATACACTGATGTTTTTATAAGAAGAAGTGAAAACGCCGAGAGCGGCTGTGTTTTTACAAAGCGCAACACTTCTTGAACACCATGGACACTTGTTTGAGTCGGAGTATGCATCCGCGCATACTCTGCAATAGTCGCCGATGGCTCGAGCTCACCATTTGCCTCCTCATTGTTCCCTACCCACAAATCATAACCACCAGCGGTGCCTACAATTACTGGAGTGCCAAAGATTTGGTAATTGCGAATAGCCCATGGGCTAATAAGTAGTAACGAGCAGACAAGAAGTACGCTCAACTGCGCAAAGTAACGCTTCCAGAGACAAAAGATAACAAAGATTAACAGCGCCAAGAGTAACGTGGGGCGGGTCATAAGGGCAGCAGTCGCCGTAAGACCAAGGAGTGCTGCACGCCACTTTGTCGGCTCTTGGAAGAAACGAATAAAAGAATGCAGGGAAGCAACGAGAAGGAACAAGAGGAGGGTCTCGGTCATGAGCATTGCCGAGAGCTCGAGATTGTCAATGAAAAAGGCAAAAAGGAATACTGCGGAAAATCCCACGTACTTGCCACGTTCACCAAAGAGATGTTTAGCGGACGCAAAAAGTAGTGCCGCGCTCGCAACATGCAGGAGTGCTTGAATAATCCAAACAATCTCGTAATGGTGACCAAAAAAAATGTAAATGGCAGCTAGGAAAACCTGATAGCCGGGACCCACGCGGTTGATGCTATAGTCTTCCGCTCTGTTGAGCTCGGGAGTTTCCGCGTAGCCCACGCCCGTGGCCACATTCCAAGCAATAGTATCGTACGCTCGGGCATCGACAACCGGATCTATCCGAAAGTAAAACGAATACGCGAGCGATACGCAAAAGGCAAGCACGAGTAGAATAAAAAGGAGCTGTTGAGAGCTGAGTCGTTTAATTAGAGAAAACATTGTATTTTACAATCGCCCAAATAGCAGAGAACCCATCTTTCCAATTGATCTTCTTTCCTTCGGCGTACGTCCGTCCGTAGTACGATATGCCTACCTCATAGATACGAAAATTGCCACGCGCAATACGAGCGGTAATTTCTGGCTCAATGCCAAATCGCTCGCTTTCCAGCTTATCTCTAAATGAAAGAAGAACCTCGCGACGAAACATCTTGTAGCAGGTTTCCATGTCCGTTAGATTGAGATTCGTGAACACATTTGAGACGAAGGTTAAAATCTTGTTACCAATCGAGTGCCAAAAGAAAAGGGCACGATGAGGATTTCCTCCCATGAACCGTGAGCCGTAAACAACATCGGCATCTCCGCGCAAAAAGGGCTTGAGAAGAAGTTCGTACTCGTCTGGATCATATTCAAGATCAGCATCTTGGATAAGAATATATTCGCCCGTCGCAACCATGAGACCAGTACGCACAGCAGCCCCTTTACCACGATTTTTTTCGTGAAAAAGAACGATATAACGCTCTTGAGGGAGGTTTTGCATAAATACTTTCGTGCCGTCAGTCGAACAATCATCAGTAATAACTACTTCCTTTTTTATATCTTCAGGAAGATAAGCTATATCCACTCTCCGCAGGAGTTCGGGCAGTGTGTCCATCTCATTATAGGCAGGGATAATAATAGAAAGCGTCTTCATGGGGTGATACTATTATACCAACCAAGGATACGCAGGACAAGACCCTCCAGGCTGTGTTGCCTTACCACAAGATCCCGCAACTGTTCTTTGATTTCAGTTCTGCTTTCCTTCGGCAAAGATGCATAACGAAGAATCTGTCGCGCGAGCGTCTTCGCATCGCCCGGAGTAAAGACAAGCTCGGGGGCATATGGAGAAATGACTTCCGCAACCGCATCGTTACAAGTAATGACCGGGACACCGCTTGCCATCGCCTCTATAGTTACTTTGTCTAGACTGCCATTAAGGCTAGCACTCACGAAAAGATCGGCCACCTGAAAAAGCTTGGGGAGTTTTCTATACTCTCGAGGACCTAGAAAATGTACCAACGTATAAAGACCTGCCTCAAGAACATCAATTTTTAATTTCTCTTCATACTGCAAGTCAAGAGCAGTAGCTGGAGCCCCAACAATAGTATACGAAATATTTTGTCCTCCTCCACGCAAAATACGGACAGCCTCTATACCCACCTCTAATTGCTTGGTTGGTGCAATACGTCCGACGGTAAGGAGTTGTAAAACATTAGTGGACGTCTCGTCCTGACGTGGAAAAAAGAGTGCGGTGTCGGTCCCCTGTCCTACCACGATCACATTTTTACCGTGAAGTCGAAATCCCTTCGACGTTGAAGTGAAGACCAGATGCGCGAGATGTTGCGCGAGGCGTAAGCCGGCAGGAACATGCCCATGTGCATACCACAGACCAATACGCTTTCTCAGGAGTCTCCACACAAGCCCTCCGAGGAGAATATACTCGTGGTTCATGTGCACAAAGACGGTATCGTAGGAGGCTCGTTCTCGCCAAATAAAACGTAAAAAACGAATACCATAGATGAACGTGTGCCGCTTCTTTCTTTCTTTCCCCAGAGAAAATATTCTCGTATTTTGGCGCAGAGTGACTGTGCCTTGTTGTAGGCACAGTACCGTGACCTGTTGTGTCCGCGAAGCGAAAGCATCTATCCATTCTGTGAAAAAGCCGAGGACTGGATCTTTCTTGTCAACTTTTTGTGTACAGATAAGCAGTTTCATTTAGGGGACATGATTACCTTTGTGAAAGATAAAAAAGCGGGAAATAAGGAAACTCTCAATCGCAAGTAGAAGGCTTGTCACTATCTGAGCCGAGAGATAAACAACTGGTGTGGCTGCAGTGACACCAGTTGCGCGAAGTGCTACGATATCAACCAAAAAGTACATGAGAAGCGTGTTTAGAACAAGATTGGATCCTGCGAGGACAAAATAATGAACAACTTGAGTGGTAATCCCATCGAATGAGTGATCTCTGAAAGTCCAAAATTTGTGAAGAGCAAACGAAACCCAAAACGCAAGGAGGAACGCGAGTATCACTGAAACAAGGTAATGAAAATGAAAGAACTCAATAAAGACGAACAAAAAAACGAGATCCGTCACTCCAGCAGTAGTGCCAGCAAATAAGTACTTTGTGTAGACACGATAACAAAAACAAAGCTGGTAAATCCGCGGGAAATACCTTTGACCCCACCTCAACCACCAATAGTAACTTTTCCGCAGAGAAGTAAGCATAGCGGGATAATTATAGCACAAACTGCTCGTTCTGTCCCACGACTCCTTCATGGCATTTCTATACTGTTCTCTGTTCGCGGACGAACTCGGTATATACCTCAAACAACCTTTACCAGAAAGACTTTTTTGTATTTCAGCGGCAAGAACAGGGGGGTTAGCGGACACAATCCGCGCACCAGTTTGAGGCGCGATGCCCACATCGGTACTAACAACGGGTGTTCCGGCTGCAAGAGCCTCCACTATAGTGAGCCCATACCCTTCATATTTAGAGGTGACGAGAAGACAATCTGCCGTCTTATAATAGGAAGCTGGATCCTCGCACCATGATTCAAAACGAACGATTTTTTCCAACTTTCGCTGTTTGACTTTTGACTTTAAGAGCTCGAGCTCAATTCCCTCTCCAACAACAACGAGACCCGCACATGGAGAGATCTTTGTGAGTTGCTCAACCGCAACGATGCCCAAGGAGATATTTTTTTCTGGCGAGAGACGAGAGAGCATAAGAACGAGAGGACGAAACTCTGGATACTTCGCATGGAGATCCATCTGCACAGGCGCATTTTTAAAGTGTTCAACGTCTACGAAAATAGGAATGACGTCTATGCGCTCACTTGGCATAAGCCACGACCTCACTAAAAAATCTTTTATTCGCGGACTGACGACTCTAATGCGTTGCGCGCGAGACAAGAGGAAACGAGCTAGCACCGAAAAGAATCGATGCTTTATCGATTCTCTCCGGAAGGCGACGTTACCAATATCAGTATGCAACTGCAGATGAAGAGGTAGTCCTGTTAGACGTGCCACGATATACGCAGCCATGCCAGAGAAAAAAGGATCCTGCGCAGAAACAAGGTCAATATTCCGAACATTAACGATATGCTTCGCGAGTCGCAGTGTGGCAAAGAAGATTGAAAAAAGAGACTTTCCTTCTGGAGCATAGACTGTGGTTGAAGAAGAAAGAGAGAGCTCTCGTGGTGAATTTTTGGATCTTGTAAACGACAGCACATGGTATTCATCTACCAAATCGCCTTGCTCACGCAAACGCTGCGAAACCCGACTGGTCGGTTCGAAGATCTTTGCGTCAGAGCCAATAGTGAGAATCTTCATTGCGAAGCTATTGCTAAAAATTCTTGGGCGATATCGTCATAAGAATGGCCGAGAGTACACTGAAGCACCTTTTCCTTCTGATCCCTATATCGGTTCGCGTCACAGAGTTCGGTAATTTTTTTTGCCATGTCGGCAACAGAAAGCGGATCTATAAAGACGGCGCAACCTCGGAGCGTGTCATGAAGACCATTATTCTCAGTCAGCAAAAATGGCTTACCAAATCGTATAGCTTCTAATGCAAGGTTGGGAGTGACTTCCGAGAGCGAAGGCACAGCAATGACCGCGGAGGTTTTAATGGTTCCTAAAACAGCTTCGTGAGTAGACTCAGTCATCATCTGAAACGTAATGTCGGAATACGATTTCTGTGCAAGACCTATTGCCTCTTGGAACCGATCAAGATTTTTAAGAAAGATAGGTCGACCGGCCCAAAAAAAGCTCCTTGGTCTTGCCTCCCCTGATGACTCCGTTTGGGTAATGGAACAGTTGGCAATAATTGCCGTTCGCTCTAGCTGTAGCTGGTAGGGATGGAACCATATGTCTCGCAGCCAAGGGCTGGTAAACACTACTGTATCGACCATCCGTAAAAGAATACGTGTGCACGAAAAAATAATTTTCTCCTTAAAAGTTAGCTCTGGGCGGGAGGAATAAAAGTATGGTAGTGGAAGCGAGAGCTTTCGCCGATTTACATAACCCTCCCACAGAAAGTCTCCCCCTACACGGACAACTGATCGTACGCCGCGTAGCCTGGCGGCAAAAGTAGCTGGGGCTCCAACGCTCCATGTGTCTAGCGATACCAAGAGGTCAACTCCCGAAAGAACAATCAGCATGCGAAAAAAGAAAAAGAGATGACGGATGCCTATAGGTAGGTGATCCTCCAATCTATAGGTCATGATGCGCACCTCATGTCCAGCAGACTGAAGTGCCTTCTCTAGTCCTTTTGCGTAAGTAGCGGGTCCCCCAATCTTAGGTGGATATATACCTGTCGCGATAATGATTTTCATAAATCTATGACAACCCTCTCACTCTCTTTTCGTACCATGCGATGGTATTTAGGATTCCTTCTTCAAAACCGATGCGGGGACGGAAACCGATTTGGCGACGGGCAAGTTTTGTGTCTGCCATGGTGTGTAATACGTCGCCTAGGCGGGGTGAGCGTTTTTCTAGGGCAAGTCTTTTGCCTGTTAGTTTTTCTATGAGTGTCTTTATCTGTCTCAAGGTTACTCTTTCGCCCGAAGATATGTTCATTGCCATTCCGTCGAGATTGCCTTTTGCCTTCATGGCCAAGATGTTGGCTTGGACCACGTCATCTATGTAGGAAAAGTCGCGAGACTGAGTGCCGTTGCCTTCTATGAATAATTTTTTGTTTCTGGGGAAATATAGTCCTTCCAGCCATGCTGATACGACAGTGGAGTATGGTGAGTCGCCGTATTGCCATGGTCCGTAGACATTGAAGTAGCGCAGAGCGACGGTATCTATTCCGTAAAGTTTACTCGCTATTTGAATAAATGGTTCACCTGCATATTTTTGGAGAGCGTATGGGGATTTGGGGTCGGGCGGATTCTCGGATTCTTTGGTCGGCAGTTTCTTCGCTCCCCCGTAAATGGAAGATGAGGATGAATATATAAAGCGCTTGACTTTATAATCGCGTGATTTTTCCAGAAGCAGTGCTGTGCCGTACACATTAGTGAGTGTAGACTCTGCTGGGTTTTCCACAGAAAACGAGACTCTGGGGAGCGCTGCAAAGTGGAATACATATTCCGGTTTATATTCCTTGAAAATCTTTTCAAGAAATAAATCATCCGTTATTGATCCCTCGCAAAAAATTATCCCCTTTATCACCCTATCTTTTCTTCCTGTCGCGAAATTATCAATACCCACTACTTCTGTCTTTGGGAACTCCTTCAAAAATCGCTCGCAAAAGCTAGACCCTATAAAACCAGCGCAACCTGTAACCAAAACGCATTTTTTGTGATTTTTCATATCGTATCAAAGACTTCGTTTTTCATCTTTGTACTTATAACGTCCCATGTATACTTTTCGTTAATAAGCCTCTTACCATTCTCTGAAATACGGCTATATAGAGCCTTATCCTCAATAAGTCGGGTTACCGCTCTGGCGACACTTTCAGGGTCGTCCACATTGCAAAAGAGTCCTGTTTCGCCGTCTGTCAAAAAGTCCGGTATACCACCTTCTCTGGTACCGATAATAGGAAGCCCTGCCGCCATCGCTTCTAGAAATGACGCCCCCAAACCTTCCGAGCGCGAAGGTCGTACAAATATATGAGCGCGGTGTAGATAGTGTGGCGTTTTCTCTATCGGAAGCTGTCCCATAAAAGCGACTCGCCTCTCCAGTCCAAGACTTCTAGCCAGCTCTTTGAGCGATGCTTCCTCCTCCCCGCCACCTACGATTATGTATACCACTTTTTCCGACAAAAGCGCAAGGGCTTTTATTACTATATCATGCGCGTTCTTTTTCACAAGTCTTGAGTGCGACACAAGTACGACTGGTCCATTTTCATCTACTTGTGCTTCCTTCATAGAATCGGGGCGGGCGAATGAAGAGACTTCTACTCCGTTCCCGATAACCACCGGCTCTCCATCAAATCCAGCTTCCTTGGCAAAAAGTGCCAGATACTTGGATATCGCTTGCACCTTTTTTACCCTTCTGAAAAAAAGGTGCCAAAGAGGGCGCAGTACTCCAAGACGCTTGTAGATATGCGGAAAGGGATCACCTTCTTGAAGCGTTAGGATTATTGGGACATGTGGATTAAACAAACTAAATATAAGAGCCGATCCTGAGTTGTAGGTTGCCATTATTACCCAGATTGCATCATATTTATTCGCGCGGTGGAGTGAAAGCGCTTTGAGCCCCGCCATCACAGAAAACAAATTTTTCTTGGCATAAGAATGACCTGTCCCGCCTATGCGATATACGGTGCCGTAGGATGTTTTCTCTTCTTTTGGATGCGATTTAGAAAACCTATAACCTAGAACATCAAACTCGTAGTATGAAGAGAGGCGAGTCGCGATTTCTCTTGGGGCAATCTCACCACCACTTTCTATCGGTCTCCATGCGAGCGTCAGTATAAGTATGCGTTTTTTATTTTCAGTCGTCATTGCAAATCTTTTTTGAAATACTCTATAGTCTTTTTTAGTCCTTCTTCTAGAGCAACGTGTGGCTCCCATGATAACATCTCTTTGGCGAGGGTGATGTCTGGTTTGCGCTGTTTGGGGTCGTCCTCCCGCGGGTGAGGCAATTTTTCTATCTTGCTTTTGGATTGGGTAAGCTCTATAACTTTCTCTGCAAGCTCGTAGATTGTGAACTCATCCGGGTTGCCTAGGTTTACGGGACCGGTGAAGTCGCTATCGTTTTCCATCATGAGCACGAGCCCGGACACAAGATCGGAAACATACTGAAAACTTCTTGTCTGCGTACCGTCTCCGTGTATCGGTATGGACTCACCCAGAAGTGCGCGCACTATGAAATTTGAAACCACCCTTCCGTCATCTTTCGCCATCCGTGGTCCATAGGTGTTGAAGATTCTAACCACGCGAATCGGCATATTATGCTGACGACGATAATCAAAAAAGAGCGTCTCGGCGGCACGTTTGCCCTCATCATAGCATGCCCGAGGACCGATAGGATTGACATTTCCAAAATAGCTCTCATCTTGGGGGTGAACGTTTGGGTCGCCGTATATTTCCGACGTGGACGCTTGCAGTATTTTCGCGCCCGTACGCTTTGCCAAACCAAGCATATTTAACGACCCGACCACGGAAGTCTTTAGCGTCTTTACGGGATTGTACTGGTAGTGTACAGGAGACGCGGGACAAGCCAGATTGTATATCTCATCAACTTCCAGATGTATAGGCTCTGTTACGTCGTGGCGTACAAATTCAAACAAGGGATTATTTTGCAAATGACTGATATTGTCCTTTGAACTTGTAAATAAATTGTCCAGACAGATAACATAGTAATCTTTCGCAATCAAAGCATCGCAAAGATGCGAGCCTACGAAGCCCGCCCCACCTGTTACAAGGACGGTTTTTCTCCTGCCCGCTCTCGCGGAAGGGTTCATGTAATATGTTCCACCCTTTTTTTCTTCAATAATCATATTGAGTATTCAGAGTTTTGTGTACAGATAAGCCATGGTATATAGACCGCAACGGTGAGCTAAGGTACGATCATCCAAGCAAATTTTCAATTTTCAATTTTCAATCAATTTACAATGACTCAATTTTCAAACTCTGCAAGCAAATATGGTCTAGAATAAAAATCTATCTTTAGGGTGAATATCTTCTGATTACTCTCATGTAACATATATAGTGTTATATACCCTTCAAGGATACAATTACGGTGTTTGAAACATTGAAAATTGAGAATTCATTGAAAATTGCAAAATTGAAAATTATGTAGGGTCTTTGTACACAAATGTCGAAAGAGCCATCATATTTTATCTATCTATGTCGGTATTTTTGCCTTGAGAGCTGTCGTGGGCATCCAGTTCTTCTTTTGTAACCTTTAGCAGTTCGCGTATCATATCATCATTCTTGTCTGCTTCACTTTTGCCATGTGGCTCCTGTGGTGTTTGCGAGGGAGAAGAAATTTTAAAAGCAGGTGTTTTGGGTGGAGGAAGGGGAACGGGCACGGGTGTAGGTGTAGAGTCGGAACTCGGCGCCAAAACACTTTCAAGCGCATCGGGCGGATTTCCCTCTGTGATTTCACCCTGACCCACTATTCCTCCCTCACTCTCCGTATTTATCCCGACGACATTTGCATTTTGTTCCTCCTTCGCCAAGGCTACGGAGGACAAGCCATCATCCTCACCGTTCCAACCTTTCACCTTTTCCCTTTCACCTTTTCCCTCCATAGCCTTGGCTACGGAGGGCAGGCCCTCGTACTCTTCTTCCTCTTCGTCGTATTCATCCTCATCGTCTGTGTCCGCCGTATCCGCTCCGACAGATCCTTCTATTATTTCATCTGTAAAAGAGTTCTTTGGTCTCTCTGTTGGTGGTAGTGACTTAGCCAAAAAGGGGGCGGACAATCCTCCGTCTATCATAAGCATAACGAGTGCGTAGTATGGAGGCAAATCGGCTAAATCTTTCGCCCCAAAACGCGGTTCGTATTTGGTTTCCATTATTTCGGCATCAAAGGGTCCAAGTCTAAAGGCGACCGTGGTTGCCACTTCGGAAAGTACGGTCTTTCTAACTTCCTCGCTCAATTGTTCCAAGTACAAATGCGCAAAAGCGAGACATATATTATTTTTCCCACCACTCCTTACAAGCGTCTCAAAGCTTTCTGCCCCAAAGGCAATAAAATTATCCACATAGACGTAAAGTGGCGCGGAGGAGAGCGGTTTTACCCCCTCTTTGTAGACCGCACCCTTGCCACCTTTCTCGCAGGATAAAGCAAAAAGGGCAAGCATCGCAACCATTGTATGACCAGCAATCAAGGCGCGTTCATCATCACTGTTCGCAAGGGAAAGATCTAGTATCAGGATCTTCCGCGTTGCCCTAACGTCTTCTATGTTAACCAATGTTCTTCCATCTTTGTTTTTACCTACGTTCAGAAATATATTTCCGCCATTGTTTTCAAGAAGTTTGCTTAGCTTTTCCAAAACAGGTTCGGTCGTGATTCGCCTGTTCCCATCGTTCATCTTGTCAAACTCCTCTTCAAAATATTTCTTTACGCCCGCGTGTTCAACCTTGGAAAGCATTTCCTTTCTCAATTTTTTATCGTTAAGAAATGTCTGCATGTCCGGAAGCGAACTACCCTGAGAGTGGATGAGGGCGAGAGTGGTATGACGCACCATTCTCATGATACGACTATTCCAAGAGTCCACGCACATCAGATGGAAAAGGTCCACGATATCATCCACGACAGTGTCCACATTCTCTTTTGGAACATCCGCAAAAATATCCAACGAATACATGCAATCCGTGTCGTATGGGTCTATATAAATCACATCATCCAATCTCTCTTCTGGCACATAATCAAGAATGTCTCCGATCATAGTACCCGGACCCATAATATAGCAAACACCCTCGCCATTTTGGATGTCCTGGATAGCCATATTTTGAAGAAGGGTTGACTTGCCCGTACCTGTCTTTCCAAGTACATGCATGTGGCGCTTACGGTCTTCTCTTTTTATGCCAAACCGAACATGCCGATCCAGAATATCACTCTCGGCAAAATACGTAACATTATTATCCCTCTTCACACCCCCCACTTCACCATCTTTCATACCACACATTATACATCACACCTTCCTCCACCACCAAAACATTATACCACACATTTCTGAAATAAAAGGGGTCTGACCCCTTTTATTTCAGAAATGTGTGGTATAATGTTTTGGTGAGAAGTGGAATGATGGACGGAAAAGATGTATAATAAGGCGAAGTTATGGACAAGGTGAGGAAAGTTATCATACCGGTGGCGGGTCTAGGGACTCGCTTTTTGCCTGCTACAAAGGCACAGCCCAAGGAGATGCTCCCTATCGTAGACAAACCTGTTATTCAGTTTTTGGTGGAGGAAGCGGTAGCGTGCGGGATTCGTGAAGTCATATTCGTAACGGGCAAAGGCAAGCGTGCTATTGAAGACCATTTTGATTCAGCTCCGGAGCTTGAAGCTGCGCTCGCCAAAAAGGGGCGGAGTGAGAGCTTGAAGAAACTGCGCGATATAGAAAAAATGGCATCTTTTACTTATGTTCGCCAAAAGCGTCCCCTTGGAGATGGGGACGCTATACTCTCCGCTCTGCATCTTATCGGTGAAAATGAACCTGTGGCGATACTATTTGGGGACATGTTGGTGAAGAATCATACACCTTATCTAAAAGAACTATTGGATATTTATGAGGAGTACGGCTCTACTGTCATGGGACTCACTCGTGTACCAAAAAAGGATACTGGGAAATATGGGATAGCAATTGGCAGAAAGATTGGGGAGCGTACTTACAAACTGGATGCTTTTATTGAGAAGCCGAAAGCAGGTGAGACCAGTTCGTGTATGGCGGCCGCCGGAAAAAACATTATTACGCCTAGTGTGATAAATCATTTGCGAAAAGTGAAGCGAAAAGATGGAGAAGAATTACGTTTGGCTGATGCATTTATTCTGGCACTTGCAAAAGGTGAAGCCATCTATGGTCACGAGCATGATGGAGAACTGTTTGACTGTGGGTCAAAGCTCGGATTTCTAAACGCCACTGTTGCCTACGGTTTGGAACATCCGGAAACAAAAGATGCCTTTCGTAAATATTTGAAAGCTAAACTCAAAGATTGATGATTAGCCCCCAGAGTTTCAAATCTTATGACATACGAGGATTGGTGCCGGACGAACTAGATCGCGAGGGCGCGCGCGCTCTTGGCTTCGCTCTCGCGAGAAAAGAAGGAGCAAAAACTGCGATAGTGGGGCGTGATATGCGCTCAACAAGTAAAGAACTGGCAGCCGGACTCATAAGCGGGCTCTCTTCGGGAGGAGCGGAAGTAGTGGACGTGGGACTTGTTTCTACACCGGAACTCTATTTTATCGCTGGCAAAGAAAAGTGTGATGTTGCCGTAATGATAACAGCATCACATAACCCCTCCATATATAATGGCATGAAAATCTGCAGGAAAGGAACGATGCCGATCGGAGGAGCAAGCGGACTATACGAGATCCGCGATAGGATAGCCTCGCAAAATTTGCCAGCCGAGAAAGACAACTACACCCCTCGTCTTGTAGAACACGAATCGGAGTATGCTTACAAACTAACATCACGCGCAAAGCTTTCAGGAAAGAAGTACAGAGTTGCCGTAGACGTGGCAAACGCCATGGGTATACGTGAACTTATGGTACTCGGAAAAATTCCTGAGTTATCTTTGATACCTCTATTTGACACTTACGATCCATCATTTCCAAATCATCCAGCAAATCCGCTAGACCACAGCACACTGGTCGCTTTGCAAGACAAAGTACGCGAAACTGAAGCGAACATTGGTCTTGCCTATGATGGCGACGCGGACCGAATAGGCTTCGTAGACGAACGTGGAGAGATAGTAACTGCGGACGTAATCACGACCATAGTGGCGTGCGCGCTTCTGCGCGAAGAAAGAAGTGCGCTTGTCCTACACGATCTTCGCCTTTCGCGTTTTGTGTCAGAATATATAGAAAAAGCTGGGGGTAGGTCTAAAGAGTGCGTGGTTGGGCACGCAAACATAAAAAGCGAGATGCGAGAAAGTGATGCAATTTTTGCGGGAGAGCTTTCTTGTCATTATTATTATCGCGATATGTACTTTGCCGAATCCCCCACCTTGACTGCTATTTTGGTTCTTAACGAAATGGCGCGATCTGGAAAAGCACTGTCTGAACTTTGCAAAGCAGCGCAAAAATATTGCCAAAGTGGAGAGCTGAACTTTCAGGTACAAGACACTGGTTCACTAATTTCGCTTTTACTCCAAAAATACTCATCCGGCAAAATATCCCAAATGGATGGCATAAAAATTGTCTACCCGAGCTGGTGGTTTTCCGTGCGAGCCTCCAACACCGAACCTCTAGTCCGCCTAAATCTGGAAGCAGACACCAAAGAAGAACTCACCCTCCATCTAGCAGAGCTCCAAACAATCATCAATTCACACACCCACTACTTGAAATAAGTTAGCGCGTAGCTCCCATGTGGATATCCACCCCCCCCCTATCGGTGTCCGACATCGGTAATTAGCCATATTTTTGGCGTTTGCCCTAATATATGGCTAATTACCGATGTCGGACACCGATAGTCATATTGGAACAAACGAACCTAAAAAAGGGGAAGACTAAGCCACCAGTATAGCAGTGGTATAAGGGGTATCATGATTGACCCGAGGAAACCCAAGACTAAGAGGAATATCTTCTTACCTAAGGTCGGTGCGATTGTGAGTGCGCCTTTTTCATCACGAAGTCCTCTATATATAAGGTAGGAATAAATACTGTAAAATGGGAGCCAAAGGATAGTAACCAACGCCGCAACCAATTCTTCGGCAGACGGTATACCGGGAGTAAGCGCGATGACAGCAAAAGCTACTATGGCATAGGGAATGATACCAAGCATAAGGCCAAAAAATAATCTCCATGCCACCCCCCACCATCTTCCCCTTACATATTCGCGAGATTTTAAAAGCGCATTCATGCCTTTCTCATTTTCATCCAATAGTACATACAAAGACAGGCTAAACCAAACAGAAAATATAATCCCCGGGATGAAAAAAAGTCCGTATCCCCCCACCATAATGAAGCCGCCCAGGAGGAGCACCCACGCACAAGAGTGAGCCTTCTTGAAACTTTGGCTGTAAGCGGTTATAACATCCATCTCATGGTCGCCTCCCTTAATAGCAAAAATAAGGGCGGTGTATGCCCAAAATTGAATCAGGAATAATGCGATGTAAAGTACAAAAGTCGCTTCTGATGGAAGAGAGAAGATGATTGCTGATAAAAATGGTATTTCAAAAGCTAAAGATAAAACGACCGGTATGATCACTATACCCACATAAAGAAAGAAACGTTTCTGAAATATAGACAGCGCCCTACCTATAAGCGTACTGCCTTCAGGAAGTGCTGTGACTTCAGTCTCTTTGTTTACAGACGCATGCGCGGGGGTTGTTGTTTGTTCTCCCTGTGAGAGAGCCGTGTCTACCTCTGCTTCATGCCATCCACTGGAGATAAGTGCTCCTCTAATAGACGCCTCGTCTACGCCACGAGCCCTCTCCGTCTTTATATAATCAACAAGTTCCTGATTCATAAATCTGAACTTTGAATAATAACGCAAAATCTAAAAATAAGCTAATCTGCAAAATGGGTGAGTGCAGGGCTCCCAAGAGGATATACATTGAAGCCGATAGTGTGGAGCGCGCTGTGATCAAGAATATTTCTGCCGTCAAATATAAATGCCGGTTTGCGCATTGACTTGTAAATTCTTTTATAGTCCAGCTCTCTATACTCATCCCATTCGGTGCAAACAAGGATGGCGTCGGCGTCTTTGGCTGCATTGTATGGATCGGTGCCATAAACAATGTCTCCCCTCTCACCCCTGAGGTCGTGCTTTGCCTGCCCTGTCGCCTTTGGGTCGGTGATGGCGAGACGCGCGCCCTCGACCAGTAGTCTCTTTGCCACAAAAATTGCCGGACTTTCGCGGGTGTCGCCTGTGTTCGCTTTGAAAGCAAAGCCGAGGATGGCGATTTTTTTGCCAGCGAGTGTATTCCACATTGCGGATATCACCTTTTTTACGAAGCGATCTTTCTGATAGTAGTTCATCTCTATAACACTTTTCCAGTAACTTGCAACTTCAGGCAAATTATAACAAGACGCCAGGTAGGAGAGGTTGAGAATGTCTTTCTCAAAACACGAACCCCCGAAACCCAAGCTCGCGCGTAAAAACTTGTTTCCTATACGAGAGTCCAGACCCACCGCAAGCGCCACCTCATCCACTTTGGCGTCCGTCTTTTCACAAATGGCAGATATGGCGTTTATAGACGAGAGTCTTTGCGCCAAAAAAGCATTTGCGACCAATTTGGAAAGCTCGCTGCTCCAAATGTTGGAGGTAATAATTTTCTCTCGCGGGACCCAATGCGCGTATATATCCACAAGTTCGCTTCTCGCCGATATACCCTCTTTGGTCTCGCGCGACCCTATGAGGACGCGGTCAGGATTCATAAGGTCTGAGACAGCAGTTCCTTCCGCCAAAAATTCCGGGTTGGAAAGTACTTCAAACGACACATCATTGTCCGCTTTTAATATCTCCTCCATCGCCTGAGCGGTTTTTACAGGAAGAGTGCTCTTCTCCACGATAATCTTCGGCGTATTTGAATACTTTTTTATCTCTCTTGCCGTCTTTTCCCAATACTGCAAGTCAGCCGCCATCCCAGCCCCTACACCGCTTGTTTTTGTGGGCGTGTTTACGCTCACAAAAATTATGTCCGCTTTTTGGATACCACCCTTGATGTCGGTAGAGAAAAACAAATTTCGCCCGCGACAGGATAGGACGAGCTCCAATAGTCCGGGTTCAAACACAGGTAGTGTCTTGGAATTCCATGCTCTAATCCGAGCTTTATTTATATCCACTACCAAAATGGTATACTCCGGACATTTAGCAGCTATCATCGCCATAGATGGTCCTCCAACATACCCCGCCCCTATGCAAAGTATATTCTTCCCCTTTTTTTCTTTCATTAGAAATTCATCATATCACAAAAAAATAGCCAGTTCTATTCAGCACAGCCCCTTGATCTCCTATCTAATGGGGTTTTCTGGATGCCTCCGATAAGTGGGGTGGAGAGATGCTTTGGAGGGCGACGACATACATGCTTTCTGCCCAGCCTAGCGGGATGTTCTCGTTTGGTTTATCAGAGTTGGAGAAGTAGAGCTCTGGAATTTTCTCGTCCGGTGTCGCCACATCACCAGCGCGCGCCAAGTAGTGTTCCGCCTTCTCCCTCTCAGAGAGGGCGTTGTAACAAAGGGCGAGCCACGAGAGCCCGAAACACCATTCCGCCTCTTCACTCCATCCGTCTTTATTTTTGTTGTAGTATCTGTCGGTTTTGTACCTTATCACTCCCCTCCTTTTTTCCAGGTGATATGTAACGTTCTCCAGTATTTGCAATGCCATCTCCGGTGCTACTATACGGTATGGCCATATAAGCGAGAGCTGTGCCAGATCCGCAAACTTGCTTTCGGACTCGCGTGGCAAAAGTTTGGAGAGTGCTTCCACTCCACTTGAGATAAGAGATGGTGAAACCTCAAATCCGGGAAGTTTGGCAATCGCTTTCAGTCCCGCCACGCACGCTCCTACAGAACTTGCGTGCACTTCCTCGTTTTCTTCCCACATGCCAGCGTCCGGATCGTGCCAATATTCCACCGACGCAAGGTAATAAACAAGTCTTTGGATAATCCTTCTGTCGTTGTCGTCTTTTATAAATCCCCCACCAAATTCTTCCAAGTTTCCAATTTGGAACAGAATTGCCCCGATGGCGTCATTTTGCTTGTTGCCCCACTCCTCCCAAAACTCCTCAAAGGTTTCAGGACTGTATCTGGCATGAATGTACTGCCATGCATAGCTAGGTTTGTGCTCGTGGGCCCATTTTATCTTGTCCTCGTGCTTCAGAAGCGTGTCCAAAATGGCGCGATACACTCTGCGCACTGTATCCCAATCACCTGTCGCCGAAAACGCGAGAGCTTCGTATACATTGTCCCGAAGCCAAGCCTTATCGTACCCCGTGTCCACACCCCTAGGTGATGCCAGAAAAAGCCCAGAGGGAGCTTGGAGGGCACGGAGATTCTGTAGATGCTTTTCTATCTTTGCGTCATTCACAAAATTATTCAGTTATTCAGTTGTAGTGTTCACGGCTTCCAAAAGCCATGGAGCGACCCTATGCGCAGCAACTCGGCGCCTCTCTGTGTCCATGCAACGATCCACATACGAAACCACTTCACCCAAAGCCTTTAGCTCTTTAAACTCAACCAATGTGGGGTTTCTATCACCAATCCTCTGGTGCAAATCAGCCAGTTTTTCTCTCAGAAAGTCCGAAATTTCTTCCAATCTACCCAACCTGTCTGGATTTCTATCTTTAATGTCTTTCATCTTTTCCAGCACCAAAGTCGCCAATTTCATATCAATAGTTTCATTTGGGCGACGCTCTCTGTGTTTTCCCGTATCCACATCTATCGCACTTTCCGCCATAGCCTTTTCCGTGCTTTGTGCATTTTGCGCATATTGGAACTCCTTATTCATACCTATATCATAGCACAATCTGAGGAAATGCAAGCCTCATTTATGAGCACAATCAACATCTATCACCCCCGTCAACTCCCGCCTTCACAAAAGACTCCCTTTTGCCAAAAGGGAGTCTTTTGTGAAAGAGTATGAGTGTTGGGAATTGAATAAATCTGGGAACTGTATATAATTGTGGTGATATGAAAAAGGCAGCCGAATTTTTTGTGGAAATCCTAGAGAGTGAGGGGGTAAAGTATATGTTTGGTGTCCCTGGTGAAGAGAACTTAGATCTCCTAGACGCCATAAGAGTTTCATCCATAAAATTTATAACCTGTCGCGATGAACGCACCGCCGGCTTTATGGCGGCCACCATGGGACGACTCACGGGGAGCGTGGGTGTAGTTCTTTCCACGCTTGGTCCCGGTGCCACCAATCTTGTTACCCCGGCGGCTTATGCCACATTAGGCGGTATGCCTCTTCTTCTCATCACTGGACAAAAACCAGTCAAGACAAGCAAACAGGGGCACTTTCAAATCGTAGACGTGGTAGATGTAATGAGCCCTGTAACAAAGTTCGCGCGCCAGATTATAAGCGCGTCGCAGATACATACGACGGTGATAGGAGCTATCCGTAGCGCCGAAGAAGAACGTCCTGGTGCTGTACACTTGGAACTCCCAGAGGATGTGGCGCGCGAGGAAACAAACGAAATATTATCAAACGAAAAGCCTCTCCCGACCAGGCGACCACTTGCGGAGACAAAAGCGATCATGCGAGCGTCGGAGATGTTGATTAATTCTAAACACCCTCTCATCTTGGTAGGTGCCGGTGCCAACAGGAAACTTGTCGCCAAGATGCTCCGCGAACTTGTTGCAAAAACTAGAATACCCGTTATCTGCACTCAGATGGGCAAGGGTGTATTTGATGAAAGAGATGAGCATTTTTTGGGCACTACCGCTCTTTCTTCCGGAGATTATGTTCATTGTGCAATAGAAAAAGCAGATTGCATTTTGAACATTGGGCACGATGTGATAGAAAAACCACCTTTTGTCATGAGAGCGGGAGATACACGGAAAGTAATACACATAAACTTCTACACAGCTACATTGGACCCTGTCTACTTCCCATCGCTGGAAGTAATAGGTGACATCGCAAACGCGCTTTGGCAGATAAAGGAAGCTTTACCAGAGAGAAGTTCTTGGGACCAAGCATACTTTGAGCCGGTCAGAACTGCGCTTATCACGCACGAGAAGGAACTCCTAGCTGGTCGAGAAACTGCTCTGATCCCAATCTCTATTGTAGAAACAGTGAGGAAATGCCTCCCTGAAAGTGGCATCTTGGCACTGGACAACGGCATGTACAAACTTTGGTTTGCCAGACATTACAAAACATACGCACCCAACACACTCCTTTTGGACAACGCTCTCGCCACCATGGGCGCCGGTATATCTGCCGCTATGAGCGCCAAGCTAAATTCACCAAGTACGCCAGTCATCGCGCTTGTTGGAGACGGTGGACTCCTTATGTCGCTAGGCGAGCTGGAAACTGCAAAAAGGGAAGGTCTGCATTTCCCCATCATCATCTTGAAAGATAATGGCTTCGGCATGATCAAATGGAAACAAGATAGCATGGGGCTTCCTTCTTTTGGACTTGACCTTCAGAATCCAGACTTTGTGAAAATTGCCGAAGCATTTGGTGGTAAGGGCACAAGAGTTTCTACGTCTCCTCTATTGGCGGATGCGATAAAAGAAGCTCTTCTTTCCGACACAATCACCTTTATTGAAGTTTCTATAGATTATGCCGATAATACTCGTGTGTTTACGAATCATATTAAAAATCTAACCTGTCCTATATAGAACATGATGCTTATGTCAATAAATCCTGCGACGGAGGAAGTCGTGGGAGAGACGATTGAACTCACGGAAAGCGAGCTTGAAAGTAAGCTTGCCAAAGCAGAGAGCGCGTTTTTGGAGTGGCGAGAGAAAAACATATATGAACGCGCCACACTCATGCAAAGCGTTGCGTCGAGTATGCGCGACAACAAGGAAGAGCTTGCGCGTATCGCGGTAATGGAGATGGGAAAGCCGATATCGCAAGCGATAGCTGAAGTAGAAAAATGCGCATGGGCGGCGGAGCATTACGCCCTTGAAACAGCGAACTATCTCGCTCCCGAAGTGATAGACACGGAGGCCACAAGTTCTTATGTGCGCTTTGATCCAAAGGGCGTCATCCTAGCCGTAATGCCTTGGAACTTTCCATATTGGCAAGTGATGCGCTTCGTCGCTCCCGCCCTTATGGCGGGAAATGTGGGGTTGCTCAAGCACGCCTCTTCTACACAACTTTCGGCGATCGCCTTTGAAAAAGTATTCATAGATTCCGGATTCCCAAATGGCGTATTTACAAATTTAGCACTTTCTTCAGGACGCATCGCTTCGCTTATCGCAGACCCGAGAGTGAAAGCGATCGCCTTAACCGGAAGTGAGAACGCAGGGTCCAAGGTGGCGGAGACTGCCGGCAAGTACATTAAAAAGTCTGTGCTTGAATTGGGTGGCTCGGATCCGTTTATTGTGCTTGCGGACGCAGATTTGGAAAGTGCCTGCGATACAGCAGTCTTGGCGCGCGTACAAAATAATGGGCAGAGCTGTATCGCAGGCAAGCGATTTATAGTGGAAGATCCAATTTATGAAGAATTTATCGCTAAGCTGAAAACAAGGTACGAGAATCTTAAATTAGGCGACCCCATGGATCCATCCGTAAATGTAGGTCCAATCGCCACATCCGTGGGGCGCGAAGAGTTGGAAGGTCAGGTGAAAAAAAGCATGGAGGCGGGCGCGCGTCTTGTAATAGGTGGAAAGAAAAAAGATGGCAAAGGTTTCTTTTTTGAGCCAACCATTTTAGCTGACATTACACCAGAGATGTCGGTCGGATCAGAAGAAACATTTGGACCAGTAGCTGCCGTTATGCGCGCCAAAGACAGAGAAGACGCGGTGCGTATCGCCAATAGTTCCCGCTACGCGCTCGGTGCCTCGCTTTGGACAAGGAACCTTGATATTGCAGAGGGTATAGCACAAAAACTTACGAGCGGTGCTGTGTTTGTAAACACGATGGTAAAGAGCGACCCTCGGATGCCCTTCGGTGGCGAAGGGGTGTCCGGTTTCGGTCGCGAGCTCGGTAGCTACGGTATCAAAGAGTTTGTTAACATCAAATCTGTCTGGATCCACTAGAAAATACTACTCTAGAAAAAGACGGATGAGGCGTAACTCATTGAAGGAATAAGAAGGACCAAGTAGCGAACGAGCGGGCGAAAGGAATACTTGTCCTTGACTATCTTCATTATCTTTATCGCGAATTTGCTTGAAAACATTTAGCGCAGCCGAAAGACGTTTGGGCTCGGGACGAAGGTGCAATAAATCTGTCGCGGGAGAAATGCGCTTTTGTCTGATCAAATGCTCTATGTGACTCATAATGGTCCCTTCTGTTAGTCCCCTCCTTTTCACAATATCCAAAAGAGGAATCTTCTCTAGAATAAGATCATGAGTAACGTCTACGGTATGGCGCTTTGTCAGCTTCTGTACCTTCGGGGATTTTGGTATTTTGCCATCGCAAGCCTTAATAAAATTTGCGTGCATTGCATCCCTGCGGGCGAGATCCATCTTTTCAAATGTATCGCAAGCGTCCTCTGATGACTGGCGAAAGATTGCGTCTTTTGTAAGTACATCCGGGTGAACTTGGAAAGCCTTCGCGTTCCAGCCCAATAGATGCAACCCATTAAGTCTACGTACCCGAGAGAGCGCCACGTATCCTTGCCCGTACTCAAATACATCCGACAGATCCATGACCGCTTCGTCGAGCGACATCCCTTGACTTTTGTGTACCGTAATCGCCCATGCGAGGCGCAGTGGCACTTGAGTGAGGCGGGCGTGCACTTTGCCATTTTCTTCCAGCGTCCATTCCATAGGAGTTGCCACGATGTGGCGACCATCCCTGATCTGCACTATCGGATTGCCGGAAACTTTTTCAAAACCGGACACTTTGCCAAGCGTACCGTTTACAAAACCCGCGCGAGGATTATTTTTTGTAAACATAACAGAAGCTCCCACCTTGAGCGTAAGGCTCTCTGGAGAAAGACAACTCTTTTTCATGGTGACTACCACCCGTTCGTGCCCTTCTGTCTCCATCTCAAATACTTTTGGAGTACCGGAAACTTCCGCAAGCATCATTTCATTCATGCTATCTACATTTCTATTGTGGGAATAGAGCTTGGGCGCGTTTTTCGGAAGCATCTCTTTGGAAACACTTCTCTTGGTCAAATGGTTTATATGGTCTTCGCAAAATTGATTCTTGCGGATTGCGGAAAGTATGGCGAGATACTCGGGATCGTCCTGGCGGTGCTGTTCGGTAAGGTAGCAATATAGTGGTTCTGCCCTCTGCCACGCACTTGAGTGATAGGCAAAACGCGGAGTTTCCTCATCTTCAAAAAGCACCATTTCACCATTTTCGTCAAAGGATCGCGAGACGATGGGTGGTAGTTGAAAAAAGTCCCCCACCAAGACTACTTGGAGTCCACCGAAAGCACCGCCCTTACCCCTCACCGCGCGACAAACAGCCTCAACCGAGGAAAGTGTGTCTGGAGAGAGCATGGACACTTCGTCTATGATTAGAACATGAGCGCGAGAGATGCGCTTTCCTATATACTCGTTTTGGGATATGCGATCTATGTCACGATTGGTAAGCGCGCTTTTTATACCAATCCCACTCCATGAATGTATCGTCATGCCACCAATATGGGTAGCTGCGATACCGGTAGATGCCGTGATTGCTGGTTCTATCCCACACTCACGCAAATACTTCACGTAAGCATTTACGGTATGAGTCTTGCCCGCGCCCGGCTCTCCAGTGAGAAATACATTGGCTCCCGTCTTCAAAATGTCTAGTGCCTCAACCTGAGTCATGCATCCTATTATAACACACTTTTAGAACTACTCCTGTTGTCCTCCCACTTCTATATCTTGAATTATTGGTGACATCATTACTTCCTTTATCGCAGTCGGCACTTGTGATTGTCCGTCAAACTGCTGAAATTCACCCTGTTGTGGCAACATCTTCTGCATAGCACCACCTATGTCGCGTGGCATCTCGCCTCTATCCCCCTTCATCATTCCTTCCTCCATTCTCTTTCTTTCCGCTTGCATGCGCTCTTTCATCTCTTCCGCCATGTGTGGTCTCCCACCATCTCCAAAAGGTAGCCCATTTTCATTTCGCATCATCATCTCTTTTTGCATTCGCATGGGATCCTCTCTCTTTATAATGCCATCTCCATCCCCCATCCTCATTTCTCCTTCACCGAAGTTCCTCCTATCCTCGCCCATATTCATGAAGCCTTCCTGCATCCGCATAGCGTCCTCCTTTCTCATCATATCATCCCTCTCCTTCATCCGCATTTCTTCTTCGCGTCTCATCTCTATCTCTTTTTTTCGCATATCAGCGTCCAGCCCGCGCATCATCTCCATGTCGCCAAGTTCTTCTTCACTCATCATGCCGTGTTCCTTTGCAAATTGAAAACACGTTTCTCTATTTTCCTCTTTATCACAATATGCTTCACACTCGCGACCACGGCATCCGCCCGGTCCCCCCTTCTCCATCATCGTCTTCATGCGTTCCAGATCCTTACCATCCATTAGTTTATGTTCTACCGCGTATTGCATGCACGCCTCCATATTACTTTCATCGTTGCAATAATTTTCGCACTCTTCAAATGTCCCACAGCCACCGGGTCCCCCCTTTGCTTCTATGAGAGCATGCGCCTTTTCTTCGTCTATCTTTGGTTCGTCAACACCTGAATTCTTGTTTTCTACCCCGCTACCTTGTAATCGGCGATTTACTTCCCTCTTTTCCATCCTCATCATAGCCTGCAATATCATCTCCGCTTTTTCAGCTGGTATCATCCCGCTTTTTACAGCATGCTCTACGCAGACACGACTGTTGCCGGGAGTACGACAAAACGTATCGCAACTATCTTTTGTATCACAACCACCCGGACCTTTGCGCTCTATATTTGCTCTCGCGCGATCATCCATGCGTTCCAATCCTCTATCAGATGGACCGCGACTATCTCTTCTGTCTAAACCATGCTTTTTTGCAAACTCTCCACATTCTCCCCAGTTTTGCCGTTCTTGACAATATTTTCCGCACTCGCTAAGCGTAGTACATCCCCCGGGACCACTCCCATCTTTTGCAATCGCCTCGGATGCGCGTACTTCATCTATTCCGTGTTCTCTATCATCCCCAACGTCATTATTTCTGTTGTCATCCTGCGAACTAGAGGCTTCGTCTTTCGTCTCATTTCTCTGCTCTACTTTTTTCTGCGCGAAACCATTTGCTACCGCAAAATCGCGACATGCTCGCGCGTTTGCGGGCACATCACAATACGTTCTACATTCCTCTACCGAACCACAACCGCCGAGCTCCTCTATCGGAAATGATAGATTGAAGATGTTTTGCGCCGATACTGTCCCCGCAAATGCCAACAATCCCAACCCCGCAAACAACGTAAATGCCTTAATTATTTGATGCATATTTCAGTATTATTACTGTTATAACTCCTGTATGACTGAATGCAGTTGTGCCGGTTTTTGAAATTAATGGGGTCTGACCCCTTAAATCTAGGGGGTCTGAACCCTTTAATTTCAAAAACCAGTGCAAATGCGCCAGTCATGCGAGAGTTCTATTGTCTAAATGGATTGATAACGGAACTACCTTGGGAGCTAAACGGGTTGACGTATTCGTCTTCTTCATTTATTTCCCCACTTTCTGCTGTTATGTCTTGCTCTTCATCTAAAGCGTAGGGGTTTACTGATTCAAGAGCTACTTCCTCTTCAAGTAATAAATCCTTACTAGTCATGCCTGTGGAGAAGTAATACCCCGCACCAAATCCTATCATAAGTGTGAGGATTGCTATCATCGCAGTTTTCGGTGTGCACGATGGACATGTGTTTAGATTTTCCATACTTTTTTTCTCACCGCACCTTTATTTGTACGGTCTTTAATTTATATACTTATATTGTACGCTAAAAAAATGTATAGTGTAGGACTTTTCCACAGGGTTGGGCCATCGAGAAAAATTTTACATATATTTGTGGAAGCAGGAGATCTGGTGTATACTTCCGTTTACCAATTTTATAATGGGTAAATAAAGAGTATTATGAAAAATATAGGAATAATCGTAATCGTGATTGTAGTCCTCGGTCTTGGGTATTATATGTTTAAGGGTGACAAAGCCTCTCCTCTCGCGGAAAATCCAGAAACCGCATCAGAAGAGCCGGTTTTGGCTGTACCTTTTGGCTCGGGGAAATTCACTGCAGATTCCAATGCCAGCATTCTGCGCTGGACTGGCAAAAAGACACTCGTGCCAGGGTGGGAAGATAGTGGGACAATAAAACTCATAAGTGGGGACGTCTCGGTAAGCGACGGGATACTTGTAGAAAGTACATTTGTGATTGATATGGGAAGCATAGAGGCAGAGACAACAGGCATGGGTAAAAACGAGAGCATGCTTACAACTCATCTAAAATCTGCTGACTTTTTTGACGTTGAGAAATACCCGACCTCCCAGTTTTCCATAACTGGGATCTTGCCAACCGAGGATGTCGCTGGCTATCTCGTCTCTGGAAACCTCACGCTAAAGGGCAAAACGAACCCGATTATTTTTCCGATTACGATAGTTGAAGATGGATCCAGTATTCGCATGAGTGGTGTGTCTGTTGTTGACCGCACGCAGTTTGATGTCCGATTTGGTTCTGGAAAATTCTTCCAGAATCTAGGCGACGCACTCATAGACGACGAGTTTACTCTGAAACTTGATATCGTCGGCACTATTTTGGAGGAGAACCTAGAGTAAAACATACCTGAACATTTTAATTCGGGTGGAGGGCGGATTGTGTGTAGCGGTTTTTTGGATCCCAGAGAAGCCACGATGTGAGCCCTGCGTCATAGGTGGCTTGTATTTGGGCGCGCACTTTTGTTGCATCATAGGTGGCACCGAGATTAAAATCTTGAAGCCACGGTCGCAGTTTGTGAGGGTTTACTCCCGCTTCTTTGGCGCGCGAGACGGCACTGTCCATGGCAATCTTTATGACTTCATAAGGATGGTCGGCAGGATTTTTGAATCCATTCCAAGTGGGCGGATAGTGAGATGGATAAACCATGGGCGAGATGTAATGAAAATACGGGAAGGCACGTTCCAACTCTTGTCCAATACCGAGATCATCCGTATTGGTGGTGGTCATGCCGAAAAGATCCGCGGATATGATCGCGCCTGTACCATCCATTCTATCTTTCAAATATGCGAAAAAGTGTTCAATCTCCTCTGCTTTAGCTATCTTTGCACTATCATAGTGAGAATATACAACATCTTCCATATTGCCATCTGTAGGGAAGCGTATGTAGTCAAAATTTATTTCGTCAAACCCGATATTTTCGTACGCATCTTCTCCGATTTTAGCAATATATTCCCAATGTTCACGCGCGCCCGGATCTATCCATGTTAGACCCTTGCGATCTTTCCAGACAGAGCCATCTTTGGCACTTTTGACAGCAAGGTCTGACCTTTTGCTCACCATGTATGGATCCTGGAAAACGGCAACCCTCCCTATAACATACACCCCCATGCCGTGCAATCGCTCCACGAGCGCACTGATGTCTCGTATTCGAGCCTCGCCTGCTCCAATATCACGAAGTCCCTGATCATACAGTATGTAGGAAATCTTACCTGTATCATCTTTTATGTCTATAACCACCGAATTTGCCTCTGTATTGGACAGCAATCCTATCACGTGTTCACGGACACTAGGTGTACCGGCTACCCAGCTCGTCATGTACAGTGCCTTCACGGCGAGCGGTGTTGCTATATGAGTCGGGCGAGGCAAAATATCAGCCCTTTGTTCTGATTCTGCGACTGCGACAGGTAGAGTTGCCCCCGTTACATATAGTATAGGCGATGTCTTGCCACCTCCCCATAATATAATAAGCGCCAATGAGAAAATAACAGCCAGCAGACCTATCATGATCTGACCTGACGTCCCATTAGTTAGAACTGATTTGCAAATCCTATTTACCATCTTCCGCTCTCTTTTCCAACTTGTCTATTATCTGCTCTTGATGTGTAAGATCTATACGCAATATAATAGCCAAAGTTACACAGACCAAACCGAGTACAATCACGACCTTGGAATCTAGGCTGGCAGGGAGTCCGAAATTTGGAAGAAGCATCAAAATAATCCCATTCAATATAATAAGAGAAACAACCCTTCGTGATCTTTTGTAGTGTACCATAATTGGGTAAAATCCTAAATCCTAAGTTCTAAATCCTAAAGAAGCTCTAAATTCTAATTAATTTCTAAATTCTAAAACACAAATTCTACGGGCTAGCGATTACTACAAACTCACCTTTTTTCTTCTCCGGGTGTGAATTAAAAATATCTAATATTTCAGACGGCAATCCTGTTATAATCTCCTCGTGCATCTTTGTGAGTTCTTTTGTTATCGTAATTTTCCTTTTTGGAATCACTTTTTCAAACTCATGCATCAGCTTCTCTATCCGGTGCGAAGACTCATAAAGCAGGACAGGGCGCTCGCTTTCAGATATCTCCCGTAACGCAGTTTGCCGCCCCTTTTTGTGCGGTAAGAATCCGGTAAAAAGAAAACTCTTCATGATAACGCCAGAATATGCAACTGCGGTAGACAGTGCCGTGGGTCCCGGGACAACTTCCACTTCAACATCTAAATCCGTGAGTGATCTGGCATAGTTTATAAGACCACCACCATGATCGGAAATTGTTGGCATTCCCGCATCTGTAACTAGAGCAACATGCTTACCTTCCTTAAACAAAGCCAATATCTCATCTACCCTGGAAACACTGGAGCGTTGATGATAGGAGAGAGTCTTTGTCTTTATATCATAACGATTTAGCAATTTTTTCGTTACGCGTGTGTCTTCACAAAGTATTATGTCCGCCTCCTTTAGTGTCCGTAATCCGCGAAGAGTAACGTCCTCCATGTTTCCAATCGGTGTGCCTACAATGGAAAGCTTCGCTGACATTTCTATTTACTTTGAGTAAGTAAAAGTCTAATGAAGGTTTCAACATACTGTGTTGCTCTGTCTCTATCCTCATGGATAGACTCACCACCTAGCATGACAACCAGTTCATGAACTACTTTCACTCTAAATTGTTCATCTCTATCCTTAAGAAGAGTCTTCAATTTGGCAATACAAGCTAGTGATCTCTCCACTCTGTTATTGTTGTCTTTTCTTATAGATTCATCTGTTGATTTATCTCCATGCGCAAGCGTTGCTGCAATCTCCAACATGGCTACAACAAGCTCCTCATCTTGTATCTCTCTCTCCAAACGAGCACGTTCTAGCCCTGCGCCATGCGTAGCTTGTATCGGTACAAATTCTTTATTTTTTGCAGACATATTTTGTTTAGTTTATGAAAATACAGATCAGGCTGCGGCTCTATCTTCTAAATACGCATCCTCGGCAGACCGTACACCTTTTGGAATCTCTCTCTGACCTATCTCCTCATCCAAAAGTTTTTGTAGCTTTGAGTTCCCTTCCGCCACCTGCGAAAGCTTCGCCCAACTCTGTTCCGCAATACCATTTTGAACTTTCTTCCGAGGACCATCTTCCATGCCAAGAGCTCTAGCTCTTTCCACTCTATACTGCTTGAGATCCGAAGCAAATTGTTCCCGTTCTTCATTCTCCGGAATCATGGATGTGTCACTCTCAACCGCCCTCAAACGACCAGATAAAGACGTGTTTTGCTCTCTACTTATTCCCACTCTATTTGTTTCTAAGCCCATATAGTTTCTCTCATTTATTGTTTCTAAATTATAACTTCTTTTCGGAGATTAAGAAAGCCTCTCCCACCTTGTACACATCACCCGCTCCGATAGTCAGGAACAGCTCCCCTTTCTGGAGATGGCGTGATAGTGATTCTCCCACATCCCTTGAGTGTCCGACATAATAGACCTCAGGCTGATGCTTCCCTAGCTCCTTTGCCAGTATTTCGCCGGAAATTGATGGGTCGGGTATTTCACGGGCGGCGTAGATGTCGGTTATCAAAACTTTGTCGGCATCTTTAAAACATTTGAGGAAGTCGGCAAGCAGAAGTTTGGTGCGCGAATACAAATGTGGCTGAAAAAGCACAGTCATTTTCTTTTTGGGATACTTTGCGCGAAGGGCTTTCAGTGTCGCCCGAATTTCGGTGGGGTTGTGTCCATAATCATCATAGACAAGAACACCATCAGCGGTGGTGCCCTTCTCTTCCATTCTCCGCCATGTCCCTTGAAATTCTTCCAGCGCCTTCTTGGCTCTCGTTTCTTCTATCTCATACTCTTCCGCAACCGCGAGCGCGCATGCGGCATTCCAGATATTGTGCTCGCCCAGGATCTGCAAATCCAACGCTTTTGCTTCCGGTATGTCATTGCGCCAATCTTCTACGCGACAATTAAGCCCCCCTAGAATCGGTTTGATGGTCTCATTTTCTAAGTCGGCAATCAGTAATCCGTCTTCTGGCAACTTCTCCGCAAACTCACGAAATGAGGATTGTATATCAGCCAAATCGTGAAAGTAATCAAGATGGTCTAGGTCTATGTTTGTGAGTACTATAACTTTGGGATTGTAGTTTAAGAAAGAACGTCTATACTCACAAGCCTCTATAACAAGTAATCTGGAATCAGGCTCACCTTTTACAAAATTTGTGCGCTTGCCATTTATAAGACTACCCACGATAACATTGGGTGAAAGTGTCTCCAGAGCACTCGCCACCATGGCGGTAGTTGTTGTCTTGCCATGTGTGCCACAAATCGCTATTGTTTCGTACTCCTCTGTAAGTTTTCCGAGCGCCTCCGGGTAGGTAAGAGTGGGTATTCCGGCACGGATGGCAGCCACTATCTCCGGGTTGTCGCCCGAAGTGGCAAGCGTGTGTATAAGTAGCTCGGTGTCAGGATATACCTGTTCGGCGCGATGTCCTATCGCCACCTGTATACCAACTTCGCGCAGTCCCGAAACAACCGGCGACTCACTTGAATCAGATCCGGTAACGATAGCCCCGCGCGCCTTAAGCAACCGGGCCAAAGCAGAGAGCCCTATCCCTCCTATCCCCACCATATGTATATGCTTCACCGAAAGAGGGTCCTTCATCTTCTTTTCCGTTCTCGCACTCATGCCATCATTATACCATATTTTAAAAACAGAAGCTAAATTTTTCTCAAAGGACGTATCTTCCTTATACTATCATATTATATAATATGATAGTATAAGGAAATAAACAATCATTCACTATCCAAACCTTTCAACCAACGAGCTCTGAAAAAAGAACCTCCTTTGTTTCTCTCACTACCCAAGTCATTGTCATTTTCTACCGTACTTTGAATTACGAAACTCTCCCTCCCCTATCTGGGGGAGGGCTGGGGTGGGGGGCAGAGGATTATGTGGCTAAAAACCTACCCCACCCTAACCCTCCCCTAAATTAGTGGATGGGAAAAGTGGGGCTAAAGGAACTTTTCGGGGGCTAAATATGCTAAAGTAACCCTTTGTATAGCGTTACTTTTAAAAATATCTAAAATCATGTCTAAAAAAACAGCTCTTTTGCCCATCCTGTAACTCGTCACAAAC
>Ga0210057_1001259_pt1 | contig 39079 bp, 54 predicted proteins | sample CryGeyCG2114_010_2_FD_183968 | JGI IMG/M metagenome (GOLD analysis project Ga0210057, IMG submission 183968) | Groundwater microbial communities from aquifer - Crystal Geyser CG10_big_fil_rev_8/21/14_0.10 (SPAdes) (version 2) | ecosystem: Environmental > Aquatic > Deep subsurface > Groundwater ... | reverse complement strand
AATAAAATGTCATCAATACAAAATGGTGGAGAGCTTTCATTTGTAGAAGATTATTCTACAAAAGAGCACATACAAGGATTAAAAGAAGTTGTAGTTGAAACATATAAAAATAGCAAGTATATTGCACCTATAGCTATTTTACAGTCTATTGGAGCAGGTATTAGTTCTGATGTAATCATGACAGGACTAAGAGCATTTGAAAGAGTTCATAATGTTTACTGGAATGTTTCTATGACTTTTTATAATAGAAAATACCATATGGAAAGGATAATGAAAGTTTTTGAAAAGAGGTGAATAAAAATGAAAATAAATTCTTTTGAAACATATGAAGAAGCGCTAAAATTATTAATGAACTACGAAATTCAAAATGGAAAAATCAATGAAGAACTCATTAAAAGAATAAAAGCTGCAGAATATGGCAAGCGCACTGAAGTTGGCAAGGGCTTAGAACTAAAATGCCTTGTCGAGCTTACAGCAGAAGATGACAAAAAAGGTCGAGCATATTACAATTTTCATGCAAATGGATTCCAGATAGAGTACTCGGCTGAATATAATTCTATAGAAAGTTTAGTTAAAGGAATCCAAGAATATTTAATAATGCAAAGCCGTGCAAGTTGTGGTTCTGAAATAAGCCCTATTTTTTATACTGTCAATGAAACTACAGAAAAAGAAATGGAAATGCTATCGAATTTAAACGAATCGTTAAAAGATTTAATATCAGAAATTCTGAAAGAAGCTCCGAAAGCTCCGAAAGAAGCCAAAAAATTGATTAAAGCCTTGCAAACCAAAGGAGTTACGCCTTGCAGATGCCTGACAGATGAAGAAAGAATAAAATTTGTAAGATTATATCAAGAAGGAGAGTAAAATGAATTTACAAGAAATAATAAAAGACGTAAAAAATTTTGGAAGTAATCTTAGAATTGTTGAATTTAACAATGGATTTGCTGTTGCTTATGAGAAACAAAATGTAAAAGAATGGAAAGGATAAAAACTAGGTGACGGTAGATTTGTTGGACAATGGTTCGACAAGCCTGAGACTTTTATTGGTTATTCGGTGCTTCCTTTTTATGATGTTCTAGATAGAGGAGATAATTTGCAGATTGTAAATAAAGATAGATGGGTAAGCCTTTCTGAATCTGCAATTTCAACAATTGGAAGTTATCTTCAAAATAGAGATAACAAGATGAAGCAATTACAAAGAGAAACCAGTAGCCTCTATGATAAAGCTGTTTCTTTATTTGAAATCACAAGTATAAAGTTTAGAGATTGGGAAGAAATCAAATTAGGAAGTTTAGTTTGTTTTGGTTGGCCTATTTTATTACCTTATACAGTAATCCAATCTAAAAAATCTAAAGGCAGTAATGAAGGTGCTTTAGGAATATTATTTAGTCCCGTTTTTTTACCCCATATTATTAAAAAGTTGGTTTATCCAAGCGAAAAAGGATTTAAAATCAAAAATAGGATAATGATTTCAAAAAAGAAAAGAAACAAATGCTACTTTGATGTTTGATTATGGAACAGGCAAACCACAAAGATTTGAAAATATGAAGATTTTATTGGAAAATGGTCTTGCACTCGATAAAACATTTATAGCCAAACATGATACCAAGGATTTTCAATCTGCCAGCTACTATATGAAATTAGATGAAACTATAGAAAGGAAGATAAATAAATTACATGAAAAAAAGACTGAACTCTATGAACAAAAGCATGAGTTCACAAGATTATTGGCAGAATCAGATCAAACAGGAATTATCAAAAGAATAGGCTTTTAGCTTCTTTTTTCTTATTTTTTTAGCAAACATTTATAAATATTTCCTATATAGTGGCGATTATGGAGACTAAAGAACTAAGCGATTATATTGTAAAAAGTGTAGAAGGAGCGAATCTTATTGCAAGCGGTCAATTAGAAATTCTTTTGAAAAATGTCAACGATTTTCCACAAAAACTTAAGATTAGCCAATATAAAGTTCATCAAAATAAAGGTTGGTTATATACTGGAGGTTTTGCAGGACTTTTTCTTAAATTTTTTAATGCTTTAAGAGATAAACATTTTAAAAAAAGAGATTTAAATAATAGAATCTATAATCCAATGTTTGGCATAAGTAATGCAAATACTTATTTAATTGAATTAAAGAAATTTTATGAATCTTCTAATGATAAAAGAGGATTATTAAAAGATATTAAACAACATTTAGTTGAAATTTATGATGTAAATTTTGATGTTGCTTATAGTAAAGAATTTGTAGAGAAAAAAGAGTGTTTAAAATTTGGAGCAATAGGTTCAGGCGCATCTATTTTTGTTTTTTCTTTAGGACAATTAGTTCATGAGCTTAATCTTCCGGTTCAATCATATGTAATTCCAACTTTTTGGGGATTAACTTGCCTTTTCTTAGTACCTTCATTAAAATTATTTCAAGTATCATATAGTGCAAATAAATTTTTAAAAAAAGAAAAAGAAAAATTTCAAAAAATAGAAAGAGAAAAAAAATTAATAAAAAATATGGATCTTAATGAACTTGAAAATTTATTAATTGAAAATGAAAAGAAAATTAAAGAAAATTTAAAATGAATGAATTAACAGATATTATTCTTAAAAAAACTAAAGAATCTAGTGAATTGGTTAAAAATGTAGAAGTTAGTCCTTATCTAGAATCTTATGATTACCATACTAAAGCTAAGCAAGCACTAGATTATCTTAATGTTTTAAAAAATTTTTATAATTTTGTTAATAAAGATGAAGGCATAGAAAAAAGAGCATTAAAAACTTTAAAAATATTTTTTATACAACCATATATAGAAGATTTAAATGGGCTAGAAGAATTATTAGAAGCTTGTAAGGATGTAAATAAATTTGAAAAAAAGACAATTAAAAGATGTTTTTTCATTGCTGGTTTTTCTTCATTAGGTCTTTTTTTAAATCCTGTTTTTGCAGTTCCAACAGTTACTTGTCTTTGTGCTTGTATATATCCTAGTTATAAAATAAGACAAGTAAATAAATATAGGCAAAATTTTATCAAAAGAATTAAAAAAGATAAAGTAAGTATTGAATATTGGGATTCTGTTAAATTAGATGAATTAAAACAAGTTTTGTTGGATAATAAAGGAGAAATTAAAAGACACCTAAAATGAATTATAAAAAGTTTTCAACAAAAAATGCAAATTACCATATGTTACCTGCTAACCACATAGATACTGATATCTCAAATATGGTTAAAAATCTTAAATACCTTGATGGAATAATTTTTGAATCTTCAGAAATAAGTGGTAATATCCCTAATACAGATGAATGTTCTAAATTTATTATAAAAGTTAAAAATTCGAAAAGAAATATACCTTTTTATTTTGTTGATGTAGATTTAAACTTAGGAGGTTATTTAACAAGTATAGGATTTATAGGAATTCAAGGAGGCATTGCTTATAAATTATTAAAGAGTTCTGAAAAAAATTATAAAAGAAGAGAATTTTTAAAACAAGGTTTAAAGATAGTTACTGGTAGCTTAATATTTGGAGGAATTTTTAAAAAAGCATTAGACCAATTTATTGATGTACCTATTTTAAAAGAAAGTGAAATGATTTTAGATAGGTTGCCACCTACTCAAATATTCGAATTAAGAAATGCGATTGCAGCAAGAAAAATTGAAGAATTTATTGTTCCTAAATTAAAAAAAATAAATCCAAAACCTACTTTAGGCTTAGTTTATGGAGCAGGTCATAGCGGAATAGAATTAGATTTGAAAAATAAAACTTTAAGAGATATTGTAATAGAGAGTTATAAAAAAATAGATTATTTAGGCATAAAAAAAGAAAAACTTAATTTAATTTTAGAATTAGATAATAAAACTAAAATATTGAATAGGTACCATATTAACTTATTTTAAAGCATTAAACATATAAATAATGCTTTGTTTACTTCTTCTTAATGTTACCGGATAAAGAGATTAAAAAAGAGTTTAGGAAAACCGCATGGGCTAACCCTGAAAAATATTATGCAATCAATGTTTTAAAGAATGAGGGTTTTGAGAGGCATATTTGTAAGAAATGTTCTACTCCTTTTTGGACAGTTAATGCTAACCAAGATGTTTGTGGTGATCCTAGCTGTTCTGGTGGCTTTAAGTTTATTGGAGATTCTCCTGTTAAACAAGAAATGGATTATATTCAAACTTGGAAAAAATTTTCTAAATTGTTCAAAGAGTATGGTTATGAACCAATTAAAAGGTATCCAGTTGTAGCTCGTTGGCGTTCTGATGTTGACTTTGTACAAGCTTCAATTTACGATTTTCAACCTTACGTAGTTTCTGGCGAAGTACAGCCGCCAGCTAAACAATTAGTTGTACCACAATTTTCGTTAAGATTTAATGATATAGATAATGTTGGTATTACTGGTGCACATTATACCGGTTTTGTTATGATTGGACAGCATGCTTTTATGAAGCCAGATGAATGGGATCAAGAAAAATATTTTACAGACATATATAATTGGTTAAGAGTAGGATTAGGTTTGCCTAAAAATGAAATAACTTTCCATGAAGATGCTTGGGCAGGCGGTGGAAACTTTGGACCTTGTATGGAATTCTTTTCAAGAGGATTAGAGTTAGGTAATCAAGTTTATATGATGTATGAACAAACTCCTACTGGTAACAAAGAATTAAATTTAAAAGTTTTAGATATGGGAATGGGTCATGAAAGAAATACTTGGTTCACTAAAGGCACTTCTACTTCTTATGAATCTACGTTTCCAACTGTCATAAAAATGTTATATGATATTACCGGGATTAAAATTGATAAGGGATTAATGAAAAAATTCTTGCCTTATTCATCTTTTTTAAACATTGATGAAGTTGAAAATATCAATAAAGTTTGGTTAGATATTAGTAAAAAAATTAATGTGGATGTTGATGAATTAAAGACCAAAGTTACTGAAATGGCTGCATTGTATTCTATTGCAGAACATTTGAGAACATTATTAGTTGCTATTTCCGACGGAGCTTTGCCAAGTAATGTTGGTGGAGGCTACAATTTAAGGATTATTTTTAGAAGAGCCTTAAGCTTAGCTGACAAGCAAGGATGGGAAATTCCTATTCATGATATTTGTGAAGAACATGCAAGATATCTAAAACCTATTTTCCCTGAACTTTCAGAAAATTTAGATAATGTTAGAAAAATATTAGACATTGAAAAAGAAAAATATGAGGCTACTAAAATTAAATCAAAAAAGATTGTTGAATCTTTACTTAAGAAAAAACAAGAAATAAAAGAACAAAGGTTAATAGAGCTTTATGATAGCCAAGGTATTTCTCCAGAATTAATTAAAGAAGAAGCTAAAAAATTAAAACAAAATGTTGAAATCCCTGATGATTTTTATGCCAAAGTTTCTGAACGGCATGAACAAAAGAAAGAAGTTAAAGAAAAAGAAAGTGATTTAGATTTAGATGATGTAAAAGAAACTGAAAAACTTTATTTTGAAGATTATAAATTTTTAGAATTCAAAGCTATTGTATTAAAAATTATTGATAAGTTTGTAATATTGGACAAAACTGCTTTTTATCCTACTAGTGGGGGGCAAGCACATGACATTGGAGAATTAGCAACTGATAAGGTTGTTAATGTTTTTAAACAAGGTTCTTATGTTGTGCATGAAATGGAACATGAGCCACAATTTAAAGTTGGCATGGAAGTTGAAGGACATATTGATGAAGAAAGAAGACATCAGTTATCTCAACACCATACTGCTACACACATAATTAATACAGCTGCTAAAAGGATATTAGGGAATCATATTAATCAGGCTGGTGCTAAAAAAGAAGTTGACAAAGCACATTTGGATATTACCCATTATCAATCTTTAAGTGAGAAAGAAGAAAAAGCTATTGAAGATGAAGCTAATAAAATTGTTGATAAAAAAATTAAAATTAATTCTTTTTTCTTAACAAGAAATGAAGCTGAAAAAAAGTATGGTATGGAAATTTACCAAGGCGGAGCAGTGCCAGGTAAAATGATTAGAATTATTGAAGTGCCAGGAGTAGATGTTGAAGCTTGTGGTGGAACGCATTTGAAAAATACTAAAGAAACTGGCAAAATTAAAATTCTTAAAACTACAAAAATCCAAGATGGAATTGTCAGAATAACTTTTGTTGCTGGAAAAGTTGCACATAAAGAATCTAACAAAGAAGAAGAAATTCTAAAAGAAGTTGCTGGGATATTGGGAGTTAAACCTGAACAAGTTCCAATTAGATCTGAAGAACTTTTCAAAAAATGGAAAGAAGCTAAAAAAGCTATTAAAAAAGGTCAAGAATTAGCAAAAGAGTTGCTTGAATTAACAACAACTAAAGAAGAAAGAGCTACTGCTAAAGAACTTCTAAATAAAACTGCACAAATTTTCAAAACACAAACAGAACATGTTGTTAAAACTGCTAAAAGATTTTTGAAAGAATTAGAAGAAATAAAAGAAAAACTTTAAGACCATTGATTGCCTTCTCCTCCTCTTAATAATGCATAAGCTTTTTTTGCAGCCATTGCGCCTTCTGCAGCTGCACTAATAATTTGTCTAAAACCTTTCGTACCTTTTGTTATGTCACCTGCCGCATAAATTCCTTTAACATTTGTTTCTTGTTCTGCATTAACAATTATACTTTTTGCTTCGTCAAATTTTAAACCTAAGCTAGACGCAATCTCTGTTGAGGGAACACTTCCAATTTCAATAAATAATCCATTTAATTCTAACTCCTTATCAGTATCAAGTTTAACTTTTTCTAAAAATTTATCACCTAATGCTTCTGTTACATTTGTATTATAAATCGCTTCTATTTTAGAATTGTTTTCAATTTTATCAACTAAATAAGGTTTAGCTCTTAATTTTTCTTTTCTATAAATCAAATAAACTTTGGTTGCATATTCAGTCATTAATAATGCTGTTGTTGCTGCAGAATCTGAACCTCCAACAACCCCTATAACTTTATTTTTAAAAAATGGACCATCACAAGTTGAACAATAACTTATTCCTTTATTATTAAATTCTTTTTCACCAGGAATTCCTAATGTTCTTTTTTTTGTACCCATTGCTAATAAGACAGTTCTTCCAAAATATTCTGAAGTAGTAGTTACTTTAAATAAGTCTCCATCTTTTTCTACTCTCTTAACATCTTCTTCTTTTATTATAGCTTTATAAGATTCTGCATGTTCTTTAAAATTTTTTAATAATTCCAGTCCAGATATTTCTTTAAAACCTAAATAATTTTGAATTAATGGTGTTTTAGAAAGCTGACTTCCAGAGTCTTTACCAAATATTAGCGTTTTTAAATTGTATCTTGTACTATAGACAGCGCAACCATATCCTGCTGGACCTGCACCAATAATTATAACATCATATATCTCTTTTTCCATTTTAGTTTTAACAAAGGTTGTTAATTCTTAAATTTTTCTATATTTAGGCAAAATATAGCTTTTTTTAGCCAATCTTCCTTTGCCGTTGTGACAAAAACATTTATAAAGAGGAGCCATCTTTTATCTAAAAAGTCTAAGGAGGCAAAATGGTACAAAGAGTAGGCGGATTTAGAAGGAAGACTAGAAGCAAGCTTAAGAAACAATATAGGCAGAAAGGCAAGATTAGTATCAGAAAATTCTTCCAAGGTTTCAAGGAAGGAGATAAAGTTACATTTAAGCCAGAACCTGCAGTACAAACAGGCATGGCTTTTCCAAGATTTCAAGGGAAAAGTGGCGTTATAACTGGCAAACAAGGAGAATGTTACAAAATCCAAATCAAAGATGGAAATATGAAAAAAATAGTAGTTATTCATCCAGTACATCTTAATAGGGAGGCATAATGGCAGAATTTAATATTGAATCAGAAAAACCACTTACAATGTCTGAAGTAGCAGACAGACTTGCAAAGGTTGAAAAAAGAGATAAAGAATTAAGTTTCAGAGCTAATAAAACAAAAGAATATTTAGCACATTTTGTAACTAAAGAAAAAGAAAGTAAATTAAGAAAAAAATTAGAAGACCTTAACCTTTCAAGATTAAAAGATAGACAAATAGTTAAAATAATTGATATTAAACCAGAAGATATGGATAGTTTAAAAAATTTAATGAGTACTGAAGCAATTACATTAAAAGAAGAAGATTTGAAAAAAATATTAGATGCAATTAATGAATAAAAATGGAACTTAAAAAAGAAGAAATGGTAATTGTATTGGACTTTTTGCCAAATGGGTATCCATTTGACAGCAGACCAATGTATAAAAAAACACCAATAGCGCAAGCTCTTGGAAAAAATCATTTCTCCTTATTAGAATTAATTCCAAGAAAGGGGATTTCATTAAAAGCTCATGAAGAAGTTTATATTGGAGAAGGTAAAAGAGATAAAATTCATCATGTAGCTGGAAAATTAGACCTTACAAAATTAACACAAACAGCTAGGATGGAATTAGAATTTGTAATTAAAGATTTAGTTCAAAAAGATAAAGAAAGATTCGTAGATTTCTTTAATAATGCTGGAGCTATTACAACTAGAATGCACCAGATCGAATTATTGCCAGGAATTGGCAAAAAACATATGTGGGAAATCATTGAACAAAGAAAAGATGGGCCTTTTAAAGACTTTGAAGATATAAAAAACAGGGTCAAATTATTGCCTAATCCTGAAAAAGCTATAATTAAGAGGATAATTAGTGAGATTAACAACGAAGATAAGTATAAACTTTTTGTCAAGTAGAAAACCTCACAAAACACAAACTATTTAAATAAACCAAATCCAACATTTAAAAAAATGACTGAAGAAAAACAACCACAAGAAAATATAAGACAAATGGTACGTCTTATTAGCTCTGATGTATTAGGTACTAAACCTATATATTTGGCTTTGCAAAAAATTAAAGGAGTTGGATTTTCTTTGTCAAATGCTATCTGCATAATCATGAAATTAGATAAAAATACCAAGGTAGGTACATTATCTGATGAACAAATAAAAAATATTGAAGAGATTATAAGAAATCCTGAAAAATATAAAATTCCTAGCTGGTTATTAAACAGAAGGAAGGATTATGAAACAGGAGAAGATAAACATCTTATAACTGCTGACTTGAAATTAAGAACAGAAGATGATGTTAAAAGATTAAAGAAAATTAAAGCTTATAGAGGTATGAGACATGCTGCAGGTTTACCAACAAGAGGCCAAAAAACTAAAGGTCACTTTAGAAAAGGTAAATCTTTAGGTGTTTCAAAGAAAAAAGGTAAATCTGGTAAATAAAAATGGGCGATCCAAGAAAACAAAGGAAGAAGTATGATACCCCGGGCCATCCATGGCAGGCTGAACGCATTACTAGAGAAGCTATTTTATTAAAAGAATATGGCTTAAAAAATAAAAAAGAATTGTGGAAAATGGGTTCTATTCTTCAAAGATTTAAAGCTCAAACTAAAGAAATTATCAAAAAAAATGATTCACAAGCTGAAAAAGAACAACAACAAATGTTAAACAAACTTACTAAAATGGGTTTAGTAGAATCAGGTATTAAATTAGAAAATATTCTTGATTTAAATGTTGAAGATTTATTACAAAGAAGATTACAAACATTAGTTTTCAAAAAAGGTTTGTCAAAAACTATGAAACAAGCTAGACAATTTATTGTACACGGCCATATTTTTGTTGGTGACAAAAAAGTTACAGTTCCTTCTTACATTGTTCTTAATTCTGAAGAACACAACATTACTTTTAAAGCAACATCAGCTTTATCAAATGAAAATCATCCTGAAAGAAAACAAAAGGAAGCTAAACCTGTTGAAGTTAAATCTGATGCTGAAGATTTAGATGAAGAATTTAAAGAAAAAATTAAAGAAGTTCCTAAAAAAGAGGAGAAAGAAGAATGAAACCACAACAAAGAAGAGAACAATTAAAATGGGGAATTGCACATATTTATTCATCTTATAATAATACAATTATTCATATTACAGATATTACTGGTTCTGAAACAATTTCGAAAAGCTCAGGAGGTATGGTTGTTAAAGCGCACCGAATGGAATCAAGTCCTACTGCTGCAATGACAGCTGCAAAACAAGCTGCTGAAGGAGCTAAAGAAAAAGGAATTAATGCAATTCATGTTAAAGTTAGAGCACCTGGAGGACATAATGGACCTAGTAATTCAGGACCAGGAGCTCAAGCTGCTATTAGGGCATTATCAAGAGTTGGACTAAGAATTGGAGACATTGAAGAAGTTACTACTGTTCCTCATGATCGTTGCAGAAAATCTGGCGGAAAACGTGGAAGGAGAGTATGATGGATCTTAAAAAAATTAGCTATTCAAAGGATATAGGAAAATATTTAATCAAAAGCACTACTACATCTTATCTTAACACTATCAGAAGAATGATAGCTAATAAATTACCTATTATGGCAATTGATACAATCACTTTTATAGAAAATGGTTCAGCATTATTTGATGAATTTTTAGCTAATAGAATTGGTTTAATTCCATTAACAACAGATATTGAAACATATGTAGAACCTGAAAATTGTAAATGTAAGGGTGAAGGTTGTGCAAGATGCCAATTAAAATTAAATTTAAATGTAACTGGGCCTTGCACAGTTTATGCTGAAGATCTTAAATCTACTGATCCTAAGGTTCAACCAGCATTACCTAAACTTCCAATTGTAAAATTATTAGAAGGACAAAATTTAAAGTTTGAAGCTATTGCTGTATTAGGCAAAGGAAAAGATCATGCAAAATTCTGTCCTGGTTATGCTTATTATCAAGGATATCCTAATTTCAAAATTAAGGATGGTAACCCAAAAGATATGAAATTGGCTGTAGAACAATGTCCAAAAAATATCTTAAAAGTAGATGGGAAAAAATTAAAAGTTACAGATGTTGAAAAATGTGACTTATGTAAAGCATGTGAAGAAGTTTGCGATTCAATTTCAGTTGAAGGTAGTAAAAAAGATTTCATATTAACAATTGAAAGTTGGGGACAACTTCCAGTTAAAGATATATTCGCTCAGGCATTAATTGTATTTGATGAAGAACTAGATGCCTTAGATAAAGAAATAAAAAAACTCAAGTAAAACCCTTTCATATGAGGGGGTGGCAGAGTCTGGTCAAATGCGCTAGGTTGAGGGCCTAGTTCCTTAGTGGATGCGCGCGTTCGAATCGCGTCCCCCTCATAAACAAGAAAAATGGTAAAAAGAACAGGACCAACAAATGTTCAACTTCAAAAGTTGATTGTAGAATTAAAAAGTCTTTCAACTAAACAGGAAGCCCCTATTTGGAAAAGAATAGCTAATGATTTAAGCAAATCTACAAGAAACAGAAGGATGGTTAATTTATCTAAAGTTCAAAAAATAGCTAAAGATAATGAAACATTAATAGTACCAGGAAAAGTTTTGTCTGCTGGTGAATTAACTAAGAAAGTAACTTTAAGTGCTTGGCAATTTTCAGAATTGGCTAAAACAAAAGTTAACAAGGTTGGAAAAGCAATTTCAATTCAAGATCTTATGAAGTCAAACCCTAAAGGCAAGGGAGTGAGGATTTTAGGATGATTATAGATGCAGAAAACACAGTAATGGGAAGAGTAGCAGCTACAGCTGCAAAAAAAGCCCTAGAAGGAGAAACAGTAGATATAATTAATTCAGAAAAAGCAATAATTACTGGAAAAAGGTCAGAAGTTGTTGAAAGATTTAGGCATCAAAGAAATAGGGGAGGCCCATTACATGGTCCTTACATTCCAAGAACACCCCATATGTTACTAAAGAGGGTTATTAGAGGTATGTTACCTTACAAAAAAGCTAGAGGAATGGAAGCTTGGAAAAGAATTAAATGCCACATAGGTGTACCTGAAAATTTAAAAACAGGAAAAACTGAAACATTAAAAAATGCTGGAATTGAAAAATTACAAACAGCTAAATATATTACACTTAACCAATTAACTAAAGAACTTGGAGTAAAACAAAGATGAAAGTAATACATACTTCTGGAACAAGAAAGCAATCTAAAGCAAGAGCAACTATTAAAGCTGGAACCGGGATTATAAGAATTAATAAACAATTATTAGAATCATTTCAACCAAAATTAGCTAGAATGAAAATAATGGAGCCTCTTTTGTTATCAGGCGAAGTAGCTAAAAAAGTAGATGTTAATATTAATATTTTGGGTGGTGGGTGGACTAGTCAAGCTGATGCAGCTAGATTAGCACTAGCCAAAGGTTTAATAGAATTTACAGGGAATAAAAACCTTAAAAAAGAGTTTTTAGAATATGATAGACACCTTCTAGTTGCTGATGTAAGAAGGAACGAGCCACACAAACCTAATGACTCAAAGCCAAGAGCTAAAAGACAGAAGTCTTACCGTTAAGGAGGAAAAAGTATAATGATAATTCCAATAAGATGTTTTTCATGCGGAAAACCAGTAGCCCATTTATGGGGAGATTTTCAAGAGAGAGTCAAGAAAGGCGAGAATGCTAAAGAAGTACTTGATAGTTTAGGTTTGAAAAGATTCTGCTGTAGAGCTTTATTCTTGGGGCATGTTGACTTAATTGATGATATTGCAAAGTTCAAAAAGAACTAAATTTTTTACTTTTTTTAGATAATGTTTTTAAATCCATAGTTGTTTTCTGCCTTTTATGAGTTTAAATATTAATAGATTCTTTTTAGAAAACGGATTAGAGGTTTTACATTGTAAAATGCCTACAAATGATATAAGCTTGGTTTATGCTATTAATGCTGGTTCTTTATATGAAGATGCTAACCAAGCAGGTTTAGCACATTTAGTTGAACATGTTTTGTTTAAAGGGACATATAAAAGAAAAAATAGGGAAGAGATTTATGCTGAAAAAACTTCTTTTGGAACTGACATTTTTTGTCATACTGGTTGGAAAAATGTAGAATTAGGTATGAGAGTTTTAAAAGAAAATTTTGAAAATATTTTAGAATTTACTGAAGACATATTATTAAATTCAATATTTACCAATAATGATATTGAAACAGAAAAAAATATTGTTTTAGATGAAATGAGGATAGGGCAAGACAATAATTTTTTAGCTTATGAATTTTATAAAACTTTATTTGAAGGACATCCCTATGCAAGACCAATTATTGGTTATGAAAATACTGTTCTTAATTTAAATGTGGATGAAGTTAAAAAATTCTACCAACACCATTATGTACCGAGCAATATAGATTTAGTTGTAGCTGGAGATATTGGTATTAATTATTTGAAAAATTGTTTAGAAAGAACTTTTAAAGGAATTGTTGAATTTCCAAAACCTGAATTAAAAAAATTAAAAACTCCTAAAAATAAAAAAAGAGAAATAATATTCTCTAAAGAAAGGGAAAATTCTGAATTTTTTATGGGGAAAATTCTGCCTAAAATTACAGAAACTTATGAAACAACTATTTTAAGTTCTATTTTATCTAAAAAAATAGATTCTAATTTACTTGATAAATATTCTACTAGTTATTTTAGATCTTTCTCATTAGGAAATAAATTAATGTATGCCTGTGCCTCTTGCAAAAAAGAATATAATAAATTTGTAAGAGATGTTATTAAAAATAATATTACTAGAATTAAAAATAAAGATTTTACAACAGAAGATATAGAAGTTGTAATAAAAAGGACTAATAATTCTTTTATTTTAAATTCTCAATCAAGTATGTATATAGCAAAAACTATCCTTAATTGTTGGCCTAATAAACTCCATAATCTTAATTGGTTGAATACTTATGGGGAAAATATTAGTAAAATTACTAGAGATGATGTTATTAAAGTAGCTAAAAAATATTTATCAATAGATGATTTAACTACTGTAATCCTTGGAGATTTTTAGATAATGTTTTTATAGGAGTTATCTTTCTAGTTCTTTAATGAGAAATGACCAGTGGTTAAATCTTCGTATGGAACAAATTTGGTCTATGCTATTTCCTGAAGTTGATAAATTGAATAATGTTGTTGTTAGTTTTAAAGGTAAATGGAAAACTAAATATGGCCATATCAAAAGGGTTGGTAGGAATACTGAGATTGCTATTAATGGCTTGTTTAAAGAGCCATGTATTCCAGAATATATCATTGACCTAACTATTGCACATGAATTAGTACATTATTGGCATGGTTTTAATAGTCCTCATGAACGAAAGTATAAACATCCTCATGCAGGCGGAATAGTCACGCGTGAGCTTAATAAACGTGGCTTTGGACATATGGCTAAGCTGGAAAAAACATTTGTTAGGCGCCAATGGCCTTCCATATACAGATTTTTAACTAAGAAGCCTTATTGAAGGATTTTCTTTTAGATTTATTACAAATTAAACAAGTTCTAACTATCTTGCCTTGTTTTGTTCTAACCCTTTGATTTACTCCTGGTTTTAGATAGCTATTACAATTTTTACAGAACTTAGTTTTTAGATTAATCGGTATTCTAGTATTAGTTTTTGTTGAAATCTTTCTTGCTAAAGTTACGTATCTCTTTGCTATTGATGGATTAGATTTAAAATGTTTCTCTGCTAGCTCAAACAAACGTTCTATTCTTTCTTTTGCTATTTTTGCTTGTTTGATTTTTTTATTTTTCATGATATTAATTTAAGCTTTATAGTTTAAAAGTATTATCATCAGCAAGATTTTTATATTCTCTAGATAATAAGATATTAAATGAAATTAAATAAACAAGAGGTTGAAAGACAGTTATTTCATTTAGGTTTAGGTGTTGTAATAGTTTTATTATTTTATTTTAATTTTTTAACAGTTTTAGAATTGTTTATTATCTTAGTTGTTGGTGGAATTTTAGCAGCATTAGCTTCAAAATGGAAAGTTCCTGGAATTAATTGGTTTTTGAATAAATTCGAAAGAGAAAAAGCTAGGTTTCCTGGAGAAGGGGCAACATTTTATGTTTTAGGGTGCTTCTTAGTTCTTGGTTTGTTTCCAAGAGATATTGCTTTTGCATCTATAATGATTTTAGCTGTTGGAGATTCATTTGCAACTTTAATTGGAGCTAGTATAGGTAAAAGAAAAATCAAAAATAAAACTTTAGAAGGAAGTTTGTCTGGTTTTATTACTGGTTTTTTTGTAGCTTTAATTTTTGTAAATGTATCTATGGCTTTTTTAGGAACATTAGTTGCAATGATTTTTGAAGCTTTTGAAATAAAATTATTTAAAAAAACTGTTGATGATAACTTATTTATACCTGTAATTGCTGCTATTATTATGTACGGGGTAACAATGTTATGATATTTGTAGAACAGGTTATTGAAAGAATTTTTGATATAGTTAAAGCACCAGTTGATAAACCTGAAATGCTTTGGATTATTATTCCTGTAGCTTTATCTACGTTCTTAATGACTTATTATTTTGGAAAGTATAAAGATGAAGAATTAGGTTGGAATACTGCGTTTGGTAATAGTATTATCATGCTGTTCGCATGTTTAGACCTTTTAAGATATTTATATAATAGTCAAACTTTAGCATTAAATGTCCAAACCATTTTAGTTATAGCTGTTTTATTAGAAGGAGCAATATTAACATTATTAAATTTCTTACATGCATTACCTAAGACTTTTGCATTTGGAATCTCTTCAGGGATGACTATTAATATTATTATATTATCTTTGATTATTTTAGTATATTCTCAGTTACCTTTAGATCAAATTACAGCTGTTGCTGTAGTTGCTATATCTATAACTGCCATTATAATACTAAAAATTATACAATTACTTCAATGGGGAGCAGACGAAGACGAAGAATAAGTTTAGTTCTTACCTGAAAAAATTTTTTCCATTGTTTTATTCATATTTTGAAATGGAATAATTTCACAACCGCCTGAAGTTTTTTGTCTTACCATATTTTGAGGTTGTTGTATCGGAAGAGGCTGTTCAGAAGAATAGCTTTGCCTATTTTCCCTTTTGTCAACAATTTGTTGCAAATTAGCTATAAGTTTTTTTAGTTCATCTACACTCTCTTTTTCTGTATCAAAAATGATTTTTACTTCCATCACGGTTAGTTAGAAATAATCTTTTAAATAACTTACGATTTATTTGCCAATTCCCACTCTTTATATGCTGATTTTATACTGGATAATTTGAATGTTATTTTATCTTTAGAAAATTCTTTTTTTAGAATTTTAGCCTGATTTTTCAATGTTTTAATATCAAATTCATGTTTTTCTAGCTCTGTTCTTGGTTTTGGAACAAAAGGATTAATTGAAATATAAAGATTATTGAACCTTTTTTTTAATTCTTTAATGAAATTTATCATTTCTTCTAAATCTTTATCAGTTTGTTCAGGAATACCTATCATAAAATAAGCCTTTATTTTAGGAAATCCAACTTCTTTTGCAATATCTACAAAATTAAAATAAGCTTTATCTCTAATTGATTTACCAATCTTAAATCTTAATTCTTCATTACATTCAGGTGCTATTGTTAAGGTCTTTTGTCCACCTTTTTTTATTAATTCTATTAATTCTTTATCAACAATCTCCATTCTTATTGAAGGTACTGAAAATTCTAAGTTTTTACTTAAGAGAAATTTAAGAATCTCTTTTCTTTGAGGATGTGCAAATGAAGGTGTATATAAAATTACTTTTTTTCTTTTATTTATTCTTATCCCTTCATCAACTATTTTTTTAATACTTTCTAAGCTTCTATGTTTTATTCTTCTCCTTAAAGGCATAGGGCAAAATTTACATTTGAAAGGGCATCCTCTTTCAACTTCTAAAAGAAAAGCTTTACCAAAAACATATTCTTTAGATATATTTTCAGGCAATGGTTGGTATAAAGGATAAGGTAATAGATCTAAACTTTCAACACAGGCATATTTTATTTCTTTTGAAATTTCTGGGATAAATACTCCTTCAATTTTTGAAACTTCTTTTAAGAAAGATTGTTTATTTTTTCTATTCTCATAAGCTTTTAATAATTTGGGGATAATTTCTTCTGAATCTCCTAAAACAAATAAATCAATATAATTCTCTAATGCTTTTTGATTAGCATTAACATAAGGTCCACCTGCCAAAATTATTTGTTCTCTTTCTTTTTTATCCAAAGGAATATTATTATTTTCCAATATTTTAAAGAAGTTATGGTAATCTAATTCATATTGAAAGGTAAATCCTAATATTTTACTTTTAATTTTTCCCTCATCTAAAAAAATCCGATTACAAATCCAGTTAGGTAAATTATTAATTAAATTATAAATGATTAAAATTCCGAGGTTATAAGATCCACCGAACTTTTTATTAGGAAATATGATATCAAAAGTATGCATTCCTTTTTTCCAAGATTTATTAATTAAGGGAAAATCCATAGATTTGCCTATACAAGTTTAGTTTATATCTTTTACTAAACAACTATCCTAAGTAATCAAGCTCTTTAGCTTTTTTATGGTCTTTAGTTTTTTTAGTTTGTTCTAGTAAAGTTTTTAATTTATTTTCAAATTGTTCAGCGGCCGCCAATAATGGTTTTGAATCTACTTTTAAATCTAAATAATGATCTAAAACTTCAACCACTCTAGCTGCTGATTTGCTGTCAGGCAATTTACTTTGTGTTTCAACAAATATGCCAGTCATATTCATACTTTTTGGTTTTAGAACTAATCCTGCTGTAACTCCCAGGATAATTCCTTCTTTTAAGGGTGTTAAGCTTATAGATTCTAATTTTTTCTTTTTCGAATGATTACTTGCATAGAAATAAACATTATTTGTTTCGGTTCTTGATAAGATTCCTTCAATAGTTATAATCTCTTTAGCTTTAAGCATTGTATACAGCTTTTTTAATGTCTCGGAAATGTCCCATTCTAAACCTCTGACATCACTTAAGGCATGGATAATTACTATATTTTCTTTTTCAGCAAAATAAATTTCTAATGGCTGAACTATTTTATTATCATGTACTGCAGCAACAGGCATAAGTTCTTTAGCCCAAATATGACCAATTGATTTAGCATTAAGATGTTTTATTAAAAATTCTGTGCTTATTGTAGCAATAAGTCCCAATCCTGGGAACCCCTCTATTATGGTCGGGCTTTTTGGTTTTTTATTAAGAACGATTTCCATACCTATGTAAAAGAGTTAGCCTTATTTATATATTTCTATATTATATCAGCCATATCCAGACATTTCCTATTAATAATGTTAATATAACACCTATTGCTATTGAAGGCACAAATGCCATTCCTTCCTTTACTAGAACTTTTTTTATTGTTGATTTCTTTAATTGATTTATTTGATATTTTTCTATGCCTAAACTTTTTTTGCTATAAATTAATTTATTTTTAATTTTGATATCTTCTGCAACCCAATCGCCTTCGGTTAATTTACTTACGGGAATTATTTTGAACATGCCAACTTTTTCTATTGCTTTGATAAAGAAAAATAAAAGTAAATAAACAAAAATACTACCGATTAATATGATAACTGCTATCTTGTAAAATCCTTGCAAGAAAAATGAGAATATTAATAATAACAAGAATATTACTAAGAAAATAAAAAGAGAGTTTTTATTTTTTATTAGGATTTTTTTGAACTCTTTGTTTGTTGCTTTTCTATTTTTTAAATATAAAATAAATGCACTGATTAATCCAAAGATAGCTCCTACTATAAAAAGGTTAGTTAACATATGGACCAAAAAAGGAATATTAGAAATTTCTAAATAAAATGGTGTTGTTGCAAAAGTAGCACCTAAACCCATTAGCAATTTTGCATCCCCTCCCCCCCATTGTTTAGTATAATAAATTAATGAACCAAAAGCAAACATTGCTCCAAATCCTAACAAACCATAAATAAAATAATGCCATTCAGAAAAAATTAAGGCATAAAAAAATCTAATTGCTAAAGCTATTGCAATTAATCCAAAACTTACAAAGTCAGGCACCTCTTTAGTTTTAATGTCAGATATTGAAGCAATTAATAAGGCTATTAATGCAACAATTATCAATAATATATCTGCAAGCATTATATTTTATATGGTTAACTAAACTTAAAAAATGTTCTATTAGAACTTTTCATAATGAATCTTTTGTTTTTCAAATTCTTTATCAGAATGTTCTTGTTTAATCCTATCAGAATAACCTATTGAGATTGCACATAAAATTCCGTAATTATTTGGGATTTCCATTATTTTTCTTAATTTCTTATCGCCTGTTTTATACATATTAATCCAACAAGTTCCTAACCCTAATCTGGTTGCTTGCAATAAAATATTTTCAACAGCTGCTGAACAATCGTCAATCCAATGATTAGATTTATTTTTATCTCCAATTACAATAATTGCATGAGGAGCAGTTTTCAAGGGTAAAGTATAAGGAGTTAAATTTAGCAATTGTTGAGTATTATCTGTTACAATAAATTCCCAGCATCTTTGGTTTTTTGCAGAAGGTGCAAACATTGCTGCTTTTAATAATTCATTAATCAATTCTTTAGAAACTTTTTGGTTTTTATATTGCCTAATACTATGTCTCTTTTTGATTTCTGGAACAATTGTCATGATTAAACTTTAATTTCTAATTTTAAATATTTTACTAAATTCACTAACTTTATAAAGCAAAATTTAATCTTTCAAATAATGATTACTATAATAGGGGCTGGACCAATAGGATGTTATTCAGCCTACAAATTAGCTGCAGATGGGCATAAGGTTCAAATCTATGATAGCAAGGGAATTATAGGCAAACCAGTACAATGTACTGGATTGTTAACAAGTCAAGCACTAAAATTAGTCCACATTGACAAAGATTGTATCCTAAATAAAATTAAGATAGCAAGGTTACATGCACCTAATGGAAAATTTATAGATATTGATATGAAAAAAGAAAATATCGTGATTGATAGGTCCAAGTTTGATAAAAATTTAGCAGAACTAGCACAAAGTCAAGGAGTAGAAATATTTCTTAAACATAAATTTGAAAGTTTTGTTAAAGGAAAAGCCAAAATTAATAATAAATTAATAAAACCAGAATGGTTGATAGGAGCTGACGGCCCTAATTCTCAAGTTGCAAAAAGTTCTAGCTTGTTCACTAATAGAAAAATATTAGTTGGTAATCAAGTAAGAGCAGAAATGAAAATTGAAGATTCTAAAATTATGAATATTTATTTAGGACTAGGATGTTTTGCTTGGTCAGTACCTGAATCTGAAAAAGTTTCTAGATTAGGTGTAGTTTCATATAACCATAATAATGGCCTATTACAAAGACTAATTAGACAAACTAATGCAAAAATTTTAGAACATCAAGGAGGTTTAATTCCTCTTTATAATCCTAAACAGAAATTAAGAAATAAAAATGTTTTATTGATAGGAGATGCTGCAACACAAGTTAAGCCAACAACTTTTGGAGGCATAGTTCCTGCATTGTTAGCTGCTAAAGAAATTGATAAATTAGAAAATTATGAAAAATCTTGTAACAAAAAAGTCAAAAAAGATTTAGTTTTAGGTTTAAAGATAAGAAAAGCCATGGATAAGTTCAATGCTAAAGATTATAATGAATTAGTAGATATATTTAGTAAAGGAAAACCTAAAGAAATAATTGAAACATATGATAGAGATTTTCCTTCAACATTTATTCTAAAATTAATGTTTGCTAAGCCTAAACTGTTAAAATTTTCTTGGAAAGCTTTTTGGGCATAATTATTTAAATAAGACCATATAAAGGTTTAATATGTGCGGAATCATAGGTTCATTTAATAATGAGGATGCTAGAAAGATTGTTGGTAAGGGTTTAAAAATTCTTAAAAACCGAGGGATAGATGGTTTTGGGATTAGTAGTGAAAATGATTACAGCCATCTAAGTACTAGGATTAAATCTTATAAAAATGTTATAGGTCATAGATTACATTCTGTTGTAAATAAAGTTAAACAACCTTTTTTTGAAAAAGATAAAAAATTTATTGCGAATTGTGAGATTTATAATTGGAAAGAATTAGCAAAAAAACATAAAATTAAAGCTGAGAATGATGCTGAATTATTATTTAAATTAATTTTAAAGTATATAAGTGATATTGATGTAGCATTAAAACAATTAGATGGAGTTTACGCATTTTGTTTATGGGATAATGATAAGGCTGTCTTTGCAAGAGATTTGATTGGAATTAAACCTTTATGGTATTCGCATAGTAAAGGTTTTTCATTTGCATCAGAAAAAAAAGCTTTGACAGCTTCAGATTTTTTAGATATAGCTGAACTTAATCCAAGACAAATTATGATTTATGATATTTTCAATGATAAACTCAAGTTTAAACAAAGAGACTTTTTTGAAATTTCTCCTGTGTCAAAAGATTCTTTAACAAAAATAAAACATACAGTTACAAAGTTATTAGAAGAAGCTATTGAAAAAAGAGTACCTGACCAAAAAATAGGATTATTGTTTTCTGGTGGCTTAGATTCTGTAATGATTGCTTTAATATTAAAAAGAAAGGGTGTAGATTTTACTTGTTATACTGCGGCCGTTGATGAAGAAGCTGAAGATTTAATTTATGCAAAAAAAGCTGCTGAACTTTTAAATTTTAATTTGAAAACTAAAGTCATAAGTTTAGAAGAAACTAAAGAATATCTTGAACAAGTTGTGCCTTTAATTGAAACATCTAATGTTACTAAAGTAGGAGTTGCATTAACTTTTCATGTTGCTTGCGGTATGGCTAAAAAAGATAAAGTTAAAGTTATTTTTTCCGGTTTAGGCAGTGAAGAAATTTTCGCAGGTTATGAGAGACATAGAAATTCTCAAAATGTTAATCAAGAATGTCTTTCGGGATTAAGATTTTTATATGAAAGAGATACTTATAGAGATGATGTTATTACTATGAATAATAATTTAGAATTAAGGGTTCCTTTCTTAGATAAAGAATTAATAAAATATGCTTTAAAAATTCCAAAGGATTATAAAATAAAAAATGATGTTGAAAAGTGGATATTGCGTCAAGTTGCATTTGGTTATGGTTTAGATAAAGAATTAGCTAATAGAAAAAAAAGAGCCGCACAATATGGTAGCAAATTTGATAAAGCAATATCTAAATTATCTAAAAAAAATGGTTTTAAGTATAAATCAGATTATTTAAGAAGCATTTTCCCTGGACATAACTTAAAATTAGGAGCGTTGTTTAGTTCAGGAAAAGATAGTTCTTATGCTTTACATGTAATGCAACAAAGAAATTATTTAGTAAATTGTTTGATTACATTAAGAAGTAAAAATCAAGATTCTTATATGTATCATACTCCAAACATTAAACTTACCAAATTGCAAGCTAAAGCTATGGGGATTCCAATAATTACTCAGGTTACCTTAGGTGAAAAAGAAGAAGAATTAAAAGATTTAAAAATCGCATTGGAAAAAGCTAAGAAAAAATTTAAAATTGATGGTGTTGTAACTGGTGCCTTGTTTTCAAATTATCAAAGAGAAAGGATTGAAAAAGTTTGTGATGAATCTGGTTTAAAAGTTTTTGCACCATTATGGCATAAGAATCAGGAAACTGCCATGAGAGAGATTCTTCATGAAGGTTTTGAATTTGTATTTAGTAGTATTGCTGCTGATGGCTTAAATAAAAGCTGGTTAGGTAAAGTTATTACAGAAAAAGATGTTGATGAATTAGTTAAATTAGATAAAAAAGTTGGACTTAATATTGCTGGTGAAGGTGGAGAGTTTGAAAGTTTAGTTTTAGATGCACCTTTTTTCAAATCAAAAATAGTCATTAAAAATTCTGAAATAAAAATGTTTTCAGAAAATACAGGAAGATTTATAATTAAAAAGGCAAAACTTGTTAAGAAAAAATGAAATGGCCAAATTTTTTAAGATTAACTAGTATTTTAAGAGTTATTGGATTAGGACTTAAAGATAAAGATTTAGAGGGAATTCCTGCTAAATCTCCTTTACTTAAATGTGGAAACCCTTATTGTCAACAACCGATAATTTTTGAGGGAACTGTATTATATAACCCATTAACTCAACAAGTTTATCATACTGGACAATGTGAAATGTATGAAGAACTATATTTTTTAGGTACAGGTGAAAAAAAAGATATTAGTAAAATTCATCATTTAAATGTGTGCCCTTTAAATATAATGCATTCAAACCATCAACCCTTGTTAAATCTTTATTTTAGTCCAAGTAAATACATTTCTTTTGAAAAAGCACAAGAAATTTATAAAAAAGGGAAATTAGAAGAAAAGCTTAATAATTAATTTTATACCTTAAGATTGCGCCAATCCCGCCTAATCCATCTAATTCTTGGCCACTATCGTGTTCAGAAGAAATAATTACAATTTTGCCTTTAGATTTATCAACAAATTTCATTACAGAATCTAACTCTACAAAAACATTTTTTTGCCTATAATCTTTAATCATCTTATCTGTTACTAATAAAGTTTCTACTGCGCCCATTTCAGCCGCCATCTTAACTTGTGCAATACCATAAACTGCCAATTCATCTTTAGAAATTTCTGCCAACAACCTTTCAACTAACTTAATTTCTTTAGCCATTCTTTGTTGTTGTAATACTGTCTTAACTTCATCACGTTTCAAAACTTCATTAATACCTTCTTTGCCTGTTTCGCAACATGTTGCCAAGGTAATTATTTTAACTAAACTTGAATATTTTTTCTTAAAAACTTTCATAAAATCATCTTTCCAAAATGCTGGTGATGCTACAATGACATGTTCTATCTTATACCTTTTAACATATTCATCTATTTGTTTTGCAATGTCAGAATAAAATGTGGGCTCTTTTTTATCTTCAACCCCTTTCTTATTAACGTCCCCCTTAAAACTACTTAACCATTCATAACCATATAATTTCAATAAAGCAAATCCTGCTTCTTCCCTATCCATAATACAAATTAAAACACCAATTGGCTTTTGCTTAATTGCTTCTTCAACTTTATCAATTTGATACTGATACCAATGTTGTTTAGTAATTTTTAGAATTGTACCTTCTTCAACATCAAAAGTATGGTGTGAACCATGTGGCACATCTTCTGGTCCTTCTCTAACAATGCCTGAGATTCTTAAATTAGCAGAATACGGATGGAAGTCTATTCTTTCCACTTCTAAAGTTAAAGTAACTGGTTTCTTAGTTATTGAAGTTTTAGTTTCAGAATCTCCTTTCTTAATCTTTCTCAAGGTTCTGCCTTTAACAATATCTGTTGGCTCAATAATCTGGCTCAAGTTCCACAAATCATCTTGCGAATCTACCTTAATCTTTAGTTCTCCTACCTTGAAATTTTTGTGTATGACTTTCATAGCTTTACAGGAAAGGTTTAAATATATATATATGTTATTTTTTTAGTAGATGAGGTTTAAATGGCTAAAGCAAGGACAAGGAGGTATAGAAATATCTATTTTAGTTATTCTTATCGCTATGTTCATTCTTATTTATGTTATTTTATTACCGCCTGCTGATAGAGATGAATTATTAGGAGATACTAGCATCTCATTGCCTAATTTGCCTGTAGGTGCTGAAGTAATACTTTCAGAATCGCCAGGAAAAGTGTTCTCTTATTCAAAAAATGTTGAAACTGCAAAAATAGAACCCATCCATTTATATTCAAGAGATGATGCTGAAACTACTAGTTTAGTTAAGGGCATGAGGGTGGCTAGAAACTTATTAAAAGATAATTATAGGACAGTATTATTTACATTAGATGATGTTGATTCATTAAAAGAATTAAAACTATTTATGTTAGTTAGTGATTCTCAAGGTAGATTAACCATAAGATTAAATGATAATATTGTATACCAAGGATTTTTGACTGGTGATCAATTACCCATTACCTTACCTTTAGATTATTTAAAAACTAATAATAAGTTAGAATTTTCATTAAACTTACCAGGTGTTAGTAGTTTCTGGTCAACTAATTATTATTTATTAGAAGATGTAAGTTTGATTAAAGTTCATTCAAGAACTAACAAAGAAGCTGAAAGATTTTTCTTTGTGGATATGGAAGAAGATCAAAAAGTTAAGAATGTTAAATTACATTATATCTTAAGCTGTAATGAGTTAAAAAATAGAGGCAGCTTAGAGATTAAATTGAATGGTAATTTGCAGTCAAGAGATGCTGTGTTCTGCGAATATAGTGATGAAATTATATTGCCTTTAGAAGAAGAAGATTTGAAGGATGATGGTAGAAATTTGTTAAACTTTAAAATAGATAAAGGAGATTATAGTTTAGAACAAGTTAGAGTTGTTTCTGAGTTAGCTAAAAGCACATATCCAAAATATGTATTTGATATTGATAGTGATGAGTATGTTAAATTAGAGTCTGGTGCTAAGAAATTAATGTTAAGAATGACTTTTGGAGAAGGTAAAAATAAAGCTACATTGTTTATTCAAGATTCACAGTTTAGCTTTGACACTAGTAGAGATGAGTATGTAAAAGATATTACAAGAATGGTAGATAATGGGGCTAATTTCATTAAGATTGTACCTAAAGAAAACTTCGATATTAAGAGTTTAAAGATTTCTATTGAAGATGCTTAAGTAAAACTTATTAAGTTCTTTGTTTTTGTTTGTTAAAATGATAGCAGATTTGCACATACATGGTAAATATTCTAGGGCTTGTAGTAAAGAATTAACTTTAGGTAATTTAGAAAAATGGGCTAAAGTCAAGGGTATTGATTTACTAGGCACTGGAGACTTTACTCATCCGAAGTGGATTAAACATATTAAAGAAACTTTAACTGAAGATGATACTGGATTCTTAAAAAGTAAAACTGGTTTTCCATTTATGTTACAAACTGAAATTTCTTTGATTTATACTCAAGACGGAAAAGGTAGAAAAGTCCATAATTTAATTTTTGCACCATCATTAGAAATTGTTGACCAAATTACAGAAGCATTTTTGAAACGTGGCAGAATAGACTATGATGGGCGCCCAATATTCAAAATCCCTTGCCCCGAATTTGTTGAAATGTTAAAAGAGATTTCTAAAGATATTGAGGTTATACCAGCACATATATGGACGCCTTACTTTGGAGTTTTAGGAAACAATTCTTATTTCAATAGTATGAAAGAAGCTTTTCAAGATCAAGAAAAAAATATCCATGCTATTGAAACAGGTTTATCTAGTGATCCAGAAATGAACTGGCGTTTATCTCAATTAGATAGATATAGTTTAGTAAGTTTTTCAGATTTGCATAGTTTTTGGCCTTGGCGTATTGGTAGGGAAGCTACCTTGTTTGATATTAATGAAGACTATAAAAGTTTGATTAAAGCTATTAGAACAAAAAAAGGTTTAAGAGGCACTATTGAAGTTGACCCTGCTTATGGCAAATATCATTTAGATGGACATAGAGATTGTAATGTTAGCTTAGAACCTAAAGAAGCTCTTAAATTTAATAATATTTGTCCTAAGTGTCAAAAGCCTTTAACTATAGGGGTATTGCACAGAGTTGAAGAATTAGCTGACAGACCTGAAGGATATAAACCTAAAGATGCTAAAGAGGTTTATCATTTAATTCCTTTATCAGAGATTATATCTACTGTTATTGGAAAAGGAGTTAATACTAAAGCTGTCTGGACAGAATTTAATAATATTATCAATAAGTTTAATAATGAACTTAATGTTCTAATGAATGTTTCTTTAGAAGATTTGAAAAATGTAACTGAACAAAAAATAGCCAAATTAATTATTGATTTTAGAAATGGAAAAGTCGATTTAGAAGCTGGCTATGATGGAGTTTATGGGACTATTAAAGAAATTAAAAAACAAAAAGGTCTTAATGATTTTTAATGAGGCTGCGAGGATTCGAACCTCGGTCGCCAGCTCCCCGAGCTGGAGTGATATGCCAAGCTACACTACAGCCTCATTTCTGTCGAGGGTAAAACCTAAACGTTTAAATACTTATTTATCTGAAATTAATTTAAATATTTTTGATAAAAATATGAGGTGAATAAAACATGGGAAAAGTTGTATGTAAACATCCAGGCATGAAAAGAGAAAGTGGATTTCTCTATTTTATAGACAAAAATGGAAATATGGCAAAAGCTCAAATGTCTAGAGGCGGCGGAAAGAAAAAAGCCAAACCTAAACAAATAGTATGTCACAAATGCGGAATTAAAAGAGAATCAGGTTGGTTATATTTCGTTGATAAAGAAATGAATGCATCTATGACTAAAATGGCTAAACCAGGAAGCAAAAAAAAGAAACCTGTTAAGAAAAAAGTTGTAAAGAAAAAACCGGTTGCAAAAAAGAAAAAAAGATAAATTTTATTTTTTCTTTTTCTTTGTTACTTTTTTTGTTACCTTTTTTACTAGTTTCTTTTTAGTACAACAACCGCAAGACATATTTTCACCTCCTTAATTTTAGAATTCTTTTGAAAAATTATTATTTTTCCTCCATGATATAATCAAGATTATTAAATTTAAATACGTTTCTAAACCATTAATTTAATAAATAGATGGCTTCTTTCACCGTTCATGAAAGACAAACAAATTAAAGATTTAGAGAAACAAGGATATCGTATAGTCGGTAACCATAGTGCAATAAAAGTTTGTTTATGGTGCAAAAGATCTTTGTGTAATAAAGATGTTTGCTACAAAAATACTTTTTATGGAATTCAAAGCCATAGATGCATTCAATCTAGTGTTTCTCTTTTCAATTGTTTGCATAATTGTCAATTTTGTTGGCGTTGTTTAGAATATACTGATTCCAAAATTATTGAAAATCCTGATGAGCCCGAAGAAATTTTAAATGGTTTAATTAATGAACACAAAAAATTTTTACAAGGATTTAGAGGCAATGATAAAGTTACTAAGGAATTATTTGATGAAGCTATGAATCCAAAACATGTTGCTTTGTCTTTGGCAGGTGATGCTACAATGTATCCTAAGTTACCTGAGCTTATTGATTTAATCCATAAAAGAAAAATGACTTCTTTTTTAGTAACAAACGGATTAATGCCAGATATGCTAAAAAAAATATTACAACATCAACCCACTCAACTTTATATTACTTTAGCCGCGCCTGATAAAGAAACTTATCGGAAAGTTTGTAGGCCTTTGATAAATAATGGATGGAAAAGATTACAAAAATCTTTAAGCTTATTAAATAAATTTCGAAGATCTACAATAAGATTAACTTTATTAAAAAATATGAATATGCATAATGCAAAAGGTTATGCTGAAGAAATATTTAAGGTACAACCAATGTTTGTTGAACTTAAAGCAGGTATGCCTGTAGGTTATGCACAGTATAGAATTTCTTATGAAAGTATGCCCAGACATGAAGAAATAAAAACATTTGCTGAAGAAATATCTAAATTAATAAATTATGAAATTGTTGATGAAAAAGAAAATTCAAGAGTTGTTCTTTTAATGAAAGAAAATAAAGATAGAAAATTAAAATTTTAATAATTGTCCTAATGGACCTGGGTTAATAATAATTGTTTTGCCAATCATATCTCGTTTACCATTGTTTTCATGTAAGTGGCCACAAATGTGTAACAAAGGTTTGGATTCTTTAATAAATTCTGTAAATGATTTAGAACCCCTATGCCCTAATTCTCCCATAAAATCTAAATCAGTTCCATAGGGTGGACCATGAGTAACTAAAATTATTTCCTTACCTGCTTCAATAGTTTTTTTGAACTTTTCTGCAATCCTTTCAAATTCAGGATCTCTTTCTGAAAAACCACCATCACCAAATCCAAAGAAAATAAAATTTTCAATTTCGTAACTAGCTTTGTGAATATAATAACAAAAACCATATTTTTTACAAATACGTCTTAAAACATTATCACCTTCATGGTTCCCTGGGACTATCAATAAAGGTTTCCCTAACTTCTCAAACAACTTAATTTCTTCTTCAATACCTTCTCCCCAATCTGAAATATCTCCGGCACAGACTAATAAATCTGCTTTTTTAGACTTTTCTAATAATATATTAAAAGCTCTTTTATCTCCATGAGTATCTGTAAATGCTAAGATTTGCATAAGAAAATTAACTAAAAGTTCATTTATAACCTTTGTCTTTTCTTTAAAGCATTAAATAATGAGATAGTTAAAGCTGAAAATAAGTAAGCCATGAAAAACATTAACATCTGCATCCCAAATGTCAACATACCAGATTCATTGCCGAATACTAACCTATAACCGGCTGCATATTTAAATTTCCAAACACAGCCTGATTCAGAACAAATTTTAATAAAAGTTGGAACTACAAATGCTAAGAAAGTGTATAATATCATTTTAGGAAATGTAGGTTCAAATATTTCTTTTAATTTTTTTTTCATGTATATATTCTCATAGATTTTAATCTTTTTATTCTTTCTGCTGTAGAAGGATGTGTACTAAATAATGTAAACAAACTTTTACCTTTAAAAGGATTTACTATAAACAAAGAAGCTGTTGCATTATTGCCTCCTTTCATTGGGTGATACTTTGCTCCTGTTTCTAACTTTTCCAAGGCCCTAGCTAATGGTGCAGAGTTGTGAATAAATTTTGAACCGGTTTCGTCTGCCAAATATTCCCTTGATCTAGATATTGCAAACTGAATTATCATTGCAATTATTGGCGTTATAATAGCTAACACTATTAATTGAACTATATTCCCATTATCCCTATCTCTTCCAAAACCACCAAACATTGCTCCCCAACGGGCAACCATCGCTACATAAGAAATTACTCCTGCTATTGTTGCAGCAATTGTTGCGATTAATATATCTCTATTTTTAATGTGGGCTAACTCGTGGGCAATAACTCCCTTAAGTTCATCTTTATTTAATAAATCTAACAAACCTGTAGTGCAAGCTACTGCTGCATGTTTAGGATTTCTTCCTGTTGCAAAGGCATTAGGATTTTGTTTGTGTATAATATAAACTTTAGGCATTGGAATGTTTGCATATTGTGAAACTTCTTTTACTATACTATAAAGTTCTGGAGCATTGTCTTGCTTAACTTCTTTAGCCCCATACATTTTTAGAACTATTTTATCTGAAAAAAAATAACTCCCAAAATTGATAACTAATGCAAATATTAATCCTATAATAATTCCTTGATTGCCCCAAAAGCTTCCAATCCATAATAATAAGGCTGTTAATAATGCTAACAATACTACTGTTTTAAGTTGATTTTTTACCATAGAATTGGATTTTGTTTAAGGCTTTATAAATTTTCTGAAAAAAAATTAAAGAAAAGAATTTATTATTGGAAGCAATTCTTGAGGTTTATCAATAATAAAATCAAAATAGGTTGTTTCTTCATCATTTTTATATCCTTCTTCTAATTTTTCTCTTCCTTCAAAACCCCATGAAACTCCAATAACTGTTAAATCCTCAAATCTTGTTGGATTTTGTCTCATAACTTTTTTTGAACTTATTAAATCATTCAAAGTATCCCCAATATGTAGAACATTATTTCCATTAACATTTAATTCGTTAAGAGTTAATGATAAAGAAATTTTTGAAGGTTTTTTGATAGCATCTGGATTTCCAGCTCCATGGAACTTTGCTAAATATTCTTCTGTAACTATTGGATTAAAATAATGTTTAACATTCTCTTTATCTAACTCTTTTTCAATAGATTCAAAAGTATTAGTAGTATTGATTGCTAATTTGATTCCTTTTGAATGTAGTTCATTTAATACTTGTTTCATTCCTTCATAAAGTTGTAAAGGATTTTCTAATTTGAAATTTGTATATGCTTCCCAAACAGGATGTTTTTTATCATTCATATCACAAGGTAATTCTAATTCATCATAAACTTTTTGTGGACCCCCTAAATGCATAAAATGATTATAGAAATCCATAAATTTTGCAGGGGTTTCTAATAATTCATTCTTTTCAGAGTAAATTAATTGTTTATCATGTTTTTGCGCCCAATAATTAAACCAATCATATTGTCTGGTAATTGTAGGAACTAAAGTCCCATCAAAATCAAATATTACTGCCTCTAATTTATCCATTTGTATCACCAAGGCTTAGAATTAAATAAAGATTTATAAACTTTTAGGCAAAATTCTCTTTACATTGAAATTTTAGCTTCTTCCATTGTTCATCTATATGTTCTTGTATAATAGGAATAATTTTCTCATTACCTTTCTCGAATAAATGTTTAAACCTTTTTTGTAATTTTAAGAAGTTTTCAATAGGAACAGGATTAGCAGGTTTATAGTTTAATTTCCATTCACCATTCTCCACTTCATACAAAGGCCAAAAGTTGCTATTAACAGCTAACTTAGATATTTCGACACCTAGACTTGAATGAAATTTCCAGTTTTGTGGACATGGAGAAAATACATTTAAGAATGCCGGACCTTTAACTGCAAAAGCTTTCTTTGCTTTTTCATATAAATCAGACCAAGTATGCATTGCGGATTGCGCAACATAAGGAATATTGTGGGCAACTGCAATCTTTGTAATATCTTTTCTAAACAAATCCTTGCCATGTAAAACTTTTCCATCAGGAGTTGTAGTTGTAGTAGCACCAAAAGGAGTTGCACTGCTTCTTTGGTTTCCAGTATTCATATAGCCTTCATTATCATACAAAACATAAACTACATCGTGGCCACGTTCTAACATGCCAGACAAACTTTGCAAACCAATATCATAAGTTCCACCATCGCCACCAAAAGCTACAAACTTCATTTGTTTTCTAACTTTGCCTTTTTTCTTTAATGCTTTATAAGCAGCTTCAACTCCGGAAATTGTTGCAGCAGCATTTTCAAAGGTATTGTGAATGCAAGGAACTTTCCATGCACTTCTCGGCCATAATGTTGAGGTAACTTCTAAACAACCTGTAGCTAAACATGCAATAGTATCTTTTCCAGCTGCTTTCATTATAGTTCTAACTATTGCAGGAAAACCACAACCAGCACAACTATTATGCCCTGGCATAAAATTATTTTCAAGTTCTGCAAATTGTTTTATGTCCATTTTATTTTATGTACCTCAATGATTGTATTTTGCCAGATAATAATTCTGTAAATACTTTTTCAACTTGTTCTTCAAATATATCTCTTCCACCTAAACCAAATACACAACTTTGAGCTTTTGGTTTTTTAACAGATGAATATAATGATTGTAAAGTTTCTGCGAACAATGGTGCATTTGCTCCGTAAGCAACTGCCCTGTCCAATATTGAAACGGCCTTAACTTTTTCTAAAGCTTTAGCTAACTCTTTGTAAGGGAAAGGCCTAAATAATCTTAACTTAATCATTCCAACTTTTTTACCTTTCTTTCTTAAATTATCAACAGCAACTTTTACAATTCCTGAAGTTGAACTTGTAGTTATAATGACTGCATCTGCACCAGTTAATTTATACTTCTCTAAAGAATCATAATTTCTCTTAGTTAATTTAGTTAGCATATTAGCAATTAAAGAATATTGTTTACCTGCTTCTTCCATAGCGTTAATTTGTTGCAGTTTAGTTTCAAAGAAGGAATCTGGCAATTGCATTGCACCATAAGTTACAGGGTTAACTGAATCTAATAAAGGAAAGGTAGCTTTTCTTCTGCCAAGAAAACTTTTAACTTTTTTATCATCTAACATTTCAACAGCTTCAACACAATGCGATGTTATAAAACCATCTTGCATCACCATTGCTGGTAAACTAACTAATTCTGCTAACTTCATTGCTAACAAGGTCATATCATAAACTTCTTGGGGATTTTCAGCATACATTTGTATCCAAGATTGATCTTTTGCACCCATACTATCAGAATGATCGCAGTGAATATTTAATGGGGCAGATAAGGCTCTGTTTGCAATGTTCATGACTATAGGCAATCTCATTCCAGCTGCTGCAGGTAACAATTCCCACATTAATGCTAAACCTTGTGATGCTGTGGCAGTCATTACTCTTGCGCCTGCTGCTGATGCACCTATTGCAATACTCATAACAGAATGCTCTGATTCTGCTAAAACTAATTCTGTATCAACTCTGCCATCTGCTTTAAATTGTGCAAAGCCTTCAGCAATAGGTGTTTGTGGAGTAACTGGATAAACTGGAACTACATCTGGATTAATTTGACGCATTGCTTCTGATACTGCATGCGCTCCAGTTAATGGACGTAACTTCATTTGCACACCTCTTTATCCATCTTAATACATTTAACAGGACAAACTTGAGCACAAATCCCGCAACCTTTACAAAAATCAAAATCAGTTTCTAATCTTAATCCTTTTTTTACAGGTATACAATCTTCAGGACAATAAATTTTACATAGCATACAATTAACACACCTCTTTTTATCCCAAATAGGTCTTAAGGATCGCCAACTACCAGTCTTGTTTGTAATTGAAGTTCCGCCTTTCACAACAGCTCCTTTTTCCAACTTATTGTTTTGCTGTGTCATAACCTTCCTTAACTGCTTTCAAATTTTGTTTAGTCATTTCTTCACCTAACTTACCTTGAAAATATTTTCTTATAACGTGAAGTAAATTATTAATATCAACTATGTTTGTAATTCCAACTAAAGCTCCTAACAATGGCATGTTTGGAAAATCTCTGCCAAGATGTTTCATTGAAATTTCTGTACCATTGATTGCTTTAATTTTTCCTTTGAATTTTGTTTTTGTTTTTATAAAATTTAAATCACAAGAGTTACCAATTAAAATTCCATCTTTACTTAATGTACTTAAATCAACTACACCATAAAGAGTTGGATCTAATATTAACATTACATCAGCTTCTTTTATTGGTTCATGTGTTTGAATAGGATTTTTAGAAATTCTTGTAAATGCCATCATTGGAGCACCACTTCTTTCAGCACCATAGTTTGGCCATGATTGAATATGTAGGTCTTTTAAGATAGCTGCTTCTGCTAAAAACTGAGCAGCACTTTTGGCTCCCTGACCTGCTCTTGCATGAATTACTAATTCAAATGCTTGTTTTGCCATTAATTAGAAAGTTATATACAATAAGTATTTAAAAGTAATGAATTTAGAACACTTATATTTATTGAAATTTAAAGAAAAAAGCCCTTTATTCAAGGCTTATTGCGTCTACTGGACAAACATCTATAGCTGCCTTAGCTTTTTCAATATCTTTGCCTGATACTTCTTCTTTTTTGACTTTAGCTTTATATCCTGATTCAGTTTCTACTAATTCAAATAAACTCTCTGCTTCAGAAGTACATGCTCCGCAGCCAATACATTTATCTTCATCTACTATTAATTTTGCCATTTACTTTCCCTCCTTTTTTTTAGCAACTTCATTAAGATCTTTCATAAGCTTGTTTAAGTCCATACCGTGCGCTTCAGCCCCTTGTTGTATGCTTTCAAATGATGCAATTGCACAACCAACACAATGCATTCCATGCTTAGCAAATACTTCTGCTGTTTCAGGCCATTTTTCTACAACATCGCCAATTGGCATGTCTGGAGTTATTAATTGTTTATTTTTTTCCATTTTAGTTTGGAATTGATTATAGTTTTTAAACATTACGAAATAAAAAAAGATTAAAGTTTGCCAAAAAAGACAAACATTAATCGCCAATCTTGGCTTTAAATTAGTTGTTTATAAATTTTTCTTGTAAATTTTAGTGTTTTAGTTAGAATTGAATTATTTTTACATCTTGATAAGAATGAAAATTAATAACCTTAATAACGCCTTTTATTCATAAGGGCATCCAGTAATCTTCGAGATTTTTCAAGATCTTGTCTAGCTCCTTCTTCATCTTTTATTTTAAGTTTAGCTTCTCCCCGATTTTTATATGAATTAATATTTTTAGAGTCAATTTCTATTGCTTTATCATAATCTTCTATTGCTTTATTCATCCAGCCTAAATTTTCTTTAGCTTCTCCACGACAAATATATGTTGAAGGATAATGAGGGATAATTTCAATAGCCCTATCATAATAAGTTATGGCTTTTTTCCAATGTTTGTTTTCAGTTTCAATAAATCCTCGATTTTTATAAGTCAAGCCGATAAGATCAATTAAATTTCCTTCTTTTAATCCTTCAAATGTTCTACAATGACTTCCCTGTGTCCATATATCAAATCCATTAATTCCTTCTTCCGAAGTATTTTCGATATCGATGAATCTCTTACCAATCCTCACTCTGGAAAGTACATGACACCCATTGTAAAGCGCTCTCATGTCAAGCCCTTGCCTAACTCCCATTAGCGAGCAAAATATGGTACGTCTTACGCATTCTCCTACTTGCTCATCTTCTTCCAAGTTACGCTTTTCTCTGCCTTTTCCTAACCTGAAAGCATGCATTGCTTCATAGACTCCCATAATGGAGTCTTGCCAGAGAAAATTATATAACGCCCTTGCGGTTTTCTTTCTTACATTAAGTCCTTTTGATGCGAATTTCCTAAATGTTTTATTTAGTCTAGTGATTTTAGAGATATATTGTGCTATTTCTTTTTCATCATTATATCCATAAGAAATTAATATTGCTTTTTCCAAATTAAGTTTTTTTCCTATCCTTATTTTTTCAAAAAGTTCGCTTTCAAGCATCATTATATTTTGCCTCAACTATATGTTATAGAATTTAGAAAAGAGTTAGTTTATAAGATTTTCTTCAGATTATTTGGTAAATTTAGTAAAATACTTTATCATAATAATTAAAAAGCCTCCGACGAGAGTCGAACTCGCGACCTGCTGATTACAAGTCAGCTGCTCTACCACTGAGCCACGGAGGCATTTAATGAATAAACTAGAATTATAATCTATTAAAAAAGGTTTCGATTAAAAAAAAAGAAAAAAAGAAGATTTATTCTTCTTGTTCTAACTCTGTTTCAACATCTTCAGCTTCATTAGCGTCTGCAAGTTCTTCCAATGCATCAGCATTCCTTAATTCTTGAACAATATCTTTCAAGATTTTGTTTGCTTCTTTTAATGCATCTTTAGATTCTTTCAATAAAGCTTGTGCTTCTTGAACTTTTGTAGCTCTATCTTGTGCTTCAAGTTCTCTTGCTTCTGCAAACAAATCTTGTGAATCTTCAAACTTTTCTTTAGCTAAAGCAATTTTAGCATCAAAGTCAGCTACTAATGGTTCAACAACTGAAGTGTCTTTACCATTTTCAATCATTCTTTCAAGAACTCTTTCAAGCTTAGCTTCTAAATGGTCAGCACTAACAATTATGCCAGCCATTCTTGCATTAACCATAAAGCCTACATGAGCTTGAACTCTTTCTTTGTTCCAAGCTTGATTTAATTTTCTAGCAGCTTCAACAATTTCATCTTTAGTTTGAGCAGCTTCAATCTCAGCTTTAATTTCTTCTAACTCGGCTTTCTTTTCTTCAACAAAAGTTAAAACTTTTTGAAGGTCTTCTTCTGTCAAAGCTTCATTTTCTTCAGCTTTAGCTTGAATTTGGTCTAAGTTTTCTAAAAGAATATCTATTTGATCAGTTAACTTATCTTTTGCTAAAAGAGTTAATTCTTCTCTTGCTAAAGTACATTCTTCACTATCAGGATTGTCTTTACAAACTTGTAATCCTTTAGCGTTTTCAAACTTTAATTTAGTTTGTTGAAATTTTTCTTTAGCTAATCCAAATCTTTCTTTAGCTTTTTCAAAGTTTTGTCTTGCCATTTGCATTTTTTCTTTAGCAACTGTTCTTACCTTGAACCCTTTATCTTTATCAAATTTAGAAAAATATTTGTTAGATTTTAATTCTTTAAATTTCTCAATCCTATTATTCTTAAATTGGTTCAATTTTTGTTGAGTTGCTTCAGAAAGTTTATCTAGAGCACCTAATCTTTTTTCAAAAAGACCTTTGCATCTATCTTCTGTTGCACCTTTGCTTACGCAAGATTCAACTAAACTTTGTACTCTTACTCTTTGTCTTTCAAGGACTGTATCTCCTTGAGCTTTTCCTAATGCTTTGCCTGCAACAGCTTCTTCAGCTCTTACTGGCTTATCTCCATTACCTTCTCCTTGTTTAGCTAATGCTATAGGCATTAAACTTACTAAAAAGATAGCTAACAAAAATACTGCATAAAATTTCTTCATTTTACCATCCTCCACGATGTTTTTAATATCATATATCAATTAATTGAGAATTTACTTTATAAAGATACTTTACAAAGAAGGATTAAAAATACCTTAAAACACTTTACTAAACTTTATACTGCTTAAATTTTAAAGAATTTAGTGTTTTTTCTTAAATAAGAATATATTTATAGTAATTTTTGTTATTTTAAGGTATGTTTAAGAAAATATTATTGTTAATGGTAATGTTATTAGTTTTATCATTTAATGTTAATGCTGCCACTATATATGGGACCATTTATGATAATACTTTAAACAAACTAGATAATGTAATGTTAGAGATTAATAGTAATCCAAAACAAACATTAATTTCTAAAGATGGTAGTTATTCTTTTGAAGTTCCTGAAGGAAACTATTTACTGACTGCTAAATATTATGAAGATAATTTTTTAAAATTAGAAGTTAAAGAAGAAATCTCTGTTTTAGAAGATGGTAGTTTTGTTGTAGATTTAATTTTGTTTGAAAGTATAGATGATGAGCTTTTAGATTTAAGCAATATAGATTTAGAAGATTCAGGGTTAGAAAGTTCAAGTAATTATACTTGGTTAATTATTTTATTACTAGTTTTAATTATAGGTTTATTATTGTTAAAGATTTATAAGAAAAAACCTAGATTTCAAATAGAAGATAATGATTTAGAAAAAATAATTTCTATAATAAAAGATAATGGTGGAAGAATAAAGCAAAGAGATTTGCGAAAACAATTCCCTTTATCAGAAGCTAAAGTTAGTTTAATGATAACTGAATTAGAACATAATGGAAAAATTAAAAAAATTAAAAAAGGCAGAGGCAATATTTTAATATTGCAAAAATAATTATTTCTTCAAGCTTATTAAGTCACCAATAGTCAATTCTGGATCTCTTAAATTTAATCTTTTAACTTCAGTAGGTTCTGGTGTAAATTCTTCAACAATTTTTATTCCTAAAAACTGTTCTAATTTTTTAGCTACATTTACTGTTGGTTTTATTTTTCCAGATTCTATCCTGTGTATTACAGACTCTTTTTCTGCTAAAGCTTGTGCTAACTTTTTTTGAGTTAATCCTTTCTTTTCTCTAGCTTTTTTTACTTGTTTTGCACATTCTCCAATTTCAATTTCTGTTTCAGCAATTAATTCTGGAGCATATTGTCTAACAGGTTCTTGATTTTTAACTACAGCAATAATATTTCCGTGTTTAGCACATCTACTGCATACAGAAAGCATAGAACCTTCAACAATGGCATCAACAAGTTGTTCTTCTTTTCCACACATGTCACATTGAGCCACTTTTACCACCCATTTAATAGCTATTATAACTATCTTAATAAAGTTTATGACGTAATTGTCTTTATTTTGAGAAATAAAATGGGCCGCCGTTTTTAGTTGTATCTTTTTCTCTAAGAGGATCTATTGTGATTTTATGATATCTATGCTTTTTGAATATATTTATTATTTCTATACTAGCTTCTTCTTCTTTATCCACTCTATAATCAGCATAAAATTCTATTAAATTATCTTTAGTTAATCCGACCCATAAATCTTTTATGTAACCTCCAAATTCTCCTTCTTCTAAATATTCTTCAGTTTCTGGATCAGTAAAAAATCTAGGACTAGCTCTAAAAAACCAATTATTAATATCAACACCTAATCCTTCTTCAAGAATTAATTCTAATTCTTTAGTTCTTTGCCTTTGAGATTCATATAATTCTTCTCTATCTTTAAAACCAGAATCTCTTCCTAATTTATAAGTTATTTTTTCAAGAAAGGATAATTTTTCAGATTGTAATTCAATATCTTTTAATCTTAAACTTGCTTCTAAACGATCTTTATTTGTTCCTGCAGCCCTATAACTTCCACAAAATGGAAAATTTGAACAAGTTCCTCTATCTGCTGCAAAGTTGCTTCCCAATTCTAAGTGAGTTTTCTCTTTCCCTAAATTATAAGCTCTTTTTAGTTTTCCTAATAACATTTTGTTATTCTTCAGTAATAACTATTATTTAAATATTCCTATTAGAATTACAGTCAAAAAACATTCACAATCAACATAAAAATTCTAAAGAAAGCCGCTTAAAACCCTAAAAACTGTGCTATCACGTTTTTAGTTTACATTAGCATATCACATTAGGTGATATGCATGTATAAACTAAATTTTAAAAAACGTGTTTGGATTGTTAAGCAAAAATTGAAAGGGAATTCTACTTCAGAAATAG
>Ga0210057_1001258_pt1 | contig 39125 bp, 42 predicted proteins | sample CryGeyCG2114_010_2_FD_183968 | JGI IMG/M metagenome (GOLD analysis project Ga0210057, IMG submission 183968) | Groundwater microbial communities from aquifer - Crystal Geyser CG10_big_fil_rev_8/21/14_0.10 (SPAdes) (version 2) | ecosystem: Environmental > Aquatic > Deep subsurface > Groundwater ... | reverse complement strand
TCACCAAACGACTCAACATCACAGTTTACACACAAATTTTAGCCAGAATCATCCACAACAACCGAAGAAAAACCAACTACCACCAACTCAAACAAACCAACACAACCACGAATTAATACGCAAAGCCCCTAAAACCCAAAACCTTTAATATGCTGAGGCATTTACTATTTTTATGAGAATGCCAAAATGGGTTCACAAGACAGGTTCTGTATTACAAGGGCTTGTATTCAAAAAAGAAGCACAATCAGGTCAGCATCCTGCTGCTCATGCAGGAGCTTCTGTTGAACAGCATGTTTCAAGAACTTCTGCTTCAGGAGAGCACCCTGTTTTGGGATCCGGCAGTGCTGTAAGAAAAATTGAGCCTATTTTTCTTTTTGGCCATTCGGTTAAGACGATGATTCCAAAAGAGGCAAAAGAAATTGCTGAGTTTACTGCGAGGTTTTCTAAAAATCTTGATGCTGATTTTTTTGTTAAAGGGCAGGTGGAGTTTGCTGATTTGAAATTTATTGCAGAGCACCCTCTTGCTGTTGTTTCTGTTGCAAAATTATTTAAGAAGCCTGAAAAAGTATCGCCTGAAAAATATGAAATGCAGATTTCGGAACAGTTGCTCCGTGTTTTCAGACAAACTGCCCACAATTTGCTTCAGGATGCAAGACGATCGGGTAAGAATAATATAGAACAGCTTCGTGAATTTCAGGAAGTTGCTTCACTGCTTGATCATATAAAATCCAGTTCTCCTGCACATAGAAAATGAGGGATTCTGTTTTTTTTTAATTTTCTTTAAAGCAAACTTATAAATTGTGAAAAGCAATATTTTTTTTCATGCATGGGGAAAAAAAGCATGGTGAGCCATTAACAAAATATCATAAACCTGGAAAAGTCACAAAACCAGGGAATTTGATCCGAAGTCTTGCTGTTCATGTAAAAGGTCCAAGTGAGTTGGTTTCTTTACAGAATCTTGGGGTTGTTTTAAGAGATTTGAAAAAAATTGAAGGCACTATGCCTGAATTTTTAAGGAGTTATGGAAAAAGAACAGCAGAACAGGTTCTTAGTGAAGGTAAATTAATTGTTGCTAAGGGAAAGGCTGATGCAGGTACTGGTTTAATAAGAATTCAGGACGGGGAAATTCCTCCTATAAGGGGTTGTGTGGATGTTGCTAACGTTGCAATTGCGGTTGGAAGATTGCTTGGCATGCAAGCAAAATTTGTTCGGGTGTATAACCATTCTTTTGCAATGCTAAAAGGTGAAGAGATTTATCTTTTTGATATTTCAGGAACGGGGTTTCCAAAAGTTTTAGGGAAAAACAGTGTAGTTACTTTGAAAGAAATAACTTCTGATGTAAAAAATCTTATCGGAAAGTATGCTGCTGAAGGGCAGGTTTATCAGGGTGTTGATGCGCATCATGTTGGTTTAAGGGGTTTAGAAACTTTTTACAGTCCAACCAATAAAAAGGCAAGGGTAAAAACATTCGCAGACCTTGAACTTTTTTAACGACAGGGTGAAATCTTCTATTACTTGAGAAGACATTCCAATTAAACGATTGGAAACCCATTGCTTTCATGCGCTGGCGAATGCCATTTTCTAATTAATTGGTGTTCAATTTATTATTATTTTTCCTTCATTGAGAACAAATTGCCCTGATTTTATTGAAATGTTTTTTTTGGTTTTGTTGTTTTTGTATGCTATTTCATCTTTTGGTTTTATTGATTCAACCGAGCCAAGCCATTTTCCATCTTTTGAATAAACCGGCAAACCAACTAATAATTTTGTGATTTTTTTTGTAAGGTCAAGTATTTTGGAAACCCTGTATGCTATTAGTGCGAGTATAAAACTTATTACTACATTGAGTCCGAACCAGGTGAGATCCGCATAAGGTTCTCCGACAATTACTTTTCTTCCCGCCTCAAGGATGAACCATAGTATGAGTGTTGCCGATCCTGAAAGGAAGTATTTTCTGATATAATATGCTTTTTTGAGCTGGATTGCATCTACGCTTTTTGCTATTACAAACGATATGCTTGTAAGCGCGAGGAATAAAAGCAATTGGCCGATTGCAACAAGGCTTTTGTCAAATATGCTTTTGCCGTTTAAACTGAACTCCAAGTATGTTGCGTATATGCCGATTATGAAAAGGAGTATTGTCATAAGGTAAAAAGGAAAACTGACTCTTTGTAAGGAAAGGCTTTTTGTTACGCTTCCTGTTGCTTTTGCAATGTTTTCCTCTATTCCTGTTCCTTTAAGTATGAGGTATGAGCCAACGACAAGGAGCATGCTCTGGAAGAACAGTTTTTCAGATCCAAGGAATGCGAGGATTCCCCAAAGCAGTACAATTACTCCAGGTACGAGGATGAATGTTCTTGCAAAATCCGGGTCTTTTAATGCCTGCTTTATTGTGTAATAGGTACTTTCAACTTCTGATGCTTGTTTTACAATAATCGTTTCTTTTGAAATTATTGGTGCCCTGCTTTGTAGAACGGGAATTATCTGGTCATCTTCAGCGCCGTCCGTTACAAGTACAAATCCTGTTATCGGGTATTGTTCAAGAACTGCTTCAAGCTGCTGGTTGATTTTTCTGTCTGATTCGAAGCCTGTTTTACCGTATCCTGTGAGAATTGCTACTTCTGCCCGCATTTTTTTCTTTACTTCATCAAATTTTTTCACTGCGCCGAAAATGCTATTTGAATCAGAATCAGTTGGGTCTTGTATTGCAAGTTTTGCCGCGGCTTTTATGCAGTTTTCTCTGCCTATTACAGGTCCCTGTACGTTTGCCTTTTTGCCAAGATCATTGTCTCTGTCAACGCAAACTACTAGGTAAAATTCTCCTTCTGCCATGGCTTTTCCCCTGAACTATTTATATGGATTAACCAATATAAAAATTTATATATAAAAGAAACTATCATACGTGTTATAATGGCTGCAGATACGACAAAATCAGTTATTTTCCTTGTGCTTGTAATAGCTGTTGCTTTGTTCATTTTTATCCTTATTCAGAACATTGACATTATTACCAATAACTGGGGTCTTGTTGTTTTTGCAATAATTGTCCTTTACCTGATTGCAAGGTATGACTATATTGTGCAATTGAAGGATTATGAAAGAGCCGTTATTTTCACTTTTGGAAAAGTAACGAGGGTTGCAGGTCCTGGCTGGACAGTTATTTTCCCGCCTATTGAGTCCGCTTCAAGGGTTGATCTTAGAACAAAAACAATTGACATTGCAAGGCAGGATGTTGTTACAAAGGACAATGTGGAAGTCACAATCGATGCTGTGATTTACCTTAAAGTGAATAAGGACAGTGCATCTGTTGTGAACAGTATTGTTGAAGTTGATGATTATGTCAGGGCTGCAGAGCTTTTTGTAATCAGCACAATCAGGAACAAGGCAGGTTCGCTTGATCTTAATGCGCTTATTTCACAGGTTGATGAACTGAATGCTGATTTGAAAAAGGAACTTGAAAGAATTTCAAAAAAATGGGGTGTCGGAGTTGAGGAAGCTACTATAAAAGATATTCAGATTCCTCAAACTGTTTTACAGGCAATGCACGCGCAGAAAGCGGCTGTTCAGGAGAAGCTTGCGCAGATGGAACGCGCAAAAGGACAGCAGGCAGAAATTGAGGCAATCAAGGCAGCCGCGGAAAATCTTGGCGACAAGGCAATTTCTTATTATTATATCAGGGCGCTTGAAAAACTTGGTGAAGGCAAGAGCACCAAATTTATTTTGCCTCTTGAGTTAACTGAGCTTGCGCAGTCCCTTTCAACAAGAAATCTTTCGAAGAATGATATGGCTACGCTTTTTAAGGAGTATGAGCCGATGCTGAAAGAGTTCCTTAAGAAAGCGAAAAAATAATTATTTTTTTTATGCTATTTTTTTTAGTTTCTCACTTTGTTTATGTGGTATCTTATGTTTGGAATGTAAAGCACCATGTATAATACTGCAAGTGCTATGAGTCCGAGTAATGCAAAGTCAAGGTAACCGAATATTTCCGCTGTTTCTATGAACGCGCCTATGAAAAGGGTTATTATTGCAAGTAATGTTAGCAAAATTGTGTCAACAAATATGATTCTTAGTTCATGTGGTCTGAATTTTTGTTTTGAAATTGTTGCGGATATTATTCCGCCTATTATTGCTGCTAAAAAGTATGCAAGTATTTCCGGTGCTCCATGTGGCAGATAACTTATTGCCCTTGCCAATCCGGATTCAAGGCTTTTTGCAGTTACTTCGCTTCCAATAAAAAAGCCGACAACTGAGGCATTCCAGCCTAAGAGGAATATTGCGCCTGCGCCCCAGATGAATGAGAATATTATTGCAAGTATCATTACCCCTGTGTTGTTTGTGAAAATGAGCATGAAACAATTGCTGAAACTTTTTGTGTCTGTATTAAAGCATTCAGATTCGCCGACAATCTTTCCTGTTATGCCTGTGTAGGTTCTTTTCTGTTCGGCAAACACTTTTCCCTTTTCAGGCAATAAGCATCCAAATCCGGAGCAATCATCATTGGATTCTGGCAGTGCAACATACCAGAATGCCGATGCAACTATAAGGCCTAGGAATATCCATGAGTAAATATGAATTACCTCAAAGTGTGTTGAAATGAATGCAAATGGCACATTTGATTCATCTATTTCCTGTTCTTCTTCGTCTCTAAACAAAGTGTGCATTATAGGCATGAATGCAACAGCCACAAATGCTATTGCAAGAACAGAGCTGCTTCCGGGAAAGGAGTTATATGCGATTAGCATGCCTATTGTTGCGACAATGAAAGCCATGAAAAAAAGCGTTACAGGGTGCTTTTTCGCGCTTTTGCTGCTTAATAAGGATTCGAGAACCATATAGCCAATATGGTATAGTAATTTAAATACATTTCTAGGGAATTCTTCTTAGTTATAGTTGAAATTGAGGCGATTTTTTTATGGTAAAACAAGAGATGGTTTATCCGGGTAGTTTTTTGAGTTTTGAAGAGGAATTTGTGCCAAATATGAATGCTTTTGATTCGGATGGTCAGGTTTTTTCTGACTCTATAGGGTTTAAGAATCTTGATGAGCAATCCCACGAAGCCAATGTAAGTAAGGTTGCAAGGGATACAAGTGCCATCACAAGGGGTTCTGTTGTTATTGGCAGAATTGCAATGCTTAAATCATCAGTTATTTTTGTGGAAATTTTTGAGGCTGAAAGGAACGACGAAAAGCTTCTTGTGAACAACAAGGACGGTTTGATGTTTGTCAGAAATCTTGACAACAAGTTTGTTGAGCATGCAGAGGATCTTTATAGAGTAGGGGATATAATCAAGGCAAAGGTTCTTGATGCACATTCCTATGGTATTGAAATCGAAACAAAGAGCTCTCCGAATCTTGGAGTGATTAAGGCTTTTGGTGTAAGGTCAAGAAAGCCGCTTGTTCTTGTGAATGAACAGCTTAGGGATCCTGCAACAGGAAGTACTGAAATGAGAAAAATTTCAAGCGATTATCTTTTGAGGTGAGTTAAAAATGGAAATTGAGGTAATAAGAAACGAAAAAGATTTTGCAGAATTCAGGTTTAAAGACCAGAAATACACTTATCCAAGTCTTCTCAAGGAAAAGCTTCTTGAGGACAAGAGTGTTGAGTATGTTTCTTATATTCTTGATCATCCTGCAGATAAGGGCGCAAGGTTTGTTCTTAGAGTAAAGAGCGGTTCGCCAAAAAAAGCTCTTGAAGCAGCTGCAAAAAAAGTCGAAGCAGAAATCGATGATATAGATAAGAAAATTCAGAAAGCGCTCAAGTAAACGCACTTTTTTCTTTTCTTAAAGAAACGAAAAAACCTGCACTAAAAAAGAAAAGAATTCGCTTTGCAGTTCTTTCTTTTTTTAATTCTTTTTGCACTAATTTATTCTTATGGATTCAAAAGGCATCAGGGAAAAGCTCAAGTGGCTTGATCCTTTTACTTATGTTGATTTGTATGTTATGCCTATCATTAATCCTGGAAAAAATAAGGTAATTGAAACTGTTGTTGACATTTTTTTTGCTTTCCTTTTCGCATTCATTCTTTATAATTTTATTTTTGTTTTTATTCTTGGCACATCAGCACCTCTTGTGATTGTGTATTCAGGTTCAATGGAGCCAGTGCTTTATAGAGGTGATGTTGTTGTGCTTAAGGGTACTAATCAGATTGATGTTGCTGAGGTTAATGTCGATTTTCCTGTTGGCAACAGGCTTGTTTCCGAGTATGCGGAATTCGGTTACGCGCAAACTGAAAAGGGTCTGAGGCAGGCGGCAATAAAAATAAACAACAAAGAATATTTGTTTGATTCAAGTGGTCCTATTGTGGTTTACAATTCAGCTCTTAGACATCAGGATATTATTCATAGGGCTGTTCTAAAGCTTAATGCTCCTGATGGTGCATTTTTGATTACTTTTGGAGACAATAACCCTGTTATTGATGAGGATTGCAGGCAAACTCCTTCAGGTTACAATTGCATTTCCCTATATCCTGTGCCTGTAAAGAGTCTTATCGGAGAGTATGTTTTTCATATTCCCTTTATTGGTCATCTGAAGTTGATTTTATTTGATGACCTCCCGAAGCTGATTTTTGGGTGATTTATTTAAACTAATCTGTATGGGTATATTTAGGTGTTTTTGAATGGAACTTTTTTTGGAAGATGCAACGAGTTTTAAAAAACTTGTTGATGGTGTTGCTGTTCTCGTGAGCGAGGCAGAATTTATTATAAGTAAAGAGGGGCTTAGCCTCAAGGCTACAGATCCAAGTCAGATTTCGCTTGTTGATTTCAATTTGCCAAAAAAGGCATTTAAAGAATATAAAGTTGATGAGGAATTGAAAATCGGCGTTGATTTGAATTATTTCAACCAAGTTCTTTCTAGGGCGAAGGCAAAGGATTCTTTACATCTTGTTCTTGAAAGCGATAAATCAAAGCTTAATGTGAGTTTTGTTGGTGCTTCAAAGAGAACCTTTTCTGTGCCTCTTGTGGACATTTCGCAGGCTGAACTTCCTTTGCCGAAGATTGATTTTGATGCTTCTATTGAAATGCATGCAAGTGTTTTGCAGGACAGTCTGAAGGATGCTGCTCTTGTATCAACGCATATTATACTTGCTGTTGAAAATGATTCTTTTGTTGTGAAGGCGAATTCTAGTAAAGGAAATCTTGAGAATATTTTCAGCCAGAGCGATGATAAAATTGTTTCATTAAAAGCCAATCAGGAAACAAGGGCGATGTTTCCGCTTGATTATCTTGTGAGTGTTGTAAAGGCGGCTTCAAGTGATACGCTAATAAAATTAAGTTTAAAATCAAACGCGCCTGTAGAAATATCGTATTCAGTTGGCGAAGGTTCATTGAAATATTTCCTCGCGCCAAGAATAGAATCTGATTAATATTTTCTATACTCTTAGTTGAAATATTCTGTTGGAAATTGCAGAATTTTGAAATACACGAGCCCTGCAATTAGCAGTGTATACGCTAATGCATTAAAACAAAGCCCGCTATGTTCGTTATCCAGTAGGATATTATAATTGCATGGAAAAAAAGATTTTTTTGAATAAATCCTATTGGTAGTGTCATGGTATAAGCAAGGAGTAGGTTGATGTAAAGGTCATTCCAAAATGAAAGCGGAGATAATAAATACCCAATAAATCCAATAATCCCGGATTTTATTTTTTCCATTGTATTTGTCTTTTTATTTTTCAAAGTTTATTGAGTTGTTTTACCCTTCTTTTATGCCTTGCAACCTTGTTTGGTTTTGCTTTTAAGAATGCCTCAATTAATTTTTTTGCTTTTGGAAATGTAATTACCCTCGCACCAAAAGCAAGGATGTTTGCATCATTGTGTTCATGTACAAGTGCTGCTGTTTTTTCATCGGATAAGTTAGCGGCCCTTGCGCCCTTAACCTTGTTTGCGGCTATTGATATGCCTACTCCTGTTCCGCAGACTATTATTCCAAGTGATCTTTTATCTTTTACAACTTCTTTTGCGACTTTCACTCCGAATTCAGGGTAATCAACAGATTTCTCTGAATATGTTCCAAGGTCATCGGTTACAAAGCCATTTTCCAGCAGGTATTTTTTGATTTTTTCTTTCAAATTGTAACCTGCATGGTCCGCTCCGAGGTAAATGCGCTTCATAATGTATACAAATGGCATAAAAGGATTTAAACAAATAGCTGCATTCTTTTCTTTTGGGGGAACAAGATGATTGAACTTAACAATGTGGATTTTCTTAAGGCAAGCATTGATGCCATTTCTTCTTTTATTCCTGAAGGCAATTTCAGGTTTAATGATAAGGGGATTCATTTCAGGGCGGTTGATCCTAGTCAGGTTGTCCTTGTGGATTATTTCATTGATAAAAAAGTTTTCGATTCTTATTCCATTGAACCTGCGTTTGTAGGGGTTAATCTTGTTGAACTGAGCAAAATTGTCTCAAGGTCGCTTCAAGGTGACTCATTAAAACTCGGCCTTACCGATTCTGAACTGAAAATTAACCTTAAAGGAGAACTTGATAGGGCATTTAAGCTTCCTTTGATAGATGTTTCGGATGATGATCTCAAGATTCCTGAAATTGATTATGATGTAAAGGTTGAAATAAATGCAAGGGTGCTTAAGGAGGCTCTTAAGGATGCGTCGCTTTTCAGTTCAAGTGTAATGCTGTTGATTAAGAAGGACAAATTTTACCTTGAAGCAAAAGGTTCTGCAGGTGTACTTAATGCTTCTTCCTATTCAAAGGCTGTGAAGGTTAAGTCGACTCAGGATGTTGTTTCAAAATATTCTTTGGGTTTTTTGCAGAATATTGTGAAGCAGGCTAATCCTGATTCTGATGTTGTGCTTGAACTCAAATCTGATTCACCAATGAAAGTCACCTACCTTATCGGAAGCAGCGAAATCAGATTTTATCTTGCACACATGCTATTGTGATGCCCATGTTTTCATTTGATGAAAAAGAACTGGATTTTGCAAGAAAATATCCTTTTTCTGATGTTGCAAAATCAATTGTAAAAAATTCAGGTTTCAATCTTGAGGATGTTCCTGTTGAAGTGTTGCTGCGCGCAGTGGCAATGGTTTCATCTGCATATGCAGACGAAAAATACGATCCGAAAATCCTGTCTTCAAAAGAACTTATGTTAAACGAAATAATGGCTTTTCCTGTTTCAAAAATTCTTGTTTCAATAATAAATAAATTTGAATTAACAAGAAAATTCTGCAACATGGTTTCTTCGGTTGTATTCAAACATCTTGAGGCCGATAAGGATGATGTGCTTATAGATCTTGCTTCTGAATTTGGAATCAGGATTACTCTTTCTGATGAAGGGGATTTTTTTGCGGAAATTCCTGTTGCCGATTACCTGAAACCAGAACTTTCTCTTCAGTTCACAAAGCTTGTTAATTCAAAAGTTTCAACTGGGAAAGTTTTTCTAACTCGTAATGATTTTGCAATGTTTATTTCTATGTTGGTTAGACAACAATTAATAGATTCACTTCCCGCGCCTGTTGAAGGAATTCCGGATTCATTTACTTCTGCCGCTTCCGGCATTGAGGCTGATTTCATAAATGCGGCAAAAAGAATTTATTCAAAAACAGATTTCGGGGAAATTGCGCCTGAATATTTTCCGCCTTGTATGGCAAAAATTTATTCAGATCTTATCTCAGGCGCAAATGTCAGCCATTCAGGCAGATTTGTTTTTGCGGCATTTGCTGCTTCAGTAGGCATGGAATCTGAAAAGCTTATTGATTTGTTTAGGCAAACCCCGAATTTCAATGAGCGTGTTACAAGATATCAGGTTGAACGTATTGCAGGTGTTAAAGGAAAAGCATACAATTCTCCAAGTTGTGATAAAATGAGATCCTATAATCTGTGCGTTGCCGAGTGCAGGGTATCGCACCCGGTTCAGTTTTATTCCAGAGAATTTTTCAAAAAAGATTCAGTTGCTGATTCTGCTGAAGAAGAATCAGAACAAGAAAACGAAATAGATTCAGAAAATAAAAAATTAAATTAATCTGTTTTTTTATTTTAGTTTTATTTTAATTTTATCTTTTTTAATTTTCTTTATTTTTTTTGTATTTTCTCATTTCATTTTACTTTTTTAATGTAATCTACATTTTTTTTAATTTATTTTTTTTACAATCTTTTTTTTGTAAATATTTATTTTTTTTATATTTTTTTTTGCAAATTATTTTTTTTCTCAGACTTTTTTTACTTTTGGTAAACTTTATATAATACAAAAGTCTTGTAATAGATAAATTTTTTAGCAAAAAAATATTTTTTTGCATGAGTTTATGTTAACAAAAAATTTCGCGGAGGTGAAGTGAAATGGCAATGAAGAGAAAAGCAGCTAAGAAAACAGTTAAGAAAACTGTGAAGAGAAAAGCAGCTAAGAAAACAGTTAAGAAAACTGTGAAGAGAAAAGCAGCTAAGAAAACAGTTAAGAAAGCAGCTAAAAAAACAGTAAAGAAAAAAGCAGCTAAGAAACCTGCTAAAAGAAAGAAAGCAGCTAAAAAGAAGTAAAGGCTTTTGAGCCTTTACTTTTTCCTTTTTTTTTAAATAATTCTATTGTTCTATTTAAAGCAGTTTTGTAAGCCAACTATACTATGTCTGAGGGGTTTTTGAGGGGGCTTTTGAAGGAATACTATACTTCTGTTTCTGTAGACTCTGTTCCGGATATATCTAAAAGAGAATTCGGTTTTGGCGAATTCGGTAAAAAAATTTCGTCTAGGCATTTGGAATTCAGGTCGGCTAATCAAATGAATAATTTTTTGAGGGATAAAGTTCCTTTTTATATTTCGTATTCTTCTGCACGTTATGAGTTTCCTTCAGCAAGACCAATGGAAAATAAAACTTTTATTGACGCTGATTTAATTTATGAATTTGATGCTGATGATATCCCCACTTCATGTAAAATGTCACACGATTCCTGGATCTGTTTTGATTGTTCGGCTTCTGGGAAAGGAAGTCCAGGTGAATGTGTTGAATGTGGTTCCCGTAAATTAAAAATCGAAGAATGGGTTTGTCCTGAGTGCCTTAACGAAACAAAAATTCAGACAAAAAAACTGTTGAAAATTATTGATACTGATTTTGGTTTTGGTGAAGGTGTTGCAATTAATTTTTCAGGTAGCAAAGGATATCATATTCATGTCCGCGGAAATAAAATCAAGGATCTTTCAAAAGGCGCGAGGCTTGAACTTTTAGATTATTTAACTGCGACAAATCTTGATTTCAAGATGTGTGGGTTTTATCCTGATAAAAAGTTTTTTTTGTGTCCAAAAAGGTCTGTTGCGAAAGGTTGGCAGAAAAAACTTCTTGATGGAATTGAATCGCTTTTGGATGAGGGGAATGTGTCAAAGATTGCGGTTGCAGGTTCTGTTAGGAATTCTGCGGCTGAGAAAATCTTAAAAGAAAAAGACAATATAATTAGTACTACTGAAAAGGGGTTTTTGTTGTCTGTGCCAGGTGTTAAAGGGGAAAAGTTTTGGGGTTCTGTTTTGAATTATCTTGCGGAATCCGAAACGCTTGATGTTGACAGGCAGACTTCTGTTGATATTAACAAAATCATTCGGGTTCCTGAAACAATTCACGGGTCAACTGGTTTGTGTGCAGTCCGCATTCCTTTTGAGGAACTTAATTCTTTTGATCCGCTTAAGGATTCTGTTGTAATGAGTGATTCAGAAATTGGCCTTGCAAATGTATCTTGTCCTAAATTTTATCTTAATGGTAATTGGTTTGGTCCTTTTGAAAATGAATCATTTTCTGTTCCTTCTTTTGTTGCTTTTTATTTACTTGCAAGAAAATCAGGGGAGTTGGTTTGATGGAACTTTCTTATGATGAAATTAGGCGTATTCATAGGCTTGAGCGAAACTCATCCAAGCTTGTACAGGTTGATTCTGAATTTTATAATTCGTTGAGTGAGTTTTTGTCTGCCGAAAAAAAAGATTATCTGGATTCGCTGAAGGATTTTTCTTCTGCTAAAACAAGAGATTTTTCTAATTTGAAAAAAATGGTCGAGGAAATTTTTTCAATGCGGGTGAAAAAAATTCTGAATGCTGTTTTGGTTGCATCAAGAACATCCGAGATAGATGACTCAAGAATGGCTACACAGGAGAAGAAAATGTTCAAAGAAATTTTTTCCATCATGAAAAAACATACTGATCTTGTTGATGGAGTATTTGCGTCAAAGGCCGGTTCTTCCAAAGAAGGCAAGGATTTAAATAATCTTTCAGTGAGAGTTCTTTCAGACATTCCCGAGTTTATTGGGACTGATATGAATGAATATGGCCCTTACAAGAAAGGTGAGGTCGTGGATTTGCCTCTTAAGATTATGAAACTTCTTTCTGAAAAGAAATTTGTGGAGGCATTGTGATGATTAACGTTAATGATCTTATCCCCAAGCCAAAAACAAGGTTTTATCGCCTTAAATGTCCTGGCTGTGGGAACGAACAGAATGTTTTCAGTGCCGCGTCAACAAAGGTGAAGTGCCTTGCATGTAACACCGTGCTGGCCGAAACAAGGGCTTCTAAGATTAAGGTAAAAACAAAGATTTTGAAGATTTTTGAGTGATTTGATATGGTTGAATTTCCTGAACAGGGTGAAGTTGTAATCGGAAAAATAGTCAAGGTAATGGACTATGGTGCAATCATGGATCTCATTGAATATGAGGGTTTGCAGGGGTTTATTCACATTTCTGAAGTTAGCAGTAGCTGGGTAAAGAATATTAGGAATTTTGTTAAAGAAGGGCAAATAAGAGCAGGAAAAGTTACTGGTGTTAATTCTGAAAAGAATCATGTTGATGTTTCACTTACAAAGGTTTCCGCAAATTTACAGCGATCCAAAATAGAGGAATACAAACAATCTAAGAGAGCACAGAAAATGATTGATCTTCTTGCTGAGGAATTAAAGGAAGACCCTGATGCTGTTTGGGAACAGGTTGCAGATCATCTTATTGAAAAGTATGATTCTGTTTATGAAGGATTTAAGGCAATAATAATTCATGGAGAGTCTGCTGCTGAAGGTGTTCCTAAAAAATGGCTTAGTGCTCTTGTGGATCTTGTCAATAAAAATTACGAGCTTCCTGTAAAAATCGTTAGAGGGCGTCTTACAATATCCATTCCAGGTTCTAGCGGAGTTGATTCAATTAAAACAGTTCTTATTGCCGCCGAAAAAAAATCAGGAAAAGATGTTGGGATTTTTTATGAGGGTTCAGGAAATTACAGTGTAAAAGTTTCTTCAACTGATTATAAGTCCGCTGAAAAATTACTGAAAAGTTTTTCGGAATCAATAGTTTCTGAGATTTCATCCAATGGCGGAAAAGCATCTTATGTGAAGGTGGAGAACTGATGGTAACCCAAATAAAATTCATTAAAAACAAAAAATTCAACAATGCTGTAATTTTTACAGGCCTTCCAGGCATTGGACTTGTTGGAAAAATTTGTGTTGATTATATGCTCAAACAACTTAAAGCTCAAAAAATTGCGGAAATAACATCTGATTCTTTTCCGCCAAGTGTACAAACAAAAAAAGGTCTTGTTGATTTGATTAAGGATGAAATTTTTCATTATTCTGTTAATGGGCAGGATTATCTTTTTCTTTCTGGTCCGGTTCAGCCTTCCCTTGATATGAGAAACGGTTCAGCTGAACATTATGATTTTTCATCATCAATTATTTCTGCGCTTAAGGAAATGGGGGTAACAAAAATTTGTACTCTTGCGGGTATTAATGTCGGTGAAAAGAGAATGCATGCCGAACCTAGAGTAATTGTTGCTGCTTCGGATCAGAAGCTTCTTGATGAATGGAAAACACTTGGCGCGGTTAATGATAGGCCTGTAGGTTTGATTAGCGGTGCAGCGGGTTTGCTTGTTGGTTTAGGAAAAGATGAGGGCATGCAGGGTGTATGTTTAATGGGTGAAACAAATGCAAGGCTCGTTTATGGCGATCCTGGTGCAGCAAAAAAAATTCTTGAATTGCTTATAAAAAAATATGGGTTTGAACTTGAAATGAAAAAGATGGATGAAGAATCAAAGGAAATAGAAAAGACCTTTTCCGCACTCGCAAAACAGCTTGATGATGTTTCTGATGAACAGGATGAACTGAGTTACGTCCGATAATTTTTTTTTAATAATTTTTTATTTTTGTCTGGACAATGTGGTCCGATATTCCTTCAATTTCGTTTTTGAATTCTATTTTTTTCTTTTCAAATTCTGCCTTTGAATCGCATATAATCGGTTTTCCATAGTCTCCGCCGCCGCCTGGAATATAATGTACCCATCCGTTTCTGAATGCAATTATTTTGCTTGCTATCAGCGGATCAACTTCATCAAGTTCTTCTTTTTTTGCAACAGTAAGAACATAAATTTCGTTTTCAAAATGCGAGGTGAATTCTTTCCATTTCTGTTGAACTTTTTTTGTATTTATTCCTTTAACTTTTAGTGTTTGTTGTATTATTTCCGCAAGCGGAAGCGAGTGTACATACGGCGGTCTGAATTTTGGGTGTATGCCTGGTTCTGTGTCAGCAAGAATTTTTATTCTGTCCCTGACTCCGCGCTTGATTTGTCCTTTGCACATTGTGCACTTCCATTTATTTTTTTCAGCCTGCTCAAGGCTGTATTTTGCAAAGCATGAGTTGCATGCGGTGCAGTGATATTTTCCTTCTTTTGGATTTAATCCAACATTCATTGTAATCATTTTTTCTTCTTTTTCAGTAAGTGCTTTTTTCAGTTCTTTAAAATTCGGGTTGCTCATTTTTATTTTGTTAAATTCCCTGCCGATTCTGTGTGGCCACGGGGAATGTGCATCGCTGCTTGATAAAAAACTGTAACTGTGATTTTCGCTTATGGTATCTGCAATATCTGTATCCGCACTTAACCCTAATTCTATAAATTGCAAATGTTTATGCATTTCTCCGTAAGCATCTTTTAACGAATCATAAAATGCGAATATTCCTGTGTATGGTGTGAATGAATGTGCCGGTCCGAAAAGCCCGCCTGCCTCAATAACTCTTTCAGCTATTTCTTCTGCAGTAAGCCTAAGCTGTGGTCTTCCACAGAGAATGCAATCCAGATTTCCTTTTCCCAAAAATTTTTCACGGAGCTCCTGCGCAGCTTCAATGCTTGGCAGATAAAAAAGATGATGGATTCTTTTATTGTCCTCAACTTCTCCGCCAATTATAAAATTGCATTTTCCTAATGTGTCTTTGTATGTGCCGTTGCTTTCCTCAACAAGATTTTGTTTTACGTGTTGGAACCAGTTTTTGTGGAGAATATCTGCTGTAACAAGAACATCAAGTCCTTTGATTTTTGATTGTTCTGCCATTACAGGTATTGTCATTTCTTTGCTTACCCCGCCTGCATAAAGTCCGTGCATTTGCAGATCAAGGTTGAATTCTTTCATAATTATTTTTTTGGATAATGGATTTTAAACAACTTTCGTGACCGTGGGTTATTTTATATATCTTATATATTAAAGAAATAATAAAGAGAAAAAATAATGAGAAAAAAACTGAGTAAATAAATTTGGTAAATAGAAAAATAAAGAAAAAACACGTGACTTTGTATGGCTAAATTTTTCAACCCTTTACAGAAAAAAATTGCAATCACAATTCTGGATTCCCCGAAAACTGTTGATGAACTCAATAAGCTTCTTGAGGTTCCTTTTGATGAGCTTAATGATAACCTGAAGCATATGCTCAAACTCAAGGTTGTCAAGGTTGATGGTTACCCGCAAAAATACTCTCTTGTGGAGAACATCAAAGAAGCGGTTATGAGGCGCAAGGAAATACAGGAAAAAGATCCTTTTGATCTCAGGATTAAAGCAATTATTGAGTTTAGAGCCATTGAAGAGGATTTTTTAAATAAAAAAATGGACGAGCTTGAGAAAAAACTCAAGGGCGAAAAGGGGTATACTATTTACGCTGTTTACAGGGCAAAACCAATAGAAGAGGACGGAACCCTTACCTCTTACCTTGAACTGAACATAAGCGCCAAGGATTTCACGGAATTGGTTAAATTCATGTATTTCTATGGCCCAAGCTCAGTAGAGGTCCTAAGACCCAAAAAGGTTGTGCTTTCAATGGATGATCTTCAGGACGGGCTTATGGAAATGTCCGAGATGATTCACTCCTATAATAATGCCATGCTAAGGTCAATGAGCAAGGATGAGCTCAACGAATTCTCAAAAAGCCTTTACACTTCAAAAGATAGCCAATAAACGAAAAAACCCTCCCTTTATATTCTTATTCAACCCTTTATTGCTTAGGGAATAATGGCTGAAAAAAGCCTTTTGAAGGGGTTCGTCTATTGTCAATAGAGGCTTCCTCAAAAGCCTTAAATTTTGCCTTATTTTCTTAATAGAGGCTTAATAGGGTTTCTTCGAAACCGAAAGCTTTTTAAATAAAGTGAGCAATTCAATATAAGAGCCTACATCTGGCTATGCCATATGCATAGTCGCGGTGTACATGTACATTAGTGAGGTGAAACAAAAGATGAAAGGCTTTAATGTAAAAAAGTTGGTGGCTATCGCAGCAGGTGCGGCATTGCTCGGAACAGCAATAGCTCCTATTGTGTCAGCAACCAGCGTAACAAAAGATGACATCTACAATAGCAATGGCTCACCAAGAGTGAACATTGTAATTGGATCAGAAGCTGCATTATCAGATGCAGTTTGGGCAGGAAATCTTGCCGCAAAGATTGCTGAAAAAGCAGCAACAACAAAAAGCGTCAGCGCAACTCCAACAGGAGCAAGCGGAGACGGAACAGCTGATGTTGATCTGTCAGATTTGACAGTTGACGTAACAGTTGGCGGAACAGTAACATTCGGTGCAGGAACAAAAAGGTATCAGGTTTCTATGGGTTCATCAACAACAATCGTAGAAGTTAATGCTGGTCTTGATGGATCACACGATGCAAACGCACTGTCTGATTCACAGCTGCCACACCTATACAACGCATCAATAACACAGAAAGTTAACAATGGGGATCAGTCAAATGCTAGGAATAGTTTGACTGTTCAGGAAAAAATCGGTGTTAACTTTGATGCATTGTTTGATAAAGGTTCAGACACAAAAGACCTTGTCGGAAAAATAGCTGGTGCAGGAGACTTCGCTTATATAGTAACTGTAGGATCCTCAACTAACGGTATAGATCTTGGATCAACATCATTCACCGACGGTTCAGATGATGATGTTAAGTTAGTTTTCTTCGGTGAAGAATACGAACTTAGTTCAGCTACATTCACAGCAGGAAGTACAAAGTATGTAAAGCTTGTGAAATCTTCAGCTAAGGAAAGGTATAGCGAAGGCGAAGTAATTGAAGGCCTTGTCGGTGACGGTCTCTATGCTGGAGAAGAAGTAACCGTAAAGGTTGTGCAGATTGTTCAGACAGGTGCTGCAACAGACTACACAGTAACCTTCGAGCTTTACGATGCTGAAGGAAACCTAATTGATACACAGACAGTCAACGATGGTCAGAACATGAAGGATGTCTTCAACGACGCAGATCAGGATGATGCACTCGCAAGCAACCTCTTTGTTGACACAGTTGCTGTTGGATCAACAACAGGCGTTGGTTACGTTGAAGTAACAAAAGGAACAGATACTGTGGAGCTCTATGATCAGGCTATATACCCATACGATGCATCACACACAGGATCAAAACCTTATATCGCTACAATAACTACAGGAACAGGTGACGTAAACTCGCTGTACAGTATAAAAATCTCGAACAGCGCAGAACTCTGGTCAGATCCTGACAATGGTTCATTCGACCTCGGTCCACTGTATGCTTCAAGAGCAGGACAGTCAATTACCGGCGGAGAAAAAACAACAGCATCATTCCTTGAATCACTCCCTGAAGGAACACAAGGTAAGGACTACGCAAAAGTAGAGTTCCTTGGTTTCGAAGGAGACGAGGAAAAAACAACTGTTGAAATCGGTAAAAGCGTTCAGTCTAAAGGTGCTATTAAGTACAGAGACGATGACGATGCTGAAAAGATTGTGCCTTTCTACCAGAAAGTAGGAGACACAAACACCGGAACAAACTTTGAATTTGACGGCCAGGACTTCTGGGCATCAATGAGATACGCTACATCCGGATCAGCAGCTACCCAGAAAACAGGAGCCTACGACTATAACTTGCTTGTAGCAACAGGCGACTATGTCAACGGAAGACTGTGGACTATCTCAAGTACATCGAATGGTCTTGCAAACGATGCTAACGGAACAATTCTTGTTGGTGGAGTTGGCCAAATTTTCGGTGGTCTTGCAGATATAAACGTCATGGACAAAGATACCTTCACAATTGATGGTGTAACCTATACTGTTGAGGATGCAAATATCACAACAGCTGCTGGTGCAAATGCAAATTCCATGATTGTATCTGTTGACGCAGTAGTTGACATCAGAGAAGGAGTTGACAGCAGTGCATCCACATGGGTGTTTAACACAGCAGGAGATACAACAGACGCATCATACGGTCTGCTCGCTCTGACAAACAACGTAACCTTTGATGGAAACGCAGGAACAGTAGGTTTCTACTCGGACGGAGACAGTTCTACAACAAATAGCAGAGATGTATTCTACGCAGCTAGATACAACGACGGTTCAGCAGTAACCAGTAACCTCTGGTTCTTGTTGGACGCGGATGTAATCTCTACAACAATCCAGAACAGCCACGCTGTAACATTCCTTGGTTCAAGAGTCCCTAACGACGACGGAACATACACGGAAACAGCAGGCATTCGAGGAATATACGCTGGAGGAACAGTTGCTAACGAGATTGCAAAAGACGGAACAACTTGGGTCTACGGACACTACGTGCCTAAAGACACAGATTTCAACAACTCAACAATGTTCAATGCTTCAGAAGCATACATTGTTGCAGAGTTCCAGGTTAATTCAGCAGCTGATACAGCACAGACAGAAGACTTCAATGTCTACATCGATACAATCGATGGAGGCACAATTGGATCATTCCCGTCGACAAACCTCTCTGCATATGCAAGCGATGCATCATACCTTGGTGCACCAACATGGAATCTGACAGCAGGTACACAGTCTAACTACCTACAAGCAGGATACTCGGATAACGGGTCAAAAATCTGGTTAGTAGACACAGACGCTGGTGTAAAGGTAAGTATGCCTCAGACAGCAGAGAAAGTAGACATAATCGTTTACGGAAAAGAAGTTGAGAGATCCGTTTCAGGCGGAGAAACACTCACTCTTGGAGTAGGCGAAACAGGAACAACAGACTCAGGAACTGAGATAACTGTTGAAGCAGCTAACGGAGGATCATGTAGTATTGCTGGAGCAGACGGCGCAGTCGCTTGTACAGCTAACCCAACAAGCTATAAGAGCCCAGCAGCTGTGAAAAATCCTTTGGTCTACCTCGATGTGGATAACCCAACAGGACCAAACATCCTCATTGGTGGACACCTTGTCAACAGCTTGGCATCAAGCCTTGCAGACAGATTGACAGCTCCTGGTGTTGAGCCAATTGCTGAAGTTGGTGCTTCGGGCGACGTCTACGTTGCTGGATACACAGCTCAGGAAACAGTTAGCGCTGTTAAAGAACTGATACAAGACATTGAATCATGGGACTTGGCTTAAGCCAGGTTCTATGAAGAGTGATTTGGCTTAATCGCCAAATCCTCTTTTCTCTTTTTTTTTAAAAACCCAAAATTATCATTTATTTTTTAAACCTTTTTCCACAATATTTTTTGCATGAACAAACAAATTTATTTTTACGCAACAGCAATTATTGCGGTTCTGGTAATTCTTCTTGCAGTATTTATTTTCACAAACCTTGATTTTTCAGAATACAAATATTCTGTTGTAAAAGATGGAATAGAATTTGTTTCAAATGTTGATGAACCCCAAATTCTTTTTGGTGAATTAAGGGGTTATGATTCATTTATTATTTCTCCTGCTTTTGTTCAGCAGGGTCCTGAAAACAGTTTCATGGCAACTCCGCTTGTACTTTACTCAACTCTTTTTGTTGCAAAACAAAAAGGGCTTATTTCCGTTGCAAGGGTTGTTGAAAACGGCTCTGTTGTTGAATGTCAATCCAATTTAGGTGATTTCAAAACAAACAAAGTACTTACAACCGCCGATTGCCAGCAATTACTGGATGATCCTTTTTATGCAAAAGTATTTATTGAAATGCCGGACGCTTCACTTGAAAGGCCAAGGGTCATACTTGAACATGGCAATGTAAAAATAATTCCGCACTCTTTTGATTCGGTAGCGGGAGTTTCGTTTACTGTTGCAGAAAACATTTACCCTGACGCAAAATCCGTTATTGGTGAAGTGAACGATCTTCTTGGCAGGGTCCAACGCTAAGCGTTAATAATTCCTCGTTCTTTAATTATTTAAATGATTCCAAAGCTCAGGCCAAGGGCAGTTGTTGCCTTTCTGGCTCTTATCGGACTTATTTATTTTCTTGTAAAAGTTGTTTCAGTTTTCTGGTTAATCATAGTTTTCAATATAATTCTCATTTACATTAACTGTGTTTTCCTGTTTGCTTACTTTGAATTCAGGGGACGCAAAAAACCAGTTCTAAAAAAATTTCCAACGGTAACAATACTTATTCCAAATTATAATGGTGCTGGAACAATACAAATGTGTGTTGATTCGGTCAGGGCAATGGATTATCCCCTGAAAAAAGAAATAATTGTTATTGATGATGGCTCAAAAGACAATTCTGCGGAAATCCTGAAAGGCATTAAAGGTATTAAAGTAATTTTTAAAAAGAAAAATGCAGGAAAGGCAGCTGCATTGAATGATGGAATCAGAGCAGCAAAAGGGGAAATTATTGCGGCAATTGATTCCGATACTTTTCCTCAGCCTGATGCATTAAAAAAAATGATTCCTTATTTTGATAATCCCCAAGTGGGTGCGGTAACAGGTCTTGTGCGTGCATACCAGCCCAAAAAGTTCATTGAAAAGATTCAGGAAGTTGAGTATTTAATTTCATTTGGGTTTTTTCAGACTGTTCTTGCAGAAATCAACGGCATTATGGTTACTCCTGGTCCGATGAGCCTTTACAGGCGCAGTGTTCTCCGCGATATAGGCGGTTATGATGAGCAGAACATTACTGAGGATATGGAAATTGCGCTAAGGCTCCAGAAAAATCATTACAGGATTGCCGCTTGCCCTGAGGCTGTAATTTATACTGATGTCCCAAAAAAAATTTCGCATTTGTTCAGGCAGAGAACCAGGTGGTACAGGGGAAAATTTGTTAATACTCGTAAATATTCTGAATTAATTTTTAATCCTGCTTATGGCGAATTTGGAATGTTCAGTTTTCCTTTTTCCCTTGTTGCTGATGCGCTTGCAATAATGCTTATTGTGGTGACAGTTTCAGCAAACATAGAGGGCATATTCCAGTATTTTGGTTTTGTTTTTTCATGGCTTGGCCAGTCAGGTGCTGTTGGTGCATTGCTTCCAGCTCTGCCCACGCTTCATTCAAGCATTTATTTTTATTTTTTCACAATAATCCTGTATTCTTTTTTAGTGTATGTGAGCCACAAATTTGTGAATGATAAAATTTCTATTTGGAGGATGCCTGAGATTGCTTTTTACCTTTTCTTTTACGGTTTTTTCGTTTCGCTTGTTTATTTTACAAGCTTTTTTAAAGAGATTAATAGTAGTGATTATGTATGGTAAGCAGGTATCTCAAAGCATTGATTCTGACAATTGTTGTTCTCTTTGTAGGGCTTGGTGCAATTTCTTTTTTGGATAATAATAGGATAAGCGGCATTTCATCAACAATTGAAAAAAATTCCCTCGATTTGCAGGAATCGCAGCAGCTTTTTCTTTACGATTCTCTTTTTGATGATATTTCCATCTGCAATTCCCTTAAGAAAAGAATTGATTCTGGAAAAGATAAGGCAAGCGGAATTTTGGCTGAACTTGAAAATGCTCAGCGGAACAGTTTGTTTTCAGGTGACATAAGCCTTTTGAAAAGGAAATTTCTTTTGCAGAATATCGAGCTTTATCTTTTGATACAAAAATCTATTTTAGATTGTGGCTCTGAAAATGTTGAACAAATTCTTTATTTTTTCCCGGATAAAGAGTACTGCCTTGATTGCGCTTCGCAGGCAAAAGTGCTTGATTCAGTTGTTGCAAAATGTGACAATGTCAGGGTTTTTGCATTTCCGCATGATCTTGATGTGCCTGTAATAAATTTACTCATTGAAAAATATTCGGTAACTTCTTACCCTTCAATAGTGATTAAAGGGGTAAAATACAGCGGTATCCAAAAAGAAGAAGCCATTCTGAGTAAAATATCTTGTGCTGAATAAATGTCACTTAGAGGCAAAAATATGGCTTTTTTAGCCCAATCAGGTGCATTTTCTCTGTTCTTAAACACGTTTATTTTGTTGTTTATTGGGTTTTCATGAGTTCTCTGAGGATAGTGGTAGCGTAGTTGCCTTTATCCAATGAAAAAGAAAGGGCTAGTTTGAGTTTTCCTTCAGATAGCTCATCAGGGGTTATTTCCTTTATTTTAATGTTTTTTGGAAAAACAAGTATTTTTTTTCTTGCTCCGCTACAACTCATTTCAGGAAAACTTTTCACCTTAAAATCCCCGAGTTTTCTGTCATGCTCTTTGAGAACTTTTTTTTCTATTTCTCCTGGTTTTCCTTCAGCAAGTTTTGAATCAAATCCAAAAAGTGGTGCGGTAGCAATACCATCCTCTAAAATATCTCCTTCAGTTGCGCCAAGCCCTATGCCTTCATCAATTCTTTTGTTAAGAATCTCATTGAAAAGATAACTTTGGTACGCGTGCGCAAACAGATACACAAGATGTCTTGGTAATTTTTGAAATGCGCCTATAAAATCTTTTGGAAATTTACATAAATGATGTATAATTGCTCTTTCATACCTGAATTTTTTTGGGTATTCTTTTATGGCTCTTGAAAAATCCTTTGTTTCAAGAAGATTTTTTCTGGCAATTGCAATTTCCTCCTCCTCTTTTGATGGTGAAGTAAGATAAAGCATTATTGCTTCTTCAAATTTTCCTTCAATGAATTTTTCTCCGACTTTGTGAGTTATTTCTCTGTTGCCGCCAAATCTCTGTTCGCCGAAATAATTTATCACGCCTTTTTCCATTTCCTTTATGCACTTTTCAGTTTCTTTTTTTAATTCTTTTTCAGGTATTTCAATTTCCCTTACTGTTAGTTCAAATTCATTTCCAATAAGGCCGCCGATTTCCACCTTGTTATTTTTCCATTCGGGTTCTGTAATTGAAATGTACCTGCTTCTGAAATTCAAAAGCTTTTCAGCATCAGGATTCCATATTGAAATTTTTTGGATTGTGATGCCGCGCTTGTCCTTCATTCCTGCATAACCAATTCTTTTTGGCGAACAGTGCATTCCTCTTGTAATTATTTTTATTGCGTTATTTACATCATAATTGAATTTTTCCATTGAAACCTGCAGGTATTCCTCACCATTATGCATTGGTATTTCAAGTGGCTGTTCTCTTTTATCATCCCACGGACCAAAAGCCTTTGGCTCCAGTGTTTTTCCTTCAAGGGTTATTTCCTTTACAATAAAATCGGATATTTTTCTTTTTATTCTACCTCCAATTCCTTTGGTTTTGGTTGAATAATATTTTATCCCTGTCATTTTAATACCTATAATTTGTACCGCAGGAATGCACCTATTCCACCAAAACCCTTGTAGAATTGCTCCCCTTCAGGAGTATCTGTTGAAACTATTTCAACTGTCGCTCCGGTTTCCTGTGTTTTTTCAAACATGAAATCAAGGTAATCAATTTCCTCAAGTATTTCTATAGGCGTGTTTCCTTTGTATGCATTTGATGTGAACTTGTTTTCCTTATCAACAATTGTTTCAATCTCTTCAGTATTAAGGTTCTTGATTTTGAATACAGTCCACTCTATTGCTTCGCTTACAATAACCTTGTCAACTTGTCCTATTTCAAGTGCCTTCATTACTTCCTTTTCTCCGTATGCTGCAAGCCCTCCTTTTGCCAATTCCTGCAAAAACTTTGACATAATGTTTTTTTCCTTCATCAGATCGGTATCTTTGAGTAGCTCATCGGATTTTTGAACCAGTTCTCTGATTCCTGATTCATCAGTATAACCTGTATCAATTGTGCCAACTATTTTTGCCTTTAACCGATGGTCCATGTACTCTTCGTTAAGGAAAAATTGCTTTGTCATTCCAGGCCCGCCTATTATCATGCCTTTGATGTTTTCTTCCACTGGCAGGAATGCATTGTTCACTTTTTCGCTTACCCTTTTGTAAAACTGCTGCTCTGCTTCTTCTCTAAGCCTTTCAAAACGCTGAGCTGAATTGTGCACTATTAATCCGTTTGCAATGAAATTATGTGATTTGGTTTCCATGTCCACGGTTTCCCCATGCCCTATTGATTGAATGCTGGCTATTTTTACCGCCAGCAAATTTGAGTTATAAAATAGTTCCAGCCTTTTCTTTAAATCCGGATTTTTAATTTTGTTCAGGATGTTCTTCTTGAATACTTCCTTGCTTAGTTGCTTTTTATTCACAAAAAAATCGGGACACATGAATTGTGTTGTGGTCACTCCGGAATTTCTTAATATCTGCGCAACTTCCTTTCCATTAACTGCTATTTGTCTTACTTTATTTCTGTTGCCACGTTTGGAAATAAGTTTATCTAATTTTTGTTGTTTTTCCATTGATGCGAAATTGGAAAATTCTTTGAATTTTTTGAGCGATTCAATATCATTGATTTCTAATGTGTACCCGGGTTTATCTGAATACGGGTTTTTTTCATTGTCATATTCCAGTAGTGAAGAGATTATCCCCAATCTAAGGAGTACAAACTGAATCTCTTTTGATAATTGTTTATTATTGATTCCAAATGCCACTCTTGAACTTGAAACATATCCTTCTGCATCAAAAAAGCCCGCAATAAAACTTGCCACTATTTTGTCAGGTGATCGTAAAACTATTTTTGGAATTTTTTCTTCCAGTGTTTTGTTTTTAGCCGTAAAATTTTCCCTAAAAAATTGCGCAAATATTCTGCTTCCAACCATTGTTTGATAGTATCCTTTTTCCTTTCTAAATTTTATTTTTGCTTCTATTTTCAGGCTTGTTTCAATTAGCTTCCGGTAAAACTCCGCAACTTCTTGTCTTTCTTCAGAAAAGGTCATCCTGTCAATTTCATGGTTTCCGCCCCCCAAATAATATCCGAATATCCTTGCGAGTTGTTCATCAAATTTTTTCGGGATTGTGATTTTTTTCATGTTCCAATCCTGTTTAATTTTTGGTTTGAACTTAATTTTCTGTTCTTCAGTAATTTCTAAATTAATTTTTTCCGGCATTAGAAGATAGTCACTTGTTTTTATTCTTTCGAGGGGCTTTTCTTCGATTCCGTTTTCAGTCCGTACAAAAAAAAGGTGGTCTTTTGAGGATTTTATTTCAATTTTTGGATACGCCGTATTTATTTTGAATAGTTCTTTGGTGTTTTCCCATTTTGCAATAACCGGGGTTTTTTCTGTTTTTTCTATATTAAAGTTTTCTGAAACAACCATTAACGGGTTGTGTGATTCCTTAATTGAAAAGATTTCGCCATTTTCTTTCATGACTAATGTATCCGGGGAAAGACATTGTCCGCCCGCCCTCATTTTTCCGCTATATCCTGAGGTGAAATGCCCTATTATTTCATATCTTTTTCCGACAAGCCTTGCAATTGTTGACTCATTTTTGTCAATTGTTACAAGGCCATAAATGCTACTAGGTTTCACCATGTCTCTTAACGGATCAAGGTGGAATTGTGAATCACACCAATAAAGTTTCACTTTCAAATCTTTAATTGGCTTTATGGTGAACAGCCTTATGTCTGTCCTGCCTTCTGTTTCTGAAATGTTCCCTGAAAAAACAACCAATCCATGTTCCGAAATTTTGAAATTAATCTGTTTCAAAAAATTGATTATTTTTCTTAATGCGCCTTGCACATTTTTTCTTGTACTTGGACTCTTTATGTTTGAGCTTTGTGAAATTTCTTCTGTAAGTTGATTCATAACGGAACTTCTGTCCGTGCCGTTTGGTATGTAAACAGTAATCATTTCGGTTCCGCGACCCTTGTAGACACTAAGCTTTTTGAGCTTTTTCCTGAAAAGGATTTCCTCGGATTGAGTTGGTGCAGAATCAACAGTCATAAATATCACTAATCAAATTAGTGGAAAAATAGGTCAAGCGAATGCGCTTTTTGCCATATTAATAAAGCGCAGCATTTGTATTATAAGGTTTTTTATGTGGTTTTAGCGCGATCTGAACATTTGAGTCCAAGTTTTTAAATCTTCAATCATTTCATCTAAACGCCCGGATTTTCTTAGGTGGTTTCTTATATTCAATATTTTTATTTTTCTTGCTGCGGGATTTCTTGTTATTGGGTAAGTGTCCACAACCTCTATTTTCCCTTTTCTTCCAAGCGCTGCAAAAAATTCAATTGTTCTAGAATTTGGCGGTTTCAAATCCATTGCAAAAATTCCCCTAGAACCAAGCTCATGAAGCAATTCGGTTTCTCTTTTTTCAAGTGCTGTTCTTTCAGGCAATCTTCTTGAAGTTGAATCCACTTTTATTTTCAATGTGCTTAAATCCGCCATCAGGTCTCTCTCGGCACTTGCTTTTGCTTTTTTTTCAGCTTCCATTTCAGCCCTGGCTGCAGCGTCCCTTTCTTTAATTTCCATTATTTTCCTTTGCCCTTTTTTAATTTTTTTTCTTTCTTCATTTTGGGCTTGTTTCTCTTTATTCGCTTTGAATTTTTCAATTGATTGTTTTTCAGCTTCATTACTTTTTTGTTCTCGTTTAATTATCTGTTCAATTTCCCATCTTCCTTCCACAAGCCCCTTTCCTATAAGGTCTCTTGTAATTGAATTTTTCACATATTCGGGCAATTCTGTCCAATTGTAATTTACTCTTCCGCCCTGCAGTGTGTTGTTTTTTACTTCGATTGTACCGTTTCTGTAAACAACTGTTTCAACATTGCCTCTGCTTGGCAGATTTAATATTCCTGAAAATAATTGTTTTGGAGTATCTTTTCTGAATGCGTGCCGCCTTATATCCATGTCATTTTTGATGAATGCTGGCAGGTCTTCAGGTCTTGTATGTTGCCTGAGCATGGATTGCCTTATGTTGAATTTATCATAATCAGGTATCTGATCCCATTGGAAAGTATTTTTTATCGTGTTTTTTTCAACATTTCTTGTTATCTCAATTTCTCCATTTTTGAATATTCTTATATCTGAGTAACCTTTGTGCTCAAACATCACATTTCCTGAAAAAATAGGTTTTTTTTCAAAAACCTTTTCAGTAATCCTTCTTCCATAATTGAGCATTCTTTTGAATGGCATAACATTATTGAGTTGTTTTTGGAATAAAAATATTGCCCATGCATTGGTAAGGGTTAAATAGTTGTTTTTCAGTACTTTTGTAGGTTATTTATGTTTGATATGTTCCAGGAGCAATCCGAAACCGAAAGTTACAGCTCTCCCAATCCTTCATATTCCCGGGTGGGTAGCATTTATGTTGTTTCAATAGGCGGTTCTTTGCTTGTAAAAGCAAAACCTGATTGGGAGATGCTTCAGCGTTTTTCAGAAATCATTTCCTTATTACATTCTCAAGGGAAAAGAATTGTGCTTGTTGTGGGCGGCGGGAAAATAGCAAGGGAATATGTCGAGGCAATGAAATCAATCGGCGCAAATAATTTTGAACAGGATTTAATGGGAATAAATATAACCCGAGCAAATGCTTTCCTTGTTGCTTCCTCAATTATGGGTGCGCATAAAGAAGTTCTTGTGAATGTTGCTGATGCGAAAAAAATTCTTGATTCTGGAAAGATTCCTGTTTTTGGCGGTTTAATGCCTTTCTTTACTACTGATGCAGTTGGCGCTCTCCTTGCTGAATATTTAGGCGGCACTTTTGTAAATCTAACAAATGTTGACGGAATTTACAATGCAGATCCGCGCGATTACCCTGATGCGCATCGCTTTGATGAAATCGGTTATGATAACTTGATTTCCCTTATTCAGGAATCCGGTTCAAAGCCCGGGCAGAACGTTGTATTGGATTTAGCTTGCTGTATGATACTAAAAAGAAGCAAAATTCTTGGTGCGGTAATGGATGGGGCTGATTTGGGAAATTTCTCGAATTTTGTGAACAATCTTTCATTCACAGGCACTTTGATTAAAGATATTGAAAATGAAACTCCTGTAGCTGAATCAGAAAAACCGAAAAAAAGTTCAAAGAAAAAAGTTTTGAAAAAGAAAAGTGCCTACAAAAAAGGCTCCTGGAGAGATGAATACGAAACTCCGGACCCAAGGGATATAAAATTTTAGAAACCCCTTCCGTCCCACCGGGACGCAAGTCGTTTACGGGAAACAGAAATTCGGCGTGCTTCAGCCCGCCGTAGTTTAAAATTTTCCATGCATGTGTTTTTCTTGTCTAAACGGATAATCTTTTTCTTGCCTTAAATTTCTCACAGCCCGTTTGAATGCGGTTTTGGTTAATTCTCCAAGTGTTCCGTCAGGATTTTCCCTGAATATGTGTCCTTTTCTTGTAACAACAAAATCTCCCGCGCCTCCGACTTGCCCCCTGAAAACTATTCTTGTTCTAAGGTGTTTAACCTGTGGGTGTGATGCGGGTGTTTTAAGATAACCAAATTTTTTAGGTCCTGCCATTCAAATCACCTAATGCATAAATTCATCGGGATTCCAGTCTTCCCATTGTTTTTCCCCTATTGCTATTAGGCACTCCGTTGGATTTATAATTAACGTTTTCCAGTTTTCTGCATCATCAAGCACGATTCTGTTACATGCGGTATTTACAAGGCAGTCAACGCCTATGCCTGTCATGTAGCTTTCAATAACCATGTCCATTTCAAGCAAATAAGCTTTTTTTCCGTGCCTTTCAATTGTTTCCTTTAATTTGAGCGCCTTTTCCTTCTGCCTTTGTCCTGATTTTATTGTAATTATTATTCCGAACTTTTTGCATTCAGATGCCTTTGCAATTGCGGCAAATCTTTTTCTTATAAACCTGTCCCTTGTTTTTTCGCTTATTTCTTCAACAGTTCCGTGCAAAGGATTCACAACTATTACTGGTTTTTTTGTTGAAAATACCAGGCCCATCGGGTGGAAATAACCGTCTCCGAAATAAACCGAAGCATCAACAATTGATTGTGCCTGTTCAACAACAGTATAATTACATCCAAGTATTTGCCCTTCGCTTGCAAGCCTTGATGTTCCTGAACCAATAAAACTTTTTATTCCTGAATCAAAAAGTTTCTTCCTTATTGTTTCCAAAAACGCAGTATATTGTGCATTTGCAACAAGTGATACTGCTTTTATTTTTCTTTTTTCAAGCTCCGCAATAATTTTTGAGACATTTGTCTCTAATTCTTTTTCTGTCATTTCATACCAGCATGGTATGTATAACACATTTTTGTTTTTGTGTATCGGTCCGTGGCCGATGTGAATTATTACATCCGCATCAAGAACCTGCATGTCATTTAATGGGAGATCGCATGCGCCGAAGCATGGATCCATTTTCATGTATATGTTTTCGCAATGTTCCTGAAGTTCTTCAACAATCCACGTTGTTTTTTCTTTCAGTCCTTCAGGTATCTGAACTATCACATTTTTTGCTTCCTTTTCTTTCAGGAATTCCTTTGCCTTAGAAAGGTCTACAATTAGTTTTGGCATAATTATTATTTATTTTTTCTTTGCATTTGCGGTTTTTGCATCAGGTTTTTTATCGTCTTTTTTGTCGCCTGCTTTTCCTGTTGCTTTAGCATCTTTTCTGCCTTTTGCATCTGGCTTTTTGGCTTCTTCGCCTTCTTTGCCTGCTTCTTCCGCTTCCTCAGTTTTCCTCATGTCTCTTGTCTTGATAGGTTTTGTTCCTATGCTTGTAACGTCCTTTGAGACTTTGGTTGTAACTTCGCATGAAACTCTTGAGGAAGCTGAAAGCAATGCTGTTTTTGCTTTTTCAATATTTTCTTTTGAAACAAGTGCTGAAAAAAGAATTTGTCCGTTTTTGATTCTTGCTGCTCTACCTATTGTTTTTCCAAATGAGTGGCTCATGCCTGAACTTACCCTGTCTGCTCCTGCTCCTTGTGCTTGTTTGTTTTCTCTGAGCATATGGTGTGGGAAAATTCTTACTTTTAAGAAAAAGTCATCTTTGCCGATATTTTCAATAAGGCTTCTGTTTACTGCAAGCCTTGCGCTTTCAATTGCATTATCCCTTATTTGAATTCCGTGTTTTCCTGTTTCCGCAATAAGATTCACAATTGTGTCAAATTCCTTGGCTCCATTGCCCATGTTGAACTGCCTTGTTTTAAGCCCAGGTACTGCACCTATGTAATCTTTCCTCTGTACTCTATGCGCTTTCCTTGTATAAGGCCTGTCCTTGGTGGAGCTGTAACAACGCCCCGGTCTTAAACCCATTCAAATCCACTCAAATAAGCTAAAATTCCTCAAAAATCAGTGTTTTTGGAACTATATATGCTTCCCAGCAATCTTTTAAAAAGCTTTCTTCGGGCTTCTTTACTTTTCAATAGGCCGTTAATCCCCGAATTCACCCTTCATAATCTGATGGATATTAGCAACCCTTTGCTTATAATCAGCATTCTTGCCAAAAGTGTGATCAATAAGTTTTTTTAGTTTTCCGAATTCCTGCTGTGCAACTTCCCCCAATGACTCCTGCGGAATATCAGGCCTTGCTTTGTGTATTGCTTTTGCCAGTTCTTCCATTATTGCCTCTTCATTCACAGCGCCCTTTTCAAGCGCATTCAAATAAACAGTTTTCAAAAATTCATTCTCTTTGCTTTTGTTCATGTGCCTATCAAAAAGTTCTTGAATGGCTTTGACTTCCGGATTGAGTTGTTTTAATCTTGCTTCCCATTCTCTTTGTTGAACCCTTCGCTGATTCATTTCATGGAGCTTTGCAGACCACTCCTTAAATTTCTTAGGCAGATCCAACCTGCTTCTTCTTGCAACTGCCGGCATAGTACAATTAACCTGCATTTTCCTTTATATAGCAAACTTTTTTTATATTTTAAATTAGTTTGCTATCCAGCAGACTCATAATTAGATTAAATTCTTGCACGAGTCTGCCATAACATTAGCTTTATATATCGCTTTTGTGTAATAGTTGTTGAAAATTAACTCTATATTGAGGTGAATAAAAAATGGGTATTGATTTGAAAGTAATTGGAAAGACTCTCGAAAGGCTTGGATTGAAGCTTGAGAAAGAAGCTAAAGTTGAGGTAAAAGAGAAAAAAGCAAAGCCAGCTAAAAAAGCAGCAAAAAAACATGCTAAAAAGAAAGCTACAAAAAAGGCTACAAAAAAACCTGCGAAGAAAAAAGCAGCAAAAAAAGTTAAGAGAAAATAAAAAGGTTTTTTTTGTGAAAATTGCTTTTTTTGAAACAGATAAAAAAGAGCAGGCTTATATTGCTGAAAAGCTTAAGTCCCGCTCGGTACAATTTTTTCCAGGAGAGATAACCCCATCTTCCCTTAAAAAAATCCAGGGTGTTGAGGCAATAGGGGTTTTCATTTATTCTAAGGTAAATAAAAAAGTTCTTGATGCTCTGCCAAAACTGAAACTTGTTGCAACAATGTCAACGGGATTTGACCACATTGATGTTGCCGAATGCAAAAAAAGAAACATAATTGTTTGCAATGTTCCAAGCTATGGGGAAAATACTGTTGCGGAACATACTTTTGCCCTTTTGCTTGCAATTTCCAGAAAGATTCACCTTTCCTATGAAAGAACACAGAAAGCGGATTTTTCGGCTGTCGGTCTTGAGGGTTTTGACCTTAAGGGAAAAACAATAGGGGTTGTTGGCTGTGGTCATATCGGCGAGCATGTTGTTAGAATAGCGCGCGGGTTTGAAATGAATGTTCTTGTCCATGAAAAACATCCTGACAAAAAACAGGCAAAAAAACTTGGCTACAAAATTTCCTCCCTTGATAACATTTACAAAAACTCAGATATCCTAACTTTCCACCTTCCTTTGCTTCCTTCCACAAAACACATTTTCAATAAGGATTCACTGAAAAAAATCAAAAAAGGCTGTGTAATAATCAACACTTCCCGAGGCGAAATAATTGATACCGAAGCGCTTATTTACGGTCTTTCAAAAGGAATCATTGGCGGTGCGGGCCTTGATGTTTTGGAGGGCGAATGTTACATTAAAGAGGAAAAGCAGGTGCTCCACAAAAATTTTCCAAAGGAATGCGATTTGCAGACAATTCTCAGGAATCATGTGCTTTTGAAACAGCCGAATGTTCTTATTACCCCGCACAATGCTTTTAACAGCCATGAGGCCCTGAACAGGATAAGTGACACAACAGTAAAAACAATTTTATTTTTTGAAAAAGGAAAAAAAATCAATAAAATAAATTAATCTTTTTTAACCTGGAATTCCTGACAGTTCAGTTACTTTCAGCGCAACTTTTGTATATGCTGGTTCCTTAATGCAATAACCGCCTGATGTCATTTCTTTTCCCTCAAACATTATTGTGATTGTTGATGTATCCGCATCATAGCATTTATCATAAGGGGTTCCGACATCTCTTTCAAGTTCCATAAATCCAGATTCTTTGATTGTTTCAATAAGTGAATCAAAGTTGCTTTCAGTTAACCTTGTTTCAAACCTGTCTGAAATAACAAGGTTGTTCAAGCCGTCTTTTTTCGTGTACATAAGCAAACCTGTATTATTAATAGTTATTTCTATTTCATTTCCTGTAAAATTTTCCTGTGCGAAATACCTTAAGCTGAAATCTTTTTCATGTGCCTGCTGTGTACAACCCAATACAAAAACAGTCAACAAAAGCAATACAAAAATTTGTTTCATACTTAGATTTAGTGTGTGCTATTATAAATTCTTTTTGATTTAAATAAAAATTTGCACTAAAAAAATTTTGGAGATATAAGCTGGGAGAGGGACTTCGCGGATTAGGGTTAAACTTCCTCTTTCGCTCAATGTTTTCTATACGCTTTTACTATGCGAACCCAATAAAAAACAGGGGGGATATCAAGGTTAGAAAATTACCTTATTTTTTGGCGTTTACGTCTAATTCACGCAACGGACTGTGCAAATCTTTTGTCATGTTCGTCTTCTTTTATTTCATCTAACTGACCCCCAATTATATTAGAAATGTCTACTAGGTCATCGTCAAATTGCTCAAAGGTCAATCCTAGTTTTTCTTTTGCCATTTTCGGATAATATTTTTTGTAAACAGTTTCATCGAAATATTGGTATCTTAAGCCATATTTTATTCCACCAGTGAGGTAAAGCTCATAGTGTGTAATGTTCTTTTTGTTTTCTTCGCAATAATCTAAAAATGATTTTATTTGGGCCTGTCTTTCCAACTCTGCAGTGAATCTGCACCAAGATTTTTTAATAAACGGCTCTATCTCATCTATGGATTTAATTTCGTATGATTCCACATCTGTTCTGGGCATCTTAATCAAGATGGCATTCTGGTCAACGAACTGCAATACTTTTGAAAATAGCTCAAAGTACTTATTAGTGTCATCAGATTTGTAAGTAAATTCGAACGGTTGAGACATACTCAAATTGCCGTCAAAAAAGCTTTATTCCAGTGCGTTCCTATACTGCTTCTTGAATCTCCTCACAAGCCTTATTGCAAGCGCTTTTCCATTGTTAATGTAGTGACATTTTTCCAGCGCGTTGAAGTATTGCTGTTTTTCCTTTGTTTTGATGTCTATCATGGCATAACCATTGGTGTGAAGCATGTAGTTCATGATTATTCTTGCAGTCCTGCCGTTCCCATCTTGAAAAGGGTGTATTCGCACAAGCTTCCAGTGCGCCCATGTTGACAGCTCTAATGGATGCAGTTCTTTTTTTTTCTCCCCATATTCTTTGATGTAGTTTTTCATGTCAGTTATCACTAAATGAGGCGGTGTTGTTTCAAAGTGGGAACCCCTGACACTATTTTGATGTGTTTTGTATTTTCCTGCTATTCTTGGCTTGGTGTCCCTGAAGTACATTTCATGAATTTGTGATATGAACTCCTGCGTGAATTCCCCTTTGTATTCCTTGGCATAATTCAGCGTTTTCTGTGCCGCCTTAGCTTCGAGGACATCGTCAAGCGGCTTATTTGGGGAGATGTTCTCGGCAAGCAGGAGTTCAACCTCTTTTGGGCTGAGGGTGGAGCCTTCGATTGAATTGGTGTTGTAAACAAACGTCATTATGAAGTTCTGGTCGAATTGCTTCTGCACTGTAGGGTTCAGTTTCTTGTATTTTGCCCAGAATTCAGAGTTAATTTTGTCAATTTCTTTTATTTCCTCATTTGTCAGGTAGTGGTGGCCATGTAGCTTGAGTGTTTCTTTTTCCGCCTTTTTTTCGAATTCCGCAATCAGGGTTTGGAGTTTTGATTCCGAAGGCTGCTTATCCCCAATATACTCTCGCATTTGCCTTCTTTTACCTCCGCCAAGGGCTATGTTTTCGACAACATAAAAATATGTCTTGCTGTTTCTCTTGAATTTTGCCAAATAAGCCATATTAGTGTATTACTCACAACTGTTTAAAAATAGGCGAGTAATACAAGACAATGAGTAATACAAGCTGGGAGAGGGAGTTGAACCCCCCTGACTCGCTCTGCAGGCGAGGGCATAACCGATCTGCCATCCCAGCGACCTTTTCTTTTTCGTGAAAAAGAAAAGCTCGGCCAAAAGAAAAAGCCTGGGCTTTCATCAAAAAAGAAATGGATTATTTTCTATTGATTTGAGCTGATTTAAAATTATAAATCCTTTGTTTAGGCATTGAATTTGGCTGTTTTTAATTCTTTGTTTGCCTTTTTGCCGTCCAACCAGACAATTTTTCCCGGGACGCCTACAACAGTACAATTTGATGGTATATCCTTCATTATTACAAATGTTTCCGCTCCGATTTTCACATTATTGCCTATTGTTATTGGCCCTAATAGAGTTGCTCCTGTGCCCACTAAAACATTGTTGCCCAAAGTAGGGTGTCTTTTACCATCATGCTTCCCTGTTCCCCCAAGTGTCACATTATGAAAAATTATACAATTATTTCCTATTTCTGCAGTTTCTCCGATTACTGTTGCGGCTCCATGATCAATAAAAAAGCCCAGGCCTATTTTTGCGCCAGGGTGTATTTCAGCTCCGCTCCACACTTTACTCAGATTCATTATAAATCTTGGCAGAATAGGAATTCCTGCCCTATAAAGGGGGTGCATTAGCCTGTGCATTAGAATTGTGTGGAATGGCATGTGGTTTATTATAACATCAATTGTGCTTTTTGCCGCAGGATCGTTTTTCAGCACTGCCTTAATATCCGAATTAATCAGTTTTAAAATGCCCATATTAACTTCAATATTTAACGCTTATGTTCTTAAACAATTTTATGGACGCAGTGCTTTTTGACATGGACGGTGTCATTGTGGATACAATGGATCTGCACTTTGAGGCAGGCGCTAAAATGCTTTCAAAAAAAGGCCTTAAAATAACAAAGGAGGAATTGAGGAAACATGACAGCAGGCGATTTAATGATGTGTACAAGGATTTTTTTGATTCAAAAAATGATGCTGAAATAGAGGCAATGCTTGATGAAAAATATCGCTGGCTAAAAAGCAGAACAAAAGGGATAGTTCCTATTCCTGGTTTTTTTGAATTTTTTTTCAAAGTAAAGGGAAAATATCCTTTGGCTATTGTTTCCAGTTCGCGCAAACATTTTGTAGAACACATTCTGAAAGAAATTGGCGAACAGGATTCTTTTGATATTATTGTTGGCGGCGATCAGGTTTCAAAAGGAAAGCCGGATCCTGAGGGTTATCTAAAAGCAGCATCCTTGCTTGGCGTTCAACCGGAAAAATGTCTTGTAATAGAGGATTCAATTAATGGAATAATTTCTGCAAAAAAATCAGGCGCGAAATGTGTTGCAGTAACAACAACATACGAAAAAAATTTTCTTTTAGATGCTGACCTTATAGTAAATTCTCTTACCAATCTTACTATTGAAAAAGCGGATGGGCTTTTTGATGCTTGAAGCAGTAATATTTGATTTTGATGGCATAATTGTTTACAGCCAGCCTTATTATTATTCTGAAATGGCTCGTTTTTTGAAAACGCTTCACAAAGGCATAACTCAAAATGATATTAATGATCTGCTTGGGCATTCTTTTACTGAAAAGCTTGAGTATCTGAAAACTAAATTTGGAATTGAGCTTTCTAGCGTGGAATTTTTATCAAAAACTGCTGATCCTGCATTTGAAAAACTTTTGAAAAAAGAAAAGCCTTCGCCTGTTTTATTGTCTTTACTAAAATCTCTAAAAAAAGCAGGTATTCCTCTTGGTGTGGCAACAGCAAATTCCAAAAAAATTGTTCCTTTTGTACTTGATGCTTTTTCAATTTCCAATTATTTTTCCGCTGTTGTAACAACTGATGATGTTGTTAATAGCAAACCCGCGCCTGATGTTTATCTGAAAGCTGTACAATTGCTTGGAAAGAATCCAAAAAACTGTGTTGCTATTGAAGATACTCCTGTAGGCATTGCTTCTGCAAAAGCAGCAGGTCTCATGGTAATTGCAATGCCTACTGATTACAGCAGAAAACTGGATTTTTCTGAAGCCGATTTAATTGTTTCTTGTTTTGATGAAATCAATTTACCTTTGTTAAGGGGGTTTTTCAAATGAAAATAGGAATTTTTTCTGATACTCATCTTGGCTTTGATGAAAAAGGCGAAAGAAAGGAAGAATCTTTTAATAATTTAAAGCAGGCAATTTCCCTGTGCCTTGAAAATGATGCTGATGCAATTTTGCTTTCAGGGGATATTTTTGATGCCCCTGTTCCTTCCCATACTGTGCTTTACAAAAGCATGGAATGTTTTGATTTTTCAAAGAAAAAAGAAAGTAATGTAAAATTAATTGTTGAAAAGAATGGCGAATCCAAAGAACAATCTTTTTCAGGTATTCCAATAATGACAATTCACGGAAACCATGAGTTCAGGGGCAAGGATACAAAAACAGCAATCGAGGTTCTTGATCTTTCAGGTTATCTTGTTTATTTCCATGCTTGTCGTATTGTCATCCAAAAAGACGATGAAAAGGTTTTTGTTTACGGTCTTGGCGCGGTTCCTGAAAAAAAGGCACTCGAGGTCTTGAATTACTGGAATCCAAAACCAGAGCCTAATGCAGTGAATCTGATGCTTCTTCACCAATCAATAAAGGAATTTATGGCAATTGAGGATGAAATGGTTGCAACAATTTCTCTTTCTGATTTGCCGAAAGGATTCGATGTAATTGTTAATGGTCATTTGCACTGGAGCAATATTCAGGAACTCGGAAAAACAAAATTTTTATTAGCAGGATCCACAATACCTACTTCAATTAAAAAACTTGAAACAGAAAAACCAAAAGGCGTTTATTTATTCGATTCCAATTCAAAAGAGCTTTCTTTTTTCCCGCTTCCAAATCAGAGAAAAATGTTTTACCATAAAGAAAAAATGGATTACGCTTCTCCTGAACAAGTTATTGCATTATGTGAAAAATTAATCGGCAAAGATATTTCAGAAAAGCATGAATTTAAACCTCTAATAAGAATTAATTTCAAAGGCACGCTCAAAAAAGGTATTTCCCATTCTGATATAAATCTTAATCCTGTGCTTGAAAAATATTCTTCTCATGCTTTGCTTTCAATTTCAAAGAATTTTTCTAACGTTGCATTCAGAAAAAAGATTTCTGAATTAAGGGACATGCAGAAAGAAAAACTTTCGGTTGCATCTGCGGGTTTTGAGTTACTGCAGAAAAATCTCGATGAGACAGATTTCGGAAAAGGAATTGATATTAGGGAACTTTTTGATTTGCTTTCAGATGATAACCTTGATGATGCTCTTGGTCTTTTCAGCAAAGAGTAATTAATTCGATTTTAAAAATTTTGCGTAAGTTGCCATTTCCTTTAATGCTCTTGCCGCAAGTCCAGGATATTCAAAGGTTGTAAATCCTGCTTTTTCTATTTTTTTTAAATATCTTTCAGTATAATCGCTTCCTATTGAACAGACAATTATCGGTTTATTAGTTGTTTTTTTGGCTTTTTTCATAACCCAGAGATTTTTTTCCTGAAGCGTAGGGAGATTAAAAAGTGCAAGTACAAGAAGTATATCCACATTAGGATCAATTACAAGTTCTGAAATCGCTTTTTTGTACCTGAATGCAGTTGCATCCCCAAGCAGATCCATTGGGTTTTCCGAGGTGATTTGCGGAATATATGCCCTGATTTTTTCCAGTGTTTTTTTGGATGGTTTTGCCAATTTTAACCCATTTGAAATTATTTGATCAGCGGCAACAATTCCGAATCCGCCGCCATTTGTTATTATCTGTACTCTGTTACCTTTTGGCAATGGTTCCTGTTCCATTAATTTTGCAATATTGAATAAATCAAGCAGATCATCTGCCTGTATTATTCCTGCCTGTTTGAAAACCGCATCATATACCCTTGCGGATCCCGCAAGCGATCCGGTATGTGATGCTGCTGCTTTTCTTGTTTCCTCGCTTTTTCCGCCTTTAAGCACAATTATTGGTTTTTTCTTTGAAACTTTTTTTGCAATCTCAAAAAACTTCCTGCCGTCTCTTGCGCCTTCAAGGTAAACTGTAATTACTTTTGTGTCTTTGTCCGATGCAAAATATTCAAGGAGGTCGGCTTCATCAACATCCATTGCATTTCCATATGACGCAAATTTATTTACTCCAAATTCCTGTGTTGCAACCCAGTCAAGTATCATTGAACCAAGCGCACCGGATTGTGAAATAAATGACAGGCTTCCTTTTTTTGGCATTTTCATTCTGCTTCGTTCAAAAAAGGTTGTGTCAATTCCGCTGTACTTGTTAAGGACGCCTACACAATTAGGACCCATTACTCTTGTTCCTGGGTATTTTTTTATTAATTCTGTAATTTGTTCGGTAAGCTTGGTTTCTCCTATTTCTGAAAATCCCGCACTAACAATAATTGCTGCTTTTGTTTTCATTTTCATGCAATTTTCCAATTCGATTGGAACAAATTCTGATTTTATTGCAATAACCACAAGATCTATTCTTCTCTTAATTTGGTTTATTGAATCATAAGCTTTTATTCCTTGTATGTTTTTTCTTTTAGGATTTATAGGGTAAAGTTTTTTCGCTTT